>Ga0307470_10000570_pt1 | contig 17367 bp, 17 predicted proteins | sample atmos_gasesAM3C__FD_204565 | JGI IMG/M metagenome (GOLD analysis project Ga0307470, IMG submission 204565) | Hardwood forest soil microbial communities from Morgan-Monroe State Forest, Indiana, United States - atmos_gasesAM3C_05 | ecosystem: Environmental > Terrestrial > Soil > Temperate forest... | reverse complement strand
CAAGGTCGAGAAGTTAAGACCCTTCAAGTTCCTCGCCTCGTTCTCAAGCATCATCGCTTCATTGGTGAGCTCCTGGATTTGGTTCTGAATCTGCGTGAGCGACCGTACGGCGGTGAGCGTCGATTGGAAGACATTCGCGGGGTCGATGACGACCCACTGCGCGCGTGCCGGAATGGAGGCGACTGACGCCAAGAGGATCAAGATCACTGAAAAGCGCTTCATGGGGATATCTCCGTGGGGTTAAAGTTGTCAATGAGTCGTGCGGCCCAGCCCAAGTTCTTGAAGCTGAGCCATTTGGACGCGAAGGAGCCTTCGCTGTCGTCTTGAAGTACCGCGTCCATTGCGCGCTGATCCTCGGGGCGTGAGGCTCCAGCGAAGGCGAGCGCGACGGGATGCAAGTCAAGATCAAACCAGCGGGCGCCCAAGCGCGAGTGGTAGTAGTAATCGCGCTTTGGCTGCGCTCGGGCGATGAGCTCAATCTGCCGGTCATTCAGCCCAAAGCTCTCGTAGACGCCTTTCAATTGCGGCTCGATCGCTTGCGGGGAGGGCAAGAAGATGCGGCTCGGGCAGCTTTCGATGAGCGCGGGCGCAATTGAGGAGCGCTGGATGTCGGCCAAGGATTGCGTGGCAAAGACGACCGAGACGTTCTTCTTGCGCAAGGTTTTAAGCCACTCGCGAATGCGATTCGCGAACATCGGGTCATCCAAGAACACCCAGGCTTCATCCAAGATGAGCCAGGTGGGGGACCCGTCGAACTGGGACTCCAGTCGATGAAAGAGGTAGGTCAAGATCGGGAGCACCGCCGCGCGTCCCTGCATCAAGGACTCCATCTCAAAGGCCTGGAGGGAACCTGAGCTCAAGCGATCCTCATCGGCATCGAGCAGCCGCCCATAGGGGCCGCTCAAGGTGTAGGGCTGCAGCGCTTGACGCAGCGCATTCGATTGCAGCAACACGGATAACCCCGTGAGCGTGCGGTCCGAGAGCGGCGCGCCTTTCAAGCTTGAGAGCGCCGACCAGAGGCTCTCCTTGACCTCGGGCGTGATCTCGATCTTCTCGTGCGACAAGAGCCCGGCGACCCACTCGGCGGCCCAGGCCCGATCGCTGTCCGCATCAATCCTCGCGAGCGGCTGAAAGGCGATTGCGCCCTCCGCTCCTAAGTCGTAGTACGCCCCGCCTAATCCTAAGATCGTCGCGCGGACGGATCCCCCCTTATCGAGGCAGAAGATCTTAGACTTCGGGTACCGCCGGATTTGCAAGACCAGCAGAGCTAAGAGAACTGATTTCCCGGCGCCGGTGGGGCCGACGATGAGTGTGTGCCCGACATCCCCGACATGGGTGCTCAAGCGAAAGGGCGTCGAGCCGTCGGTCTTCGTGATCATCAAAGGCGGGGCATTCAAGTGCGCGTTCTTGGCCGGGCCCGCCCAGACGGCGGAGAGTGGCACCAAGTGCGAGAGATTCAAGGTTGAGACCAAGGGCCGTCGGACATTCGCGTACACCTGCCCCGGGATCGAGGAGAGCCAGGCTTCCGTGGCATTGAAGGTCTCGTGAATGGTGACAAATCCTCGCCCGCCAATGATCCGCTCGATCGCCTTGCGCTTCTCGTCCACTTTGTTGAGGTCCGGATCCGTGACAACGACCGTGGCGGTGAGATACCCAAACCCCACTGCATCACTCCCGAGCTCAGCAAGCGCCTGATCCGCATCGGCCGTCTTGTTGTCCGCATCCGGATCAACCAGCGGCATCTCCTTTTGAAAGATCGTCTCGCGCAGAAGCGCCGCCATGCTCTTCCTCTTCGAAAACCACTGGCGCCGGAGCTTCACGAGCTCGCGCTCGGCATCCCGCTTATCGAGAAAGAGAAAACGCGTCATCCAGCGGTAGGGGAAGGCGAGCCGGTTCAATTCATCGAGAAGTCCCGGCCAGGTCGATGAGGGGAAGCCGCGGACGGTGAGGACGCGCACGTAGTGGCGGCCCAGCATCGGGGAGAGGCCGCCGGTTAACGGTTCATCCGAGAGGAGCGCGTCCAAGTAAAAGGACACCTCGGGTTTCGCGACGGGGTGAACCTGGGTCGAGATCGCGGAATGGAGGTACGTCAGCGTCTCATCGTCGTTGAGCCAATCGATTTCGGGCATCACGCTCTGAAGGAGCGAGGCAAAGCGATCGGTCTCCGTCTTGAACCGTTCGAGCTCCTCCCGCCAGTCAACCCCTCGATCACCCGATTCGATGATCATCGAGCGGGCCTGATGCCGGCTCTCCGGGGGAGGGAGGTACAGAAGCGTCAGGAAGTAAAAGCTCTCAAAGTGCGTCCCCGTCGCTTGGAAGGCGGCGCGCCGCTCGCGCTCAACCAGCGCCGAGAGCGGTTCCGGAAATGCCGAGGCGGGCGCTGGGGCGGCAACCCGTCGCTGCGCCTCGACGAAGAGCGCCCAGCCTGAGCCCAAACGGCGCAGTGCATTGTTGAGCCGCGCGCTCGCGGTGACGAGCTCGTTCGGGGTGGCGGACTCCAAATCGGGTCCCCGAAAGCGTGCAGTTCGTTGAAAGGCGCCGTCCTTGTTCAGGACGATGCCAGAGGCCACGAGTCCCGCCCAGGGAAGGAAGTCCGCGAGACCCGTGGGGTGCTTGCGATATTCGGCAAGATGAAACATCTAAACGTCCAAGAACGCTTTGTGCTTCAAATGCCGGCTAAAAACCTCCATGAACTGAGGGTCCGCCTTCGCTCCCCACACCGCCAAGGTGTGACCCACAATCGCGACTGCGAAGCCTAAGAGCCAGAGCCGGAGGCCAATCCCGACCGCGGCGGCCAAGGTGCCGCTCACGATGGCGACCGAGCGGGGCGCCCCGCCGAGTAGGATCGGCTCCGTGAGCGATCGGTGGAGAGGGATTTCAAATCCCGGCGCTTCGATACTCATGCGACGAGCGCTCCGCCCGCGAAGGTGAAGAAGGTCAAGAAAAAGGACGATGCCGCAAACGCAATCGAGAGGCCGAAGACGATCTGGATGAGTTTTCGAAATCCGCCGCTCGTGTCACCAAAGGCGAGGGTGAGGCCTGTCGCAATGATGATGATCACCGCAATGATTCGCGCAACGGGTCCCTGAATCGAATCCAAGATCGACTGCAAGGGCGCCTCCCAGGGCATGTTCGAGCCCGCCGCGAACGCCGGTGCCGTCATCGCCCCGAGCGCTACAAGAACGCCCGATCGAATGAGCGCTCGGAGGGTGCTTCGAGAACGAAGTGGAATGGAACGGAAAGTCTCTTGATGCATGATGAAGTCCTTGATGGGTTATTGCAGGGCCTCTAAGTCATAGCCGTTCGCGTGAAGCCCCCTCACACGAACGATCTCCTCGACGCGACGCGCCCCGTGGCGCCTCGTGATGGACACAATCACGTGAATGGTCTCGGCGATGAGCGCGCGCGGGACACTGATCACGGCTTCCTGGATCAGTTGCTCAAGACGCATGAGCGCGCCGTGCGCGGACCCCGCGTGCAAGGTCGCGATGCCTCCCGGATGCCCGGTGCCCCACGCCTTCAAGAGGTCCAGCGCCTCAGGGCCCCGCACTTCGCCCAAGATGATGCGATCGGGCCGAAGACGGAGCGTCGAGCGCACGAGCTGAGTCATGCTGGCAACGCCGGGCTTGGTGCGCATCGGCACGTGATCCTTCGCGATGCACTGAAGCTCGACGGTGTCTTCGAGTACGATCACTCGGTCATTGCTCGATGCGATCTCCCGAAGGAGCGCGTTTGCGAGCGTCGTCTTGCCGGTCGAGGTGCCGCCGGCGATCAAGATGTTCAAGCGCTCTCGGACCGCTTGGCGCAACCCTTCAGCTTGGGGTTCTGTGAGTATCCCCTCCTCCACATAGCGACGAAGCCCAATGACCTCGATCGCCCGCTTGCGAATGCTGAAGGCGGGCGCTCGCACGATCGGCGGCAAGATGCCTTCGAAGCGCTCGCCGGTGTCTGGAAGTTCCGCCGAGACGATGGGGGCGGACGCGTGCACCTCGACGCGCACATAGGCGGCGATCAAGCGAATGATCCGCTCGGTGTCGGCGGCGGAGAGCGTGATCCCGGTCGCTGTCAGACCCTCACCCAACCGATCGAGCCAGAGCGTCCCGTCGGGATTGACCATGATTTCGATCACTTTAGGATCAGCCAACGCGCCAGCAATGTGAGGACCCAGTGCCGTGCGCAGCATCCGAAAATATCGGTCGGCGACCTCCTCCGCCGCGCTTAATGGGATCGATACGGCATTCACGGCGCGCGGTCTCCAACGTGGAGTGCCGCATCCGGCTTCGGGGCCTGAGATTCCGCCGGAACGATTTCCCGCTCGAGTGACTTCACGAAGCTGGAGCCCCGCTGAAGATCTCGGCCCAACTGCGTGATGAATTGCTCAAAGCGCGCTTTGCCCTGCGCCCGAGCCGCCTCCTGATGGCCTTCGGGGATCGGCGTCGACACCGAGAGATACACCCGAATGAAAAGCGCGAGAGTTTCGATCAAAATCGCCTGGTCGCGCCCGAATCGCTCGCCTTGGGTGTAGAGCTTATCGAGCCGTCGGGCGATGGCGGCTTCGCGCCGCTCGGCTCCTTCCGGGGACAAGAAGGAGGTCAGGGCCGCGGCCACGATCGCGGATTTGGAGAGTCCCTTCACCGCCGCGAGTTCCTCGAGCCGCCTCGCGTGGCTTGGCTCCAAGAACACGTTCAATCGCCCCCGGCTCACAGCGCGATCCCGTCATTCGGATCCATGGAAGCGATCCGCGCCAAGCGCCGGATCTCCTGGTCCTCGAGATTGCGGCGCGCGCCCTGCCGTTGCGCTGCCTCATCGAGCGGCGGGACTTCCGCCTCTGGGTAGGCATCACGAGAGGAAGGTGCTTCCAAGCTCAAGCTGTGCTGAAGACCGCCCTCATCGTTCCATGCCGCGACGGAAGCAGGGGCCCGCACGGTCGCCGGCACCTTCGGAATGGGCCGTAAACTCCAATCATCGGGGCGCGACGGCGGTCGATCCCAGAAGCCCTTAGTGCTTAGTTTCGGGGGCGGCAGAATCCGGGAGGTGAAATTCGAATCCTCGTAGTATTTGAGCTTCTTGACCTTCACGGGCACGTGACCCGCGACCAAGACGATTTCTTCATCGGAGGGGAGCTGCATGATCTCCCCGGGCGTTAAGAGCGCTCGAGCGGACTCTTGCCGTGAGATCATCAGATGCCCGAGCCAGGGCGCGAGTCGATGTCCCGCGTAGTTTCTTTGCGCGCGGGTCTCGGTCGCCGTTCCCAAGGCATCGGAAACCCGCTTCGCCGTGCGTTCATCATTCGTTGCAAAGGTCACGCGGACGTGGCAGTTATCGAGGAACGAGTGATTCGCGCCATACGCCTTCTCGATTTGGTTCAACGATTGGGCGATCAAAAAAGCTCGAAGCCCGTAAGTCGCCATGAAGGCGAGCGTGGTTTCGAAAAAATCCAATCGCCCGAGCGCGGGAAATTCATCGAGCATGAGGAGGAGCGGGCGCCGCCCCGCGGGAGGCAGTTTCTCGGTCAAGCGCCGGCCGATCTGGTTGAGGAGGAGTCGGACGAAGGGTTTGGTGCGCGAGATATCGGACGGCGGCACCACGAGGTAGAGCGACACCGGATGGTCACCCTCGACGAGATCGGCGATCCGCCAGTCGCAGCGCGCCGTCACCTTCGCCACCGTGGGATCTCGATAGAGCCCCAAAAAGCTCATCGCGGTCGAGAGGACACCCGAACGTTCGTTATCGCTTTTGTTCAAGACCTCCCGAGCCGCCGAAGCGACGACCGGATGCGGGGTGTTCCCCAAGTGCGGCGTTCGGAGCATCCTCTGAAGCGTCTTCTCAAAGGGCATCTTGGGATCTGAGAGCAAGTTCGCGACGCCTGGTAGCGTCTTGTCCTCACCCGCGTAGAGCACATGCAAGATCGCCCCGACCAGGAGTGCGTGGGCGGTCTTCTCCCAGTGATTGCGCCGCTCGAGCGCCCCTTCGGGGTCGACAAGAATGTCGGCGATGTTTTGCACATCGCGCACCTCATCGGGTCCGCAGCGCACTTCGAGCAGGGGGTTGTAACCCGCACTTCGCTCGTCAGTGGGGTTGAAAAGGACACAATGGGAGAACCTCGAGCGAAAGCCCGCGGTAAGATTGAAATTCTCGCCCTTGATGTCGTGAATGACGGCGGAGTCCCGCCACGTCAAGAGCGTCGGAATAACCAACCCCACACCCTTGCCCGATCGCGTCGGCGCGAACACCATCACGTGCTCGGGACCGGAGTGGCGAAGGTAGTGCTCGGCGACCCGACCCACGATCACACCATTTCGGCTCAAAAGTCCTGCCCGCCGAATCTCCGCAAGCGTCGCCCAGCGCGCCGATCCGAAGGTCGTGACATCCCGCGCCTGACGAGAGCGCCAGATCGATCCCACGATGGCGGCCGCAGCACCCACGATCCCGGCGCCGCCCGCGATCATGCCGCCCGTGTTAAAGACGCGCGGTGCGTAGGCCTCATACGCGTACCACCACTGAAAAAGCCGCCAGGGCGGATAGAGCGGGAATCCAAAGACCGTAGTCCAGGGCCGCCCGAGTCGCGCCTGGAACCCTAAGTGCGCGGCGGTCCATTCGGTGGCGAACCAGACACCGGCAACGATGATGATTAGGACGATGATGACCTGCAAGATGAGCACGCTATTCGCTGTTCGCTTATTCATGATTCGTGTTTAAGCGCCGTTGAAACTCCCAAGGGCGGGCGAGAGTAGATGGGGAAAATGGGAGGATCAAGACTCGTGAAAAATCAAAAACGCGCGGCAGATGCAGCCGTGCGATGTCTAAAGCTCCTCTGCGCACTCCGTCGCAGTGGGGCTGACCAAAATTGCGCTAAAAAATATTTTTGGCTCTTTACCAATCCGTCGCGTTCTGACAAGCGACGTGTCGAGTTCTCATAAGCGCTGCGCAGCTCGTGCGTAAACGTCGCTCCTCGTGCGCGTTTCGAATCTTAAAAAAAGATCAGCGCGAGAGACCCCGCCGCCTGCCCAGCTCCCAGGAAATCGAGGACCCCTTCAAGGTCGCGCTGACGTGCTCGCCGAGACGCCCTTCCAAGACTGGGCGCCAGGGAACGAGCGAGAAACCGATGCCATCATCGAGCAGTGCAAATTGGCCGCTCGCGAGTTGTAAGTTTCGTCGGTAGATGCCGGAGACGCGTCTACCCTCGGCCAGGTCTCGAGACGTGAGACCGGTGTCGCGCTCGATCTCGTGCGCCGCCGCCTCGAGCTCACGTGATCGCAAAGTTTGCAGAAGATCGCGCGCGAAGATCACCCGATCTCCTACTCGATGGGCAAGACCCTGCCCGATGAGGAAAGTCTCTCGCTCGGCAAGCGCGACTTTGAGCGCTGCTCCGAAGGACGTCGCCGGCACTTCGATTCGGGACCCCAAGAGCTGCCGATCGAGCCAGGTCGCGCCCATGACGTCGGTTTGCCGATCGATGGAAAGATGCGAGTGAAGCGTTACTCTCACCCCGCCGCTCCGCTCGGCATCGAAGAGTTGCCCGCGCTCGATGAGATCCCGCGGAATTTGCCAGACACCCTCCTCGATCCGTTGCACGTGCCCTGCGCGGCGTAAGGCCTCCAGGCGCCGCACGTGACCTTGGACGAACGTCTGGGGGTCGAGGGGCGCCTCACGGTCTGACCGCGCGAGTTCGAGGTGCCGGTCGGTGCGATAGATCCCACCCTCAGCGACATTCGCGATCGTCCGATCACTCGCGCGCGATTGAGGCGCCCTCTGGATCTCCACAATCCCGTCCTTCGGCAGTGTGGCAAGGTCGGTACGCTTGCCGATCTTCACGTAGTGCGCCCGACCGTCGAGTCCTTCGATCGCGAGGTACGGCTGAACCTCAATCTCATTGACGAAACCCTTGGCGACGATTCGCCCAACAAGGGGGTCGCCCAGGTGCTCGGGTTCTAGTATTGCGATTTCTTGCTGGTCCTTCCCCATCGCCCGCTGCATCGTGCGAATGATGTCGCCCCGCTCCCCCATGGTCCGAAGCGTCTCCTGCCAGTGTGGGGCCATCCGCCATCCCGCTCTCTCTCGCTCGGCGAGGTCCATAGTCTTCAGTCGCTCGAGACGCCCCACGAGAAGCGATCGGTCGATGAGTTCCGATGAACCCGGGAGGCTCCGATCGGCGATGAAGTGGCTATCTTCGAGCCGCTCAAGCGTCGCATCGAGTCCGGTCCAGCGCTGCTGAGTCACCTGAGCCGTAAGACTCGCGTCGATCTCGTGTTGCGTCCTCGGTCCCAACGATCGGGTCATGAGCTCCGAGGCGCGCACCCGCATGCCGTGCGAAATGTAATCCCGCGCGATGACGAGATCCGTCCCATCATCCGCTACCCCGCGGAGCACGATATGGGTGTGAGGGTGCTCGGTGTCCCAGTGATCGACCGCCACCCACTCGAGCCGTGTGCCAAGATCCCGCTCCATCTGGGCCATCAAATCCCGGGTGTAGGCCTTCAAGTCCCCGAACTCGGCCGCATCCTCCGGCGAGACGATGAAGCGGAATTGATGTCGATCTTTAGCGCCGCGCTTCTCGAACTCCCCAACATCCGCGAGATCATCCGCTCGGTCGTACGCCCTTCCGCGCTCCCCGTTCGGCGTGACGCCATCGCGCTCGATGTATTTTAGGTGTGCGATCGCAGAGCCCTTCGCCGCACGCCTGAGGTTCACCAGCCGCGCCTTCACGGCGACGCGACGTGAGGTGGCGCTCAATCGATCGCCGACGAGCCGAGCGACAACCTGGCCCCGCCCACGCTCGGCGCCCGCGCCTCGCTTGACGCTCAAGCCCCTGCGAGCTACGGGCCCTGCTTTCGAAGCTGCCCGCAGCACACGAGAAATGAATTTTTGAGGTGATTTGCCCTTGGCGCGTGAGCGCCCGAGCTTCGGTTCGAAGTGATCGTCTCTCTGCCTCGCCACGTGTCACTCCTCCAGTAGTCCGTCGCAGTCCATCGTAGAAAGCACCCGCTTTTGCTTTGATCGGCAATGACTTACCGCCCCCGCGGCACGCGCTCGCGAGAGCGCGTGCCGCACTAACCCAATGTGCAGACAAGGCTTTCGAAGAAAGCCGTGCCTTCCCCTTTTATCTTGCCTGACTGATTCGGGCCCAAATAGCAAGTCCTCCGCCTCTTCGGTTTCTTCATGCCGCTCCTCCGGATTGTCTGCACGTCTGGACATTCGTCGCTCACGCGACTGCTCACTTGATTGAACCGGTTCAACATCCGCGACTGAGAGGGCCATGCGTGACTCCGTGCTCGATTCAAGATCGGCACATGCTCGGGTTAGATCGAGATAGAGACGGCGCAAGCAGTCACCGCGTGCTCTCGAACGACCGCTGATTGAGCGTTCGTTCCGCACCTGCAAGATAGCGCGCTCATCTCTTCCCACGACTCCACTCAGACACGTTTGTCGCACCGTTAGTGCATCAACTTGTGCGCCGCGTACATCGGACAATTACCCCTGAAAATCATCCCTCACCTACGTGCCCGGCAGCACCGCGACATCGCCGCCGATGTCCTTTTTCCATCGAAACTCGGTGCCGTCAATCCACATCCGATGCATGATGATTGCGAGCTTTCGCGACACAGCCACGATTGCTTTCTGCAAACAGGTGCGCTTTGCGATCCGCAGCCCCCAGGCACGCAGCGCACTGTGCTTTTGACACCGCCTAAGCAGGGAGCCGGCGGCATCGTAGAGCGCCTGGCGCACGTCCCGATCACCACATCTGGATATCCGTCCGTCATAGTCAGTTTCGACGGATTGAAATTTTCGCGGCGTCATACCGAAATGCGCCCCGACGGTGCGTGAACGGCTAAATCGACGCGGATCGTCTACGCCAAAGCGAAACGACAATTCGGCGATCGGACCCACGCCTGGGATGCGCATAAAGCGCGTACAGACTTCGTCTGCACGAACGGTTTTGAGCACAAGAGCGTCCATTTGGCGACGCTGCTCGAGCAATACCTCACGGATGGCCAGGAGCCGCGCCATGATCTCCTGGATCAACGGATCTTGGTGCTGTGTTAGCGTTTTGACCCGTCCCGCGAACTCGCCGCGGCTACCATTACCCGTCTTCAGACCGAACCCACGCAGCGTGCCTCGGATCTCGTTTTCGGTGTCGACAAGCTTGCGAACGACCAACTTTCTGCACCCCAACAAGGTACGAAATCGCTGCGCCTCCGCACTCTTCACGTGCACCGCCTTGAACCATCCGGTCCGCATGAGCTGCGCAATACCGCGCGCATCATTGCGGTCGGTTTTGTTGCGCATCGTCTTCAAGGCGACGTGCGTGTGATGGGTTTCCATCAAGATCGCCTCATACCCACGCTGTGCGAGCTCCACCTGCAGCCACCCGCCTACCGCGCATGCCTCGATACCGACCCGTTTTAGGGCGCCGGCGTACGCGCTCAATACATCGTCGAGTGCCTTTGGATCGCTCAATGCTTTGCACTCAAGCACCATCTCCCCGTCCTGATCCATGATGCAAACTGCGGTTTCCTTCAGCGATACGTCAAGGCCAGCGTATAGGTTCATTAACTGTGCTCCAAAAGGTCTGTGAATGGCGATCCCGGCCACATTCTCTCGCGGATTTTCCGACGGACGAACACCCCCCGCGCGTGCTAAGAATCTGGATCAGTTGCTCAGGCGTGACACACCAGAATCGACGCACGCGAGGGTCATTCACAGCCGCGGACCGCTCCGCGCCGCGTCGAGATGGAGACGGCGCAAGCGCTCGACCGCGTGCTCTCGAACGATCGCTGTTTGAGCGTTCCGTCCGCACCTGCAAGATAGCGCGCTCTCCTTCCCGACTCCTGACACGTTGTTTTCGTCGCCCTCAATATCCCGCGCCCGAAACAGCCCGAGCCCTGCCCTGATTTTCTGAATTTTCTGATCCACACCTGAACCCCTATTTCCACAGCGATTTCCGCGTCGCCAATGCTTCGATCTACGAAAGAGAAAAATGGGATTCGGATGTCGCGTGCCACGATGAGCGCTAGGCGCTGTGCGCCGCCACTTCGGTTCCGGCGCAAGCGGCATCACCAGACCCAGAGGGGCGATGCCTTTCCAATCACTTGGGTGACGCGGATTGGCCCGAAATATCGACTGTCGAAGGAAGCTGAATTGTCGCGGCTCACAAGCAGGATTTCATCGGGAGCGAGCACCCGGCAATCAGGCCAGGCGACGAGCTCCCGACCCCGTCCATCGTGCGTCAAGGCGGTCGCGGCGAGTCGGCCGTCGACCCACAAAGAATGCCTCCGAACGCACACAAATTGATCAGCGAGCGCGCCAATGCGCTTCAAAAGCGGAACGGATTCCGGGAGGTACCCACGCTCGGCGGCGAGCCGCTTGACACTCGGTGACAGGTTCGCCAAGACATAGTCATCGACCTTCAACCCGACCGCCGGCGACACCTGGTACCACCCTCGCGGCGCGCTCGCCGAGGGGTTGTAGATGAACCTCGGAACGATGTGCCAGTGGCTAGAGACGGTCAGATAAAGCGCAGCACAGGTGCCGATCAAAAGCACCGGCCGGCACGGAATTAGAGCTCGCATTGTCGGCGCCGAAGGTACGCCGCATGAGTGGCGATGCGGTACTCGGGGACCGCGACGCGCGCGAGCAGACGGTGATGGACGCAGCGCCAATAGTCGGGACTAACCTCGTTCGGCGGGATTCGTTGCGCTTTGATCTCGCGAACCAGGGTAAGCACTCGGCGTACGTTGGCGACCGAGGAAACGGTCAACAAGACTTCCGCCCCCAGGGTGACACCCGGGATCACGGAAGCGGCCTCCTGTAGTGCGACGGATCGTAGGATCGAGAACTCACAGTGCGTGGTGCCGAACTCATTGCCGTGCCATCGCAGAAGGCCGAATACCGCGCGGGGTTCAAAGTAATGCACCCGTTGACCGCGCCCCATCCGCGCAATGTGGACAGGCTTTCCGAAGCGCAGCGACAGGTGCCTGATCCGCGGAATGCGCATCGTAGTAACCCGCGTTAGGTGCGTATCCATGTCAAGTGACCCCTGGATTTTGGCCGTTCGTGGATGTCAGCGGCGCCACCGGCGATTTCGATGCCGCGTCTGGCCCGCGGCGGGCAAAAGTCAAGATCTCCTGTCCGGCCGGCCCTCGAATCACATTCAGCTGGAATCCCGGAATCAACTGCTCGGCAGCCATTCGCCTCAAGTGGCGGGCAAAGTCCGCAGACCACAGGAGCATTCCCGAGCGACCGTAGAGGTGGTGGAGCTCGAATTGCCCTGCGCCCGCCTCGCGGAACCGCAAGAGCCGGTAGAGCCACCGGGCGAGGCCACCCTTGAGCGCGAAATAGACTGGATCGAAGCCGAGACTCAAGCTCCCATCGAGGAGACCGAGGTAAAGCCAATCGGGGAGCGCCAGTGAGATTCTGGTGGGCCAGCCCTTGGAGCTCGTGTGCTCCTTCCACTCGCTGATCCAGGAAAATCGGTGCCAGCGCCGCCCCTCGAACTGACGGAAGGAGGTCGAAATGGTGGTCGACTGCAGTCGGTCGAGCGCTGATCGCAGACGATCGTGATCCTCGACGGAATGACCCCGGCCGATGAACTGAAGAATCTCCGCAGGCCTCGCAAGGAGTAACCGTGACGTGCCGATTCGCTCATCGCGCGCTCTGAGGACCTGCGCGGCGGCCCAGATTAGAATATCCGCGTCCCAAATGGTGGCGATGCCTTGCTCGGAAGTCCCCTCGACGGCGATGGCGATCCCTAAGGATTGATACCGGATGGGCACGAGCCGGCGCGATTCGCTCAAGGAAAAGAAGGGGTAACCCATCAGATCCGGGGAGTCGACTGCGGTCGAATCTCCCGGGAGCGAGCGCGAGATCTCGAGGAGCGTCGCCGCCCCAGGAGGCTTAGGTCCCTCGGTGCTCATCGGCGGACCTCTGACTTCCCTTCCTGGACTTCGGATGTGTTGGCGAAGGATCGCTGATCCGCCCAGGCTTGAAGATCCGTGAGGGCGTAAAGGACGCGGCTCCCGAACTTGCGAAACCGGGGACCGCCGCCGATGACACGCTGTTTCTCGAGTGTGCGCGGCGAGATCTTGAGAAATCCAGCAGCCTCTATCGTATCCATGAACGGCGAGGCGGACGGGGACGATTCGGAAACCATCGTAACTACCTCCTGGGTTTGGCATCGCTCCAAATCCACGAGGAGCGACGGGCAGGCAGTGTTACTGAGAAGAAGTACGAGAAAGAGGGAGGAGATGACGTTACGCCAGGTTCTCCCTAGGCAAAGAGAATCCTCTGTGGTAATGGCGGCCTAGCCGCATCACCTGGATGCACGCCCAGAGGGCGAGTTGCTATCCGGTCGATTCCTATCAGGTAATTTCTGGTTCTTTTGCGTAGATATGGCATCCGCCAATGACAGGATATGCGCTATCATTTTCCGGGATCGACCGCTCCGGCTGAGGGACATTATGCCGATGCGGACATTCAAGAATTCATGGCGTCAAGGCCTGCGCGAGGGCTCGAGGAGGCCGACGCCTTCGCGAACGGAATTGGCGGGCGTAAGCCATTTCTAGACTCCAGGTTAAAGCGGTGGACCAGGAATCCGGATCTGCGCGGACCTTCGATATTGAAGGACAGGAAGTCCGCTGCTATGAGCTCGACGGCCATCGTCTGTGGCGGTGCGAGTGTGCAGCCTTCCAGAGGCGGCTCGAGAAATTTGGCGAGGGATTTTGCGCGCATACAGCCGTCGCGATCGAACGCTGCATCGCGGACGGATCGATTAAGTTTTGATGCGCGAGACCCCGAGGGGCTCATAGGAGCCCCTCCTGTGCGAAGCTGAGTACGTCCGGACCGGCCAAAATTAGATGGTCGATCAGTCTCACCTCAACCGCAGCCAGCGCTTGCGCCAACTTCTTCGTGATGAGTTCATCCGCGTGGCTCTGATCTTTCACTCCCGAGGGGTGATTGTGATAGGCGACTGCAGCAGCCGCTTGCTTGTCCAACACCAGCTTGACGATTTCCCGCGGGTATACGCTAGCGCCTTACGCCTGGCTTTTTCTGAATGTCTTTAACTCCAATCAAACTCTATCAGAGGCAGAGGCTTAGAGTGCGTTAGACTATGGACACTTCCCACGCGAGTGACTCAATACAATATGCGTGGTGTTTCATGTCAACAGCGCAATCCCTATTGCGTCCGGATCGTGACCTTTGCTTCAGGCGAGCGCGTACCGTTGCTCATCGCCGGATCGACAGGCGAACCGCTGTTTCAACCAACCCTCTATGCGACGACCCACCTGCGTGCCCGTGGCAGAGCGACCGAGACGATTCACCAGGCATTGCGTTCGATCATGGTGCTGCAGCTGACTCTCGATCGACTGGGTGTCAATCTCGATGGGAGAATGGCCGAGGGAAGGCTGCTGGACCGCGGCGAGATCGATGAGATTGCGCGCGCGTGCAGCTTGCCGCTGGAAACCATCGTTCGGGAATCCTCGGATGCACCGAGCGCTCCGTTCCCGTTACGACGACCGAGGAACCCTGAACGGGTTCGGATGGCCACCACGTCAGCGCCGGCGCAAATTGATCCCTCGACCGCCGCGATCCGCATCCATTACATCCGGGACTACCTCAAATGGCTGACGTCGAACCGATTGTTCTCCATGAGTCCAAGAGACGGGGCGTACGCCGCGCTTAAAGTCAGCGCCGACCTCGCGTCGGCGGGGTACTTGCGGAGCTCGCTCCCGTCGCCTCCAACCGCCATGGGGTGACCGATCGGAAAGGGTTTTTGCAGACGGAAATCGACACGATCCTCGCGGTCATGGACCCCGTGTCGCCCACCAACCCGTGGAAGGGCGAGCACACGAAGGAACGCAACTTCCTCATCGCCAAATGGCTTATCGCCCTCGGAATCCGACGCGGCGAGTTGCTCAACGTGCGCATCGACGACATCGACTTCCAGACCGAGCGGGTGACGATCGAACGCCGCCCCGACGATGCGCGCGATCCGCGTCCGAATCAACCGCGCGTGAAAACGCGTGGTCGAGATCTGCCGCTCGGATCAAAGCTCGCGGCGCTGACGCACGAGTACGTGCGCACGCAGCGGGCCGCACAAGGCAACGCGCGCAAACACGGCTACTTGTTCGTCGCGAACGGCACCGGGGCGCCCCTATCGCTCCCGCAAGTCGCCGCGATATTTACGGACCTACGGAGGAGTCGGCCTGAATTACCCCGAAACCTCATGCCGCACGTCCTGGGTCGCCACAGCTGGAACACGCGCTTCTCAGAACTCGCGGACGAACGGAAACTCTCCGCCGAGGTGGAAAAGAAGGTGCGCTCGCGCGCGATGGGCTGGAGTGAGACCTCCAACACCGCGGCCACCTACACGCGTCGCCATGTGGAACGAGAGGCCGATGAACTCATCCGCGCCCTCTACGACCGGTGAGGGAAAACGCGGCGTGGCGGAGACGTAGCGCGCGTCCCGCTCGATCACCACCGGGTTCATTGCCTCTTACTCTGCCAAGCTCGGTGCGAACGCGTGGAGGGCAGCAGTTCGATCCACGGGAGGAGATCTGGGTCTGGCGCGACGCGGTAACGCGGGCCTCCCTGAATTTTACGAGCTTGAAGTCCATGCTCTGCCCCGCGATGCTCAGCTCGTTCAAAATCGTGATGCTCTGGGTGGTCGAGAACCGAGCGACGGGCGGTGTTCACACGGACTTCGATCGGCTGCGTACGTTCTTCCGGTTCGTGAGAGCATCGCGCCGCAGCCCCATTGTGAAGATTACGGGTGCGGACATCTTGAATTATCGGGCCGCGCACCTTAACGAGGGAACGCTGCGAAGAGTGCGGCCCATCTTGCGAAAATGGCATCTGATGGGCCTCGCCGGCGTAGCCGACGCAGTCGCCTTACTCGAGCGGCTGCGCACCAAGGCCGCCGTCAAGGGTCGAGCAGTGCGCACCCATGACCCCAAGATGGGACCCTTTACGTCGATCGAGTTCGACGGGCTCATCTCGAACCTCGATCAGCGCGTCGCCGATGGCACGATGGATGCCAGTTACGCCGTCTTGGCGTACCTCTTGATTGGCCTCGGTATTAGGCCCGCCCAATGCGCACTCCTCAAGGTGCGCGATATCCGGTGTGAATGGTACGACGGTCGGCGGCGATACGTACTTCGTGTGCCGCAGGTCAAGCAGCGACATCGCGACGCGCGGGCGGAGTTCCGCGAGCGCGTACTACCCGAGTCCCTCGGCAAACTCGTGCAGGATCACGCCGAGCGACTGCGTGACGACTTTAGCAAGGTTCTCGATGATCCTTCCTCAGCGCCGCTCCTCCCGGCGCGGGTGCCCGGCGCAGCGTTGGCGCGAGGCTACGAATACCATGCGGTCGCGTTCGATCTAACCCAAGGCCTGCAGATGGCATTGGCCAGCTTGAAGGTGTACTCCGAGCGGACGGGGGAGGCTCTACACACACCGGCGATCCGCTTCCGCCGCACGTTCGCCACCCGCGCGGCCGCGGCCGGGTGGAATCCGCCGGCCATCGCCGAGGCGTTGGGCCATAACAGTACCAAGAACGTGATGGTCTATGTCGAGGCAATCCCCGATATCGCGGCGCGCATCGATCGAGCCATGGCGAGCGAGATGGCGCCGCTCGCGCAAGCGTTCGCAGGCACCTTGATCAAGGATGAAAGCGAAGCCGTTCGCGGCGGCGAGCCGGCGAGCCGAATCGTTGACGCGCGGGTCGATCGCAGCGGTAAGCCCTTGGGTTCCTGCGGCCAATACTCCTTCTGTGGCTTCAGCGCGCCGCTTGCTTGTTATACCTGTCAACACTTCCAGCCTTGGCTCGACGGTCCGCATGAATCTGTGCGGGACCATCTGCTGAAGCGGCGCGCGCATCTGCTCGAGACGGCGAGCGCGCAGATCGCCCAAATCAACGACCGACGCCTCCTGGCGGTGGAGCAAGTGATCCAATTATGCGCGCAGGCAAAGAATTAGCGCCGTGAACGCCATGACGAACATCATCCGCTTCAAACCTCGCGCCACGCTCGAGGCGGAGAAGAACCTGCGACGGTTTATCGATCTGTGTCGAGATGAGCTCACCGTCTTCGGCGCCGACCTGGCCTTCGATGAGAACGTCTGGGACATATCCGACTTCGTCCACGTCAAAGGCAAGGCAGGTCGGCGTCGCCTGGTGTTCTCCATCATGCCGCCGGGTCGGCTCGATGAGGGAGTCGCGTTCGGGGAGCCGTACCTCTCCTTTGCGAAGGCCTATATGCGGCATGAGTTCGCCATCCGCCGCAAGTGGTTTATCGAGGTCGGGATCAATGCGCTGCGCGTTCTGTATCGAGCGATGGCGGACCAGGGCGGAGCAGTCAATCCGATCGAGAT
>Ga0307470_10000569_pt1 | contig 17423 bp, 11 predicted proteins | sample atmos_gasesAM3C__FD_204565 | JGI IMG/M metagenome (GOLD analysis project Ga0307470, IMG submission 204565) | Hardwood forest soil microbial communities from Morgan-Monroe State Forest, Indiana, United States - atmos_gasesAM3C_05 | ecosystem: Environmental > Terrestrial > Soil > Temperate forest... | reverse complement strand
CGATGGTACCCGCAAGCAGGCCGAGCACTCGAGCCTGATGCCGGTCGCTCCGGGATCCTCGATTCATTATGTTCGCGGGGTACATTGCCACCTCTCCCTTCGTATTATTTTGAAAGCTCTCTCGCCATTTGCGGGCGTCACCCCGATTGGACGAACAAAGGGCCATATCCGGCTGGAAGCTCGTCGGTCACTGGCATGGTCTCGAGTGTTGAAACGCGCGAGGAGTCAGTCCAAGTATAGCCAGATCTATCTTAATAGCAACCTAAACAAACCAATAAGGACCAATTAGAGCCACCACGCCCGGCGAATCGATCACGCGTGCAGAGTCAGTGAAGGCCAATGGGCGCCCAATCTGGTCGAAATTACCTATGAACGGTGGACGCGCAGAACGAGCCCTCGGTAGAATAAGAACCAACCATGAGACACCTTAGTCGAACCAGTGCCGTCCAATCGGTCGATGCGCCTGTCGCAAATGAGAATAGCGTTGTCGACGTCAAGTCACCGCTGGCGAGGCTAAACACCCGCTCTCTCTACGAATCGTGCGCTGACGCTCTGAGTCGTGAAATCGCTCAGGGAGTGTTGAGACCCGGCCAGCGTATTCCGTCGGAGCGCTCGATTGCCGACGCATTGGGGTTTACCCGGCTCACCGTCCGGCGGGCGCTCAAGGCCCTCGCCGAACGGGGACTCCTGGAAGCCGCCGAACGACGTGGCTGGCAGGTACGTGGTGGACCTGTCAGTGAGCCGCTCAACACGCTGATGGGATTTACTGAGATGGCGCGTCAGCGTGGCCTGACTGCCACGTCCCAGATCCTGTCGCTCGACTACCGCGAAGCCACGATCGATGAGTCGGAAACCTTGCGCATCGCACCCGGCTCACCGCTACTCGATCTTTCACGGCTGCGTCTACTCGACGACCGACCGACAGCGATCGAGCGGCTGCGATTGCTGATGAAGCGTGTGCGATGGCCGGCGGAGTTCGACTTTACCGGCTCGATATATGCCGCCCTGGAGTCGCAGGGTGTCATTCCGTCGCGTGCCGATGCCGTCGTTGAAGTGGTCGACGCAACCGCGCGTGACGCGGAACTGCTGGGTGTCTCGGCGGGCCGAGGTTTGCTGCGCTTGAATTGTGTGACTACCGACCAGGACGGCGTCGCGATTAGCTTGGAGAGCACTCGATATCATCCTGATCGGTATCGATTCCGGGCGATTCTTAACCGTCGCTCGGTGCCTTAACGCGCTGTGAGTTGGCCTCCAGACAAACGGTCCTGTTCGCCGCGGCGAACAATCCGAACTCGGTGGATGCGGCGGATGCCGGCGAGGCGCAATTGGTGTGCGCGACAACGGCACCGCCCGCCGATACATGCGGCGCCGCTTCGTCGATCGTCGGCGGCAACGGCCAAGTGACACCGGCATCGCGCGCCCGGCGCACACACTCCTGCACGGTGGAACGCGCGCTGCCAATTGCAGTGGCCATTCGTCGGTCGCTGAAGCCTTCGGCCTTGAGCCGCAAAACCTCTCGAATCTTGCGCACGGGTAGATTTGACCCTGTGAGCGCCTGCTGTACCCCCGATGGTGTCGCTACCTGGGTCCAGCGGACCTAGAGCTATTGAAATTTTACCCTGTTGCGCCCTTCCTTCTTCGCCAGATAAAGCGCTTGGTCCGCGCGAGCTACAATTCCATCCGGAGACTTGTCCGGTTCCTCCTGGCCATCAAGCGTCGCAACCCCGCAACTCACAGTGATGAATACGCTGCCCTTTGGCGACAGCATGGGTAACTTGGCGACGTCTGCGCAGATCTGCTCTGCCACGCCGACTCCCTGCAATGCGGGGGTGTCCGCCAGAATGATGGCGAATTCTTCTCCACCATATCGACTGAGAATATCGGTCGATCGCAATACTGGTCGAATCCGCTCAACGACCTCTTTCAAAACGTTGTCACCAACCATGTGCCCGTGTGCATCATTGACGCTCTTAAAATTATCGACATCGAGCAGCAGCACCGTCAGTGGCAATGTCGATTTTCGGGCCTTGTCAATCATTGCTTTTAGGGCACGACCGAAATAACGTCGATTGTGAGCACCCGTTAGTGCATCACGGGTCGATTCCACTGACGGTTCCGAAAAGCTCTGAACTCCACTGACTAAGGGCAAGGTGTCTATCGTACGGAGGGACAAACGCAGCCACTCCCGAAATGCAGGATCGTCAAATGTATATCCGCCATGCGACCCTAGTGGCTTCGAGACGATGTGCTTCTGGACGAGTGCCTTAATTGCGTTATTGATCGAACCCGGCGAGACGGTCTTTCGCTTAAGCGCCTTAGCGTAGCTGTGGCGTGCCTCAAGGGAGGAAACGTCCCCGCCGGCTGCAAGCCGCCCGGCAATTTGTCGCTGCAGTGGAGTCAGTGCATCAAATTGCGGTTGGGCGATTTCCGCGATCAACATTCGCTCGACGCGCGCATTTAGAATATCGGCGAAGGACGAGCTCGAACCCGATGCGAAAAAAAACACGAGGTCGACAAGCGCCCGCGGTTGGTACTGAAAGCGCTCGAAGGCCTCGCGAAGGGCGCTCTCCGTGATCCGCCGCCGGAAGATTCGAACCGCCTGTTGAGAAACGAAAGTCAAGAAGTCGTCTCCTAGCCTCGGAAAAGGAACAATGCTGGCGCCCTCATATAGAGCCGCCCGCGATTTTGCGAAGAGCGCGTGCAGCCCCTCTTGGCTAGAGCCAGTAAAAATGACGCGGACGGATTTCTTGCTCTTCGTAATTGCAGCACGGAGCGCAGAGACGATATTCTCCGCGTCGCTCGAGACTGCTACCTCCTGGATCTCGTCAAACAGGAGCATCACTGGCCGAGGGCAACTTTCATGGACTGAGCTTGCGTTTTTTCACGTGCTCATCGAAAAACTTCACCATCTTGGCGAAAAAATAATCCTCGGCTTTGCCGATATAACCATGCGGATCACCCGCTACAGCCACTAGTTCATGGTCGACACCGTGGTCCATGAGCTTGCGGCTCATTTCCAGCGCGTCGTGATAACACATGAAATCGCTGCGCCAGAAGGGTCAGCGAATGGGCAACCGCGGGCTGAAGCCAGACTCCGAGCGGCTTCTCGGCCGACACTGTCCGAGTTATCGTTCTTAGCTCCATTCACCGCGGCGGATCCGCAGCCACCCTGGAAACCCATTCGAGGCGAGGTGAGCGCGGATGGCTTAGGTCGACGGCATGTTGTTCTCGCAGGACATGCCACTCAGCGTATTGCTGGCGCTTGCCCGTGTCAGCGTCCTCTTCGTTCAGCAACCAGAACCTCCACCAATCTAGGGCGCGCCCTTGGAGCGCCAATTGCTGCCGCGGATTTTGATTCTGATGACTTCCATGCTTGATGTCCGGGATTACATAGAGCTCCACCGGCTTGTGCAGAAACCGCAGTCGGCTGAACATTTCCCAATGCCAGAGTAATATTGTATTGCCTTCGCTGGAGCTGTAGAGCAGCAGTTGTAAGGGAGTTCGCATACGTTCGACATTGAACGCGGGCGATTCATTCAACCATGTTTTCAAGCCGTCGCCGAAGGGGAAGGACTGCCCAAATTCGTGGTCCCAACCAAGCAAGGCCGCTTGCATGTAGTTGTCGTCGGCATTATCGCCTGCAATGGCGGCGGCGTAAGGGAACTCAGAGTTGACGAGCGCGTATTCTATGACTCTGCCCTGTGCACTGTGCCCCATTATTCCCACCCGGGATCCATCGACGAGTCCCTCGCTTACCAAATGCTCGGCCGCTGTCTGCAGCGCTGTGCCGATCGATTTCATTCGCTGAATATCGGTCATCTCTTCGAAAGGTCTTGGCCCGCCCTCGGCACCGCCGATTTGCAATACCGCAACCCCGATACTGGCAAGGGGCTGCGCGAGGTATACAGACCAAACGGGTCCCAATGCCACGCCACCGAGTCCACCCTGGCCCGTCAGCGAATACTCGCTCGTGTCGGCATAACCATACGTTTGAATGACCAGCGGGTAGCGTCGACCGTGCTCATAGTTGGCGGGATAGTACAAACGTCCTCGCCACTTTCGGCCGTCCGTGTTGGTCCATTCTATAAAATCCACATTTCCCAGCCCAAAGTGAGCACGAAGGTTGGGATTGGGATCCAGCACCGCTCGGCTTTGCCCCGTGCGCAAATCCACGGCGTAAAGCACCGGTGGATCGTTCAAACCCTCCCGCAACTCAATGCGTACACGGTTCGGTCGCTCAGGAGCTGATGCCGGGGGTTTTGGCAGTTCGTCCGTCGCTGCCTTCTGCCAAAGGTTTTCCTTCCTTTCATACCTGATCGATTCTCCGCCCATGAGACGAATCTCGATGACGTTCGAAGACAGCCATTCGGTGGACACAACGTGCTCGGCGTCCCCCGGTTCAATCGGAATTTGAACGTACTTTCCGGTTGCCGCCTCCACGACGGCCGCCGCTCTGCCAGACAGCCCAGCCTTATCACTGCTGTCTGGCGGCAGAAGCGTCGGTGCGATCAGGATGTCGGCGCCGTCAGGCGACCAGGCAATTCTCGACATCGGATTGAATGTCGGGCCGGGAGCGTCCCATAACGAGCGTGCCTGCCCCGTAGCGACGTCAACCAGCATCAGCTGGTTTACCCACTGCGCGCGCATTCCGCGAGGATTGCGGGCATGTGCTCTCAATGACTCCGCTACAAAACCCTGGTAGGCCCTCCACTCCTGCGGCACTTCGGCGATACCAGCGTCCAAAATGACTTGCTTACCATCGGGCGAGAACAGATGGCCGCCCGGTTGCCCGCCCATCTGCAGGAAGGAGAAGCTGCCGTAGATGCTGCGAGCCGCCACCGGATGCGATGAAATATCTGTTCCATGCACCGTCAATACGACGCGCCTGTCCATGCCAAAATCAAGGGCATTGGCTCCGTCGACGATTCCCCCGAGTAACACCATCGCGTCAGTACTGGTGACCGAGAACCCGTTCTCCAGCAATCGATTTGATGATTCGCGCGGATATTTCACCGAGACGTCATAGACGAACGAACCATTGGGACCGCCGAGAGATGCAGCGACTTCGCCCGCTTCATGCGTGAGCTGCGTTATCTCATGCGTCATGACGTTGACGGAAAAAATCTGAATTCCGTGGCCGGGGCTTTCCCACAAAATGGCAACCCGCTGATTGTCAATCCATACGGGGCAATTCTTTGCCTGTAGGAGCAGTCCGCCGGAGCCTGACCCTGAGCCGAATCCCTCGCTCGATCCCAAGCCTTTGGTAAACAACCGCGCGACTGTATGGGGCTTCGCACTTTCGAGAGAGTCGAGTTTCCCATAGACGATTTCCCCCCAAACACCGTCGCCGGCCACATCGCCCCGGATCAACATCGATACATAACCCATGCCATCGGGAGAAACAAACACGGATTCCTTGCGCTCATTCATCTTAAATCGCGCAGTGTCTATTTCGTCCCTGATAGAAAATGTTTGGTGTCCTCCGGGTACTGCAGAACTTGCCTCGTAGCTAAGTACCACGAACGCGATTACGAACATCGCCTGAATCAATCCGAGCAGCGCTCCGCGGCTGAGACGCGCTACCATTTCTTTCTTACCGTCAATGCGATGAAACGACCCAAGGGACTGGCATTCGACGGGTCGTAGTTCACGTTGAACCGCCCCGCCGCGTCTACGAACGGCGGATTTCGGTTCAGCGCGTTCAGCGCGTTCAGCGCAGTCAACGACAGGGAAACGCCTTTCCATCCGGCCCCCTGTATCATCAGGGTCTCGCAATCCGACTCCTGCAGCCCGGCCCTATCACTCGGAGTGCCGTGGGATTCGCAGAATTTCAATGTCACCTTTCTGTTCAACAAGTTCAATCCTCCGGTGATCGACGGCGGGCAGGTCTATGTGGCGAAGAAGATTCCTCAGAACTGATCGAACCAGGCGAAAATCCGCCGCCACATGTCGCGAATGTTGGCGGGGCTTTCGAGGGAATGGCCTTCACCCCAGTAGCGCACGAATTCGGCGCGTTTTCCCTGGCGGTAGAGGGAGGTAAAGAATTCTTCGCCCTGTTGAAGTGCCACGTAGTCGAGATCGCCCTGCATGATCATGAGAGGTGTCTGCACGCGATCGACGGAGAAGATCGGGCTGTTGCGGATGTAGCGGCCAAGGTCTTTCCACGGCGGGTTGCCCATGCCGATCTGCGCGGACTCCATCAGGGCGGCTTGGAAGAGGTCTTCCTGCGGAAAATTCGAGTACCGTTCGCGCGCATCGAATTGCCCGTAGAGGCTGACCAAGTCGGACAGGCCGGCGAGGGCGACCGCGGCTTTGAACCGCTGCGTTTGGGTGACCAGGCCGTAGGTAGAGAATCCGCCGAAGCTCGCTCCCATCAGGAACACGTGGTCGGGGTCGGCGATGCCTGATTCGATGGCTTTATCCACGGCGGGTAGCACGCCGTCGGGTAGACGCAGCATGGGATCGTCGGTGACGCCCTCAGGTGCCAGGGGCATACTGGGGATCAGGACGACGTAGCCGTGGGCGGCGGCGATCTGAAGGTTTAGTGACAGGGGGCTGTCGATGCCCATGTAGCCCGGTGGCTTGTCGGGATAGACGGAACCCGCGTAGACCCACGTCAGGAGGGGATAGCGGTGTCCGGGTTGGTAACCGTAGGGCAACATGAGCCAACCTGTCAGCTTGGCGCCGTTGAGGCTTCTGTACTCAATGGACTTGTATTCGGCTTCGGCGATGTCGCGCAGGAAGGTGTTGGCCGTGGCCAGTACCTGGGGCCAGCCGTTTGGGAGGGACTGGCGCCATATCCGGAGGCCTGTGCGGTCGGAAGCGTAGAAGATGCCGGAGCGTGTGAGCGGGTCGTAGGCGGATAATTCTGCCTTCGGGTCGGGGCTCGTGATGGGCGTCACCCGGCCCGAGCGAGCGTCGAGAAGGACGAAGGAATTGTTTGCACCGCCGTGGGGCGCAGATGCAGACTTCTCAGTGCCGCCGGGAGCTGGAGACACGGGCTTCTCAGCGCCGCCGCGGACGGAGAAGACGAGTTGACTGTAGGTGTGGCCGGGGATGCGGTACTGGTTCCTCCCGGAGTTGGTTGCGGAAGGCCATGCAACGGCCCGCGCCTCGAGGTCGGTTTTCTGCGTGAGGTCCGTCAATTGCGCGTTGGCGGTGTCGATCCGCCAAATCTTCCCTGCCCCTACGCCAAAGAATGACTGCTGGCCGTCCGCGGGCCAGAGCTCCTTCGGAGGCTCCTTGATTGCCGCTGTCAGGCATTTGGCGGCACCCTTTGCGTCAATGAGCCACCAGTCGCGGCGCGCCGTGACACCAGGACGCTGGTCGCCGGCGAGCGGCGCGGCGTAAATGAGCAGCTCACGCTTGCCCGTCCACTCGATTTCGGCCGTTTCCCGTATGATCGGTGCGGCGTCAAGCGCCGGCAGAACGGTGCTCGTGACCTTTTGTGTCGTTACGTCCAGCCGATACAGCCGTGGAGGTTGGTCGCGACCGCCCGCATAACCTAAGAACGCCAGGGTCTTGCCGTCCGGTGACCAGCGTACGGAATCCGGGAGTACGTCCTTACTCATCGCTCCTTCAAGATGCACCGGCTTTCCGTCGAGTCGGGCGAGCTCGAGAATCGAGAGACCGCTGAAATCGAAGGGGAGCTTTTCGTCGGCTTTGGGCAGGTATACCGATGTCTGATGCGTGAAGACTACCGTCTGCTTATCTGGGGACAGTTGCCACGAGCGGGTCGTACCATGAGCAACGCTCTTCTCAATGCCGTTGCCGACATCGATGAGCAGCAAATCATCCTGCGGGCGTTGCGTCAGGTCGACGGGCACTCCGCTGTGGAGAACATTGGCGGTCGGTTGATCGCCTTTGACGACCTTCGGCCATTCTTTGCTGGCGACGGTCGGCGTCTGAAGCTCGATTTTCATGCTCAGGGGCTGTTCGCCGGCAGCCAGGGCGGGGTAAAGCAGGTATCGATTGTCGACCCAAAGAAAGGGACGCTCATGCGCATCTTGCAGCGCATTCCCGCGGCCGCTCAATTGGCGCAGCTCCCCTGTCTTAGCGGTCCACATCCACACGCAGACGTTGCCGCCGCGAGTGGACAGCAATGCCAGCCGCTCGCCGTCAGGGGACCATTGAGGTGACCACCAGCCGGAGCCGTCGGAAGAGCCATTGGTGATGTTGACCGCCGCCTCGCCGAGATGCTGCTGTACCCAGACGTCGCCACCGGCATTGCCCCAGATGTATTCCCACTTGTGGTTGGCGAGGCTTTTCTTTCCACGCGCCCGCGTGAAAGCGAGCTTCTGTCCATCGGCGGAAAAAGCGTACGGGCCACCGTAGTAGCGACCGACGTCTTCCAGCTCAAACAGGTCGTCGATTTGGAATGGCCGCGGCGTGGCTGCGCCGGGCGCCGCTGTCACGGTCGTCAGGACACAAAGTAGCGCCAAGATTGACGCGACCGCTTTGGATGCATATCTAACCGGCACGGAGGGCCCTCTTGTCACTGCGGATGATTCATGCGGTGACGTCCGTCCCAGAGGCGTTACCATTTCTTTTTTACCGTCAATGCGACAAAGCGGCCCAGGGGGCTGGCATTCGATGGGTCAAAGTTCACATGGAACAGCGACGCGGCGTCTACGAAAGGCGGGTTTCGGTTCAGCGCGTTCAGCGCAGTCAACGACAGGGAAACGCCTTTCCATCCAGCCCCCTGTATATAGGCGTCCGCATTGATCGTCGCATTCAGATCCACCGTTGTCCACGAAGCAATGGACGGGTTTCCCACGGTCGCGGTGTTGACGTAGCTACCCACCTCGTTCAATGCGCCGCCGACCGACCAACGACTGCTCGCCCAGGCGAAATCCAAACGCCCCCGCCATTTCACCGGGTTCATCAACGTATTGACCAGATTGTCGAACGCAGCACCCTGCGCCAGCTGGGTGTCTATCCTGTCGATGTAACTGATGTTCAGTTGAGCGATAAGCGTGTGCGATGCAATGGGTCTCGTATACCGGGAAGTAATATCGAATCCGCTTTGAATGACCTCCGAAGCGTTCTGTTGTCGCAGATCAAAGAGGTAGCGAATGCCCGTCGCTCCCGTACCGGAATAATTGATGTATCGACTGCCGGCCGCGACGGCGGCATCAATAATCGCCTGAGCCGCGGCGTCGCTTGGCACGGGCGTAACGAGAGAACCATATACATTGGGCTCGATGAGGGCGTTGGAATTGAAACTGGGGCTGATAATTCGATCCGTGTATCTGATGTGGTAGTAGCCGACATTTGCGATTAATCCTTCGATGCCGGACGGCTTGTATTCAATTGAGAAATCCTCGGTGTGCGCGCGTTGGGCGGTTAGCGCCTTGCTGCCCAACTCATCAAGGAAAGACGCAAGGCCTCCGGTCGGGCTCGCCAGGAGTGGTGGAAGTGCAGCGATTATTTGTAGCTGCGGGGATTCGCTCAATTCCTCGCCCGCGGTAGGCGCCTGAAATGACGTTCCGTAGGACGCCCTGACCGAAAGGTCTGTCCACGGCGCCCAATGCAAGCCGATTCGTGGATTTGTGGTGGATCCAAAATCGGAATAATGATCTCGGCGGATCGCCGCCGAAAATTCGAGTGTTTCCACCATGGGAATATGATTTCCCCTACCGACGATAGGTACGTAGAGTTCGGCAAAAGCGGCCGTGATATTCCGATCTTTTACATTGACGAAATTATCGGGAGTGGGCTCCTGCACAGAGCGCGCATTGAAGTCTTCAGTTCGATACGACATTCCTGCCGCGAGCCCGATATCGCCTGCGGGCATTGCAGCGACGCGGCCACTGACGATGAGATCGACAGATTTCTCGGTGAATACATCGCTGGTGGAGTCATTCTCGAATGGCGTACCAATAACGCCGAAGGCCTGCAGTTCTGTTGTCTTCTGGCGCGCGTATAGTCCGTTCAGCTCAACTGACCATCGGTCGGATAACTGGTAGCGAAGACCGGGCGTAATATCGAAGGTTTGTGCGGTCCCATCACTGTACGTGGCGGAAACGACATCCAAGGTGGGTGAGCCTTCGAAAACGCTTTCACCTTGGGAGAAATCTCGCTGCGATAGGAGCACGTCTCCATAGAACTCCAGGCCGTCGGTGATCGTTTGGCGCCCAACCAACGTGGCACCGTAGCTGCGGGTTTCTGGCAACAGGTCATTGGGGCTCGGAAACAACGTAGACGTGAAATCGCGTTCTCTTAATGGGAGCGCGCTTTGCTGCTGGTATTGCAATGTCCCGACAATGTTGCCGCCGCTCCAGGTCGTACCCAGTGTCTGAGCAAGCAACTCCTCGTGGCGAGATCCGTTCGTGACGCTGCCGAATCGAGCGGTTGTGTCGGCGCCCTGGTAATCTTTCTTCAAGATGATGTTGACGACGCCCCCAATGGCATCCGAACCGTAAATGGCCGAGGAGCCATCGGTCAAAATATCTACCCGATCGATGGCCGAAAGCGGAAGTAGGGATACATCGACGAAAGAGCCCAAAGCAGACGGCGCCAGGCGATGTCCATCGAGCAGCACCAGGGTCGATGACGCTCCAAGACCCCGTAGGTTAATGCCCGACCCATAGTCGGGATTGAAGGCGGCACGGGCATTGCCGCTGTAAGTACCGTCTGCACTTGCATCGCCGCTGGTGAAGTTCTGCGGGAGCGAGTTAAACAGATCCTGCGTCGATGAGTAACCACTGCGGTCAATCTGACCTCGATCAATTACGATGATGGGATTCGTCTTGTTGTCGAGGCCGCGAATGTGCGTACCCGTAACGGTGATTTCGGAAAGTCCCTCTTCCTTTTGCGAATTCTGATCATCGCTTACCGCTGGAGGCTCAGGAGTGCCCGAAGCCACCTGAGCCACACGAAAGTCCTGGGAAGTGCTCTTCCCAACCTCCTTCGATTGATCATCTGTTGCTTGAGATTGATCAGTAGGCGGCAAATCCGGAGCACCCGCCGATTTACGTGAAACAATGGTTACGGTCTGGGCATCCAGATACTTGTACGACAGACCGGTGCCGTCCAGCACCTTGGTGAAGGCTTCGTCGGAGGTCAGGGATCCTGAGGCTCCGGGCGTGCGGACATCCTGGACCAATTCTGCTCGGTAGAGCACCTGCAGGTGCCGGTCTTTGGCGAGAGTGCGGAGCGCGAGGTCCAAGCTCTCCGCGGGAATGCTAGTAGATTTGCGGACAGAGGCATCTGCAGGCCCTGCGGCAGCCATGCTCAAGAGAACAACACTTAGCGCACCGGCGAGAACAGTACATCGCATGATCCACCCCTTCATTGTTATGGTCTTAAAGGAGGTAGAGAGTGCGGGGCGTGGAAAAGTATACGTGGGTTGATCACTCCTTCTTGGCAAAGATGCGAATTTCGGGGCCGCTCTCGACCACCGTCAGGTCGGGCTGGCTTCTTAAAAAAAGAACCAGCGACGCAGGATCGGCGGAGGAATAGATGCCGCTAATCCGCACGTTCGTTAGCGAGGGCGACGCGAGCACCAACCGACGCGGGCTGTACCGATTGAATTCCTCGGCAACTTCGCTGAGCGGTGTTTCAACGAACTCGAGCTCGCCGCGCGTCCAGGCAGTCGCGGCCACAGCGTTAGTCGGATGAGCCTTCGGTTTGCCCTGTTGTGGCACCACGGCCTGCTCGCCAGCGCCGATCAATACATCGGCGGGTGAGACAATGGCGGCATCGGCCAAAGCCGGCTGCACCGCCACCGTGCCTTCGAGCACGGTCACCCGCGTTTCCGCACCATGCCGATACACATCAAATTCCGTACCCACGGCGCGCACTTGCGCTGAATCCGTGCGAACCACAAAGGGGCGCGCTGCGTCCTTGGCCACCTGAAAAAGTGCCTGACCCTCGAGAAGCTCCACCTCGCGAAGGCCTGTCGAGTACCTCACGCGAAGCCGCGTTCGGGCGTTGAGTTCGATGCGCGACGCGTCCTCGAGCGTCACTGTGCGTGCCTCGCCCAAGCCCGTCGAATAAATGCCGCGCTGCAAGAAAAGATACAGCATGGTCGCGCTAGCCAGGATGAGCACCGCGGCTGCGATCCCGACCATCAAGGAGCGTTTTATAGCGCGTCTTGGACGGGCGGAAATCGCCGGAGGCGACCCACGTACCTCCTCGATCGACACCACGCCTTCGGTGAGACGAAACCGGGCTTTTTCCAAGAGACGATCCGCTTCCGTTGAGGAAACGTTGGCAGGGCCCGGCAAATGCGCATAGTGCTGGGAGATGTCTAGATAAGCGCGGATGTGATCAGGTGAGCGGCGAAGCCATTGCATGAATTCCTCGCGTGCCCGTGCCGTTGGTTGCCCAGTCCGAAACTCGACGAACCAAGTGCTCGCCTCGTCCAAGATCTGCCGATTGGCTTTTCCGGTCATGGCAGATCCTCCTGCTCGGCCTGGCGGCAGTGCACCAGGGCCCTGGCGAGATACTTCTTGACGGTGATCTGCGCGATTCCGAGTTCGCTGGCAATGTGCTCGATCGAATGTCCGCCCAATCGGTGCATGACGAAGGCCATGGCGATTCGCGGCGGCAGCTCATCGAGCGAGCGCTCAAAGCGATCCAAGCGTTGATGCAGCTCGACCTTCGCCAGAGGCTCGTCCGAGGAACTCATCGTCGTTTCCGTCGGCGTTTCAATCCACTCGAGCGGGACGGAGACCGCGACCTGCTTTTGCTGATGCTGTTGAATCACGTGACTCGCGACCGTAAAAAGATACGCCTCCGGGCTTCGAATGTCCTCGTGGTGTGGCACGCGCAGGAGCCGCATGAAGATCTCCTGGGCCAGATCGGACACGTCGGCCGGATTGCGCAGCCGAAACTTGAGAAAGCGACGCAGGCGGTCGCTGTATTTGGCGGCCATACCGGCGACGAATTGCCGTCTATCGGACGTGTTCAATCGAGCTCCTTAATGACGGACATCCACTTAATGAGTGTAGAGCGTCGCCCAGGTCAAAAGGTATACGCGCTCAATCCGAGGCGGGCGGTTCTACCTGGTGCCGCCATCGGCTCACGACTATTGCAGGGGGGGCAGAACGCGGTTTCGCGCGTAGTGCGCTTCATAAGCCACTTGTCGGGACGCGGTTCAAAGATGGGGTGGACTGTCCCACGGTGGAAAGAATCCGAACAGCCATCGGCAGTGGGTCCCCTAATACCGTGGGTCCTCTCCTGGATATCTGGTGGAAACACCTTGCTGCGCGGCTGGATTCGGGTCCCGCCGCCCTGCATCGCCTGCCCGAGTCCGTCGCCCACGTCGCCGAAGCCCTCTGGATGCAAGCCCTTGACGAAGGCCGCCGCCGCGCCCAGCTCGAGCTCAAATCCGCCAATAACGCCGCCGCCGAGCAGCAGCAGTCCCTCGAAGTCCGCTCCCATGTGCTCACCATGCGTGAAGGCGAACTCGACGCCCGCCTCCGCGACCGTGAGCGCACCATCAACGACTTGAATTTGCAGCTGCGCGAACTCACGATCCTGCTCCGCAAAGAGCAGGCCACGCGCGAGTCTCAGTCAAACCGCATCGCCACGCTCGAAGAAGAACTCTTGAAGCGGCCGGCGAGTAAACCAAAGTTGCGCAAAGTGGCTTGGACGAGGGAAACCCAAACCAGCGGGCTAGATCAGCGCGCATATGTGCGATGCGTCACACAATTTCCCCCCAGGAGACATCCAGTTCACAAGCTCATTGCAGACGGCATGTTAGGTTGGGCAGGCGTTCTCGATGTGCCGAGCCGCGCTTATGTGAAGGAGTCTTCAGTGCACAAGGAGTGTCCGACGATGGCCGTGCAGGAGCATCTAACCTACGATCCGGTGGCAGTGCAACCGCACCACCGCACTGCGTCCGGTGCCGGTCGTGACCCGGTCCGCATTCTGTTGGTCGAGGACATGCCGACTGAGGCCGAGATTACCATCCGCGAGGTCCGCAAGGGCGGCATCGCCTGTACGTGGCATCGCGTCGAAACCGAGCCCGCGCTGCGAGATGCACTGCGCGACTTCCAACCGAACATCATTCTTTCTGATTTTTCGCTGCCTCAATTCACCGGGCTTGGAGCGCTGGCGACCGCCCGAGAAGTTGCGCCGGATCTACCATTCATTTTCGTTTCCGGCACGATTGGCGAAGAGCGCGCGATTGAGGCATTGCGTCGTGGCGCAATGGACTACGTCCTCAAGGGTAACCTCAACCGGCTGACCCCCGCCATTAATCGCGCGCTCGATGAGGCTGCCGCCCGCGTCGAGCGCCGACGACAGGAAGCGCAGATCGCCCGGCTCACGCGAGTGCTGCGCCTGTTGAGCGGTATCAATGCGGCGGTTGTTCGGATCCACGACCAACGCGAATTGTTCGGCGAGGCGTGCCGGCTCGCCGTCACGGTCGGCGGCTACGCAACGGCCATTGTGGCCCTTCCCCACCCCGATACGCATAGGGTCCAGCCAGTCGCCTGGTCGGGTGTGAACCGCGAGGCCACCGAGAGTCTGCGCGCGGCTGTCGCTGCGGCCATTGGCCGAAAAACCAGCTTGATCAGCGGGGTTCTTAAAACCGGCATCTCATTCGTATGTAATGACACGATCGATGATCCAACGGCCACGGTCAACATCGACGAAATGATGGCTCACGCCGGGTTTCGGTCCGCCGTCGTCCTGCCGCTGATGATCGACAAGACGGCCATCGGCGTTCTGGTGCTGACCGCCGCCGACGCTGGAACGCTCAGCGACGAAGAACTCCAGATGCTGCGCGAGATCGCCGCGAACCTCGCCTTCGCCGTGCAGTACCAGCAGAAGGACAGCACGGTTCGCTTTCTGTCGCACTTCGATGCGCATACCGGCCTCGCCAAGCGCTCGCTCTTCTGCGAGCGCATCGGGCGGCTCTGGTCGCATGCGAACCACCGCCCGGTCCGTATCGCCGTTGCCGTGATCGATGTCGAGAAGCTGAGCGTCATCAACGATTCATTTGGTCGGCACACGGGAGATCTCCTGCTGCAACACGTGGCGGACCGCTTGCGTCGACATTACCCCGAAACCGACAAGCTGGCGCAATTGGGGGGCGGTACGTTCGCCGTCGCTCTGGATGTGACTGACGATGATGCGGATCCGCTCCCGACTCTGCGCGGAACCCTCGAGGCCATTTTCGGACGGCCATTCGTGATCGAAGGGCGCGAAATACCCGTGACCGTGAAGTCGGGACTGGCCCTCTACCCGGCGGACGGAACGGAGGCCGCAGTACTCGTGCAGAACGCCGAGGCTGCTTTGCGCAATGCCAGGGCAAGCGGCGAGCGTGTTCTGACTTTCAGCCTCGAGCAGCGCTCGGAGGTGGTGGCGCGCCTGGCGCTCGAGCACAAGCTCCGCACCGCCATCGAACGGCAGCAGTTCGAACTGCACTACCAGGCAAAAATGAACATCAACTCCCGGCGTATCGAGGGCGTCGAAGCACTCATTCGCTGGCGCGACCCGGGTTCCGGCCTGGTTTCGCCGGGAGCGTTTCTTCCGCTCTTGGAGTCGACAGGCCTGATCGTCGACGTAGGGAATTGGGTGCTGGAGCAAGCTGCCAGGGACTCCCAGCAGTGGCAGCGGCTCGGATTGCCGGCAATCCGGGTGGCCGTCAATATCTCGACCGTTCAGCTTCGTCGCCCCGACTTCGCGGAGCGTTTCCTGCAGGTAATCTCGCCGTGGGCGAACAGCGCCTGCGGACTCGATATCGAGATCACGGAAGGTGCGCTGTTCGATGGCTGTGCCGCAGAAGTGCAGAAACTGCAGCGTCTACGCAACGCCGGAGTTCGTATAGCGATCGACGACTTCGGCACCGGCTACTCCTCCTTGAGCCGCCTGTCGGACCTGCCGATCGACACGCTGAAGATCGATCGCTCCTTCGTGAGCCGCTTGCCCGATGACGGTCTCGGCCTGACGCTGGTCGCGACCATCATCTCGCTCGCTCACGCATTTGGTATGAGTGTCGTCGCAGAAGGCGTCGAAACCGAAGAGCAGCTGGGCGCGCTCAGGGAAATGGGCAGCGATGAGGCCCAGGGGTTCCTCCTCAGCAAGCCCGTGGGCCGCGATGCTTTCACCGAGCTGCTCGAGAAGGGCAACGGGCGCTTATAGCCGTTGACCGGCGTCGGTCACGTATCGCTCGTCTATTGCTGCGTCCGTTGGCGAGGTTGCCGAGCGATTCCGACGGGGGCTGGTGACCTGGATGATGCGCTATTCTAGCGATCGTCTGTATAACATAGAGTGATCGTGATGATCCGGTCGCGCAGCCGTCCATCGTCCCTGCATGAGTTCCGATGCATTTTCGTTCGCCATCGCTGAAGGCGCTGCGGACGTTCGAGTCGGTCGTCCGTCTACGCAGCTTGACGGCGGCCGCCGACGAGTTGCACGTCAGTACCGGCGCCATCAGTCACCAGATCAGAGTGCTCGAGGAGCAGCTCGGTTTTCACCTGTTCGAGCGGTCCGCCGCCGGACTGGTGCCGACCATCGCAGCGATCGAGCTCGCCGAGCAGGTACGCGAGGGCCTCAACCTCATTTCCGGCGGCGTGCGCCGTTTCCGGCTGGGCGGTGCCCCGAACTCGCTGACCATCGGGTGCGACGTCACGTTCGGGGTGTCGTGGCTCGGCCCGAGAATGGCGCGCTTCCTCGACGTGCATCCCGAGATCGAGGTTGGTATGGATCTGGTGGACCCGGGACCCGATCCCACTTGGCGCACCGTCGATGTGACGATCCATTTCGGCTATGGACGGTTCCCGAAATACGAGTCGGTCCGGCTCACATCGGAGTCCCTGTCTCCGGTCTGTGCGCCGAACTATGTGTTGGGGGCCTCGGCAGTGGGAGTGATCCGCTCGCCGGCGGATCTGCTGCGCGGCCGCCTCTTGCACGTGCCGTGGCTCGAGCCGGACACGATATTCGGCACCCTCACCTGGCATAGCTGGTTCGCGCGGGCAGGCGTCGAGACCCAGGGCGTGAAGCTGTCGGGCCTGCAGCTGTCGCATACCACCAACGCGCTCCAGCTCGCGATCGCGGGCAAAGGCGCCGCGCTGGCGAGCCCCTGTCTGACGGCGGATGCCATCGCCTCGGGCGCGCTCGTGCGGCCTTTCGATGTCTGCCTGGAGCTGCCGCGTCACTACTACCTGGTTTGCAGCGAATCCATTGCCGACCTTCCCAAAGTCGTTGCGTTCCGCGACTGGCTGCTTGCCGAGACGGCGCCGTTCAGGTCGAGCTGACCGGACACTCGGCGGCGCGGGCGGCTTGCGGAGGCCGCGCACCGGGATCGATGCCGAGCCAGAGGATGGCACTCGCAAGGGCACTCAGGCTCCCCAGGGCGAAGGCCACGCCCCAGGAATGGTTGCTTGTCAGATGCGCGACGATCGGGATTCCGATGACGCCCCCCAGGCAGCCGCCGGTGTTGACGATGCCGCTGATCGCCATGGTGT
>Ga0307470_10000568_pt1 | contig 17433 bp, 20 predicted proteins | sample atmos_gasesAM3C__FD_204565 | JGI IMG/M metagenome (GOLD analysis project Ga0307470, IMG submission 204565) | Hardwood forest soil microbial communities from Morgan-Monroe State Forest, Indiana, United States - atmos_gasesAM3C_05 | ecosystem: Environmental > Terrestrial > Soil > Temperate forest... | reverse complement strand
GCCGGTATAGAGCGTGAGCTGGTCGAGCCGGTGATCGAAGGTGGCGACGACCCCGCGGCCTTCCATGGGCGACATGCATTGACGCGCCGTCGAGATCTCGTGGCTGATCTTGATGGGCGCATCGAACGCCTGCGTGATGTCGACCTCGAAGAAACTTTCGAGAAAGACGTTGTCGCCCCAGTGTTCGTGCACCAGCGCGCTGCCGGGCTCGAGCGCCTTGCGCATGTCGTAGATCGCGGGAAGCGGTTCGAGATCGAGCGTCACGGCGGCGGCGATGTCTTCGGCCTCGGCTCGCGTCGCCGCCACGCACATCGCCACCATCTCACCGACATGGCGGACCTTGCCGGTGGCGAGCACCGACTGCTCGGAGATCTTGAAACCGGGCAGCGCCGTCACCGCGCGGATCGGCTTCACGTTGGTCAGATCATCGGCGGTGAAGACGACGTCACGATAGCGCTCGGGAATGTGAATGCCCTTGATGCGGGCATGCGCCAGCGGGCTGCGGACGAAGGCAACGTCTTGCAAGCCCGGCAGCCTGATGTCGGCGACGAATTGTCCGCGGCCGCGGAGGAACCGGTCATCCTCCTTGCGGAGCATCCGGGCGCCAACGCCCTGACCGGCTTCCGCCGCGGTTGAACCAGACTCAGACTCGCGTTCGCCGGCTGCCATCCCCTCGCCGTTCTCTTGGCCGCTGGTCGTTTACTGGCGGACAGCTAAGCGGCCACCGCCTGCGGCAGGATCGGGGCAATGGCATCATAACGGACGCCCGCCCGCAAGCAGAACGCCGGTTGCAACAGGCGATCGGCAACGACTTCCGTCTTCTCATTGTCGCGCAGGACGTAGCGGCCACGCATTTCGTCGAGCACCGTGACGTCGGCCTCGACGCCGGAACGCAGCGTGCCGATTGTGCCGGAAAGCCCGAGCATTTGCGCCGGATTCGAGGTCACCATCGGCACCACCTGTTCGAGCGATAGCCCAAGCGCCATCATCGAACTCATCGCCTGCACCAGGCTGAACTTGGCCTGCCCCGCGAACGGATGGTTCTCGTCGTCAGCGGCCTCGTCTGGCGTTCCCGCGGGCGCCGGCACGTGGGTGTTATAGCCGTGAATGTCGGCCCCTAACGTGGTCGGGACGATGCCGGCTGCGATTGCCTTCTTCGCCAGGCGATAGGAGAAATGGCTGCCATGGCCGACGTCGACCTTCAGGCCCTTGTCGAGTGCGGCCTGAATCACCGGATGCACCTCGCCCTCGCGATTGACGAAGCCGCCGGGATGGCGCGTAAACGGATGGGCGAGAACGTCGCCGTCACGCAGCAGCGGGATCACGCGCTCCAGAATGGTGTCGACGTCTTCGCCGTTGGTGCCGCTCTCCGGCAATCCCCAGAGCTGGCCGAAATGCACATAGACCGGAAGATCGGCGCGGCGTCCGATTTCGGCCGCCATTTCGATGACGCGAATGCCCCAGCGGGCAAAACCGCCGATCTCGGCGTGCGCCTTGATGCCGCGAACGAGATCGAGGTTGGCTTTTGCCGACTTCACCGTGGCGTCGATGTCGACGCCGTCGGGGCTGTAGAGGTTCGGGTAATAATGTCCTTCCAGGCCGCCGACCAGATAGGCCGACAAAAAGGCCAGCGTACGCGACTTGGCCGGTTCGGCAATGAAATGCCGGAAGCCGGGCAGCGTCATGCAGGACGGACCGCCCTGGTCGACCAGCGTGGTCACGCCGGACTGGACGCCCACCATATCGGCATTCATGCCGAAGCGCCCCGTGACATACTGATAGACATGGGCATGGGTGTCGATCAGTCCGGGCAGGACGATCTTGCCGGTGACGTCGATGACCTCTTTGGCGCTGGTCGGCAAGATATCGGATTGAACTACGGCGATCTTGCCGTTACGGATCGCTACATCTTTCAGGCCGTCGATGTCAGCGGCCGGATCGATCACGCGGCCCCCACGCAGGAGCAGGTCGAAACTGGTATTCACGGACATGGCTGATCTCCTGTTTGCGGAGCCGGGATTTATCGTCGATTATAGTGGCGGCCGAATGCGAAGTACACTTCGTATTTTTAATGCAGCAACATTCGTGCCGCAGGTTGCATCAAATGGACGCAGGGAAGGCGATGACAGGCATGACAGGGAAGGCCGTGCGACAGCGTGGAAACGCCTGGCCGCTGGACAAGCGGCCGGGATTTCTGATCCGCAGGCTGCACCAGATCCATGTCGGATTGTTTCAGAAGAAGTGCGCGGCCTTCGACCTCACGCCGCTGCAATACAGTCTTTTGACCGCGCTGGCGCGACGTGGAACCGCCGACCAGACCACGCTCGCGGCCGAAGTCATGCTCGACCGCACCACCACAACCGGCGCGCTTAAGCGCCTGCAATCCCGCAAATTTATCGAACGTGCCGTGCATAACCGGGACCGCCGGGCGCAGATGTGCCGGCTCACCAAGTCCGGCGAGCGCCTGCTGCGGCAGATCGAGGCGTCCGCGCGTGCGGCGCATCACGAGACGCTGGAAGGTCTCAGCAAGGCCGAGCAAAAGCGGTTCATTGCGATGATGCAAAAGCTGGTCGCCGCGCGCGCCAAACAGGCCGGAACCACGACCATCCCGGGCTGATCGGCGAGACGATCAGAATAAGACGACCAGAATCTGTGCAGACTGCCTGAAAAGCCGCCGCCCGATACCGCGGGCTTAGGCGCCTCTTCACCATTCGAAGCGCAATTACGAAGTACACTTCGTATTTTCCGCAGATGTGACGGCGGCACCGCAGCCGCGATTCCCCGCAAGACAGAAGTACTTGGCGTATCCGGCGCGACTTTGGCGCGGGAAAGCGATTGAACGGCCCGGCTGCCTGTGGCGTTGGCATGTCCTTTGCTCTTTGTTTCCAGATTGAGTTGGTGGCTAGGGTTCCGCATCGCGCTTTCGCGATGGCTGGTCCGAGAGCTGCCGCCTGAGCGGGAGAAATCCGCCCAGATCACGGCGGGACAAAATCCTGGGAGACCTCAGTAGCCTTGATTGGCGCTGCGCAGGTCGGTGCCAATCTCCCAAAGTTGAAGCGGTGCGGAGTTGGTGATGAACGGCTTGAAACCTCGCCCGGCGGCGTCGAAAGTCCCGGTCGACGGATTCATCCGTCACGAAAACAACCATCATCGACAGGGGAGGCACCACTGATGTCAGGGATCGCGGAGATATTGGGACGCCGTTTCGGCGACGGCGGGCCTGCGGCGGAAGGCGCCGAAGACAATGAGCTGATGCGCCGGGTCCTGACGCGAAAGACGGTGCGGCGCTATAGCGAGAAGATGCCGGGCGAAGCGTTGCTGGACCTTCTGACCGCGTGCGCCTTGAGCGCATCCGCCAAGTCGGATTTTCAGCAGGCCTCGATCCTGCGCCTGCGCGACCCGCAAAAGCGCGCCGCGATCGGTGCGCTGTTTCCGAGCATGCCGTGGATCGGAAATGCGCCGGTGTTCTTCGTGTTTCTTGGCGACGCCAGGCGGCTTCATCGCATCGGAGAATTGCGCGGCAAGCCGGTGGCGAACGGCACGCTGGAAGGTTTTTTCAACGCCAGCATCGATGCGGCGCTCGCGATGCAGACCATGATCCTCTGCGCGGAATCCAACGGGCTCGGCGTCTGCCCGATCAGCGTCATCCGCAACGAGGCCGACAAGGTCGCCGAAATTCTAGAGCTTCCCGACCTCGTCTTCCCGGTCGCGGGGCTCTGCCTGGGTTATCCCTCGGCCGAAGGCCACGTCAGCCTGCGCCTTCCCCGTCGCGCGACCACGCACACCGATCGTTACGATGACAGCGCGCTCGCGGCCGCGATCGACGACTACGACCGCCGCCGTGATGCGATCCACGCCATTCCGAAAGACCAGCAGCGATCCAATGCCGAATTCGGCGAAGCCGCGTTCTATGGCTGGTCCGAGGATAAAGCGCGTCAGGCGGCGAAGGCCGAGGGCGCGGCGTTTCCGCCTTACTTGCGAAAGCACGGATTCAAGTTCGACTGATCTTCAAAAAAGGGAGCCACCGATGACGACCGTTTCGTTGATCCAAAATCCAATGCCCAGACGTCTGGTCTTGAGCCTGGCCGCCGCTCTGCTCGCCGTCCCCATGCTCGCCGGTGCCTCGAAGGCCGCAAGCCTCGATGAAATCAAGCAGCGCGGGCTGATCGTCGCGACCGAAGACGACTTCCGCCCCTTCGAGTTCGTGAAGGACGGCAAGGCGGTCGGCTTCGACAACGAAATGATCGAAGACCTGAAGAAATACGCTCCCTTCGAGATCAAGCAGCAGATCCTGCCCTGGACCGGCATTCTCGCCGGCGTCAGCACCGGCAAATACGATGCCGCGATCACGGCGGCCATCATCACCAAGGAACGATTGCAGTCGCTCGATTTCACGAGCCCGATTGCCGACGCCACCCACTATTATCTGAAGCGCAAGGACGACAAGAGCATCACCTCGATCAAGGACCTCAACGGCAAGACCGTCGGCGTCCAGGCGGGCAGTGCGCTGCTCGCGCGCTTGCCGGAACTCGGCACGATGCTGGAGAAAGAAGGCGGCAAGCTCGGCAAGATCGTTGAATACACCTCCTATCCCGAGGCCTATCAGGATCTCGCGCTCGGCCGCGTCGACTACGTCGTCAACACCGTGATCAACCTGCAGACGCTGGTAGCCGAGAAGCCCGGCGTGTTCGAACTGGGCCAGGCGGTGTCCGGCAAGTCGTTCCCGGCCTGGGCGGTTGCCAAGGGCAATACCGAGCTCCTTACTTTCCTGAACGGCTTCATCGCCAAGGAAAAGGAAACCGGCCGCTTTGCCGAGTTGCAGAAGAAGTGGTTCGGCGAGGCATTCCCCAACTTGCCGGTGAAGTGGGATCCCGAGTTCTAGTCCGGCTCTCGGTTGACAGGCCATGAGTGCAGGCGACCTTCTGGCCATCCTTCAGGGTGCCGTCGTGACGGTGACGCTGTCACTGGCGGGCATCCTGATCGGCCTGCCGATCGGTCTTGCGCTCGCGGTCCTGCGCTGGGCCGATGTGCCGATCGTTGCGCGCATCGTTGCCGTCTATGTCAGCGTCCTGCGCGCAACGCCGCTTGTGACCCTGTTGCTTCTGCTGTTTTTCGCGCTCCCCAATATCGGGATAGCGATCGGCCCGATCTCGGCGGCGATCCTGGCGCTGGTCATGAATACGGCCGCATTCAATTGCGAAGTCTGGCGCGCATCGCTGATGAATTTTCCGAAAGATCAATATGAGGCGGCGCAGTCGGTCGGCATGAACGCCGCCTTGCGATTTCGACGCATCGTATTGCCGCAGATCGTGCGGGTCAGCCTTCCCGGTCTCGTCAATGAAATGTCGCTGTTGATCAAGGTGACGCCGGTTCTCGCCGTCGTCGGCGTCGTCGACATCACGCGCGCCGCCGTGCGGATCGGTGCCCAGACCTACGATCCGCTGCCGCCGTTTCTGGTCGCGATCGCGCTCTATGCGCCGATCGTGTTCCTGCTGGTGTCGTTGCAGCGCTGGATCGAGCGCCGGCAGCTCAGGATGGCTGCGGCATGATCCACGATTTCGGCATTGTGTGGAGCGAACGCAGCCTGCTCTTGAGCGGGCTCGGCAACACCACGATCCTTTCGATATTGTCGGCGGTCGCAGCACTTTTGCTCGGCTTTATGCTGACGCCGGCACTGATGTCGAAGCAGGCGTGGCTCTCGTGGATCGTGCGCGGCTTTGTCGACGGCATGCGCTGCGTCCCGTTCCTGCTGTTCGCCTATATCGTCTATTACGGGCTGCCGTCGCTTGGCCTCCGGCTGGATAACTGGACCTCCGGACTTCTGGCGCTGACGATCTACAACGCGGCCTATATGGCGGAGATCCTGCGCGGCGCCTGGGCATCGCAACCGCGCGAGCCGATCGAAGCTGGCGTTGCTTTCGGATTTTCGAATCTTTCGCTGTTTCGCCGCATCGTTTTGCCGCCGCTATTGCTCGCAGCAGGGCCGGTGATCGGCAACCAGATCATCCAGATCGTCAAGGATAGCGCCTTCCTCACCATCATTGCGCTGCCTGAACTCACCCATGCAGCGGCCTCGATTCAGTCACGGCATTATGTTCCGTTCGCAGCTTTCATCACTGCGGTATTTCTCTATTGGGGTCTGTGTCTGGTGATCGAAGCCGGCGTGACCACGATCGACCGCCTCGCCGCGGCGCGAAGGTAGGAGCCACCATGAGAGATGTGACAAAAGTCCTCGATGTGGTCGGCATTTCCAAGCACTTTGGCGATCTCGAAGTGCTGCGCGATATCAGTTTTCAGGTGCAAAAGGGTGAGACGGTCTGCGTACTCGGACCATCCGGCTCCGGCAAGTCGACGCTGCTGCGCTGTATCAACTGGCTCGAACGCCCTGACGCTGGTCAGATCTATCTCAGCGGCCAGGAGATCGGTGTGACCGCCGGCGGCGTCGTCATGGGCGACCGCGAGCTGTCGCACATCCGCACCCATATCGGCATGGTGTTCCAGCACTTTGCGTTGTGGCCGCATCTGACGGTGCTGCAAAACCTGATGGAAGCACCGATCCAGGTGCAGAAGCGTCCGAAGGCCGAGGTACGGGAAGAAGCGCTGGCGCTGCTGGCGAAGGTCGGGCTCAGCGACAAGCGCGATGTTTTCCCGGCAAAGCTTTCCGGCGGCCAGAAGCAACGCGTCGGCATTGCACGGGCGCTGGCGATGAAGCCGGATCTCCTGCTGTTCGACGAACCGACCAGCGCGCTCGATCCCGAACTGGTCGGCGAGGTGCTGGTCGTGATGCGGGAACTCGCGCGCGAAGGCATGACGATGGTGATCGTGACCCACGAAATGGGTTTTGCGCGTGAAGCCGCCACACGCGTACTGTTTCTCGACCACGGACGGGTGGTCGAGACTGGCTCGCCGGAGCAATTCTTCTCCCGGCCCGAAACCGACCGCGCGCGGCAGTTCATTCAACGATACGCCAACGATGCCGCCAACGGCAGGCGTTAAACAAAAAGCCGGAGGGAGTTTCGCCATGGATCCGATTTTTCACCTGCTGCCGGATGCGCCAAAGCCGGTCACGCCCTATAGCCACGCGGTCGAAGCCGGTCCCTTCGTTTTTGTAACGGGGCAATTGGCGACCGATCCGGACGACGACTCCGTTCCGATTCCGCAAGGGATCGAAGCACAGACCCGCAAGGTCATGGACAATCTGGCGCGCGTGCTCAGGGGATGCGACATGTCCTTTGCCAATGTCGTGTTCGCCCGCATCTATCTCACCGATTTCAATCGCGACTACGCGCCGATGAACGCGATCTTCTCCAGCCATTTCACCGACGGCCGGCGGCCCGGCCGCACGACGGTGGGCGTCACGGCGCTGGCGCGCGGTGGTATTGTCGAGATCGACCTGATTGCCTTCAGACCATGAGCGGACCGATGCAAAATCTGATCGAAATTCCGGCGCGGCGCGGCAAGGCCGCTTTCGTCTCCGCCGGGCAAACCGTGACCGTCGTCAATACCCATGGCGAACAAGTCGTCGACACCTGGGCGTTCAATCGCACCGATCTTTCCGAGTTCATGTCGAATGAGCACACGCGCGCCCATAGCCTGCATCTTGTGCCGAAGCCGGGCGACGTGCTGCGGACCAACAAGCGTCGTCCGATCCTCACCCTGACGGAGGACACATCGGGCGGCGTTCACGACACACTGATCGCCGCCTGCGACCGTTATCGTTACGCGTTCCTCGGCGTCGTGGGTCACCACGACAATTGCACCGATAATCTGTTTGCCGGCATGGCCGAGCTCGGCCTCACGCCGCCGGAGGTGCCGAGCCCGCTCAATCTGTTCATGAACATTCCCTGGGACGCCACGGGCGCGCTCGAATTTGCTGCACCGCCTCGGCCCATTCCCGGCGGCTATGTCCGCCTGCGCGCGGAGATGGATCTCGTCATCGCCTTCTCGGCCTGCCCGCAAGACATTCTGCCGATCAACGGCAAGGGGGCAAAGCCGGTCGAGGCTCACTTCACGATCGGCGCATAACATTTTCGGAGTTGGACAATGGCTCAGACGCAAGCGCAAATCGCCGCCAACCGGCGCCGCTACGAAGAGCTTCGAGCCGCAGGGCAGGAGCTGACGCCCAGGGGATTGCCGGAGGCAACCGCGCTGGAACGTGCGCCAATTCCGCCTGACGCAGTAATCCACCGCGAGACGGTCCCATCCGGCTGGTACACGACCCTGCTCCTCCGCCGTGGCGAGGCGTTGCGGATTGTCGACGATACGGGTCAATCCAGCGTCTCGCTGCTCGCGTGGCGTGAGGAGGACCCCTCCGAGCGGATCAACTGCGCCGATACCATCAAGGTGCAGTGGAGTGCCGCGATCTCGAAGGGCCGCGTGATCCTTTCCGACATGGGGCGTGTGGCGTTTTCGCTGATCGAGGATAGCTGCGGAGCGCACGATCTTCTGGTCGGCGGTTCGACGCCGGCTTCGGTTCTTGCCGCAACCGGCGTCAGCGGACGCAATACGCAGGAGAATTTCCTGGCGGCTGTCTCCAAGATCGGGCTTGGTGTTCGCGACATCTCGCCCTGCATCACGTTCTTTGCGCCGGTCGCGCTCGACGATGCCGGCCGCTTCCGCTGGCAACAAGGCCGCAAGCGGGCGGGGGATTTTGTCGATCTGCGCGCAGAAATGAATCTGATCGTGGTCGCTTCCAACTGCACGCATCCGCTCAACCCACAGCCATCTGCCGGCGGCAACGTCACGCTGATCAAACATCGCGTTTCGGCAGCGGCGCGGGAAGATCTGTGCCGGGCGGCCTCGCCGGAGGCGACGCGCGCCTTTGCCTTTACTGACCGGCTTTACGTTTGAGGGGGAACTTCGCATGACCGATTCCGTCATTCCGGACTTGACGTATGCCTTCGACATCCCCTCCGAGCGGCCGTGGTCGCGTGTGCTGAAAAAGGGGCAGACCTTGCGGATCATCGACAGTGAGGGCCAGCAGGCGGTCGATGCGCTGCTCTACTGCGCCGACGATCTGGCCGAGCGATACAGCTCGCAGGATACGCTACGCGTCCAGGGCTCGGCCTATATCGAGCTCGGAACGCGGCTCATTTCCAACAAGGGCCGGGTGCTGGCGCGGATCACCGCCGACAGTTGCGGCCGTCATGATACGTCGGCCGGCTGCTGCTCCTGCGAGAGCAACGCGGTGCGGTTTGGCGAGCCGACGAAATATCAGCACGCCTGCCGCGAGAATTTCATTCTCGAATTGTCGAAGCACGGGCTCACCAAGCGCGACATCGTTTCCAACCTGAATTTCTTCATGAACGTGCCGATCGACGCTAACGGCAATTTCACGGTGGTCGATGGCATCTCGGCGCCGGGCAATCATGTCGACGTGACCGCGGAAATGGACGTGCTGTTCGTGATTTCGAACTGTCCGCAGGTGAACAATCCCTGCAACGGCTTCAATCCAACGCCGATCCGGGTCGAGATCCGCGACGCGCCGGGAATGTAATCCGGCAGCGTCGCCGGTTCGGCGCCGATCGTAAATCGATCTTAACCTTGCTGCTTAGCATTTTCGTAAAAACTTATGCGCTATGCCTCGCATCCAGCGCTGCGAGAGAAACCCGCACGTTATCTATCCAGAACGGTTTGCTTGGACAGAATAACGGGACGGAGCGCGCGTGAACATCATCTCAAAATTCTTGAAAGACGAAACCGCTGCCACGGCCATCGAGTATGGCCTGATCGCAGCCGGCATTGCGCTTGCCATCATTACCGCGGTGAACGGATTGGGCTCGAAACTGAGTACCAAGTTCACCGCGATCAACAGCTCGTTGAAATAGCTTTCTGGCGCGCCGGTCCCCCAAGCGGCGTCCGGAATACAGGCCCCTGCCTGCGTGTGCAGGCGCCCCCCAACTTGCGTATGCGGGCAGGGGCCTGTCTTTTTATGACGCGTCGGCTCGAAGGCGCATTCCAAGCCGGCGTAATCGCTCATTCGATCCAACGCTTCATTCGATCTTGATGTCGGCGGACTTGACGACCTTTCCCCACTTCTCGGTTTCGTCCTTCATCATTGCGCCGAAATCTTCCGGCTTGGTGATCAGCGGTTCGCCGCCAAGCTCGATCAGGCGCTTCCTGATCTCGGGCTCGGCCAGCACCGCATTGATCTCCTGGTTCAGCTTGGCGATGATCTCCGGCGGCGTCTTGGCAGGCGCGCCCATGCCGAACAGTGCGCTGGCTTCATAGCCGGGGACCGTTTCGCCAACCGTCGGCACGTCTGGCAATTCCGGCGAACGCTTCTCCGTGGTCACCGCCAGCGCGCGCAGCTTGCCGCCGCGGATATGCCCGATGATCGAAGGCATATTGTCGAACATCACCTGAACGCGGTTGCTGATCAGGTCCGTGGTCGCCGGCGCTGCGCCCTTGTAGGCGACATGCAGCATTTTCGCGCCGGTCATGGCCATGAACATTTCGCCCGACAAATGCACCGACGTGCCGTTGCCGGATGACGCCAGGTTCACCTTGCCGGGATTGGCTTTCACATAGGCGATGAATTCGGCGACGGTTTTCGCCGGCAAGTCCTGGGGCACCGTCATGACATTGGGTACGCGAAGGAAGCTCGCGACCGGCGCGATGTCGCGCACGAAGTTGAAATTGAGGTTGGCGTAGAGCGAGGTGTTGATGAAATTGGCCGGGTTTACCAGCAACACGGTGTAACCGTCAGGATCGGCTCTCACCACGGTCTCGGTCCCGATATTGTTGCCGGCGCCCGGCTTGTTTTCGATCACGAATTGCTGGCCAAGCCGCTCCGACAGCCGCTGCCCGATCAGGCGGGCGATAATGTCGGTAGAGCCACCGGCTGGATAACCGACGACAAAGCGGACCGGGCGGGTCGGATAATCGAGGGCGGAGACAGCGCCGATCGGGAAGGCGAGAGCGCAAAGGCTGAATACAAATAGAGCCATCGCGAAACGGCGTGAGGCCATGCGTTTTCTCCCTGCATCATCGCGCCCCGTTTGGGGTCGATATTGTTGAACCGGCCAAGTCCGGCGTTGTATCAAACAAAATGTGGCGCAGCCAGCGCTGCGGAATACGACGAAAGGCCTGCTAGTGCGGCGAATTTGACGTTCCTATCGGTTTCGCTGCAAGTTCGTTTTAGGACCGTCAAGTTCAAAGCCGCTACTCAAAACCAATAGTAGCCAGAGCTCCTTTGATTCCGAAGTTCGCATCAGAGGTTGCTGCAATTGCTTGCGAACTTCGGAATCGGAGCTCTGGATGCCGGTGAAAGTCAACGCACTCGATCATATCGTGATCAATGTCGCCGACGTGGCGCGCAGCGTCGACTGGTATCGGAAGGTGCTGGGGATGGAGGTCAAGGTATTCGATCCCGGCCACGGCAAACCGGTCAGGACGTCATTGGTGTTCGGCCATCAGAAGATCAACGTGCGGCCGCGCGGCGCCGACAAGGTCGAATGGTTTACCGCCGACCACGAAGTGCCCGGCAGCGACGATCTCTGCTTTCTCACCGGGAGCACGCCGGACGAGGTCGTCTCGCACCTGAAAGCATGCGGCGTGGCGATCGAGGAAGGTCCGGTGACCAAGCAGGGCGCCCGCGGTGCGCTACGCTCGGTCTATTGCCGCGATCCCGACGGCAGTCTGATCGAAATTTCGTCTTACGAGGGCTAGAGCGAGAGGCCGATCAGCCACTATTTGTGAGCCGGTTCCGAAAAAACTAGTTCGAGATGACGTTGGTCTTGCGGACGAACAGGCTGTCGCCCTTCCGGCTGATCTCGATTGCGCCGGCAAGGCGCGCTGTCGAGAGAACCACGCTTTGGCCCGGTGCAAGCACCGACACGACGCGGATCGGCGTTCCCGCCTCACCCTGCGCCAAAGTCGTGACAACATGAAACCCGTCATGCTCGACCGTGTAGTAGGCGATGCCGGATATCTCGCCGAGATCGATGCTCTTGGCCTCGATCGGGCGTACGCCGTCAGCGTGCGCGGCGCCCAGCGAAGCCAAGGCGAAAGCGGCGGCGAAAAGCGTGTTTCGGATCGACATAGTGATACCCTTTGGATTGTGATGCAGAACTCAGCGAGCGTTTGCGCTGGAGAGCGCCGCGAGGATCTTGATCACGATTGAACGTCGTCACTGCGCTGGACGTTGGCGTCGCCGATCGCGCGGCCTGCCACCGCCCTATGCCGCTGCTCGTTGACGACAACAGCCGCGGGAAAAACGCTTTCGTATATGGCGCGGGCTTCGCGGACGAGGCGGATCCGCTCGAGCTCGGATTTGGGAACAAATCTGACAACCTCACCCATGTTTTCGCTCCAAGTCTTCACTTTGCGAGTGTTCATCTTTAGATGACGATCATACTTCAATGAGCAGATGGGGTATCTGCTGCGGCGCAATAAGCCCGCCGGTGATAACGAACCAATAAAAATCCCGTGATCTGCTGACGTCCTGTGGCGGCTGGCGAATTTGCGGAGGCGCTACGGTGACAGGCCGATCAGCCGCAATTCCAGACCGGTCCGATCGGTGTCCGCGTCCAGCACGGACCAAAGGTGCCGCCATTGTAGTGGCCACGGTAGAAACCGGGCCAGCCGAAATAATGCCAATCTCCGTCATACCCGAAATATTCGGGCACAGGATCGATGTACCAAGGACGTTTGTCGCGGCGGGCTGCTCGCGCAAAGCCATTTTTCTGGGCATAGAGCGGCTGGCTGTTGCTCGGCGGCTGCTGATAGCCCGGCAGGAAACCGTAGCCATGCCAGACCGGCTTAGGCCGCTTGTGAACGGGCGCAGCCTGCGCAACGAGCGAAAACAGCGACAGAATGACAGCAATGGATAGACACATCAGGCGCGACATAGGCGCACCATAGACGACTGGCAGCGATCGTTCAAATACGAGTGCAAACTCGCATCAATAAGCGCCGAGCGTCACCGGACGGAAAGCGACGAGAAGATGCTGGTCGAGCTTGCCTTCCATCTTCTCCATGATCGAGAACGCCTTGGCGTGGGTGAAGGGGATGCGGTAGGGGCGCGATTCCACGAGCGCCGCGTAGATGTCGACGATCGTCGTCAGCCGCACGATGTCGCTGATCTCGTTGGCGGACAGGCCGTCGGGATAGCCGGTGCCGTCGAGGAATTCATGATGATGCAGAACGACGTCGAGCATTTCAGGCGGATAGCCGCCCTGCGCGTCCAGCGCGTCGTAGCCGAGCCGCGGATGCTTGCGCATCTCGGCCTTTTCTTCTTCGCTGAGCAGGCCCGGCTTGTCCAGGATCGCCGTCGGAACGAAAGCCTTGCCGACGTCATGCAGCAGCGCGGCCCGCACCAGCCGGCGCTGGTCGTCCTCGCGCATGCCGAGATGCTGCGCGAAGGCAACGGCAAAGCCGGTCACGAACAGGCAATGACGGTAGCTGTCGGCATGATGGCAGCCGACGGTCGTCAGCCATTCGCGGAGTGATGAGTGTTTGATCGCCTTGATGATCTTGGTTTCGGCCTGCACGACGTCGCTGAACTTCAGTGGCTCGCCCGCCGGGAGCCTGTTGAAGATCTTGACCATCACCTCATGGGCAGCGGCCACGCCTCGGTTCAAGGTCTTGCCGCGGTCGCTCGCATCGAAGCCTTCGCTGTCCGGGAAGGCGGCGCGGATGCGGCGCAGGATGCCGGCGGCATCGAACGGCCGCGCGATCGTGTCGGTCGCGCCCAGCGCCCAGGCCTGCATCGAACCGTGATGCAAGGCGTCGGCCAGCACGAACAGGCGCGGCATGGTCCGATAGGATTCATGGCGCAACTTGTTGCGAACCCGCTGCACGCTCTCGGAAGAACGCAGATTGATATCGACCACAATGCCGGAGATCCGATCGGCCGGCGCGTCGGGAAGCTCCGACGTCGACAAGGTATGCACCTCGCTGACCGATTGAAGAATACGTTCCAGTTCGCGGCTTTGATCGGGGTCGTCGGACGCCAGCAGCAGGCGGCGCTTGGTCGAGCTAGCTTGGGCTGACATGAACCCCTCTTTGGTCAGGCGCGAACGGTGAGGCGCAACCTAGCCTAGAACTCATTCCCCGAGCCTTAAGAGAGATCGTGAACGGGCCGCTTTCGTGGAAGGTAAAATTTGAATGAGTACGAAAAAGCCGCCGGAGAAAATCCTCCGGCGGCCGGTATTTTGTCGGTGGTTTGAAGGCGTTACGCCTTCATCCCCGCCTTGACCGCCTCTGCGGTAATCGGCAGCGAGCGCACGCGCGCGCCAGAGGCATTGAAGATCGCGTTGGCAAGCGCCGGCGCGATCACGGTTACCGCCGGCTCGCCGACGCCTCGGGCCGGTTCGCCATTGGCGATGACGGCCACGGCGACTTCCGGCGTCTGGCTCATCCGCAAGGGCGTGTAGGTATCGAAATTGGTTTGTTCGATACCGCCATCCTTCAGCGTCGCCTTTTCGTACATCGCAAGCGACAGTCCCCACAGCGCCGCGCCTTCGACCTGGGCGCGGACGTTGTCGGGATGTACCTGCGTGCCGATGTCGGTCGCTATCGTCAGCTTCTTGACCTTGACCTCGCCGCTCGGCGCCACCGCCACATGGGCGACGCAGGCGGTCCAGCTTGCAGTGGCGCGTTCCTGCGACGAAACGCAGGCGACGCCCATGCCTTCACCCTTCGGCAACGGCTTGGTGCCGTAGCCGGCAAGGCCCATCGCCGCGAGCAGCGTATTCCGCAACCGCTGCGCGCCGCCATTGTTGGCGCCCTTGCCATCGAGCATGTCGATCCGGAATTGCGCCGGATCCTTGCCTGCGGCGTGCGCAAGTTCGTCGACCATGCTTTCGACGGCCCAGAACGTCCAGCCGGGTGCGACCGACCGCAACTGGCCCGAGGGGGTCGCGGTCTGTGCCATCTCGTTGAGAATGGCGCGGACGTTGTGGTTGGGAACGGTATAGAAGAAGTCCGCACCATTCACCGTGAACGCATCGAGCGCGCCTTTCTTGTCGACCGAAGGCGACAGGAAGGCCGGGATGCCCCATCGCTTGGTCGGCCAGGCCGCCACCACGTCGTGGTTCATCGCGATCACCTTGCCGTCGCCGTCGAGTCCAGCCTTGATCTTCTGGAACGTCAGCGGGCGCGTGAAGTCCATCGTCATGTCGTTTTCACGCGTGTAGATGATCTTCACCGGCTTGCCGACGGCTTTCGACGCCTGCACGGCCGGCACCAGCATGTCGCCCTCGAGACGCCGGCCGAAGCCGCCGCCGAGCCACATCTGATGCATCACGACAAACTTCGGATCGACCCCGGCGGCGCCGGCAGCGATTGCGCCGGAGCGCGTCGCGAACTGGTTGCCGGTGTAGACGTGCCAGATATCGCCCTTCTGTTCGGCGACCGCCGTCATCGGCTCCAGCGGCGCATGGATGTTGATACTGGTGGTGTATTCCGCCTCCAGCACCTTTGCGGCCGTCCCCAAGGCCGCCGCCGTGTCGCCGTCCTTGACGAAGAACAGGCCGGAGTCGTCGAGGCCCTGAAGCCGCCTGGCCTCGGCCAGCAAGGATTCACTCGACAGCTTGGCGTTGGGACCACCGTCATAGGTGACCTTGAGCGCCGCGGCTGCCTTGGTCGCGCCGGCAAACGTGTTTGCCACCGCAACCACCCATCCCGTGGTGGTCGCCGTCTTGTCGTCGAGCGTGACCGCCTTGATGAAGCCCGGCACTTTCTTGGCTTCGCTGTCGTCGACCGATTTCACCGTGGCGCCGTAGCGCACCGGCGGGGTTACGACCTTGCCGTAGACCATGCCGGGCAGCATGACGTCGATGCCGTACTTTGCCGTCCCGTTCGTCTTCGAGGGGATGTCGAGCTGCGGAACCGAGACGCCGATCATGGTGTACTGGTCCGGCGTCTTCAGCTTGATCGCCTTGAGATCGTCCGCCGTGAAGGTCTTGGTGATCTTTCCGCTCTTGACGACGTCGGCGAAGCTCAACGACTTCTTCGACTTCGGATCGGTGATCGTGGAATCGCGCACGATCAGCTGGCCTGCCGGTATACCGCCCATCATCGCTGCGGCGGTTTCGGTGAGCGCGATACGCCCCGCGGCACCCGCGCGGCTCATCGCATCGAAGTTCATCATGGTGCTCCAGCTGCCGCCGGTGACCTGCGCGCCAAGCACGGGATCGTTGAACTTCGGATCGTTGGAGGCAAGCTGAAGGCGTACGTCCTTCCAGTTGGCGCCGAGTTCTTCGCAGACGATCTGCGCCATGGTGGAGGCGATATGCTGGCCCATGTCGGCCTTGCCGCTGGTGACCGTGACGATTCCGTCCGGCCCGATCGAATACCACACGCTGGGATCGAAATTGGCGGGCGCGGCAAAAGCCTCGTCTGCACCAAGCAGGCCGGGCACGGCGGAATAGCCGAGCGCGAGGCCGGCGGCCGCGGAGCCAACGAGGAACGAGCGGCGGCTCAGATCAAGCGGCTCGCCAATGGACTTATCTTGCGTGATTTTGACGTGCGAGTTCATGTGGCCCTCCGTTCGTTGCCGGCGTTGGAAGCCGTGCGCATTTCGGAGGCTGCGCGCATGATCGCTTTCTGGATGCGCGAATAGGTCATGCAACGGCAGAGATTGCCGTCCATGTGCGCCACCACTTCTTCCTTGGTCGGGTTGGCGTTCTTCGCAAGCAGCGAGGCTGCCTGCATGATCTGGCCGGACTGGCAGTAGCCGCATTGCGGCACCTGCTCGGCGATCCATGCCTTCTGCAAGGGATGATCGCCCTTTGCGGACAGACCCTCGATGGTGGTGATCTTCTTGCCGACGGCGTCGCTGACTTGTGTTTGACAGGAGCGTACGGCTTCACCGTTGATGTGAACGGTGCAAGCCCCGCATAGTCCGGCGCCACAACCGAATTTCGTTCCGGTCATCTGCAATTGCTCGCGGATGACCCAAAGCAGCGGCGTATCGTTGGCCGCCTCGACGGACATACTCCGTCCATTGATATTGAGATTAGGCATGGTTTCTTTCCCTGCCGGTGATGAAAACCGCTTACGGCGGAACTCATTTTTTCTTGTTGGATCGGCACCCACCGGGCCGGCGCCAAGAGCAAGAATGATAGCGAACTATGCCCGAGGCAATGAAAATCCGCCGTGGCAAATCTCAAACCTTGGTTGTGCGTTGCGACAGCGAGGCTGTCATACCGTTTCCCGGAATATTGAGGCCGATTTCCTGGCCGCCAAGCCAATGCCTGGCTGCGCCGCATGAAGTGCTTCGGCGAATATTTGAAGGCGTGAGCGCTAGAACCAGCGTTCGCCGACGAGGACGGTATCGCCGGGACTGATGGAGGTACCGAGCGGAACGATGGCGCGGCCGGCGTTGTGGGTCAGCGTGACGCTGTCGCGTTTGGCGCGGGGCGAGAAGCCGCCGGCGATCGCGACCGCGCTCTCGACGCTCATGTTGGGCACATAAGGATATTGGCC
>Ga0307470_10000567_pt1 | contig 17460 bp, 12 predicted proteins | sample atmos_gasesAM3C__FD_204565 | JGI IMG/M metagenome (GOLD analysis project Ga0307470, IMG submission 204565) | Hardwood forest soil microbial communities from Morgan-Monroe State Forest, Indiana, United States - atmos_gasesAM3C_05 | ecosystem: Environmental > Terrestrial > Soil > Temperate forest... | reverse complement strand
ATTCTCGATCTCGGCGGCGTCAGCGGGAATGGCATCGGTGCGCTGCCACCCTCGGCGACCTTGGCCGTCGCGGCCTCAGTCCTCGGCGCTAACGAGGGCGTAGCAAAAAGCGGCCGGCGCACGGGACTTACCTGTTCCACTCTGCAGTCGGTATCGACTACGGTGAGTGTTCAATACTCCGCTTCCTGCGGCGGTCCAACGGCTTTCACAGCCACTTACGCCAACCAGGTCATCATCAACGGCGGCAATTTCAGCGCTCCCGGCGACTCCGGTTCGTTGGTCGTGACCTCGGATACGGCACGGCCCGTGGGGCTGCTGTATGGCGGCAACAGCACCAGCAGCTCCGCCAACCTTATCCAGGACGTAATCGGCGCGTTTACCAATAGCTCCGGAACCCCCAGTATTGTCGGCGGTGTGGATCATGCGATCAGTTGCAGCGCGGTAGCCAACGCCGCAGCGGCGGCAGCGGGACAGAGCTTCACAGCTCTTTCGCCTCAAGAACAACAGCGCGTGTCCACCGTGCGCGAGAAGAATGCCGCGGCGCTGATGCGCGACCCGGCCATCAGTTCAGTCACAGCCGGAGGCAGCGAAGATAGCCCCGGCGAGGCAGCGCTCGTGATCGAAACGACGGGCGCCACCAAATCGCCGGTTCCGGCAGTCATGGACGGCGTTCGCACCAAGGTGGTCGCCGCGCGCGGTGCGGGACAATCGCCGGTCATCAAATCCCAGGATTTCGACCACGCCAAAGCGGTGAAAGAATCCCATGTTGCCGATTTGATGTCGCAGGGGGGAATCCAAGGTGTGGGCGTGGGGCGAAGCAGTGACAATCCCGCCGAACCGGCGATCGTGATCTACGTGATCAGCGGCGTCGCGCACGCTCCGATACCGCCTACGATCGACGGACTTCGCACCAAAATCGTGGAAGGCGACCGCTTCAAGGCATACTAGGAGTGAGCCTTGGGCGATGGACTAGATGGACTGGGTGGACCTTGTGGACTTGTCTAAGCAATCCTGATCTCTCTGGCTGCCGTGGCGGCGATCACCGCCATCTGCGCCAGAGGAGCCACATGCACTTCATGTTGCTCCAGAGTCTCCAGGGCAAACCCCACGTGCTCGTCGTCGCGATCAAGGTTGTCATCCACGATGGCGGTCAACTGCGCCCGCTTCCCTTCCGTTCTGAGCATGCCTGCGGCCAGTTCGGGGAAGCTGAAAGCCAGCAACTTGGCGCCGTTGACATCGTTGGGCAATCCCAGGGCGTGGAACATCTTGAAAAAACCGTTGACTGGATATCCGCAATCAATGCGCAAAGGATCGCCGCGGCGCGTGTATCTGGAGGCAACAATTGGCTGAGGCATGGCGCGCCACACGCCGGCGCTCTCAAACTCCTGGCGCATGCACTGATAGACCGCCTGCCGGATGCCGATCTCGCGCGGCTGGCGGCGCCTGGAGGTTTCGAGATAAAGCCGCGCCAGCAGGTCGGCCTCCGCCGCCGGCGATTTCGCGGCCACAGCCGTGAACTCCGAGGGTTGAAGAGCGTTTGAGAACGAATCCTGGATCTTGCGCAGGATAAAATCGCGGTCGCCGTTCATGGCGTACAGCTTCTCGCGAAGGTCTCTCTCAACGGCTTCAAGGGCCTCGACGTCGGCCTCGGGGTCCAGGCACTTCACTCGCGACCAGTCGCGAGTGAAGCGCAGCTCGACTCCTCCGGCTTGAGGCAGCAGCACCAGGCCGACGTTCACGAACTCGTTTTTGACTGCGTCGGGCACGTAGCGCAGGACGAAGAAGTTGCAAGGCTGTAGATCTGTCATTACGGCACCATCACACAGGATTTGACGCGCTCATTTTCTTTGCCTCCGGCGTCTCTTGCCATGCCGGAAACGGCTGCCGGGAAGAGTCACGGAATGCGCGAATGAGATCCCGAACCTTTGCGCGGCGTTCGATCACCGCCTCCACCAACTGGTTCAGATCTTGCCAATCATGCCCGACCCATTCGGGAGGGATCTCGCCAGCGATCTCGTGGATAATTTCGGGATCAAAATTCTCGACGCGCCGCAGCCAGGGCTCGAAGGACTCCCACCCGGTCACGGGTTCGTATACCGAGTTGCGGGCATATACGCCGCGCAGGGCCGAGTCGGGAAAGTTCCATTCGCCGGCGTTGAAACAGTAGCCCTGGTCGATGAATGTGACCGTGTACTTCCGCTCCGCGCCCTTTTTCCAGAATACGGCCTGGCGTCCATTGGCGTTGCCCAGCCACTTGTCGACCACCAACATACCCGCGAACGCCGTGGAATTTTTGATGCGCGCCATCATGCTTTCGGGAAGATAGTCGAAGACCACGCCTTCGCCGGGATCGCAGACGTAACGGGCGCCGAACTGCAAGCCCGCCGTGCACGGAGTGGAACTGCTGCCGATCTCAATGCACAGCGCGGGAGTGTTCTCGATGAGCCAGGGTCTGACCTCGACGATCTCCGCGATCGGGACCGGCAGACCTACGCGTTCGGCCAGCCTCGTAGCCAGAAATTCGTTGGCGAGCACGCGCAGATGCTGGGGGTTGTTCTGGAACTTGACGACGTAGAAATGGCCATCTTTGGCGCGCATCAGATGAGCTTGGGCTCCCCCGCGCATGCGCCGCACGTGCTGGACGGCCTCGGTGGGCATAGGTTCGAATTGTACAGCTACTCACAGTTGTCACTGAGACGGGGTTGCAGTGAAAATGGGGATTATGAGCTCGACTGGCAAGCAGGACGACTTTAAAGCTTCCAGAAACCCATCAGTTCCGACTGAAAAGGACTGGGGCAACTATCAGTCCGACCTCGATCAGGAATATGCGCATCGGCTCTTTTCCGGACGTACTAATGCGGAAATGCAGCCATATTTTCGCAGGAACCCAATTGAGCGCACAGACGAGCTCCGCTGGATGCCCGAAGTTCCCTTCCGCTATTACATGCTTGGATTTCGCGATTTTGCTTTGGCGGGGGATTTCGAATCGTGGGGAGCGGATGCTGCCAGTTGTTTCCTCGGACTGATTGAGGAAAAACTCAAGGATCAACCGCAATACATCACGCCGGTCATGCCCGAACTCCTGGCTGCGATCGAACACGTGGCTCGGAATCAGGCTACCTATGATGCCGATGAAGCAATCTACGGCAGTTTTCTGGAAGCTGAGAAACGAATCAGGGCTCTCTACGAGGACTTAGGTTCCTCGTCCCTCACGCCATAAGTGCGAACGAATTCTTCTACGCTCTCCACGTACACATCCGCGAAATCGACAACGTTGCGGCGTTTCTGGATGAGCTTGCGGGCATCGTCCAGAGACCACCCCAGCACGCGCATGACGGCCAGGGCCATCATAGGCGCCCGATGCACGCCGGCAGCGCAGTGGATGAAGACCTTGCTGTCGTTGTCGCCGTTGTTGATGGCCTCAAGCGCGAACTCCACCGCAGGCTGGAACAACTCCGGCGGCTTCGGCTGAAAGTCGTCGTCGGTGGGATTGTGGAGCACGGCAACCGGGTAGGGCTTGGCCAGAGGACGATCGTCAAACTCAATTTGCATATTAATGATGTGAGTGACGCCGAGGCGAATCAGATCAGCCATGTTCTGGTCATTCCAGATTCCGCCGCCCACGGCGAGCCGGTCGGTTAGCCAAGTGATGTCCATCCCCTAGATGCTACCAGAGCAAGGAAATCGGGTCATCGGATCGGGAGATCGCAGCGGAATCGCAGCGGGATCGCAACGGAATCGCCGGAATCGGAAACCACTCCGCCGCAGAATGACCGGAAAGAACGCAGATCGGAAAAGCAGTCGATCTCAAATGACGATTGCCGGGAACTCCGATCACGCCTGATTCCGTTGCGATCCCGCTGCGATTCCGCGCGATCTCATAGCCCGATCTCTCCGCTCCCACTACAATATCTGCATCAGATCACTCTTTGGAGGAACACACATGGACCCACTTTCAGGCATGTTCGGGGCGCGGCGCAACGAAGATATCGCCCTGGACTTGATGAAGTTCATCGCCGCGACCACCGGATATGGCAAGAGCACCGGTCCCGCGGGGTTTCAGGGCGGCGCCAGCAAGGCCGAGGACGACACCGCACAACTTCTCGAGCTTTACACCCGGTGTCTGGCCACGGTGAACGGCAAGAAATAGGTATTTTCGGGGTTTGCGCCGGGATGGGCAAGTCTAGGATAATCGAGACAGCTGTTTGCCAGGGCTTCTTGTCTGTGTGAATCTGCCGAACTACATAACGCTCTCGCGTATCGCGGCCATCCCGCTGATTGTCTGGATTCTTACCACATCGTATTTCGGGCCACGGCAGCTCACGTTGCGTGTGTGTCTGGCGTCCGGCCTATTCATCCTGGCCTCGATTACCGACGGTGTCGACGGCTACCTGGCTCGCCGCCGCGGGCAGATCACCACCATGGGCATGTTGCTCGACCCGCTGGCCGACAAGCTCATGATCGCCGCCCTCTACATCACCCTGGTTCAGCTTATTCCTTCGATCGTGAGCGTGTGGGTAGCCATCATCATTGTGGGGCGTGAGTTCCTCATCTCCGGCCTACGCTCCATCGCCGCGTCGGAGGGCTTCACCATCGAAGCCAGCGAGCTGGGCAAATTCAAGATGGTGATCCAGATCGTCTCGGTGGTCGCCGCCATTCTGGCCTTGCGCTGGAACGAGTGGGTATTCGGATGGCTGGTGATTCCCGTCCGGCTAACCGCCGTCATGTCGATCTGGTTTATGGTGGTGGTTTCGCTGATCTCGGCCGGCGATTATTTCTGGGGATTCTGGAAGAAGATCGATAAACGCGTGGAACGGCGACGCCGGCGTCCCTTCATTCTGAGCCGGCGCAAGAAACGCGCGCTACAACAGGCAGCCGAGGCAGAAAATCCCGTCAAAGCTCACTGAGGATTAGCAACCAGCACTCAGCAATCAGCACTTAGCCAGACTTACGCAAGCGAAAGATAAGGTAGATTGCAGCCGCAAGCAGAACAGGCGACGAATAGAAACCCGGCATGGGCCGTGAGAATCGAACAGCGGCAACAGTGTGTCCCAGAATTGTTCCGGTAATGTGGCCCAGCGCATTCAGAACCCCCGCTGTTACACCGACGAAATAACCCACAGGCCGTACCCACTTGCTTCCGCCAAAAAAGAACGGTGACAGCAAGAGTCCGAGCAATACTGCAACAATGAGTCCAGTCAGCCACGCACTAAACTCAAAGATCGGCGGGAACCACCAGCCTTGGGGACGAAAGGCAAGTATCGTGGGGTTGTAGACGGACAGAAAACCAGTGGTAGCCTCATCAGCGACGTGGATGGCGATAGCCAAGCAGAATCCTACCCACGCCCATCCGAGTCTGCGGAAATCGGCGTGATCAGGCCGCGAGATCGCTATTGCGGTCACGGAAATGCCGAAGGAATTCTAATGCAACTGGGCGGCCATCATCGTCGTGGGAATTCCTCATCTGCCGGCGCAAGAAGCGGTCGCTAAAGCAGCCGCCGAAGCCGCGAACCGGTAAGGGCTCACTGAATCCACTTTTCGGTCAGGATCAGGAGGCTATTTAAAACTTTCGTTGAACTTAAGCAATAGCTTGTCCCACTCAGCCTTTTCTTTCTCCCGCTTTTTATCGTTCATGGCACGTTCGATCTTCAAATCGATTACGTCAAGAACACTTTTCTTTACGAGGCCCCCCAATTGCTCAAGCTTGGCAAATTCCTTCAACGCTTTTTCAACTTCCTGGGGTGATTGTGCCACTTTGGGAGTGGCTACCTGTTTTGCCGGAACGTTGATGTCATATTTGCTTTCATAAGCTTCGCGGGTGTTGATCTTGCCTGTGGTGGGATCGATGACCACCTGCTTTCCGCCAAACGCCTCTTCGCTTGCCGGAATCACCAGCCAGGCATGGCCCTCCCCGGAAGTTTTGTGTTCACCCCCCTCAAGGAACGTAGTGATACCCAGTTCGGCGAGGACCAGGTGAAAATACGCCGCCTTCTCCCAGCATGTTGCCGACTTTGTATGAAGCATGTAACCCAGGCTTCTTTCACTACGCGATTTTCCTCCTTCGGTTGGCTGCTTGTTCGAATCGAATGCTTCAATTTTTCCGGCCTTGTTGTAGGGAATACCCTTATGCACGCGGTTCATTGCGTGAGAGAACTTGTCTCCCAACGATGCATTGGTAAGACTGGAGGCCGAATCGCTGTCAAAATGCCCTTCAAGATAGGCGTCTGCGTCCGGGTTCACCCTTAAACGCGTTTTCCCGGTGCGAGTTTCAAAAAAACGGTCATCCTCGCCAACCATGTTTACATTGGTGCCGAGTCTCTGGACCGTGGTCGCGCCGCCGTCCATTTTTGGCCGGACCGTCGGGGATGCTGCGTTGATCTCCGAGGCCAGGCCGCGTTGAGCTGCAATCTGCCGACTGCCGTGGATCTCCTCAGCCAGCTTGAGCTGCGCTTGCACGCGCGGACTATGGTTGGCCAGCGACGCAAGTTGAGATATGTTGTCGGTGCCCGGCCCTGGAGTTTTGGCCCGGCGCACGCTCGCGCTTCGCACAGGGCTCCCTGTGGTCTTGGCTCCCGTCGGAGCTGCCGTTTTCATGGTGCTCTCCGCTTTAGAGGAGAAACGACAGGCGAGGACAGAATCCCTCACTACTTCGCTGGAGTAGATGGACGACGTGAACGCGATGGACGCACAGGGTTCATTCGCCCAGGATGGTCTTTTGCAGCACCTTCAATTGTCTTTCATCCGACAGATATTCCGACGGAGAGCCGGCAACAACGAAGTGAAAATTGGCAAACATCTGGAGAGCCTGGGGCCTCACTCCATCTTCGTTGGCGTAGATATCAGAAATCTTCCTCAGCGTAGCGGTGAGTATTTTTCGGGGCTCGCTCTCCAAAGTTGCAGAGCCGCTGCCGGCTAAAGTCCGAAAGGCGGCCAGATCAGGTGTGGCGTCGCCGGATGATGCTGCGATTTCGGGGTCTGAAGCGATGATGTCCGCGATGGTTGCGATACAACTTCCGGACGAAGGCAGTTGTTTCCCTTCCTTTTTGTAGTATTCCGCGATCTGGTCCAGCCCTCTGGTCATTTCATCCGCAGTAAGATCACCCATCATCTCCTTCCGATTGCCTATCCTCCACCATCCCATCGTTTTCCTCCTGAACCGTCGGATGAGAAATGGACCCGACTACCTCGTCAAGAAAATTGCAGCTCCTATTTCGCCGGGTGCCAGCCCTTGGGAAACCCAATTCCCTCGCCCCTGAAAAGCGTTACTCCATGTTCTTCCTGGTATGCAAGGATCTCCTGTAACCTTTTGTTGGAAACTTGATTCTTTCCGTTTTCCAGCTGGTCGGCCGGGCCGAGCTGGTCGATCCAATACTGTTCGCAGCAATCGGTTTCAAAGCGGGTCCAGCTGCCTGCTTCCAACCTCACGATCTTGTGAGTGTCCGTGCTCCAATTGTTATGGTAACCGCTTTTGAGGTGCTGGTCGAAGCGCTTGTCGATTCCCACGCTCTGTTCCGTTTGTCCTACATAAACCACTTTGTCCGTGGCTTTCTTGACCACTTTGTAAATGATCATTTCATCCTCTGTTTCGTCCAATTCGTTTTCTCCCTTGTGGAGCTGAACAACTCTTGCTCCTGAGGGTGCGAATGACGCCAGAGAAGTTTGATTTGCGATACCGCGCAACTGCATGGATGCGTCCTGGTTGACTTCAGCCGCGAGCGACTTCGGGCTTCCGGCGGCCCGCGCTGTGGCCGCCTTCGCTCCCATCACATCCGCTTCGCGTTCCAGACTGGAATCGTCGTTGATGTTGACGCCCTTGGTCTGTGTAGTGGGTCTGACGCGGCCCTGGCTCTGCTGGGCCACATGCCATGCCTCATGGGGCAGATGCTTCTCCTGTCCTGGAGCTACGTGGATGTCCGCGCCTTGCGCGTAAGCCAGCGCATTGAGCTGCGCGGGCTTGTCTGAGTTGTAATGGACCTTCACGCCGTCCATGGACAGCCCGGAAAGGCTTTCTACGCCAGCCTTGAGCTGGTCGGGCAAGCCGGTGCGATTCGGGGCGGGAGCCGGTTGCGTCTCCAACTGCGCCGGAGCTTCCGGGTGCATCGCTCCCGCGAGCCGTTGCAAGCTTTGCACACGAGCGCTACGCTGCGTTTCCTCTTTCATCTGCGCCAGCCTCTGCACCCGGGGACTGCTGTTGATGCTGGCGGCAAGCTGGCCCAGCCTCGAGGACGATGATGCGGCGGAGCGCGCCACGCCACAGCGTGCGCCTGACGCGCCTGCGGGTTGCTGCTGATTGTTCTTCTCCGACTGAACGGCTCGTTCCATAACCTTTTGGGCTATCGCATGCCCACTTTCTTTGACTTTGGCGTTGTTCAGCAGGAAGAAACGATAGGCGAGGACAGAATCCCTCACCACTTCGCTGGAGAAGATGGACGACGTGGACGCAATGGACACGGGGATTTTCAGATCACCGGCTCATCAGATCACCGGCTCACCGGATTTCAGCTCAGTCTCCGCTGTGTCCGGGCAGCGGTTCCCTGCGCGGCAATCGCCCCAGAATCCTGGTCTTCAGACGGCCGACACGCAGGCGTAAGCGGTCGAGGTACAGGTAGACGACCGGCGTGGTGTAAAGCGTGAGCGCCTGGCTCACGATCAGCCCGCCGACAATCGAGATGCCCAGCGGCCGCCGCAGCTCGGCTCCGACACCATTGCCCAGAGCCAGCGGCAGTCCGCCCAGCAGAGCGGCCATGGTAGTCATCATGATAGGCCGGAAACGCAGCAGGCAAGCCTGGTAGATAGCCTCTTCAGGAGACTTATTGTCCGCGCGCTCGGCCTGGATCGCGAAGTCGATCATCAGGATGGCATTTTTCTTCACAATGCCGATCAGCAGAATGATCCCGATCACCGCAATTACGGTGAGATCAATGCCAGTCAACAGCAGCGCCAGCAAAGCTCCCACACCGGCCGAGGGAAGCGTAGAGAGAATGGTGATGGGATGGATGGTGCTCTCGTAGAGCATACCCAAAACGATGTAGACCGTGACCAGGGCAGCCAGGATCAGCAAGGGCTGGCTTTGTGCCGTATCTTTGAATGCCGCGGCCGTGCCTTGGAAGCCGCCATGGATATCGCTGGGGACGCCCAGCTCGGTCATGGCAGTTTCAATCGAACGAGTAGCCTTGTCGAGCGAGACGCCGGAGGCCGGCAAGTTGAACGAGATGGTTACCGCGGGCCACAGTCCCTGGTGATTCACCTGCAGCGAGGCGTTCGAAGGCACGTAGTGCGCGAAAGTCGAGAGCGGCACCTCAGTTCCATTGGAAGAATGCACGAACACTTTTTGCAGCGCATCGGCCCCCTGTTGGAACTCGGGCGCGACCTCCATCACCACATGGTATTGGTTCAGCGGCTTGTACATCACCGAAACCTGCGCCTGCCCGAAAGCCTGGTAGAGAAGCGCATCGATCTGCGCCGCGGAAACCCCCAGCCGCGAGGCCGTGTCGCGATCGATGACTATCTGGGCGGACAGGCCCTTATCCTGTTGATCGCTGTTGACATCGCGCAGGTCCGGCAATTTTCGTAACTTGTCGAGAATACGCGGCGCCCAGTAGTTCAAGTCGTTCAGATCTTCCGATGTCAGCGTGTACTGGTACTGGGCATTGCTGCCTCGTCCGCCGATCTGCAGTTCCTGCTGCGACTGCAGGAACAGCGTGGCGCCGGGAATGGAGCTCAGCTTGGGACGCAAGCGGGAAATGACCTGATCCGCGGAGAGCTTTCTTTCGTTCAGCGGCTTGAGCATGATGAACATGCGTCCTGTGTTGGTGCCGCCTCCGCCGGGCCCGCCGCCTCCGGCAAAACTGCCGACAGTATCGATTGCCGGATCGCTAAGGACAATCTTGGTAAGCTGCAGCATTTTGTCTCGCATTGCGGGGAAGGCGATATCCTGTGCGCCTTGCACGCCGCCGCCCAGCCTGCCCGTATCCTGCTGCGGGAAAAATCCCTTGGGGATGTAGCGGTACAGCCCAACGCTCAAGACCATGGTGAGAATGGTGACCACCAAGGTGAAAGCCTGATGGCGCAACACCCAACCCAGGCTGTGCCGGTAGATGTTAAGAATCTGATCAAAGAACCATTCGCTGCTACGGTAGAACCAGCCATGGCCTTCGCGCCGCACGGGCCGCATGAACTTGGCGCACATCATCGGCGTGAGCGTGAGCGAAATGAACAGCGACATTACGATCGCGGTGCTCAACACCACCGCGAATTCGCGGAAAATGCGTCCCACGATGCCCTGCATCAGCAGGATGGGAATGAAGACAGCGACCAGCGACGTGCTCATCGAGAGCACGGTGAACCCGATCTCGCGCGCGCCGCGAAACGCAGCCTGCACCGGGGTAAGGCCCTCCTCGATGTAGCGGGTGATGTCCTCGATGACCACGATGGCGTCGTCCACGACGAAGCCGGTGGAGATGGCCAACGCCATCAACGATAGGTTGTCGATGCTGTACCCTAACAGGTACATCACCCCAAACGTCCCGATCAGCGAAAGCGGAACGGCGATACTGGGGATCATCGTGGCCCGGGCGCTGCGCAGGAAAAGAAAAACCACCAGCACGACCAGGACAATCGAGATCAGCAACGTGACCTGGATGTCATGCACCGAGGCGCGGACTGTGGTGGTTCGGTCCATGATGATGCTGAGCTTGATGGACGCGGGAATCGAATTCTGCAATTGCGGCAGGACGGCCCGCACCCGATCCACGGCGTCAATGATGTTCGCGCCCGGCTGGCGAAAGATGATCATCAGCACGGAAGGCTTTCCGTTGGCCCATCCCGCGTTGCGCATGTCTTCAACGGAATCCTGCACGTCGGCTACGTCCTGTAGACGCACGATCCCGTTACCGTTCTGCGCAACGATGATGTTCTTGTAGTCCTTGGCCTTGAAGAGCTGGTCGTTGTCCGTGACCTGCCAGCCGTAGCGATTGCTGGTAATTTCGCCTTTAGGCCGGTTGGCGTTGGCGACGTTCAACGCACTCGCCACTTGTTCAATGCCGATGCCCATTCTATCGAGCGCGGTAGGATTGACCTCCGCGCGCACTGCCGGCTTGGAGGCACCGCCCACAAACACCGTCCCGATCCCGGGCACCTGAGAAATCTTCTGCGCCAGGATCGAATCAGCTACGTCGTACATCTGCGGTTGGGTCTTGGTATCGGATGTCAGCGCCACGATCATGATCGGCGCATCGGCGGGATTACTCTTGCGCCAGTTAGGACGCGTGGGCAAGTTCGCCGGCAACTGTCCCAGCGAAGCATTGATTGCCGCCTGGACATCGCGCGCCGCGGCGTCGATGTTGCGGCTCAAATCGAACTGCAGCGTGATGCTGGTGGACCCCAACTGGCTGCTGGAGGTCATCTGGTTGACGCCGGCGATGCGTCCGAACTGCCGCTCCAGTGGGGTCGCCACGGCCGAGGCCATGGTCTCCGGGCTGGCTCCAGGCAGGCCCGCGCCCACGTTGATCACCGGGAATTCCACCTGCGGCAAAGGCGCTACCGGCAGACGCGTATACGCCAGGATGCCAGCCAGCATTAACGCAATCGCCAGCAACGATGTGCCGATCGGCCGCCGAATAAATGGAGCGGAGATATTCATGTTCTTTTTCGGATCCCGATCCCGCGCCCGCGGGGAGGGACCCCTACAGTCTTAAAGCAAGCCAAGGTCGAGAGTCTTTTCGCCCCGGCTCATTACCTGTCGTCCTACCTCCAAATCCTTCTTGCTATAGGGTTCCCTCGCATGCGCTCGGGATTTCACACAAAACTAGTCTCCGTGTACTGTTTCCGCCTCAGGCTCATGCTCCGGCTCGATCACGTTGCCAATCTGGAAACGCGAGAAGCGCCGGCTCATGTTGTCGAACCAGAGATAGATCACCGGCGTGGTGTACAGAGTGAACAACTGGCTCAACAGAAGGCCGCCGATAATCGTGATGCCCAGCGGCTGGCGCAGCTCCGATCCCGTGCCGTGTCCGAATGCCAGCGGCACAGCGCCAAGCAGCGCGGCCATCGTCGTCATCATGATGGGACGGAAGCGCAGCAGGCTCGCCTGGTAGATCGCCTCTTCGGGTGGCTTGTTGTCCTTGCGCTCGGCTTCCAGCGCGAAGTCGATCATCATGATGGCGTTCTTCTTCACGATGCCGATGAGCAGAATGATGCCTATCAGCGCCACCACCGTGAGATCGTTGCGCGTCAGGATCAGCGAGAGAATCGCGCCCACGCCCGCCGAAGGCAGCGTGGAGAGAATCGTTACCGGATGCATGTAACTCTCGTACAGCACACCCAGCACGATGTAAACCGTGATCAGCGCAGCCAGAATCAGATACGGCTCGCTCGAAAGCGAATTCTGAAACGCGGCCGCCGTGCCCTGGAAGCTGGGATGAATACTGGCCGGCATGCTGATGTCGCGCTCGGCCTGCGCGATCGCCTTGGTGGCGTTGCCCAGCGATTCGCCCGGCGCCAGATTGAACGAGATGGTGACCACCGGGAATTGCCCCTGATGGTTGATGGCCAGAGGCGTATTCGAAGTCTCGAAATGGCTGAAGGTTGAGAGCGGGACCTGCGTTCCAGTAATCGACTTTACGTAGATATGCGTGAGGTCGGTGGGATCCGCCTGAAACTGCGGGCCGACCTCGAGCACAACGTGGTACTGGTTCAGCTGGGTGAAGATCGTCGACACCTGGCGCTGACCGAAAGCGTCGTAGAGCGTATCGTCGATCGCCTGCGGCAGGATGCCGAAACGCGCGGCAGTATCGCGATCGATCACCAGGTCGGCCTTGAGCCCGGCGCTTTGCTGATCGCTGGCGACATCGCGAAGCTGCGGCAAGGTCTGCAGCTTGTTGACAATCCGTGTCGCCCAATCGTTCAGCTCGTTGGCATCGGCGTCTTCGAGCGAATACTGAAATTGCGTGCGGCTGACGCGGTCTTCCACCGTAAGATCCTGCACCGGCTGCATGTAGAGCGTGATGCCCTCCACCTTCGCCAGCTCCGGCTGCAGCCGGCGGATGATTTCGGTGGCGTCGGCTGTGCGCTGGTCGTGCGGCTTCAGATTGATCTGGATGCGGCCGCTGTTCTGGGTGGTGTTGGTGCCATCAATCCCGATGAAGGATGACAAGCTGGCCACGTCAGGATCGTTGAGAATCACTCTCGCCAGTCTCTGCTGCAAATCGGCCATGGCGTAAAAAGAAACGCTCTGCGGCGCTTCCGAAACACCTAAGATCACGCCGGTGTCCTGCACCGGGAAAAAGCCCTTGGGCACGATGGTGTAGAGATAGAGCGTAAGCAACACCGCGCCGATAGTAGCCAAAAGCGTGGCCGTTCGGTGTTTCAGTACGAATCGCAGCGTGTGGCCGTAGAACTCGATGGTGCGCTCGTACGCGCGCTCAGACGCGTGATACAGCCGCCCGTGTTTCACCGTCTTGGGATTCTTCAGGATGCGTGCCGCCATCATAGGCGTCAGCGTCAGGGAGACGAGCGCCGAGATGATGATGGTCACCGCCAGCGTGACGGCAAACTCGCGGAAGAGGCGGCCCACAACGTCGCCCATGAACAGCAGCGGAATCAGCACCGCGATCAGCGAAACCGTCAGCGAGATGATGGTGAACCCGATCTGTCCCGCGCCTTTCAACGCGGCCTCGAGCGGCGAATGCCCTTCCTCGAGGAACCGGTCGATGTTCTCGATCATCACGATGGCATCGTCCACTACGAATCCCGTGGAGATGGTCAGCGCCATGAGCGACAGGTTGTCCAGGCTGTAATTCAGCAGGTACATCACGCCGAACGTGCCTACGATCGAGAGCGGCACGGCCACGCTGGGAATCACCGTCGCCGGCAGATTGCGCAGGAACAGGAAGATGACCATCACCACCAGCCCGATGGTCAGCATCAGCGAGAACTGCACGTCCTTCACCGATGCGCGGATGGTTTCCGTGCGGTCGGTGAGGATCTGCACCTGGACTTTCGAGCCCATGGCTTCCGCGAGCCGCGGCAGCACGGCCTTCACGCGATCGACTACGCCGATGATGTTGGCGCCCGGCTGGCGCTGGATATTCACGATCACCGCCGGCATCATCAGCGGTTTGCCGTCCTGGACAACTCCCATCCATGCCGCTTGCTTCACGTTCTCGGCGCTGTCGATCACCGCGGCCACGTCGCTGAGCTTCACCGGCGCGTTATTGCGATAGGCCACGATCACGTTCTTGTAATCGGCGCTCGAGAGCAACTGATCGTTGGCGTTGATCGTGAACGCCTGGCGCTTGTTCTCGAGAATGCCCTTCGCCTGGTCGACGTTGGCCTGCCCCAGCGCCGTGCGTACGTCCTCAAGGCTCAGCCCGTAGGACGCGAGCGCCGTTGGGTTGGCCTGAATGCGGACCGCAGGCTTCTGTCCGCCGCTGATCGAAACCAATCCCACGCCGGTGAGCTGAGAGATCTTCTGCGCCATCGTAGTGTCGGCGAGGTCTTCGACTTTCGATAACGGCAGGCTGCTGGAGGTTAAAGCCAGGGTGAGGATCGGCGCGTCTGCTGGGTTGACCTTGCTATAGATCGGCGGGTTAGGCAGGTCGCGCGGCAGAAACGTTGACGCCGCATTGATGGCCGCCTGAACTTCCTGTTCCGCGATGTCGATGTTCTCTTCGAGAACGAATTGCAGGGTGATGACCGAGCTCCCGTAGGAACTGGTCGAGGTCATCTGCGCCAGACCAGGAAGCTGGCCAAACTGCCGCTCCATGGGGGCCGTGACCGATGACGCCATCACCTCCGGCCCGGCGCCGGGATAGAACGTGGTCACCTGGATCGTGGGATAGTCAACCTGAGGCAGCGCCGAAACCGGCAGCTGCTGGTAGGCCACGATGCCGACCAGTACAACCCCGATCATGAGCAGCGAGGTCGCTACCGGACGCAGAATAAAAAGTCGTGATGGACCTCCGCCGCTCGCCATTCCCTACTGCCCCGAATCCACAGAGGACGCGGGTTTCTGTCCCGGCCCTCCGCCGCCTCCGCGGATCTCCACCGGCGTGCCCGGCTGAAGTTTATCCTGGCCGTCAGTGACCACGGATTCGCCAGGATTAACGCCCTGCGTGATTGCGGCGTAGTTGCCCTGGGTGAGTGCCACGGTGACCGTACGCATCTCCGCTGTCTTATCCGGTTTCACCGTGAAAACGTACGTGCCCTGAGGACCGCGCTGGATCGCCGCTGCCGGAATCACCGTGCTCTTCTTCCTGACTTCGATCAGAAGATGCGCATTCACGAACTGGTTGGGCCAAAGCGAGCTGTCGCGATTCTCGAAGATGCCCTTCAGCTTGCCGGTGCCGGTGGTGGGATCGATCTGGTTGTCGATCGTCAGCAGCTTGCCGGTCGCCAGCTTGGTCTGATCATCGCGGCTGTAGGCGTCGACTTCGAGCTGGCCTTTCTTCATATGTTGCGCGACGGTTTGCAAGTTGTCTTCGGGCAGAGTGAAGATCACCGCGATGGGCTGCAACTGCGTGAGCACTACCAGGCCGTTGGCATCGGCAGCATGGACCATGTTGCCGATATCCACCTGTCGCAGGCCGACGCGCCCACTCACCGGCGCCGTAATCTGTGTGTAGGCGATGTTGAGCTTCTGGTTGTCGACATTGGCCTGGTCGGCGCGAACCGCGCCTTCGAGTTGTCCGACAAGAGAGACCTGGGTATCGTATTGCTGTTGCGGTATCACGCCTTCCTTCACCAGGCCGGCGAAGCGGTCCATGTTGAGCTTGGCGTCTTTGAGCGCGGACTGGTCTTTGAAGAGAGTGGCTTCAGCCTGAGCCACCGCCACCTGATAAGGACGAGGGTCGATGACCGCCAGCAGGTCGCCTTTCTGCACCTGCTGACCTTCCTTAAAGTTGATCTGCACCAGTTGGCCGTCGATGCGGCTCTTCACCACCACAGTGTTGAACGCTTCCACTGATCCCAAACCGCTCAGGTAGACCGGCAGGTCCATGACCGCGGCGGGAGTCACGGCAACAGAGACCGACATCCCTCCCGGGCCGCCCTTCCCGCCTTTCTGGCCTTTCTTGCTCGCCGCTTGCGGGTTCTGCGACGAGCCACAACCCATCTCCAACGCCAGAAGAGCGAACAAAGTCATCCAACACACCACGTACCAAGAGCGTCTAAACATCCCTTTCCTCTCAGGGCAAGATCGACAACTTTGAATTCGAAAACTCAATTGCATTCAACTCCGGGCAACACTCTTCCCGCGATATTCCTGATCTTACACAGCTATCTGTTTCTCTTGCATATTCTCGTAACGCCGACTGCAACAGACGAACCGCGCGTCTATCCCAGCACTCCAAATTGCGCGAGCCGGGTGCCCGGGGTGCCCTTGGGCGCGTGCAGGAAGGCAGCTTCAGATGCGGGCAGTCAGCAGATTGGGCGACGCATACTCAACAAAAGCTCCTCGCCGACACTCTATGAAAATCCCTCGTTTGCGGTGTTACCCCTTCGCTTTCTTCCGGAGTACCTCGTTCATTCACAGTCTATTTGATTAAAAACCGACTCCGGCGGCGATGACAATTTGAATCGCTAAGCCCAGGTAAATAAATGTTAAGTAAGGGGTTTAGATGCGATATCGCCGGGCCCTGGATTTCCCCGCAGCTCCGTCCCGGCGAACAAATATATCAGAAGCAATTGAAAAAACGCGGCCAATATCGCAGCTGGCACGAGTTAAGGCCACAGTGTTTGGCTTCGCGGTTCGCCCAGCGCGTCCGCATTGTTCCCGTTCAACTTGCCCGGCGGCTTCTTTCCGACGCGCGGCAGAACCTGATAGGATTTTGCGGTCATTGATCGCAACAAATGACGGATACCGGAACCGGCCCAGCCGCTCGCGTCGGGGATTTTCCGCCGCAGCTCGACGAGACCGAAATCGAAAACCACTGCGCTCGTGAGTCCTTTACCTGGGGACCACAGGCAACGTGGCTCCTTGCGGGCCTGATCTGGTTTTTTTTGCTTCTGATTCGAGACGTCCCGGACGTGGTGAAAGCGGTTCTTCCCTTCGCCCTCGGGGCAAGCGTTCTGGCGGGAATTGCCTTGTGGTATGAACTACGAAGACGCAACCGCCGAATTGTGCTGCTGCTTCGAGGCGGCCAGGTCGGCTGTTACCGCGGGAGCGTGTTCCAATACAGCTTTGCGCCGGGCGAAATGTCGCTGGTGCGCAGGGAATGGTTCAATGGTTTGATGGTGGTTCTCAAGCTCCTGGTGCCGATGCTTGTGGCGATGGTTATCGTCGTAGTAGTGATGTATGACGCGTTAAAGCAAGGCAGGCCGCAACATTGGCAGGATCTGGCCCTCTTCATCTACGCATTCGTTTACGCGCTTTTCGGATTTGTTGCGGTGTACCGTTCGAATTTCCGGCTCCTCTTTTTTTGGATTCCCAATGGGAAGGGGAAAACAAATCAACCCATCCAT
>Ga0307470_10000566_pt1 | contig 17467 bp, 11 predicted proteins | sample atmos_gasesAM3C__FD_204565 | JGI IMG/M metagenome (GOLD analysis project Ga0307470, IMG submission 204565) | Hardwood forest soil microbial communities from Morgan-Monroe State Forest, Indiana, United States - atmos_gasesAM3C_05 | ecosystem: Environmental > Terrestrial > Soil > Temperate forest... | reverse complement strand
GAGTGCGGTCGTCTCGACCGCGGGCACTCGGGCGTCCTCGCCCGAGTGCTGTAAGTGCGGAGGTCGGAATTCGTCGACGCTCGTGCTCGTGTGAAGTACGGCTTCATAGTTTCTGCCGCGCGAACTCGATATCACCGGCCGGGACCGAACACCAGGATGCCGCTAATCAACTTCCACCGGTCGTGCGTTGCGCTCTTAGGTCCGAATAGCGATCAACGTCGACGTTCTGCCTGATCGTGCCGTTCGGAGACGATGATCGCGTCGATGCCCGCTTTGGTCAGGCGCTCGGCGGCGCGATCGGCTTCGGCTCGGGAGGCGAAGGGGCCGGCGGATACGAGTTGGAGGGTTCCGGATGTTGTGACGTTTGCCTGGTATCCGAGGCGTTCCAGCTGGCGGCGGGCGATGGTGACGTTCTCGGCGACGCGATAGGCGCCGGCCTGGACGCGGAATCGACGATCGCGGGGTTCGGAGCGGTTCTCGAGACTCGGCTGGACGTCGAGTGCTGGCGACGGCTGCGTCGCGGCGATGAGTGGGGCTGCTGCCCGCACTCTGTTGGCTGTGGGGAGGCTCTTTGCCGCGGAAACGCCGGTGGCGGTTGGCGCGCTGTTCAAGGTCACGGACGACGTTGCCGGTTCGGCGGGTAGCGTGACGGTGCGTGTGACCGCGCCGGCGGTGATCGTGAACGTTCCTGAGGGTAGCGAGCGGAAAACAAAGTTGCCTGAGGCATCGACCAGGGCGGTGCGGCCGAGGGGCTCGATCTGTACTTCTGTGGCGCCGGCGGCGGTTCCGCTGATGCTGCGGAGCGCGCGCACCTCGAAGGCCAACTGCTGCGGGCGATCAGGCTTCAGGTCAACTTCGTGTGTCGTTGCTCCGTTGCTGATGTAGCCGGACGGCAGAGTCTCCGGAGCCAGCGCGATCGTGTATTTGCCGGCCGGAACGGCAAGCGCGAACGCTCCGTCGGAGTCGGTTGTGGCGCTCAGTTCTCTTCCGTCTAGCGCTTTGGCCGACACGACCACTCCGGCGATGCCGAGGCTGGCGTCGCTCATGACGTTGCCGTTGACGCGTGCGGAGGACCAGATCAGGCCGAAGTCGGCGGTGGCTGACGGTTCCACTTCGACGCGCGATGGAGTCGTGAAGTATGCCGGTTTCGACGCGGAGAACTCCGCGGCGACGTGATGGATGCCGGGCGGCACGTCGCGGAATGCGTAGTGGCCGTGCTCGTCGGTTCGTACGGAGCGCGCTCCGTCGAGTGTGACTGGGACTCCGGCAACGGGAGTCGTTCCTTCGATCCGCGCGCCGCGCATGTTCGGGTCGAGGTAGACGATGCCCTGGATCGTCCCTCTCCGTTTGAGGAAGTCGGGCATGCCGTCGATGCGCTGGCGGATCCCGATCTGGTACGCGGAGCCGTTGGCCTGGCGCGAGAGCAGGCCGGTTCGCCACTTCGAGTACGAGCCGAAAATGTCCGTCGCTTCGAACAACCGGCGCGAGTAGGTCAGCGTCGCGATCGTTGAGCTCCGGACCGCCCCCACTCCCTCGGCGCGATCGGTGACGGCGTGCAGCCGCAACTGGTTGCGCGTATCCGGCGAATCGAGCGCAACGTCGATCCCTGCCTGGCGGCGCAGCGGTGTGAGATTGACTGTGACGCCTTCGATGAATCCGAGGTTGATGAGTGCCGCGTTGTCCTGAAGAACGCGGGCCAGGTCTTCCGGCGAACGCACCGAGATGCCGAGACGAAGCAGCGCGAGCTCGAGTCCGGGCTCTTCCCGGAAAATGAGATCGAGCGTCGGCGCCTGCCGTTGCCGTTCAGCCCACGCGTTGATGCGGAACAGACCGGTTCCTGCGCGGACGCTGAAGCGGAGAGCATCGCCGCGCCGGCTCGAATTCGATGTATCGAGGAGACGATAGGAGGTGGCGGCTCCGAAGTTCCTCGTGTCGAAGAGCAGCCCAACTGGAATGCCGACCGTGCGGAACGACTCAGATGGCTGCCGGACGAACGTCGTGTTCAGGCCGGTCAGCATGGCAAAGGACCGCGACAACTGGTACCGCGCGGCGACGTTTGCGATGCCGATCGTTTGACGCAGCGAGGTCGTGGTCAATTGGTCGTACGATCCGTAGCTGTCGAGCTGCAGATTCCGTGTCGCCCGATGACTCCAGTCTCCCTCGGCGTGGGTACCCGGAACATCAGAGAGCGCCAGCGTTGGAAAGTCTGCCGGCTTGTACGATGCGCGTGCGCGAAGGACATTCGCGTCGTCGTTGTAGCGGATCTCGGCGGAGCCGGCCGGCGAGCGGCTCATCGCAATCTCGCCTCGGGCAAAGAGCGTCTCCCCGATTCTCTTCTCCGCTGCGAGCGAGCCGATGACGCCTTTTCGCGCGGCGGTGCCCGATGGCTCGGACAGGAAAACGTAGAGCGACGGGATGAGCCTCACGTTGCCGAAGCCGATTCCGTATGCGGCGGAAGCGAGCCAGCGGCGGCCGGAGGGGAGGAACAGATCGTCATACATGCTCGTGGCCGCGTATCCAGCGTGGATTTCCAGCGACCGGTCGAGGTAATGAAATCCGCGCACCTGGGTGGAGTGGATCGTGACCGGCGACGTGTCGACGATCTCGTCGAGGAACGTGATGGAGCGGCGTGGAGAGGTGATGCGGTAGAAGACTGAGGGAAGCGCGTCAGTCGACTGTCCGAACGAATTGCGGAAGCGGTGAATGTTGACGAGATGAAACTGCGATTGCCTGTCAACGTCGTTCGTGAAGGCGTCGAACGAATTCTGCATCTGGCCGGAGTCGCTGGCGTAGCGCGACTCCGCACGGGCGATCGGCTGGTGCGAGGCGACGGCCCGCGGAACCTGCGTAGAGACACGCGCGGCAACCGTGATGAGAAACGAGCGCGTTCCGTTCGCCGTGACTCCGATCAACTGCGTCGTGCCGGCAGTGCGTCCCGTGACGGTAACGCGTCCGCCTGACAATACGCTGACGTCGGCGATGGAGGGATCGATCGCGTACGCCGCCGTGACGCCGGAGATCTCGATCGTGGCCGTTTCCTGCACGCGGACCGTGAAGTTGTCCGCGCTCGCGGACAGCGCGATCAGCAGGAGCGTCAGTCCCAGCGCAGCGCGTTTCATGGGACCTCGAACTGTCCCGACGACGTAATCGTCTTTCCGTTCTGAAGGTCGTAGGTAATCAATGCGCGGTAGTGGCCGCGGACCAACTCGCCCGCATACTCCGCGCGAACGTCGGTAGTCTCCCCGGGCAGCAGACGACGCGCGGGTAGCGCGCTCTTCGCGACGAGGGTGCCGGCTCCGTTGAGGATGGCCAGCATTCCTTTGGCGAAGAACGGCTCACTGCCATCGTTCGCGAGGCGTTGCGCAAGAGTGAGGTTCGTGCTGGCCGAGGGCGGCTTCACCTCGAGCGGCGATGCATTCGCGCTGACTTGATCCGTGAGCGCGAACGTCAGCAGCGTGCCGAGCGACGCGACGACGTGCATGCCCTTGCTGTTCATCTTCGATGTCCCGTGAAACAGCGCCACGACCCCGCGAACCGTCGGATTTGGCGGGACTGTCAGCGTCACGCTGACGCTTCGCTTTTCTCCGGGCAGGACAGTCGCCATTCTTGTCGAGAAGACGGCGGTCGCGGCCACGCTTCCTGCGACCTTGCCTGCATCGACAAGCGTGCGTGCGCCGTTGCGGACGACTACGTCCCTGGCCACCATCTCGAACGAAAACGGCTGCGATGTGGAGTTCATGATCGTGAGCACCTGCGTCGTGCTCTGGCCCGCGGTGCCGCGCAGCATCACGACTGCGGGCGACGCAGAGAGCGCTCCTTCACCGGCGCTGAGAAGCGCTGGTACGAGCAACGCAAGAAGTCCCATGCACAATGATGTACCGATTCGCATAATTACTCCACTATTGCTTCCCAGCGCATCGAGGCGGCCAGTGCCCCCTCTGCGGCCGAGACTGGAATGTCGATTTCGAGTGTATGGACCGTCACCGGTCCGACTGCCAGGTGAATGTCGATCGTCACCGGCGCGCTGCTGAGTTGCTTGCCGTCGATGCGAAAGGTTGCCCGTCCGTCCCACGACTCGAGCCGGACGCTGATCGTTGCTGTTCCCGAGGCGAGCCCGTTCGCGCGCTCGAGCCGGATTCCGATCTGCCGCCGCATCCTCGTCACGCGCTCTGCGCTCACCCCGGAATGTGTGACCGTTTTGAGATCGAGCCATGCTTCGGAGCCGGCGGCGGTCATCGACGCGTCACCCGAATCGACGTCGATGAATGCGATCGCCACCGAGTCATCGGACGGCGGCGCCGTCGCGCGGCGCTTCTCCGCCCGCGCCGGCCGCGTGCTTGCGAGCAGAACGAGAAGAGTGATTGCGAGTGCGCTGAGGCGTTTCATAAATAGTCCAAGGGCCGGTGCAGGGAAGTTTCCCGGCACCGGCCTTCCTGGTGTTTTGCGGTTAGTTGGAGGTGGCCGTGAAGTTGATGCTGTTGTCGATCGCGGCGGCAGCGGCGCTGTCGGCGATCACGATGTCCCACGAGTAGCTACCGGTAGACGCGTAGGTGCCGGTCGAGGTCAGCGTCGTGGCAGCCGAATCGCTCAGCGTGCTTCCGTTGAGCTTCCAGGCGACGCCCGAGGCCGGAGCGCTTCCGAGCTGCGCGGTGAGCGTGTAGTCGGTGCTGGTGAGATTCGCTTTGACGACCTGGACGCCGACGGTCGATGAAATCGTCCAGTTGCTGGCGCCACGTGCGAGCGTGAAGCCGGTCGGCGCCGAGCCGAACTTGCTGATGTTCCCGAGGTCCGAGGTTGCTGCTGCCGTGCCGGTGCCGGAAGTCGTGCCGCCCGCGGATTCGATCGTCAGGCTGATCGAGCTCTCCACGGTGCCGGTCACAGTCAACGTACCGCTCGAGGTCGCCGCCGAAGCCGTCGAAACGATTCCGAACATCGCCACTACAAAACCCACTGCCAGTGTCTTTTTCATGTCTTTTTCTCCCTTTTTTGTGCTGCGTATGCGTATGAGTGGTGGGGAGACGGTGAAAAAATACAGAGGCGGCGAAAAAAGATGCGGGGGAACGCCACCACAGAGACACAGAGATCACAGAGCTGAAGCCAGTACTCCGTGATCTCTGCGTCTCTGTGGTGGATGGCTACAGTCGCCCGGCGCGCTCAAGCCGGATGCCTTCGGCGATGAACTTCAGGTGCGCTTGCATGAGGCGCAGCCGCTTTTGCTCGGCGGACGCGAGGTCGACGCCGGGGGCGGTGACACCGTCGCGAAGGGGCGTCATGTTGCTCGTCAGCAGGTAGAAGGTCTGGAGCCAGGGTCCGTTGCGGTCAAGGACGCGGCCGCTTTCGTATTCGACCGAGGGGACGTCGTCGATGTGGGGATCGACGAATCTGGTGATGCGCTCGACTTCGCGCGGACCGAGCATGAAGGCGAGGAGGAGGTCGGGCGGGGTTCGCATGCCGATAGGGGAGAGCTCGTTAGCGACGGCGGGCGTCCAGTTCGCGGCAATGCGGTCGAAGGGGACAGGGCCATCCTCGAGACGGCCGATGACGATCGTGAATGCGTTCGGGACGTTCGGCACGTACCAGATCGTCGTGTTGGGGAAGACGTCGCGGAAGGCGCGCACGATCTGCAGATAGTTGTGTGTGGTGAGCGAATACATCGGCAGCCACATCGAGATCACGCCGCCGGGAAGCAGGCGCCGGCGGCAGAGCTCGAAGTAGTCTTGCGTGTAGAGCGAGCCGTTGCCGGCGTAACGGGGGTGGATGGAGTCGGAGAGGATGACGTCGAATTTGTCCGGTGTGGCTAGGACATAGTTGCGTCCGTCGCCGATCGCGGCGTGAACGCGCCGATCGCGCAATACACCGTGGTTCACCGCCTGCAGCCGTGCGTTCGAGATCTCGAGCACCTCGGGCGAGATCTCCGCGATCGTGATGCTCTCGACCGGATGCCGCGATACCGCCCAGGCCGTGCCGCCGCTGCCGAACCCGATATGCAGCACGCGTTTGGGGTTTTTGTGAATCAGGAGAGGGATGTGTCCCTGCAGTTTCTGCGTGCCGATCAATTCTCCCGAGGTGCCGGCGACGTTGACGCCGTTGAGCTCGAGCGACAGAAATCCGGGATGCAGTTGCCGCAGCGTGACGGTGGCAGTTACATCCTCGCGGAACAGCAGGATCGGTGCATCCTGCTCGGAGAAGAGTCCCGCGGAGAGAATGACCTGGTCTTTTTTTGCGCTCGCGAATGCGAGGACAACGATGACCACCGCGATCGAAGCGAGCCATCGTGTACGGCGTGCGGATCGCCAGAGGAGCCAGGCGCCGACGCAGAGACTGATGCCGCTCATCACGAAAAGGCCGTTCTGCGAGCCGATGAGACGGATGAGAACAAACCCGGCAAGTAGCGAACCGCTGATGCATCCGACCGTATTCGCCAGATAGACGTTTCCGACCGCCGACGCCTCTCCTCGGCGCGCGTTGATCTCATACAGGCGCACCGTCAGCGGGAAGGCCGCTCCCATGAGCGCCGTCGGAATCAGAAGCGCGATCAAGACCGCGGTGAGAAGCGGCGGAAAGAGTGAGGTCGATCCGATCGCGATGAACGGCCGGACCACGAGCCCGAGTAAATCCGCGAACTTTCCGAAGAGGTGAACCTGCAGCGCAAGCACGATTGCCAGCGAAATCTCCACGATTCCGAGGGCGCGGGCGATGTCGAGGCGCGACACGAAGCGCTCGATGACCGCGCTGCCGATTCCGACACCGATGAGAAACGAGAACAGCATCAATGAGTAGGCGTAGACGCTGCTGCCGAGGTGGAGGACGAGTATCCGCGACCAGAAGACTTCGTCCGCGATGGAAGCAAGTCCCATGAGCAGTGAAGCGAGAAGCACGGCGGCCGGCGCGAGGACGCTCGTCGCGATGGCAGCCGCAGGTGCCGTCTCCATGATGGGAGCAGTGGCGTGGGCGTGGCGTGCGTGGGCGAGGAGCGCGAGCGCCACGATCGCCAGCGCGAAGTTGAGGAGTACGGCGATGAAGATCGTCGTGAGAAGTCCGACGCGCGGGATGAGGACGAATCCCGCCAGCGCCACGCCTGTGGTCGCGCCGAGGGTATTGATGGCGTAGAGCGCGGAGACAACTTTGCCGCTTCCTTCGCGTTCGCCGATGAACCTGCGCACGAGCAGCGGCAGCGTTCCGCCCATGAGGATCGTCGGCGGAAGAAGAAAGAGCGCCGCCAGCCCGGCGCGAACGAGCAACATCAACAGCAGGCTTCCCCGCATCGATGGGTAGGCGGCGACGAACGCGCGATTCAAGAACGCAAATCCGTTCGGCGAGAACGCGCCGAGGGTTCCGATGAGAGCTTCGGCTGCCGCGTAGAGAAGCAGCGGCGTCATGCGAAGAAGGATGCGGCCAAAGAGAAAGGCGCCGAGGCCGAGTCCGGCCAGAAAGACGGCGATGAGCGTGGCCGCCGCGTAGACCGTGTTGCCGAAGATGAGGCCGAGGTACTTGAGCCAGACGATCTGGTAGAGAAGGGCGGTGAGGCCGGAGACGAAGAAGACGAAGAGGAGGAGAATGCCGCCGCTCTTCCACGTACGTACGTCGTCTGTCATCGAGCTGAAGCGTAACAGTTTCACGCGGAGACGCGGGGTTCTCCGCGTTCTCCGCGGCTCCGCGTGAAACGCTTTTTCGGCCGGAATGACCGGCCCGGTGCATTCGTTGCCAACGTCTGATGCGCCGCCTTTTCATCGTGATCGTTGTGCTGTCGATCAGCGGAGCCTTTCCGCTGATGGCCAGCGTCGGGGCGTGCGCCACCACGCCGTGCTGCCGCGCGCATGCGTCGAGCGATCAATCGATCGCGGCTCCTTCCTGCTGTAAGGAGACGACTTGCGCACCTGCAACTCCCGACGTGAAGGCGACGAATCAGATCGCGAAGATCCTGGTGAAGCCGCCCATTGCGGCGGTGACGTTCGCTGCGCTTGCGGTCACCGGCTCGCGGTACGCAGTCGCCGAGCCCCTCGCTCCCGGATCTCCTCCGGCACAACAGCGGCGGCTCGCGGTGCTCTCCACGCTTCTCGTCTGATCCTCCTCACGCTCGCTCTTTCTGAAACGCGGACGCACTTCGTCCGCGCGTCCGAGCTTGTGAGGAATCATGGACCGAAGGCACATCGCCGCCTGTTTGACAGGCGCATTTCTGATCGCCGCCCGCGCGGGCGCGCTCGATTGGAACACAGACTGGAACACTCCCGACACTGTCGTTGAGGCTGCGATCGCGGCCGCGCCGTCGCTGCATGAGATCGACGCGCGTATCGCCGCCGCACGTGCGCGTGTTGCCGGCGCGGGAACGCTGCCGAATCCGATGCTGATGGCCGGCGTGCAGAACCGGCAGATCGATCTCTCCGCCGATCCGATGACGATGTACATGGTCGGTGCGTCGCAGACGTTCGTCCGGCGCGACCGGCGCGAAACGTTGCAGCGCGCCGCTGCGCTCGATGTGACGCAGCTCGAACGAGAGCGCGAAGTTAGGGTGGCCGAGGTGAGACGGGACGTACTCATCGCCTACGACGAGGCGGCTGCGGCTGCGAATCAGATCGCCGCGAACGAGGAGATCGCGACATTGGTCGCGTCTACCGGCGATGCGGCGCGGATCCGCTACGAGACCGGCTTCGCGCCGCAGATCGACATCATCCGCGCGAAGCTCGAAGAGACGAACGTCCGCCACGCGATTCTCATGCAGCGCGGTGCATTGCATCAGGCCCGTGCCCGGCTTCGTGCGTTGCTCCTGCTCCCCGCGGATGCGGAGATTCCCTCGTTCGCGCTCAGTCATTCGATGGAGCATCACGGCAGCGAGACGAGCGTCGCGAGGGCGCAGGCACCCCCTTCGACTGCCGTGCCCGAGGCGGCGGCAGCGAGGGCCGAGTCCGAGATCAGGATGGCGAAGCTGATCGCGAAGCCGGATGTGAATCTCGAAGTGTCGTATGGCTTCCGGCCGCAGCAGAAGGACATGTTCAGCGTCGTGGCAAGGATCGAGTTGCCGGTTCGCAGGACAGCCATCGAGCCGCGGATCGCGCAGGCGACTGCCGAGCACGACGCGGCGCTCGCGCAGATCGACGTCGTCCGGCAACAACTCCAGGTTGAGCTGGGGAAGGCGATTGCGCAGCGCGACGAAGCGGTCGAGCAGATCAACCTGCACGTCGATCTCCTGGTGCCCGAGGCGAAGCTTGGATTCGACTCGGCGCTGGCTTCGTATCAATCGGGAAAAACGTCGTTCGATTCGGTCATCGGCGCGCTGCAGACATACCGCTCGCTGCGGGTCGACTATTACGACTTCCTGCGACAACTGCTCGTGTCGGAAGCGCTGATCGATGCGATCCAGCACGGGTCTGTAAGTACGGTCGTTCCGGAGATGGGAGGTGCGCGATGAAGCGCTCGCTGCCATGGATCATTGCAGCCGTTCTCGCGATCGCGCTGGTCGTCGTGCTGGTCGCGAAGCGGGGAGGTTCGAACGACGCGGACGCGGTCACGCAGGATGGCTCGGGCCGACGCGTCACCGCGTGGATCGATCCGATGTACTCACAGGGGCCGCCGCACGTTTACAAATCGAATCATCCGGGCCGCGCGCCCGACTGCGGGATGAAGCTCGTTCCTGTTTACGCCGACGATGCGCCGGCAGCGAATGCCTCGACGAATGTGAGCGGCTACTCGAACGTCTCGGTATCGCCGCAGCGACAACAGCTCATCGGCGTGAAGCTCGGGACCGCCGAGTTGCGCAACCTCTCGCGCACGACGCGCGCAGCGGGGCGGATCGCGGTGGATGAGCGCAGGATCGCGCAGGTTCACACGAAGCTCGAGGGAACCGTCGAAACGCTTTCGGTGAATTTCATCGGTCAGCCGGTTCGCCGCGGCGATGTGCTCCTGTCGCTCTACAGCCCCGACCTGCTGGCAACACAGAACGAACTGCTCCTCGCGCAGCAAAACTCTTCCGACCTCGGGCACACGCTCGCAGCCGCGGCACGAGCGCGCCTTCGGCTCTGGGACATGAGCGAGGCGGACATCGATCGCGTGGTGCGAAGCGGCAAGCCGTTGCGCGACGTCACGCTGCGATCACCGGCCAACGGTGTCGTCCTGGCGAAGAACGTCGTCCTCGGTGCGCGCGTGATGCCGTCCGACACGCTCTTCGAGATCGGCGATCTGTCGCATGTGTGGGTGCTCGCGGACGTCTATGAATCCGAGCTGGCGACGCTGCGGATCGGCGCGAGCGCGCAGGTCGTTGCGAACGGGCAGACGCTCGGTGCGCACGTGACGTTCATCGGGCCGGTGATTACTGCGCAGACGCGGACGGCCAACGTCCGGCTCGAGCTGGAGAACCCGGCCGGACTGCTGAAACCCGACATGTACGTCGACGTCGTGTTGCAGCAGCCGGTCGGCAACGTCGTCGCGGTGCCCGACAGCGCGGTGATGAACACCGGCACGCGGTCGGTCGTCTTCGTCGCATCTGCCAACGGCTTCGAGCCGCGCGACGTGATCACGGGCGCGAAGGTGGCAGGGTTTTACGAGATTCGTTCCGGCATCGCCGCTGGCGAACACGTCGTGATCGATGCGAACTTCCTCGTCGATTCCGAGTCGCGGCTGAAGGCAGCCATCTCGAAGGTGCCGCCGATGAGCGGAGGCACTCCGTGATCGAGCGCGTCATCCGCTGGTGCGCCACGAATCGCGCGCTCGTCATCATCGTCGTGGCGGTGCTCGTCGCCATCGGCGGCTGGAGCATTCAGAACATCGCCGTCGATGCGTTGCCGGACCTCTCCGACACGCAGGTCATCATTCTCTCGAAGTGGGACCGCAGCCCCGACATCATCGAGGATCAGGTTACCTATCCGATCACCACCGCCCTCCTCGGCGCGCCGCACGTGAAAGCGATCCGCGGGTTTTCGGACTTCGGCTATTCGTACGTCTACGTCATCTTCGACGAAGGGACCGACACGTACTGGGCGCGCAGCCGCGTGCTCGAATACCTTTCCAAGGTTCAATCGCAGTTGCCTCAGGGCGTCGAGACGTCGCTCGGACCGGATGCCACCGGCGTCGGCTGGGTGTTTCAGTACGCGCTCGTCGACACAACCGGACAGCACTCGCTCGCCGATCTTCGTTCGCTCGAGGACTGGCACATCCGCTACGAGTTGCAATCCGTGCCCGGCGTAGCGGAAGTGGCCAGCGTCGGAGGGTTCGTCCGGCAGTACCAGATCACCGTCGATCCGAACAAGCTTGCGGGCTACGGGAACGCGCTCGCGCAATTGAGCGAGGCGGTGCGCAAGTCGAACAACGAAGTGGGCGGCCGGCTGATCGAGTGGAGCGGCGCGGAGTACATGGTTCGCGCGCACGGCTACGTCCGCAACAAATCCGACCTCGAGCAGATCGTGCTGCGAGCGAAAGACGGTACGCCCGTCCGCCTCGGCGACGTCGCCAGCGTGCAACTGGGGCCGGAGATGCGGCGCGGCATCGCGGAGCTCGACGGCCGCGGCGAAGTCGCAGGCGCCGTGGTGGTCATGCGGCAGGGCGAGAACGCCATGAAGGTGATCAGCGCGGTCAAAGAACGGCTTGCGCAGATCGCCACCTCGCTCCCGAAAGGCGTGCAGATCGTCACGACCTACGACCGCTCACTCTTGATCGAAGAATCGATTCACACGCTCAAACACGAGCTGCTGATCCAGATGCTGATCGTGTCGCTGGTGATCCTTCTTTTCCTCTGGCACATCCCGAGCGCGATGATCCCGATCGTCACGCTGCCGGCCGCGGTGATTCTCGCGTTCATCCCCATGCATCTGTTCGGGATCAACGCCAACATCATGTCGCTCGGTGGGATTGCCGTCGCCATTGGCGCGCTCGTCGACGCGGCGGTCGTCGTCGTCGAGAACGCGCACAAGAAACTGGAGGTGTGGGAGAGCGGCGGGCGGATCGGTGACTACAGGGAAGTCCTCATCAAGGCCATTCAGGAAGTGGGACGGCCGAGCTTCTACTCGCTACTCGTGATTGCGCTTTCGTTCCTGCCGATCTTTGCTCTCGAAGCGCAGGAGGGAAAGCTCTTCAAGCCGCTGGCGTTCACGAAGAACTTCTCGATGGCCATCGCGGCCTTTCTGGCGATCACGCTCGATCCGGCGCTGCGGCTGATGTTCACGAAGCTGAAGCGCTACGAATTCAAACCGCGCTGGCTGGCCGGCATCGCCAACGCCGTTTTCGTCGGACGCATGGTGCCGGAGGAGCGGCATCCGATTTCGCGCGTACTGTTTCGCATCTACGGTCCGCCCGCGCATTGGGTGCTGCGCCATACCCGCCTCGTCATCACCGCAGCCTTGCTCGTCGTGCTGGGAACCATTCCGATCTACTTCAAGCTCGGCCACGAGTTCATGCCGCCGCTCAACGAAGGGGTGATCCTCTACATGCCGACGACGCTGCCGGGCATCTCCGTGGCGCAGGCGAGCGCGTTGCTGCAGACGCAAGACGCGCTGTTGCGGCAGGTGCCGGAAGTCGAGCGCGTTTTCGGGAAAGCGGGACGCGCCGACACCTCCACCGATCCGGCGCCGCTGTCGATGGCGGAGACGACCGTCATTCTGAAGCCGGAGTCGCAGTGGCGTCACAAAGAGCGCTGGTACTCGAGCTGGCTTCCGTCCTTTCTGCAGCCGATGGTCCGCCCGCTCTGGCCCGACACGATGTCGTGGGAGGAGCTGGTCAACGATCTCGATCATCGTCTGCAACTGCCCGGACAGACGAACGCCTGGACGATGCCGATCCGCAACCGCATCGACATGCTGACGACCGGCATTCGCACGCCGGTCGGCGTGAAGGTCTTCGGCGCGGACCTCAAGCAGATCGAAGGCATCGGCAAACAACTCGAGCAGATCATCGGGCGTGTGCCGGGAGCGCGCAGCGTTTACGGCGAGCGCGTCGCCGGCGGCTACTTCGTCGACTTCGACATCGATCGCGCGGCCATCGCACGTTACGGACTGACGATCGAGGATGTGCAGCAGACGATCATGACGGCGATCGGAGGCGAGAACGTCTCGACGACGATCGAAGGGCGGGAGCGCTATCCGATCAACATCCGCTACCCGCGCGAGCTGCGCGACGAGATCGACAAGCTCGGACGCGTGCTCGTGGCCACGCCGGCCGGTGCTCAGATTCCCCTCGGGCAACTCGCCAACGTGCGCATCATCGAAGGCCCGGCCATGATCCGCGACGAGGGCGGGAAGCTCGCCGGCTATGTCTACATCGATGTCGACACCGCCCGCCGCGACCTCGGCAGTTTCGTCGACGACGCCAAACGCGCCGTGGACGCGCAACTGCGCATGCCGGCCGGCTACACGCTGCAATGGAGCGGGCAATACGAAGCGATGCAGCGCGTGAAGCAGCGAATGATCGTCGTCGTTCCGCTCACGCTGTTCGTGGTCGCCTTCCTTCTCTTCATGAATACGCGCTCCATTCCGAAGACGGTCATCGTTCTGCTGGCCGTGCCATTCTCCGCCGTCGGTGCGGTCTGGCTGCTGTGGGCCCTCGGCTACAACGTCTCCATCGGTGTATGGGTCGGTCTCATCGCACTCCTCGGGCTCGACGCGGAGACCGGCATCTTCATGCTGCTCTACCTCGATCTCGCGTTCGACGAACGAGTGGCCCGCGGCGCGATGCGCACACGCGAAGATCTGCGTGAGGCGATCTACGAGGGCGCCGTAAAGCGCGTGCGTCCGAAGGTGATGACCGTGGCCTGCGCCTTCTTCGGACTCGTGCCGATCATGTGGTCGGCCGGCGCAGGCGCCGACGTGATGAAGCGCATCGCCGCTCCAATGATCGGCGGACTGTTCACGTCGTTCCTGATGGAGCTGCTGGTCTATCCGGCGATTTACTACCGGTGGAAGTGGAGGTCGGTGCGGGAAGTGGAAGGGTAACGGTCACGCGAAGACGCGAAGACGCGAAGCTGAGCTGGCTCACCTGAAAAAGAGCTGTTACGAGGGCGAGCTGAGGAGGCGCTTTAGCACCTCGCTTGCAGCGATTTTCAGCAAGGAGGCATGAGCCATGAAGTCCAAAATTCTTGCTGTTGCGCTCGTCCTTTTTGCCAGTGCGGCGATCGGCTACGCGAAGAGCTCTCCGAACGTGTCGGTCAACATGCAACAACTCACCTCGACCAATGACACGTTCTACTTCAGAGGTCCCGTGAGCATTCAATACCGGCTCGAGGTGACGAACCCCACATCACAGCCGGTGACACTGAGGAGCTTGCGGCTCGAATCAATCGGACCCGGTGCGTACACGATCCATACGACAACGACACCACTGAAGCTGCAACTTGGTCCAAACGAGAGCAGGGCGGTGACGATCTCAGCCTGGGGGCGCGCTCGCGGCGGCTTCCTCTCGGCCGATGAGCCGGTGACGATTCAAGGAACGGCGTACTTCAACAGCCCGTCCGGATCGTTCGTGAAGCTCTTCAACGAGAACATCATGCAGCCGTAACGCACGCTCGATGACATCACGCTGGGGCGGAGGTTCTCTCCGCCCCTCCGCGTGAGATCTATTTCTTCCTTGCCACAGCGGCCTTCACGATCCGGTCGACCATCTCCGTGTACGAAAGCCCTGACTCCTTCGCCGCCATCGCGAACTCGGCGATCGGATCGAGCCACGGGTTGGGGTTGGCTTCGATGAGGTAGACGCGGTTGTTGGCGCCGAGGCGGAGATCGATGCGGGCGTAGTCGCGGAGCTTGAGGGCGCGGACTGCGGTGACGGCGACGCGCTGGATCTCGGCGACGACCTCGTCGTCAAGGTCGCGCGCCACGGCCGACTTTGTCTTCTTGTAGGCGTCAGTGCTTTCGTCGAACTTCACATCGTAGCTGGCGATCTTCGGCGTCCCTTTCGGGAGCTGCGAAAGATCGAGCTCGACGAGAGGCAGAGCTTCCGGAGGATCGTTGCCGATGACGGCGGCGTAGATCTCGCGCCCTTCGATGTACTCCTCGATCAGTGCGGGCGAATCGAACTCGTCGTGAATGTAGGCGATCCGCTCGAACAGATCCTTGATCGATGACACCACCGACCCCGCGTCGATCCCTTTCGACGCATCCTCGGCTGCCGGTTTCACGATGACGGGAAACTGGATGTCCTGTGCGTGCTCGACGCGCCCTTTGTCCATCACAGCGGAGTACGGCGTGAAGAGTCCGTGGTAGCGGACGATGGTCTTGGCAATGCTCTTGTCCATCGCCAGGTACGAGCCCTGCGGCCCGGAGCCGGTGTAGCGCTTTCCGATCAGGTCGAGATAGGCGGCGAAGTGCATTTCCATCGTGTCGTCGCCGTTGTACGACTCGATGAGATTGAAGAAGAGATCGGCGTCCGAGCGGGCCAGGCGAGCGAGCGTTTGCCTGCGGCCGTCGATGGCGAAGGTCGTCGTCTCGTGGCCGAGCTCGCGCAGCGAATCGGCGATCGCCTCGACGTCCGTCTTCTTCTTTTTTCTTTTGCGCTTCGGTTTGGCGGCGGCGTCGCTCTCCGCGTTGGGCTGCTCGTCATAGCCCTCGAATTGTCCGAAAAGAATGGCGATCTTCATTTCACCTTCCGATGGCGAAGTGGGCGCTTTCCGATGAGAAAGGTCATCGATAGCGCTGTGATGTAGACAGTCAGCTCGATCATTTGCGAACGGCTCCTTTCGCGCACGGCGAGCAGACCAAGCTCGCGTAACCGTTGCTCGACAGCGGTGACGAGCGCTCGCACGAGCGTGCGCCGGACGCCGGTCCACTCGTACACCTTGTCGATGATGTCGCGTCGATGTTCGGCGAGGAGGTCATCGGCGCGCCGGTAGTCGACCCCGTCGCGCTGCTTCGATGGATCAAGAAAGATATCGCTGAGATCCGTGTCGAGCGCCAGGCCGGCAATCATCGCCGACTCGTCGCCGCGCTCGCCGCGATAGAACTCTTCGACCGTCTGTTCCATCTCGTCAACGGTGATGTCGGTCTCACCGGCGGCGTGCGGCGGCGGCACATCGCGGACTTCGGCCGCGATGCGGTCGGCGTACTGCAACTTGCGCAGCGCCGGCCAGTGCGCGTAACGCTGTTGCCAGTGCGAATCGGGATCGAGCCAAACCGCGAATGTCTCGGCGAAGTCTTCGTCCGGATGTTTCTGCGCGTACCAGCCCGCGATGTACCGCACGTAATCGCGCGAGAAAGGGACGAACGGATAGTCATCGCGATAGGGGCGGCGAAAGGAACCGAACAGTTGATGCCACTCGTCGGTTCGGTAAAGCTCGTAGGCGTAGTTGAAGGCGTGGCCAGCCTCGTGACGAAGGTACATCATGATCTCGCGCTCGTTCTCGATGTCGTTGACGGCGTCCTCGAGGTGGGCGACGCGCGGATCGCCAAGGTAGAACGGTATGCCGATCACCGGCTCCTCGGAGGGACATCCCCACTCGTCAGACAAATAACATAGCGGCCGGAAGTGGCGCAGTCCGGCGCCCTCGAGCTCGGCATAGAGGCGGCGAACGTACTCGGCGACGGGGGATTGATCGAGGCGAAGCCCCAGTTCGCGGATGGGAACGGTCAGCAACTGCCGCGCTTCGGGCGGGGCTTTTTCGAAAGCGGCCACGGCCTTTTCGGGAGCAACAACCGGGCCGGACTCCTTACTGCCACTGTTCTTGGCGCAAAATGCGCATGGCCTCCACGGATAATGTCCGCGGTCCCTAAAATCCTCGTGGTAGAGGACGATGACGCAATTCGCGCCTTGCTGATCGCCGCCTTGCGCCGCGAGCCGTTCGACGTGCACGCCGCGATGCATGGCGCGCAGGCTCTGAACATGACGCAGGCAGCCGATTACGCGGTCATCCTCCTCGATCTGATGATGCCGACGCTCAACGGTATCGAGTTTCTCGAAGCCTTCCATCAGGCGTCGCCGGATTCGCGATCGGTGATCTTCGTGATGACCGCCGGCGATGACACCGCTCTCCGGCACCTTTCGCCGAATGTGGTTCATGGCATCGTGCGGAAGCCGTTCGATGTTCCGCAGCTCGTGGCGATGGTACGGGAAGTGGCCCTGGCGCGGTGCGAGCAGACGCCGGAGTCAGCCGTCGACGCAGTCGTCGCAGAAGCTGACGCCGAGGCTGCGCGGGCCGATCCGCCGAACTAACCCCATTTCTGACACTTGCAGGGATCGGCGGCAGAGCGTTGCCATCGGCGCGCACGTGCGGAACACGGCGCGCAGCAGCGTTTCGCCATCGGGCCGCTGTGCGGATATCGCGTAGGGCAACGCTGTCATCTCGGGCCGCAATGTGGTCAACTCGCGCCGCACGTGCGGACAGGAAGCGCCGCAATGCGGTCAACTCGCGCCGCAGTGCGGTCATGAAGAGCCGCAATGCGGTCAACTTGCGCCGCACGTGCGGACAGGAAGAGCCGCAATGCGGTCAACCAGCGCCGCACGTGCGGACAGGAAGAGCCGCAATGCGGTCAACCAGCGCCGCGCGTGCGGACAGGAA
>Ga0307470_10000565_pt1 | contig 17570 bp, 17 predicted proteins | sample atmos_gasesAM3C__FD_204565 | JGI IMG/M metagenome (GOLD analysis project Ga0307470, IMG submission 204565) | Hardwood forest soil microbial communities from Morgan-Monroe State Forest, Indiana, United States - atmos_gasesAM3C_05 | ecosystem: Environmental > Terrestrial > Soil > Temperate forest... | reverse complement strand
CAAGCCGTTCGTCTACGGCGCCGCGATCGAGTCGGGCTGGACGCCGGCCGACACCCTGCTCGACGCTCCGACCTCCTTCATCGGCGCCGACGGCAAGCTCAGCTACCGGCCGGAGAACTACTACCACAAGCACTACGGCATCGTGACGCTGCGCCGGGCGCTCGAGCAGTCGATCAACGTGCCGGCGGTCAAGCTCTTCGACCTGCTGGGCGCGAAAAGGGTGCTCGACTTCGCCCACCGCTGCGGCATCGACTCGCCGCTGCCGCCCTACCCCAGCGTCGCCCTGGGCTCCGCGGACCTGCTGCCGATCGAGCTCGCCGGCGCCTACGCCGCGATCGCCAACCAGGGCACCCACGTCGAGCCCTACCTGATCGACGGCGTCGCGACCGCCGACGGCCAGGTCCTCGAGCAGCGCTTCCCGGCGGCGCGCACCGCGACCACCCCGCCGGTCGCCTACGTCCTCTCCCACATGATGGAGGGGGTGGTCGACCACGGGACCGCCTACGCTCTCGCCGACCTCGACATCGACATCGCCGGCAAGACCGGCACCACCGACGACTTCACCGACGCCTGGTTCGTCGGCTTCACGCCGCGCTACACCATCCTCACCTGGGTGGGCTACGACGTGAAGCGCTCGCTGGGCAACGGCATGAGCGGCGCGGTCGCCGCGGTGCCGATGTGGCGGCAGATCGCCGAGGACGGCCTCGCCCGCGGCTGGCTCGCCAAGGGCGATCGCTTCGCCGTGCCGCCTGGCGTGGAGATGAAGGACGTCGAGTACTACACCGGCCTCCTCTCCGGGGCGGGCAGCTTCCGCACCATCAAGGAGGCCTTCGTCGCCGGCACCGAGCCCGACCGCCAGTACAGCAACCGCTGGTCGACGATCACCACCCTGCCCTGGTACCAGCAGCGCGCCTTCTACATCCCGAAGCAGGGCGAGCGGATGTCGAACGGCGCCCCCGCGCCCGACGGCGCTCCGGCGGAAGGAGCCAGCCCCACCGAGAACACCACACCGCCGCCCGGCGAGGTGCCGGGCGAGGGCGACGCCGGGCAGGCGGCCCCGCCTCCGCCGGCACCCCCGCCGCCGGGGTAGGCCGCCGCCGTTCCTACCCCGGCTTCGTCCCCACCATCCCGTAGTCCTGGAAGCCGAAGAGCAGCTCGTCCAGCCGGTCGCGCAGGCGGTTGACGCGGTCGGCGAGGCGGCGCTGCTCCTCCGGCAGGCGGGCGAGGTCGATCTCCGGCAGGCGCTCAGGCTCGGGGAACGGGCGCAGGTCGAGCCGCTCGATCGGGTCGAAGCCGGCGAGCTCGTAGAGCAGATGGAGGCTCTCGGGGTGGATGGGGCGCAGATGGGTGGGGTCGAGCCAGAAGTTGCGGGCGGCGACCACCAGCGAGAGCGGGTTCGGGGTCTCGAGGATCAGCACGCCGCCGGGTGCCAAGGCGCGGAAGGCGAGGCGCACGAGGCGGTCGAGCGCCGGCGCCGGCAGATGCTCGACGACGTGGAACGAGACGACGCCGCCCAGGCTCGCCGCGGGCGCCGCCGCCAGGCGCTCGAAGAGGTCGCCCTCGGTGGCGTCCAGGCCGCGCTCGCGGCAGAGCGCCACCATGCGGGCGCTGCCGTCGACCCCCGCCGCCGGCACCCCGCGCGCCGCGAGGATGGCGAGCGCCTCGCCGCGGCCGCAGCCGAGGTCCAGCACCGGCCCTCTCCCCTCGAGGTAAGGGAGGTAGCGGGAGAGGCGCTCGGCGATCTCCTCCTCGGTGCCGCGGTAGCGCCGCTCGAGCTCGAGGTAGGCGTGCTCCTCGCGGGCGCGGGAGAGCTCGGCCAGGGTCGGCTCGCCCTGCGCCGGCTCCGGCGCGCGTTCCCCCGCCGCCCCTCCCTCGGCCACCGCGAGGGCGGACGACAGGCTCCCCAGGAGGTCGCGCGCCTCGCGCCGGTAGCGGTCGAGCTTCTGGTCGACGCGCGCGAAGAGCGCATCGTTGTGCTGCATGAGCTCGGTGACGCCCTCGAAGGCGAGGGCCTCCAGGTAGGCGATGCGGTCGTGGTGGCGCGCGCGGTCGGCTTCGAGATGCGCCAGGTGCTCGAGGAGGATGAGGTTGAAGACCCGCTGGCGCTCCCAGAGGTCGTTCTGCGGCACCTTGACCAGCGGACGGGTGAGGCGCTTCCAGGCGACCAGGAGCTTGCCGAGAGCGCCGCGATGGCTGCGGATGGGGAACTCGCGGTCCCCCTTCCACAGCCAGCGCCAGTCGGCGAGCTCGCGGCTCGGCTCGTCCAAGAAATCGGCGAGGGTGGGCTCGCGCCGGCCGCCGTCCGCTTCGCGCTCGTCCATGGGCGGAGGGCTGGGCGGGGAGAGGTTCCGGGTGAGGATGGCTGGGCGAACGGTGGAAAGGCGAGGGCGAGGCGGCCTAAGGGCCGCCGGCCCCTAGGCCTCCGGCACCACCGAGACGGTGACCTCGGCGATCACCTCCGGGTGCAGCTCGACGCGCACCGGGTGGTCGCCGACCGTCTTGATGCCGCCCTCGAGGTCGATGCGCCGGCGGTCGACCTCGAAGCCCTTGGCGGCGAGCGCGTCGGCGACGTCGCCGGCGGTGACCGAGCCATAGAGGGTCTCGGTCTCGCCCACCCGCTTGGGGATGGTGATCTTCAAGCCGGCGAGCTGCTTGGCGATCGCCGCCGCGGCCTCGCGCTCCTGCACGTGCCGGGCGTCGATCTTGACGCGCTGCTGCTCGAAGTAGGAGATGTTGGCGTGGGTCGCCTCGAGCGCCATGCCCTGGGGCAGCAGGTAGTTGCGGGCGAAGCCCGGCTTGACCTCGACCACCTGGCCGCGCTTGCCGAGGTGACGCTGATCGCTCAGCAGAATCACTTTCACGGAAAGCTCCTCCTAGTCGGTGGTGAACGGGATCAAAGCCAGGTGGCGCGCCCGCTTGATCGCCTGCTGGAGCAGGCGCTGGTGGCGGGCGCAGGTTCCCGAGATCCGGCGCGGCAGGATCTTCGAGCGCTCGGGGATGAACTGCTGCAGGAGCTTGACGTCCTTGAAGTCGACGTAGTCGATCTTGTCGGCGCAGAACTTACAGACCTTGCGCCGGCGGTAGAAGACCTTCTTCGGTCTGGCCATGGTCTACTCCTCCCTCGCGGCGCCGCGCTCGGCGCGCTCGGGTTGGGGTGTCTCGGCCGCGGCCGGAGCGGCTGGAGCGGTCGGCGCGACCGGAGAGCTCGGCGCCGCGGGGGCCGCCGGGGTTGCGACCGGAGCGGCGCCCGGCTGGACCGGCGCCTCGAGCGGCGCGACGCGCGAGCCGGCGCGCTTGAGGTCGAGGTCGGTGCGGACGGTCAAGTAGCGCAGGATCTTGTCGTTCTGGCGCATGCGGTGCTCGACCGCGGGCAGCGACGTCTTGCCGCCCTCGCTGGCGACGAAGAAGACGACGTACTTGCCCTCGGTGAGCTTCTCGATCGGATAGGCGAGCTTGCGCCGGCCCCAGTTCTCTTCCTTGGTGACCTCCGAGCCGCCGGCGACGATCATCTGCCGGTAGTCGTGGGTCATCGTGACCACCTCCTCGTCGGAGACGCGGGGGTCGACGACGAACATCAACTCATACGTGCGCATGGGTGCTGGAGACCTCCCTTTGGCCTGGTCGGTCCCGCTGCGGGCGGGACAGAGAGGAACAGGACGGCGGCACGGCCCGGTGGATCGCCCGCCCGTGACGAAGGGGCAGATTCTACACGAGATGGGCGGGAAGGCAAATTCCACCTACCGGTTGAACGCGTTCATCGCCGCGTCGACCCCCTCCGCGAGCCACGCCTCGCAGGCGTCGGCGGCGCGGGCGATGATCTCGTCGACCGCGGCGCGCTCCTCGGGGGTGAAGGGGGCGAGCACGTGGTCGACCAGCTCGTCGCCCCCTTCCGGCTCTCCGCCCTCCCCCGCCACGCCGAGCCGCAGCCGCGGCACCTCGTCGGTCTGCAGGTTCTCCAGGATCGACTCCATGCCCCGGTGACCGCCCGGGCTCCCCGCGCGGCGCAGGCGCAGGCGGCCGAGCGGCAGATGGACGTCGTCGAAGACGACCAGCAGCTCTGCCGGGGCGAAGCCATGGCGCTCGACCAGGCAGCGGACGGCGTAGCCGCTGCGGTTCATGTAGGTCTGCGGCTGGGCGAGGAGAACCTCGCCGAAGGCGCCCACCAGGGCGTTGCAGTCGAGCGCGTCCAGGCGGGCGCCGTGGCGGCGCGCCAGCTCCTCGACGACCCGGAAGCCGACGTTGTGGCGCGTCTCGCGGTAGCGCTCGCCCGGGTTGCCGAGCCCGACGACGAGACGACCGAACCGGTCCAGCGGCTAGCTCTCCTCGTCGGTCTTGCCGCGCTTGGCCACCTCGGGCTCGGCCTTGTCGGCCTCGATCAGGCCCTCGGCGGCGACGGGGGCCACCTCGAGACGAGCGTGCGAGACCGAGACGATGACGCGGTCGGGCTCCTCGGCGAGGACGACGCCGTCCGGGAGCGTGAGCTCGCGCGCCTCGACGTGCTGACCGATGTGCAGCGGCGTGACGTCGAGCTCGACGTGGCGCGGGATGTCGCCGGGCAGGCACTCGACCTGGACCTCGCGATGCACGAAGTCGAGCAGGCCGCTCTCGGTCTTCACCCCGTAGGCGGTGCCGACGAGCTCGATGGGGACCTGCACCCGCACCCGCTCGGTCATCAGGATGCGCTGGAAGTCGATGTGGACGACCTGCCGGGACACCGGGTCGACCTGCAGGTCGCGGATCATCGCATGCCGCTCCTGCCCGCCGCTGTCGGCGAGCTTGAGCAGGAAGATCGCGTTCTCGCTGCCCCCCGACTTCAGCAGGTCGATCAAGGTCTTCCGGTCGACCTGGATCGGCACCGTGTCCTTGCCGCCGCCGTAGACCACGGCGGGAATCTGCCCCTGGGCGCGCAGCCGGCGGTTGGCGTTGGCGCCGACCGTCTCGCGCTTCTTGACGTCGATCGAACGTTGTTCACTCATGAGGTTCCTCGTTCCTTGCTCAGACGAACAGCGAGCTCACCGAGCTGTTCTCGTGAATCCGGCGGATCGCCTCGCCCAGGAGCGGCGCGACGGAGAGCGGCCGGAGCTTGCCCGAGAGCGAGAGCTTTTTCTCGACCGGGATGGTGTTGGTGATGAGGACGGTCTCGAGCGGCGAGGCGTTGATGCGATCGAGCGCCGGCCCCGAGAGCACGCCGTGGACGCCGGCGGCGAGCACCCGGTTGGCGCCCTTGGCCTTGAGCGCCTCGACCGTCTTGGTGAGCGTGCCGGCGGTGTCGATGATGTCGTCGATGATGAGCGCGTTGCAGCCGTCGACGTCGCCGATGACGTGCATCACCTCCGCCGTGTTGGGCGCGGTGCGCCGCTTGTCGACGATGGCGAGCCCCACCTCCATGCGCTTGGCGATGGCGCGGGCGCGCTCGACCCCGCCGGCGTCGGGCGAGACGATGACGAGGTCCGGCACGTCGAGGTCGCGCACCGCCTCGAGCATCACCGGCGCCGCGAAGAGGTGGTCGACCGGCACGTCGAAGAAGCCCTGGATCTGGTCGGCGTGGAGGTCCATCGTCAACACGCGGTCGGCGCCGGCCTTGGAGATCAGGTCGGCGACGAGCTTCGCCGTGATCGGCACCCGTGGCCGGTCCTTCTTGTCCTGCCGCGCGTAGCCATAGTACGGGAGGACGGCCGACACCCGCGAGGCCGAGGAGCGCTTGAAGGCGTCGAGGAGGATCAGCAGCTCCATCAGGTTCTCGTTGACCGGCTCGCAGGTGGGCTGGACGATGAACACGTCCGAGCCGCGCACGTTCTCTTCGATCTGGCAGAAGGTCTCGCCGTCCGAGAAGTTGAGCGCGGAGACGTTGCCGGCCGCGAGGTTCAGGTACTCGCAGATCTCCAGCACCAGGGCCGGGTGCGCGCGTCCACCAAAGATCTTCAGGTCACCGGGCATTCTTCTCCCTCGATCAGCTCCCTGCTCGGGAGCGACGGCTTGGCGAGCCGCTTGAGGCTGGGATTCTCCGCTCGATCTGGTTGGGGCGGGAGGATTCGAACCTCCGGATGCGGGATCCAAAGTCCCGTGCCTTACCGCTTGGCGACGCCCCAGTCTCAAAACCTCAAACGCGAGCCGCCGCCGCGCCATGGCCCCGGCCGACGCGGCCAGGGCACGGCCCTGTCTCGACCGCCTAGGTCACCGTCCAGAAGGAGTCGCGCAGATGCATCTCCTCGACCTCTTCCAGGGTCTTCTCGGGCCCCGGCGGCGGGACCATCTCCGGAGTGACGGCGGCGATGTCGCGCGGCCGCTCGGACCGCATCTCCGGGCGCGCCGAGACCGCCGCGAGCGGCCGCTCCGCGAGCGCGCGCTCGTACTCGGCGAGCACCTGGCCCTCGATCATCCGGCGGGTCTCGTTGTTCAGCGGGTGGGCGACGTCCTTGAACTCGCCGTTCTTCTTCTTGCGGCTGGGCATGCTGATGAAGAGGCCGTCGCGGCCCTGGATGATCTTGATGTCGTTGACCATGAAGCAGTGGTCAAAGACGATCGACACGAACGCCTTGAGCTTCTCCTCGTTGATCGGGAAAACCTTGACCTCAGTGATCTCCATTTTAGCGTCCTCTCCCGTATCCTCGATCGCCGCTTCGGCGCAATGGCGATGGGCGCGGCAGCGCTCCGCTCCAGGCAGTGGCTTGGGGTCCATTCCTGAAGCTCGCCTCGGCCTCCACCGGTCTCGGAAAACGGCGGACTTACGCTCTACCGCTCCCGGAGAGGGCCAACTCGTTATCACGCCGGCATCAACCGGCGCATTATACGCCTCAGCAGACCGCTGGGAGCGCCGTGAGAGCGACTGGAGATCGAGCCCTTTCGCGAACGCGGAAGGACTGGTCCGGGTCCCCGACGGCGAAGCAATGCTAGAGGTGGGGGCCGAGGCTGTCAAATCGAGCCTACCGATCGCGTCGCCGGGAGGGGCTGGAGGCGCTCCCCTTCCCAATAATAAGGATGCTCTGCCGGCGGTCGGAGAGCCGTCGGCCTCAGCCGGGCGGAGGGGCCGCCGAGGCCTCGCAGTCCTCCTCCTCGAAGCCCGCGGGGATCGCCAGCGCCGCCGGAGCCTTGGCGAGCCTCTCGGCGAGGACCTCGCGCCAGCGCACCTGGGCCCCCGCAGCGCGATCGGAGAGGATCGCCCAGTCGTCGCGGCGCAGCCAGAGCACCGTGGGCTGGTTTTCGTCCCACAGCGTCCAGCTCTCGACCTGATCCCCCTCGAGGCGCGCCGTCCAGCGCCGGTCCATGTCGTCGCGGTAGCTCAAGTCGCGCCCCTTGACCTGCGGCGCCGCCACCGGCTCGGCGGGGAGGCGGCCGAGGAGGAGCGCCGGGAGCGACAGCAGCGGGAAGGGGGCGAGGGGCACTCCGGAGACGTCGAAGCTGCCGTTGAAGGTGCAGAAGCCGCGGTTCCGGTGGTCGAGCCAGAGGCCGCGGTCGGCGTCGACGTCGAGGCTCCACAGGGCGCGGCCCACGGGATCGACCGCCATCACCTGATAGCGCTCGGCGTCGGCGAGGCGCAGCGTCAGCCGGAAGCTCCCCTCCCCCTGGGGGCCGGAGTAGGAGATGCGGTAGAGGCGCTGGGAGCCGAAGGCCGCGGGGGGGATCTGCCAGGGCGCCGCCCCATCCGAAGCGAGGCGCGGGCGATGGGTGCCGCTGCAGGCGGCGACGAGCGCCGCGATCACGAGAGCGGCCGGCAGGGCCTTGATCGTCATCCCCCGCCCAGACCCTTCGCCGCGCTCAGGATGACATCGCGTCGCACTGCTCGCCCGCGCAGACGACCGCCGGCGTACGCCGGAGGGAGGGTTTCGCGCATGGAGGATCCGGCCCCGGTCAGGGGCGGGCGGTTTCCGCGAGGCCGGTGAGCTTGCGCCGCACCTGGTCGGCGTTCTTGTCGCCGAGCTGCAGGGCGCGCTGGTACATGTCGCGCGCCTTGGTGGTCTCGCCGAGCGCCACGTAGACGTCGCCGAGGTGCTCGTGCACCGTCGCGTCGTCGGGCTCCAGCCGCGTCGCCCGCTCGAGGTAGGAGCGCGCGCTGTCGTACTGGCGGAGCTGGAAGTGGGTCCAGCCGAGCGAGTCGACGTAGGCGCCGTTGTCGGGCTCGAGCGCCACGGCGCGGCCCACCAGCTTCAAGGCTTCGTCGAGGTTCTCGCCCTTCTCGGCCCACATGTAGCCCAGGTAATTCAAGGCGGCATGGAAGTCGGGATCGTTCTGGATCACGCCGCGGAAGGTCGCCACCGCGAGGTCGCGCTGGCCGCTGCGCTCGTAGGCGGCGCCTAAGAGGAAACCCCCGCTGGTGAGCTTGGGATGGGTCGAGAGCAGCCGCTGGAGCAGCGGGATCGACTCCCTGTACTGGTCGAGGCGCTGGTAGCTCTGGGCCGCCGCCAGGATCGTCTGCGGGTCGTCCGAGCGGGCGAGCTTCTCGAGCTGGCGCCGACCCTGCCGGTCGCGGCCGGCGCGGTAGAGCACCTCCGCGTGCTTGGCGGCGACGGCCGGGGAGGCGGAGGCGGGCGACAGCAGGTCGAGCGCCTGATCGTAGCGCTTGAGGGCGACCAGGGCGTCGGCCTGCAGCAGCAGCGCCGTCGAGCGCACCGCCGGATCGGTCGCCGCGAGCAGCGGGGCGAGCGCCTCGCCGACCTTCGGCCAGTCCTCGGCCGCGAAGTAGAGCTGGGCGAGCTCGAGCCGTGCGTCGCGGGCCTCCTTCTCCTTGCCGGCGCGCCCGAGGTCGGCGGCGAGATCGGAGAGCACGGTCGCCGCCTCGTCGCGCCGCCCCTCGCGGCGCAGGACGCGCGCCACCGTCGCGGCGAGTTCGACGTCCTGCGGCTGGGCCTGGCGGAGCTTGGAGAGCAGCGCGAGCGCCTGCTCGTTCTTTCCCTGCGCGGTGAGGATCAGACCCTTGAGGAGTGAGAGATAGTGGTTGTCGGGCTGCGCCTTGAGCAGCGCCTCGGCGGTCGCCAGCGCCGAGTCGAGGTCGCCCGTCAGGTAGAGGGCCGCGGCGAGCTGGCGGCGTAGCTGGGGGTCGCCGCGCACCGATTCGGGAGCCGCGAGGAGGGTGCTGAGCTCGGCGCGGTGGTCGCCGCGCTGGCCCTGGATCTCGGCGAGCGTCACCCGGTTCTCGACCGAGTCGGGATCGGCGGCGAGCTCCTCCTTGAGCACCGCCTCGGCCTGATCCGGCCGCCGCGACTTGATCAGCGCCTCGACCAGGAGACCGGTGGCGGTCGAGTTGTTGGGCACGTAGCTCACCAGCTCGCGGAAGACGTCGGCGGCCTTGTCGGGTTGGCTGCGGTCGAGGTAGATGCGCCCCAGGGTGACCATGACCTGGAGGTCGCCCGGGTCGTGGTGACGGAGCTGCTCGAAGGTGCTGACGGCCTGCTGCATCACCGCCGGGTCCTGCTGCGACAGCTCGAGATAGACCTCGCCCAGCCCGCGCAGGATGTCGGGGTTGTCGGGCGCCAGCGCGCGCGCCTTCGCCGCCTGGGCCGCGGCCTGGGCCAGGCTGTCGTTGCGCAGCCGCCCCGGCCTGGAGGCGAGGCCGAGGCGGCCGAGCAGCTCGGCGTGCTCGACCCGCACGTAGGGGTCGGACGGCGCCAGCCGCTCGGCCTCCCCATAGGCTGCCAGGGCCTCGTCGAACGAGCCCTCCGCGGCGAGCATCTTGGCGAGGGCGAACTGGTAGGCGGCCCGCTCGGCAGGATCAGGGGACGGCGCCGCGGGCTTGGGCGGCGGCGCCGGCACCGCCATCGCGCCGGCCGGCGCCAAGACGAGCCAGCAGGCGACGGCGAGCGCTGGTACTGCCGACTTCACGACCATCAGGATAGCAGCCGTCCTCGGCGCTTTACAAGCCGTTGAGCCGCACCTATAATCACGCCGAGACTCATAAGTACCGAAGAGACAAGAGGTTAGGAACGAGCAGCAGCGGCGCCTCGAAGGGGCGGGAAAGTCGACATGGGCAAGCTCGGGCAGATCCTTGTGGCGCGCGGATGGATCACGGTGCAGCAGCTCACGCGCGCGCTCAAGAACCAGAACGTCGTGGGCGGCCGCCTCGGCACCTGCCTGCTCGAGATGGAGGCTCTCGACGAGGAGCAGCTCGCCAAGGGCCTCTCCGAGCAGCTGGGGGTGCCGGCGGCGACGGTGGACGAGTTCCACAACATCCCGGAGGAGGTGCGCGAGCTGCTGCCCGCGAAGCTCGCCCGCCGCTGCCGCGCGGTGCCCTTTCGCGCCCTCGGCGGGCGGCTGGACGTCGCCATGCTCGACGCCCGCAACCTCGCCTGCCAGGACGAGATCGCCTTCGCCACCGGCCGTCGCGTCAAGGTGCACGTGGGGTTGGAGATCCGCGTCTACGAAGCGCTCGAGAAGTACTACGACGAGGAGTGCCCGTCGCGCTTCGCCCACCTGCTCGACCGCCTGAACCGTTCGCGCTACCTGTGGGACAAGGAGCCGGCCGGCGGGATCACGCGGCCGGCGGGAGACGAGCTGTCGATGGGCGAGCCGAGCCCGTTCCCTTCGCCACCCAAGCTGGTGCCGCCACCGCTCCCCGAGCCGGTGCTGCCGCCCTCGCCGCGCCGCGAGCGCGCCATCCGGCAGCTACCGACCGTGGCTCCGCTCGCGCCGCGCCCGCCGCTCGCCCCCGTGGCGCCGGTCGCCGGGCCGGCGCTGCGCTCGGCGGAAGGAGCGGGAGCGGCCGCCGGGCTGGCCGATCTGCCGCTGCGCCGCACGGCTTCGCCCCCGTTGCGCTCCGTGCCGCTCACCGCCGAGGAGAAGGCGGCGATCAGCGGCAGCCCGGCGGACGCCCCGCCACCGGCCGCACCCGCCGCGGCTGCCGCCGAGCAGCCCGTCGTCTCCGCGCCGGCGAGCTTCGACGCCCTCGAGGCCACTCTGCGCCGGGCCACCGACCGCGAGGAGGTGGCGACGATCCTGCTCGGCTTCCTCGCCGGCCGCTACCGGCGGGCGGCGCTCTTCCAGGTCAGCGCCCAGCACACCACCGGCTGGCGCGCCGCCGGCGAAGGGCTCGACGATCAAACGCTCGGCCACTTCGAGGTCGGCTTCGACCGGCCCTCCATCTTCCTCAACCTGCGCCAGGGCAACCCCCTCTACCTGGGCCCGCTGCCGCCGATGCCGGCGCATCGCGAGCTGGCGCGCGCCTGGGGCGGCGAGCTGCCGCGCGACTGCGTGATGCTGCCGGTGCGGCTCAAGGATCGGATGGTGTCGGTGATCTATGCCGACCGTGCGGAGAGCGGTCCGCCCGGCCTGCCGCTCGACGAGCTGAGGCGTCTCGCGGCCGCCACGGCGGCCGCGTTCGAGGGCTGCATCCTGTTCAAAAAACAGCGTACTACGGGCGTTTGACACCACGTCTCGTTTTGTTGACACCTCCTAGACCCGTTGCTACACTCCCGCCGCTCGGAGTAAAAATGATCAAGTCGGATATCGTAGACCGCGTCGCGGAGCTCACCGAGGTCCCGCGAGTCAAGGCGGCGCAGGCGGTCGACACGATCATCGAGGCGATGAAGAACGCGCTCTGCGACGGCAAGCGGATCGAGCTGCGCGGCTTCGGCGTCTTCCAGGTGCGCGACCGCAAGAAGGGCGTCGGCCGCAATCCCAAGACCGGGGTCGAGGTCGCCATCACCCCCGGCAAGACCGTTCGCTTCAAGCCCGGCAAGGACCTGAAGAACCTCTGAGCAGTGACCGCCGCGCGAGCGCGGCCCACCGGCTGCACCGCGCGTGATTCCCGACGAGCCGATCACCCTGCCTCTCGCCGGCCCGCCGTCGAGGCTGGCGCTCCCCTCCACGTTCGCCGCGCCCTCCGCGCGAGCGGCCGACCGGCCGCGCTACCGCCTGGCGCTGGCCCTCTTCGGCCTCACCTTCCTCTGTGCCACGACGCTGGGGCCCGCTCTCCTGCTGGCGAGCCGCACCGACGTCACCACCGACCTCGCCCCGCTCCTGACGGCCGGGCTCGTGCGCCGCGTGTGGACGGACCCGACCCTGCTCTCGCTCGGTCTCTCCTTCTCGCTGCCGCTCCTCGCCATCCTCCTCGCGCACGAGATGGGCCACTACGTCGCCTGCCGGCGCTACGCCATCGCGGCCACCCTCCCCTACTTCCTGCCGCTCCCGGCGATGCTCGGGACGATGGGTGCCTTCATCCGCATCAAGGCGCCGATCCGCAGCAAGCGCGAGCTGTTCGACATCGGCTTCGCCGGCCCGGCGGCCGGCTTCGTCGCCCTCCTCCCTTTCCTCGCCTTAGGCGTCGCCCGCTCGCGCATCGGCGTCATGCCGGCGGGAGCGAGCTTCCTCCTGCCGGGGAGGTGCCTGGCGATCGACCTCGCGACGCGCGCCCTCCTCCGCCCGCTGCGCACCGGCGAGGTGCTCAACCTCCACCCCTTCGCGCTCGCCGCCTGGTTCGGCCTCTTCGCCACGGCCCTGAACCTCCTCCCCTTGAGCCAGCTCGACGGCGGCCACATCCTCTACGCCGCCGCCGGCCGGCGGCAGCGGCGCCTGGCGCTGCCGTTCTGGCTGGCGCTCGTCCTGGGCGGCCTGCTCTGGCCGGGCTGGTGGCTGTGGTGCGGGATCGTGCTCCTGATGGGTCTGCGCCACCCGCCGGTGCTCGACGAGTGGACGCCGCTCGATCGGCGGCGCCGCGGCCTGGCGCTCCTCGCGCTCGTCCTCTTCGCCCTCGCCTTCATGCCGGTGCCGATGCAGGGGATCGGGCTCTAGACCTCGAGCACGAAGGTCACCGGGCCGTCGTTGACCAGGCGGACCTCCATGTGGGCGCGGAAACGGCCGGTCGCGACGGTCTCGCCGCGCCGGCGCAGCGCGGCGACCAGCGCCTCGACGAGCGGCGCCGCCGTCTCGGGCGGCGCGGCGTCGTCGAAGGACGGCCGCCGGCCGCGGGCGAGGGAGCCCGCGAGGGTGAACTGCGAGACGACCAGGAAGGCGCCGCCCGCCTGCCGCGCGTCGAGGTTCATTCTCCCCTCGCCGTCCGGGAAGACGCGCAGGCCGGCGAGCTTCTCGGCCGCCGCCTCGGCCGTCGCGAGGGCGTCGCCGCGCTCGACGCCGACGAGCGCCAGGATGCCGCGGCCGATCTCCCCCACCACCTCGCCGTCGACCGCGACCGCCGCCCGGCTCACCCGCTGCAAGACGATGCGCACCGTTTCCGTCCCTCTCTCTAGAGACCGCCGGCCCGGCGCGCGTGCGCCGGGAGCGCCTAGGCGAGCTGTGATACCGGCTGTGATACCGTAACTCATTCCGAACCAAGGAGAGCGCGAGCAATGGTGAACAAAGTGATCTTGATCGGCAATCTGGGCCGCGATCCGGAGGTGCGCTCCACCCCCTCGGGCCAGTCGGTCGCGAGCTTCACGCTGGCGACCAACCGGAAGTGGAAGGACAAGAACGGCCAGCGCCAGGAGCAGACCGAGTGGCACCAGATCGTCTGCTGGGGCCGGCAGGCCGAGGTCGCCGGCCAGTACCTCACCAAGGGCAAGCAGATCTACGTCGAGGGGCGCCTGCAGACCCGCTCCTGGGACGACAAGCAGAGCGGTGAGAAGCGCTACCGGACCGAGATCATCTGCGACAACTTCCAGATGCTGGGGTCGCGCGGCGGCGGCGACTTCGAGGGCGGCCAGCGCGGCGGCCACCCCGCCGAGGGCCCGAGCTTCGACGAGGGCGGCGGCGGCGCTCCCGCCGGCGGCGGCTTCGGCGAGCCCGAGGACGACGACATCCCGTTCTAGCCGGCTCCCTCTCCCGTTTCGATCGACAGCGCGCCCACGGGCTTTCCGTGGGCGTTTTTCATTGGCGCCGCGGCGAGCTATCCCTTGCTGAGCTCCTGGGTGCGCCGGTAGGCGGCCCAGATGCCGTCCGCCACCACCGTGCGGATGCCGCCGCGCTCGAGGGCGTGGAGCGCCTCGGCGGACGTCCCGCCCGGCGAGGTGACCATGTTGCGCAGCTCGGCCAGGTGCTTGCCCGACTGCATGGCGAAGAGCACCGAGCCGTGCATGGTCTGCAGCACCAGCTCCTCGGCGACGCGGCGCGAGAAGCCGAGGTGGACGCCGGCGTCGATCATCGCCTCGAGGAGGAGGAAGCAGTAGGCCGGCCCGGTGCCGGAGAGCGCCGTCGCCATGTCGAGGTACTTCTCGTCGTCGACGAAGTGCTCGCGGCCGAGGGCGGCCAAGATCGCCGCGGCGGTGCGGCGCTGCCGCTCGTCGACGGCGGGGGTCGCCGTCCACACCGTCATCCCCTCGTCGATCTGCGCCGGGGTGTTGGGGATGGCGCGCACCACGGCCTCGTGCCCGAGCCCCGCCTGGAAAGTGGAGAGCGTCGCCCCGGCGATGATCGAGACCGCCAGGCTCCCCGGCCGCACCGCGCCGGCGAGCGAGGGCATGATCTTGGGGAGCGTCTGCGGCTTGACCGCGAAGACGACGACATCGGCGCTCTCCGTCGCCGCGCGGTTGTCGTCGGTCGTCCGGATGCCGTGGCGCTCGGCGAGCTCGGCGCGCCGCTCGGCGCGGCGGGCGGTGGCGACGAGCCGCTCGGGGGCGACGAGCCGCTGCCGCAGCAGCCCGGCGATCATCGCCTCGCCCATCGTGCCGGCGCCCAGGAAGGCGAAGTTCAGATCGGAGAGCATCACGAGGGATTGTAGTCGGTCTACCGGCTCGCCAGGATCTCCTCGGCCGCCGACCTACCGCTCCTCATCGAGTGATCCATGTTGAAGTATTGCCACTCGCCGAAGCGCCCGACGCTCCAGATGCCGTGCTCCTTCAGGAAAGCGCGGATCACCGAGACGTTCCTCGCGTGGTCGAGGTCGTAGATGACGTAGGCGGGGAGGATCTCCTCGGTGTGGACGAGGTCGATCGTGTCGTCGGGCGCCAGGATCCCGGCGAGCCGGAGGGCGGCGACCGTCTTCTCGACCGCGGCGTCGCGGTCGAGCGGCCGGTCGCGGGAGAAAGCGACCTCGGTCGCGATCGAGCTCTTGCCGGGCGGCACGGTGTCGGGGCTGAAGGTCGCCGGGAAGGAGAGGCGGTGGAAGGGGAAGGGGTCCTCGTAGAAGTAGACCCAGTGCTTGTCCGACACGTTCGGGCGGTCGATCCCCAAGTTGACGCAGTAGATGCCCTGGTAGCGCAGGCCCTCGCAGGCGCGGATCACCTCCGGCGGCAGGCCGCTCGCGAAGCGCGGCAGGAGCGGCAGCGGCAGCGAGAGGATCAGCCGCTCGAAGGGCACCACCTCGCCGTCGGCGAAGACCAGGTTCTTGGCCGGCAGCTCGAGCCGCTCCGCGCGGCGCCCCAGATGGACGTTTTCGACGCGCTCGCCGAGCGCCCTCGGCAGCGGCTCGATGGCGCCCCGCTTGGGGTACCAGAAGGAGGCCGTGGCGCCGACCTGCTCGACCTCGTCGGAGAGGGCGCCGGCGATGATGCGCTCGAAGTCCGGGGTCGGCACCCGGCGGCCGATCCAGCCGAAGTCCATCGTCGACGGCTCGACGGTCCAGATCTTACGCGCGTAGGGGATCATCAGGTGCTCGGCGATGCCGTCGCCGAAGAAGCCGCGCATCCACTCCTCGTAGTTGCACGGCTGGAACCCGCCGCGCGCCTGGAGCTCGGCGGCGCGGAGGAGGCCGACCAGGCAGTCCTTGACCACCGGGGCCGGCAGGCCGTGGAGGTGGGCCTGGAACGGGAAGCGGGTGTAGCGCCGGCTGGCATGGTGGTAGATGAACGCCTGGCGCTCCTGGGCGTGGAAGTTGTCCCCCAGGAGGTCGCGGATGAGCGCCTCCATCTCGGGGTCGATGGTGAAGAGGATGTGGGGGCCGAAGTCGAAGAGATAGCCGCCGACCGCCGTCGAGCGCGCCAGGCCGCCCACCCGCGACTCCCGCTCGTAGAGCTGCCAATGGTGCTCGCCCCCCTGCTGGAGCGTGTAGGCGGCGGTCAGGCCGGAGAGCCCGCCGCCCAGGATGACGTCCTGTCGTTCGCGCATGGTGGTCCGCTCGGGACGCGGCATTCTCTCCCGCCCCCTGTTTCGGGTCAAAGCGGGGTCAAAACCGGGTCAAAACCGGGTCAAAAGACGGGTTGCGCCCGTCCTCTCACCATGCCGGCGGCTACTTCATCAGCCGGTGGTATTCCTTGGTCGTCGGCTCGAGCGGCTCGACCCCGAGCTCTTCGAGGAGCAGGTTGCAGAGGCGGTCGTACTGCCGGCGCACCAGCTCGCGGCGCCCCTGCTCGGCGTAGAGGCGCATCACCGCGAGGTGGATGCGCTCCTGGAGCGGGTCTTCGATGAGCACCGCGCGATAGGCGTCCATGGCATCGGCGGGGCGGGCGAGGCGCACGTAGAGGTCGCCCAGGTCGCGCAGCAGGTCGAGGTAGAGGCGCTGGTAGGCCTCGCGCCGGGCGTTGACCCAGGCGTCGTAGTGGCCCTGGAGGAAGGGGCCGCGGTAGAGCTTCCAGGCCCCCTCCCAGGAGCTCGCCGCGGTCTCCAGCTCGCCCCCGTCGACCGCCGCCCGGCCGCGCTCGAGCCGCTCGCGGAAGTCGACCAGGTCGATCTGCCAGGCGATCTCCGGGTTGAGGCGATAGGTGCCGCCGCGGAAGAGGAGCGGCGGCGGCACGTCGCCCCGCAGCTCGCCCTCGAGCGCTCGCCGCAGGTGCGACAGCGTGGGGTGGAAGTTGCGGTCGATCGTCCGTTCCCCTTCGCGCGGCCAGACCGCCTCGATCAGGTCCTCGCGCCCGGCCTGGAGACCCGGCGAGGAGGCGAGGTAGGCGAGCACCTCGAACGAGCGCCGCAGCCGCCAGCCGAGGTCGCGCGGCGCGCCGCCCACCCGCTGCTGCACGAACGGCTCGCCGAGGAGGCCGAGGCTGTAGGCGGGCCGCTCGCCGCGCTCGGCGGGGGCAGCGCTCGCCCGGGTCGGCAAGCCCTCGCCCGGCTCCCGGCGGGCACCCTGAGCCCGCGAGGCCTTGAGGGCGGCCGAGCGACGGCGGCGGGCCGAGCGCTCGAGGTAGGCGGAGAGGAGGCGCGGCGGCCGCTCGCCATCCGGCCCCTCGATCCACAGCCCCAGGCTCTCCGTCAGCTCGCGCAGCGGCGAGGGCGCCTCCGGCCCCGACCAGGCGGCGGGCTCGGGCGGCGCTCCGAGGAGGGTCTCTCGGTCCTTGGGCTCGAGCGCCTCGAGCACCTCGTGGCGCAGGAACGACCGCAGAGAGGGGATCTCGAGGAGCCCCTCCGCGCCGACGCCGGCGAGCCCGGCGCCTCCGGTCGCCTCGAGGACGAGCCGCAGCGGCTTGTACCAGCCGTCCGTCGCCGCCCGCAGCTCGGCCGCCGGCTCCGGGCCGCTGCCGGTCAGCAGAAACCAGAAGGCTGCGACCTCCTGCGGCTCGAGCAGCAGCTCCTGGGGCGAGAGGACGGCGCAGGCGAGGCCCGCGGGGCGCACCCGGCGCTCGGTCGCGAAGACCAGCCGCTCGCCGGGCAGCAGCCAGCGCGCCGTCTCGGCAAGGCGCTCTTCCGGGCAGGCGCTCGCCACCAGCCAGCGGGCGCCGCCCTCGCGGGCCTCGGCGAGGGCCTGCCGCAGCTCGCCCTCGCCGGCGAGCTCACCC
>Ga0307470_10000564_pt1 | contig 17600 bp, 10 predicted proteins | sample atmos_gasesAM3C__FD_204565 | JGI IMG/M metagenome (GOLD analysis project Ga0307470, IMG submission 204565) | Hardwood forest soil microbial communities from Morgan-Monroe State Forest, Indiana, United States - atmos_gasesAM3C_05 | ecosystem: Environmental > Terrestrial > Soil > Temperate forest... | reverse complement strand
CGAGTGAGGCCTTATCAATTTCGACTGAAGCCTGAAGGTATGTCAGGAGCGCCGAGTCAGCCGATTCGCGCACGTCGAGGTGGCTGTATTGCATCACACTAGAACTAAATTGAAGAGAGTGATCACAGCGTACCTGACTTGCAAACTGAGGCCCATGTGACGTTCTTAGGGAGCGGCGTCAGATACCGCCTACCTGAAGAGAAAACCACGATGAGAAGCGTGACGAAGGAAACGCATTGTCGGTAATAGCAGGGAGTGGCAAGGTGAATGGCCGAGAGTCCTCTGGCCCGTCGATATAATGGTTCCTAAAAAGGCAAAGATGGCTGTCGGTGTTTGGCCTACATCAAACGCCAAGATTCGGCTCCTCCAGACCCCTTGGCCGTCGAATATAAGTGACGCGACCAAATCACGTGCATCCGGCGGAGCGGAAATTCACCATCTCTATGGCAAGCAGTTCGATGGAATCGGTCGCCCGCGAAGCACGGCTGTATCGGATGGTCGAGTCGGCGGGCGAAGGGATTTGCGAAGTCGACGCAGACGGCCGATGCACGTACATCAATGCCGTTGGGGCCCACCTCCTTGGCTACGCAGCCGAGGAGCTGGTAGGCGGCGTGTTGCACGATGCCATCCATCCGAGCGGCAGATTCCTTGCGCCGGCTGAATGCTCGATCTGCCAGGCGCTAAAAGCCGCGCGGGCACCGGAAATCGGCGAATTCGCACGACGGACTCAGGCGGTGCTGTCGCACAAGTGCGGGCGCGCCCTCCCTGTGTCCTATTCGGTGGTGCCGATTGGGATCGATGGCGCCCCTCAAGGCGCGGTGATGACGTTCTCTGAAGACTCGGAGCGCCGCCGCCTCGAGAATGAACTTCGTCAACTCACCGCCGAGCTCGCGGAGGCGGAGCGGCGCAAAACCGAATTTATCGCCACCCTTGCGCATGAGCTGCGAAATCCGCTCGCGCCCATTCGTAATGCCCTGCACGTGATGCGCAAATCAAGCGACAACGCCACCTCGATGGCGCAACTTCGCGTGATGATGGAACGTCAATTGGAGCAGCTCGTGCATTTGGTCGACGGTCTGCTCGATATCGCGCGGCTGAGTAGCGGACAGATGACGCTAAGAAAGGAACGCGTTGCACTCCAGGAAATTATCAGCATGGCGGTTGAGGCGAGCGCGCCGCTCACGTCAGCGACTCTGAATACGGTCACCCTCGATGTTCCGATCGAACCCCTGTATCTCGAGGCGGACGCGCCGCGCCTAACCCAAGTATTCACCAATATTTTGAAAAATGCCGCGCAGAACAGCGCCGCCGGCAGCCCGATTTCGATGCACGTGGAGATCGTCGATGCCCAGGTACGGATTGACATTGCCGACGCCGGCGTCGGGATCGCCCAAGAGGCTCTGAATCGCATCTTCGACATGTTCACGCGGGTCGGGCGGGATGGAAAAAAGGCTCACGCCGGCCTTGGCATTGGCCTTAATCTCGCCCGCCGCTTGGTCGAACTGCATGACGGTGAGCTCATTGCAAAAAGCGAGGGACTGGGCAAGGGCAGCAATTTTCAAATTACGCTGCCGCTCGCGCCCGTCCAAGAAGAGTCCGTGAGCGCCGAGGAGCTTGCGCCCGACAGCAATAAACGCGGGACAGTTCGAGCGTTACTGGTCGATGACAACGTGGATGCGGCGTCCTCGTTGAGCCTACTGCTGCAATTGGCGGGCCACGATGTCTGCGTTGCGCACGATGGCCCCGAGGCACTGAAGCTCGCGAGCGACTTCAAGCCCGACATCGTGTTGCTCGATATTGGGCTACCCGGCATGGGCGGCTATGAGGTGGCGCGCCGCCTTCGGCGCATGCCGGAATTGGGGCATCCGGTGTTGGTCGCCGTCACCGGCTGGGGGGCTCCTGAGGATCGGCTGCGCTCGAAGGAAGCCGGATTTGATGAGCACCTGACGAAGCCTGCGGATATTTCCACGATCGAGCTCATTCTGACCACGCTACCCTCGCGTCAGCCGCAAGAAGGCGGCCCGCCGGTTGAAAACGGCCATACGATCGATGCGCCTAATTAGGCGCTCCTGAACGCCAGATGGGCGCCCGAAGGGCAAGCTCGCCGTCAGCAGTAAACTCCCGTATAAGCTACAAATCGGCGGCCCCGGTAGAGGCCGGGCACCGATTGCCGATTGGGATGCCAGTTGACTTGAAGTACCTGCCTTTGGGAGAACGACGTTGCAAGACATCCATGGGGAACTCATCGCCCTGGCAGGCCACGTGAGGGATGAGCGAGGCGCGATATTGCTCGAATGGCACCGCGCCGTAAAGCGCGATCCTACCCTCACCAATAGCGACTCGCTGCCGCGATCCGAGCTGTACGACCATATCCCGGCTTTGTTGACCGCGTTCGAACGGAACCTGCGCCGGGCCGCGGAGCAGTTAAAACCATCAGACGCCGCTGCCGAGGAGCCGGCCGCCGCGCATGGCTTGCAGCGCTGGCAGCAGGGCTACGATTTGCGGGAGGTCACGCGCGAATTGGGCCAGTTGAATCGATGCGTCATCGTCGCGTTGGATCGGTATGCAAAGGACCATCCGGACATTTCATTGGATGCGATGTCCCAGGCCCGAGAAGTCTGGACGACCCTGTGCAGCACCGGTATCGAGGAAAGTGTGGCTCAGTATTTTGCCCTGCAGCAGCAGGAGGCCGCGGGTCACGTCAAGGATCTCGAGCGCGCGCTCGAGCAAATCCGTGGGCTGGAGCAGCAGCGCGGTGATCTATGGCGGCAGGCGGCTCACGATCTGCGGGGTAATTTAGGAGTCGTTGCCAATGTAGCGGTCGGGCTCACGCGTCACGGAGGGCGCGACTCCTCACGGGACGATTTTGTGCGCATTTTGATGCGCAACGTGACCTCGCTGCATCATCTGCTGGAGGATGTGACGAGCCTTGCGCGCTTGCAGGCCGGACGCGAGTCACGGCAAATTGAACCGCTCGATGTGACGGCGATCATGGAGCCCTTGGGCGAGGGGATTCGTCCTTTGGCGGAGCAACGTGGGCTGTATTTGCGCTGCGAGGGGCCGGCCGGATTGGGAGTCGATGGGGATGCGGTAAAGATCCGGCGCATTGCACAAAATCTGATATTGAATGCCGTGAAATACACGCGCCAAGGTGGCATCACCGTGACTTGGGGTGACAGCGCCGCCAATGATCCCAAGCGCTGGCTCTTGACCATCGAAGACACTGGCCCTGGCTTCCACACCGACTCCGGCCAACCGCTCGCAGCCGCACTTGATCCAGAGCAACCACCGTTGCCTTCTCCAAACACGACACCCAGCCAAGCCAAAGCGGCCAGTGTGCTTGGTGACTTATCCGCCGGGCGCGATGAGGGTACTCGATCATGCCTCGGGGAAGCGGGTGAGGGCATCGGTTTGTCCATCGTCAAGCGACTCTGCGAGATGCTCGACGCGTCGATCGAGATGCAATCGGTTCCGGGGATGGGCACGACTTTTCGGATTTTATTCCCACGTCGGTATGCCGGCTGATTTTTTTTCCATTCTGTCCCGCCGACTGCGAACGCAACAAACCCCAAAAAGAAGCGAGAACTTCATGCAACGAAGAAAGAGCCTGACGATGCTTACCCTTTTGTTAGCGGCGAGTGCGAAGGCGGCCGATTTCGAGACGCCTCCCGAGCAGCCCGCCGCGGCGAGCCTTTCTGCGGACTTGGCGTCTGGACCGAACTTTCACGTCAGCGAACCGGTCGCCGCTGACGGACTCATGCATCACTATGTCATCGACAGCCGCTTCGGCGCCTTCCCCGCCTACGGCCAAGAGGCGCTCAAGATCCGGGTGCGGGAGGTGGCGGCGCTGACGGAAATTTCCAAGACGACGGACGTCGATGTCATCGCCAAAACAGTCTCGCAGCGCGTGAAGAACGATGCGAAGACGCTGACCCAGGCCGCGGGCAATCCCGTCAAGACGGTGGTCGGCATTCCGACAGGGATCGGTCATCTGTTTTCCGGCTACAAGGCAGAGGTCAACGAGTTTTCCGAGCGCACGAAACAGCAAGGAGGATCCAAAGGAGGTTCGAACATCGCCCATGACGCCAAGGTGAATGCGACTCGCTACGCGGACCGCTATCTGGGCGTGTCGGCGGCCGAGCGCCGGTACTATCAGCAGCTCGGCGTGGACCCGTACACGAACAACGCCGTGCTGCGAAAAGCTGTGCATCACCTAGCCAAGGTGGCCTCTGCCACAAACTTAGGAATGCATTTCGTCGGCGTACCGGGCGTACCTTATCTCGGCGACGTGCGGCGCGCCATGGATGCGATTTACACCGAGGATCCCGCGGTGCTGCGCGCCCGGCAGCGCAAGGTTCTTGCGGGCTACGGTCTCAATCCCGCCGAAATCAATCGCTTTGAGAACACTCTGCTGTTGAGCCCGACCCGACAGAGGCTGCTCGAGGAAGTGGCGAAGTCGCTCGATGGCGTGGCCGGGCGCGACGAATTGTTCCGGCATGCCATGAGCTTGACCTCCGAGGAGGAGGTGCAGGTATTTCTGCAGAGCGCAGGCCTATTGACGCGCGTGCATGCGAGGCGGCCGGTTGCCCGAATACTGGCCGGATTGCGCCTGCCCACTGCGCAGTTCAGCGACGGAGGGATCGTCGTGGTCGGGTCCTTCGACGCCGTGTACTGGACGGCCGATGTGGAGGGTTATGAATCGGCGCTGCACGCGGCTTTGTCCCCGGTTCCGAACGGCTTGGAAGTGTGGCTGTCCGGTTCCCTGTCGCCGCTCGCGCGCAGTGAACTGACGAACCGCGGATGGCAGGTGCACGACCAGGCGGAGGAGACGCTGGCCGAGCCGCCGCGGGCGTCTTGGACCCGCGTGTCCTCCGGGGCGGTGTCCTTCAGGGCTGCGGCCGTACCGCCTGCAAAGTGAGGGAAACCGGGCGTGGTCGCCCCTCGAGTCTAGTTCGATCCCCGGGTCGCTTTTTGGACGGCCTGTTTGCAGCCGTCCGATACTTGATCCTTATGCTGCTTGAGGCAGGCGAGGATTCGTCCGCCGCCGGGCTGCACACCGGTGCATAGCTTTTGTATGTCGGTTTCGCACGCAGCGCGGGCGGCGTCCACGGCTTCCTTCGAGGGCGGCGCGGGCGGCTGAACGGGCGGTGGTTGCGTCGGCATTTGGGCCGGTGGTTGCGAGGGCGACGGCGGCGCGGGAAGCAGGTCGTCGGCGAGCGCAGCTTGCGCTGCCATGACGGTGCAGAGGATGAGCGGCAGCAGTGACCTTGTCATTATTGACTCCTGTCTAGATGGGCCGAACGCACCTGCGGGAGCTGCAATATACAGGGTACCTATTCTGTTGCAAGATGACGCGGGAAAGCCCGTAGAGGCCGAGCGGCGCAACGAAGGGAGACGGTGCATCATGCAGATTCGTCCAAATGCCCTGAGCATCTGCGCCCTAGTGTTGATGTGTACCGGCGGCCGTGCGGGGGCCGAGTCCTTCACCTACCAAGGCCAGATTCAGATCCAGGCCCCCAACGCCGATCCCTGTGCGGCCACCTCCTCCGAGGCCGGCTACACCATCAGCGTGTACGGGCGCGACGACTCGCCCCTGCAGCGCATCGACGGATATCTAGAGGGCGACAAAATCGTTCAGGTTCACCTGACCGGCAACAATCTCGGCCAACTGGGGGTGACCTATCCGGGAGAGTCATCGCCCAGCCACATGATGCGGCTGCGCCAGCTCGCGGACGGCTCGTTTGCCGGTACGTTCGAGGCCAAGACGCTGGTGGCGGCATTGAGCGGCTGCGATTTTGTGAACGCCACGATCAAATTTGCCAGAACCGCGGTACACACGCCGGAGGCCTACGCGCAGGCGGCGCGCCTGTTCCAGATGGATTCGCGCGCCGTCCAGGCCTACGGGCAGGGATTGCGCGGCAAGGTCAAAGAGGCGCTGCCGGTATTGGAACAGGGGATGGCCGAAAGGGAAAAGCTGTTCGGCGCGGGTCATGTGCAAGTGTTGGCTTACTATTTCTTTCTGGCGCAGCTGCACGATGCCGCGGGGAGTTACCCGGAGGAGATCCCGCTGTTTCGCAGGGCGGTGACGGCTTGCGGGCAGGCGTACGGGCCGGAGAGCGTCTGCGCGGGCCTGATGCTCACCTCATTGGGCGCGGCGCAGGTCAGGACCGCCGACTACACCGGGGGTGAAGCGTCGCTGCGCCACGCGCAGGCCATCTGCGACAAGGTCGCGGGCCTCGAGGCGCCGTTCAGCGGCACGCTGCTCAATTCTCTGAGCGTCATACTCATTTATACGGGCCGCTACGGTGAAGCCGACGGCGTGTTGAACCACGCCCTCGCCGTCAACCAGAAATCGTTCGGTCCCGAGAGCACCAACGTCGGCGTGAGTCTACTCAACCAGGGCGTGCTGTACCGATTCACGGAGCAGTACGCCAAGTCCGAAGCGGCACTGCGGCGGGCCCTGGCGATCAACGAAAAAGCGCTGGGCGCCGACAGTCCGTTGGTCATCTTGAACACCATCAACTTGGGACACGTCCTACTGCTTTCGGGGCACTACGCCGAAGCCGAACCGCTGTCTCGGCGCGGCTTGGCGGCCGCCGAGAAGGTCTTGGGTCCCGAACGCCCCGATCATCCCGCGCTCAGCGGGGGTCTGGTAGGTCTCGCCGAGATATTGCGGGAGACCGGCCGTTATCGCGAGGCCGAACCGCTGTATCGCCGCGCCCTCGCGAACGCCGAGAAATTCTTGGGGCCGGACCACCCGGATGTGGCCAACACGTGCATGCTGCTCGCCAAGTTGCTGCGTGCCACGGCCAGGGACGACGAGGCGCTGGTTCTGTTGAAGCGTGCCTACCGCATCTCGCATGTGTCGGACAATCAGATCATCGCCTGGCGCGTTCCGGCCGAATTGATGGACGTGTATGCATCCGGCAAATTGGCGGAGCCTGCGGTCGCCATTTTCTTCGGCAAGGAAGCCGTCAATACCCTGCAGAAACTGCGCGGCAATCTGTCGGGGTCGAGCGATGAGGCGCAACAGGCCTTCGTCAGCGCAGACGAAGTCAAAAGCGTGTATCGGACACTGGCGAATTTGCTGATCGCCCAACAGCGACTGTCCGAAGCGCAGCAGGTTCTCGCCATGCTCAAGGAACAGGAATTCTACGATTACACGGAGCGCGGCTCGGCCGACTCGCCCAAGACCGTCGCCAGCTTGAACGCGGCCGAGAAGGAGCTCGATGACCTGAGCGCCAAAGACGTGAGCTTGGGCAGGGAGTACGGCGCGCTGCAGGAGAAGTTCAAGAAGGACAAGCAGCTCAATGCCAAGGAGCGCGAACGGCTGAACGTTCTGCGCAAGGAAATGGATGCGGCGCAGGCGAAATTCGAGGTCCGCGCGGCGGCGGTGGCCAAGAGTTCCGCGGACCCCGAGGCGCAAAAACGCCGCGGCCAGGAGATCAACGATTTCAGCCGGTCGTTTCAGGGCACGCTCAAGGAGATGGGCCACGACGCCGTCCTCGCGCAATACTTCATCCTGGACGACCATGTGGAAATTCTGCTGACCACGCCGAATGCGGTGCTCGCGCGGCAGGCGCCGATCAAGCGGCAGGATCTCAACGAGAAGATCGGCGCCTATCGCAAGACGCTCAGCAGCCCGAGGCAGGATCCCCTGCCGCAGGCCAAGGCGCTCTATCAATTGTTGGTGGGACCCATCGCCGAGGATCTGCATCAGGCGGGCGCCAAGACGCTGATGCTGTCGCTCGACGACACGCTGCGCTACCTGCCGTTCGCCGCATTGCATGACGGCCAGGGCTACTTGATCGAAAGCCTGTCCGTAGTGATGGTGACCGAGGCGGTGCGCGACAAGCTCGCCAAGCTGCCGAATGCGAAGTGGTCCGTGTGGGGCTTAGGGGTCACCCGCGGCGGCGAGGGTTACGCGCCGCTGCCCTATGTCGGCGCCGAGCTCAACGGCATTACCGGCCAAAAAGGCATCCTCGCCGGCAAGGTCATGCTCGACAAGCAGTTCGATGAAGGCAGCTTGCGCGATGGGCTCGATCAGGGATACCCCATCATTCACATTGCGAGCCACTTCCAGTTCACGCCGGGAAGCATGGACGATTCCTTCCTGCTGCTGGGCGACGGCAGCCACATGACGCTGGCGCAAATCAAGACCAAATTGAATTTCAACAGCGTGGAATTGCTGACGCTCTCAGCCTGCGAGACTGCGCTCGGCGACGACAGCGTGGCTCACCACGGCGTCGAAGTCGAAGGCCTGGGCGCGATCGCGCAACAGGCGGGCGCCAAGGCGGTGCTCGCGACCTTGTGGCCGGTGGCGGACGGCAGCACGGCATTGTTGATGCGAGCGCTCTACCAGGCTCACAAGAACGATCATGTGGACAAGGCCGATGCGCTGCGGGACGCACAATTGGCCTTGCTGCGCGGCACGGTGCATTCGGACAGCGCGGGGAAGGCGGAACGCGGCTTGACGCGGGTGGACGGCGCTCCGGCCGCGGCAAGCTTCGCGGCGGATCCGCGCGCTCCGTTCGCCCATCCCTTCTACTGGGCGCCGTTCATTCTCATGGGCAACTGGCAGTGAGTCATGCCGACGCGCTCGGATGGTTCCGGACGGCATCCCGGGACTTTTCTTGCCGGGGCAGGTATTCTGGGTCGACGACGTTAGGGAGTGCCCCGGGTGAAATCGCCTCTCTCTATAGCAGCGTTCGACGTTGGCGGCCCAGATCAATCCCGCACCGCCGACCGGGCGGCGCCGCGCGCGCCATGGCTGGGGCAGCGCTTGCATCTGATGCTGGTCGCCTTCGTACTCTCCGATGTGTTGTGCGTTCACGCGGCGCTTGCGCAACGCGCGCCTTACGAAAGCGTGCTGATGCCCGACAGCGGTAAGCTGCCGCTGACCGCCGGATTCAACGAAGTCGATGGCGTCGGCGGCGCCGGACTCGTACCTTGGGCACTGATTACGGGTTACGGCACGGCGGATAGCTGGGGCGCGAATGCCCACTACACGGCGGTGCAGCTGCGCGATTTTCGCCTGCGCAGTTACGGCGCCGCGGTCGGTGCGCTCGACAGAATCGAGGTCTCGGCGACAGCGGACAAGTTCGATGTCACCGGGACGGCGTTGAATGGACTTAACGTATCGCAGCATATCTATGGTTTGAAGGTGCGCGTCTTCGGGGATGCCGTCTACGATCAAGATTCATGGGTGCCGCAGACCGCGGTGGGCGTCGAGTACAAAAAAAATAGCGGCATCGGCAACGGCGCGGCAGTGGGTCTTCCCGGACTCGTCAGTCCCACGCAACTCGGCGCGCTGTCCGACTCGGGCACCGATTGGTATGTGAGCGCGACCAAGGTGTATCTGGCGCAAAGCCTGCTCGTGAACGCGGTTCTCCGCTATACCAAAGCCAACGAGTTTGGATTGCTCGGGTTCGGCGGCGATCGAAGCGGCAATCGATCCGTGGAATTCGAAACGACGATTGCCTATATCCTCACCCGCAAATTCGCGGTCGGTGCGGAATATCGCGACAAACCACACAATCTGAAAGTTGACGACGAACGTGCGGCCTGGGATGTTTTCGCGGCGTGGACCGCATCGCGCAACGTATCGATCGTCGGCGCGTACGTGAGCCTCGGCAGCATCCTGGCGCCCGTGACAAAGCAGTCGCGAGATCAGCATGGTGCATATCTTTCTCTTCAAGTAGGATTTTGACCGGCCTGACCGTTCGGAGAATTCCGTTGTACCTACGCGGTTGCCTAGTCCGCCTTGCCGCCGTATCGGCCCTCGCGCTGATGAGCGCCGGCGCTCGCGCCGACAAAACACTGTATGAGTCGATGGGCGGGGAGCCCGCGCTCAGAACCGCGGTCGAGCACTTCGCCGATCTGGTGCAGACGGACGATCGGATCAATTTTACTTTCGCGGAAGCGGACATGTCGAAATTCAAGAAATTGATCTTCGAGCAGTTATGCAACCTCAGCGGCGGTCCCTGCAAATATACCGGGAGAGACATGCGCACCTCTCACGTCAAGCTGAATATCAACAACGCGGAATTCAACGCACTGGCCGAAGATCTATACATTGCGCTGGATCGAGCGGGCATCCCGTATCGTCTGCAGAACAAGCTGATGGCGTTGCTGGCGCCCATGCAGCATGACATCGTCACAAAATGAGCCGCGCGAGTGCGTTCAGTTGGTTCGAGTCACCGGAGCATCGTTCGAATATCGGCGAGGAGCCGCGGCGCCGGCATTCGCCGCGGCGCCGGCACTCGCAGCGCCGGTATTCGCCGCGGCCATGATCGCCGGGGGCGCTACCGTTTTGCCGCCGGGCGACCCGCCGTTTCCATCGGCGGCGGGTCGCTCCGCCCGGCCGGCCCTGGGTGATAGTGCGGCGAGGCGCAATTCGGCTTTCGCCTCCACGAGGTCCGGCGCCAAGCTGAGCGCTTGACGCAAGGGGTCGAGCGCCTCCGTGGGCCGCCCCAAGGCCATGAGGGCGTGCCCACGGGCCGCCAGAGTCAACGCGTCCTTCCGTCCCGTACTGTCGCTCAAGCTGACGATGGCGAGCGCCACGCTGTGATCGCTCGGATCCAAGCGCGCGGCCGCCATGTACGCATCCAGCGCCGGGGACGGCTGGTTGTCGGCCTGCAATAGCATGCCGCGGCGTTTGAACACAGCGACTTCATCGGGTGCGCCCGGCAGCCAGGCAGCCTCACAGGCGCGCATCGCCGCATCGCCGGTCTTCGTTTCGCACGTGTCGAGGAAGGTGTGCCGCTGCGATTCGGCGAGAGCGATTTTCGAGTTGACCGCTTCGCGATCCGCCGACGCAGGCAGCGCGTTGCGATAGGTGCCGATCGCTTCTCCAAGACGTTTCAACTGGACCAGTGAGTCGGCTTTGGCAATGAGCAACTCAGGATCATTGGGTTTCATGTTCAACGCGTCATCGCACGAGCTCACGTCGGCAAGCTTGGCGCAGCGAAAGGTCGCACGCGAGAGCGTCGCATTCTTGGCGGCGCGATCCATGCTGTCGAAATAGCCTTGCTCGCTGACCAAACTCTTCGCCACGCGCAATCGCGCCTGAAGTTCCTTGTCGCCGGGATGCAAGGCTTGTCCGTCCTGCAGAACCTGCAGGGCGTCGCCGAAGCACCCCGCATCGCCCCACGCATCAGCCAGCTTGAGACGAGCGCGCAGGTCGGCCGGGTTGGCGTCGAGCGCAGCCTTGGCCTCGGTGATCGCCGGCTGCCCGGCAGCCGCTTGGCAGACTGCCTGCGATGCGTCCTCGTGCGGCCAGGCGGCGCGGCAAAGGCAGATGAGCAGCAGCGCGAACAGTCTATTTGTAGCCATCGATGGTCCCGCCCCGGCCCAACTTATCGAATACCCAGCGGCCGTTGGGAAGCCGTACGAGGTTGAATAGGTACCATTGGTCGACCGTGCGATAGGGGGGCGTCTCACGGGCAAGCATGGCTTGAACCTCGGCACGCAACTGCACCACGCCGTCCTTCGACGGTGCCGAGCCGCCGGCATCGCTCCCGTTCGCATCACTGCCTTCGATATTGGCCCGCGCGAGCTTGAGAATTTCGTCCGCCAGCAGCGAGGCCTCCTTCAGCGAAGCGGATGATGCCACGTCCTTGCCGAGCAGATCGATGTAGTTGCAGCGCTCGACGATGGCCGCGGTGTCGGTCGCAAATGTCGGCGCGAACCGTATCACATTGGCGCTGGCGTCGGCGGATGTGGCCGCAAACGAAATATGATTCGCGGCCATCGTCACCGATTGCCTCACACCGAAATTCTCCTGTGAGTCGGTGGCATCGACGACCGCGGCGATGTGCGCCTTCAATTGACGCAGATCGGCATCCCCGTTGGCGCTTTTGGCAGCCGTATACGCCTCGTTGGCACGTTGTTCCGCCACCGAAAGATAGCCTTCGTGACCCGGCGTCACGTGCACCGCAGTCACGGCGTGGCCAATGTGCACGTGGGCGATGGTCGGGGGGCGGACGATGCATGCGCATAGGCCGGCTGAACACCCGAGGACCCCCAAGCGCAGAATCCCCGCCATGATTTTCAAGGGCTGATCTCCCTCACCAAGCGAAATCCGACTGCGCTGCTGCGGTAATCCGTCTCGAACCGGTTTCGATACGACGCATTCACAAACCGCGGCGAGCTGAACCATGATCCGCCGCGAAGTTCGTGCTCCTTGCAATCGCCATCCCGCCGCGCCGAGCCGTCCTTGGGCGCGCCGTGGTAGTCAGGGTGCCAGCAATCCTCGACCCATTCGAAGACGTTTCCCAAGAGATCGTTCAACCCGAATGCGTTGGCCTTGAAGGATGCGACGGGCGCCGTGCTCACGTAGCCGTCGTTGCAGGGAAAGGTCTCCCACCCGGGAAAGCGCTGCGCAGCGCTTTGATCCGCCACGTTCGCGTCAACGCAGGCACCGGATGCGTTGGATGCCCAAGGTTGCGTCAAATCGGTGCCGGCGCGGGCGGCGTATTCCCACTCTGAGGCGGAGGGCAGGCGGTAAGTGTGTCCACTTTTTTGCGACAGCCATTTTGCGTAGGCGACCGCGTCGTTCCAAGACGTACATGCCACTGGATGTGCCGCGCCCTGCGCAAATCCCGGCGCCTGCCAGCTTGCGGCCGCCTGATATTGCCACTCTCCGTCGTAGGTGTTGCAGCCGGACATCTCGCGCCGCGTCGTCTCGGCGAACTCGCGAAACTCGCCCACCGTGACTTCATGCTTGCTCATGGCCAACGAGTAGCCGATGACCACGGCGTGCGCGGGTTGCACAAACGGCAGCACGTCGGGATCGCCGTTGTCGGCCCCCTGGGTGAAGTACCCGACGGGTAGGACGATCATCAAAGGACAGGTAGGACAGTCGCGAATCACGGTCCCCGGAGCGGAGGGTGTGCCGGCGCGAAACGGGGAACTCAGCTGATGCAGCCAGGGTAGCCGATAGAACGCGAGGACGGCGAGGACGACAACCGCGACGCCGATCCAAGCCCATCGCCTGGCGGGATTGCTGCGCATCGCCATGAATTCCGCGCGGAACTGCCGCACGCTTGCCGTGCGGTCTTTGCGGTCGAATGCCAGTGCCTTCATGAGCGCGAGGTACCGGTGCTTCGGCATGTCCGGCGGCCGCGGCGGCCGCAGACCCGGATCAGCGTCCCCGCGTTTCCGGGGGAGATCGAAAGGGTCGTGACCGCTCAAGCATTCGTACGCGATGCATGCGAGCGCATATACGTCGTCGGTGGGCTTCGGATCGTGCCCCGCCAACATTTCCGGACTCGCATACCGCGGGGTTACCGCTTTGGGTGTTGTTTCATCCCGGCGAATTTCCGCTTGTGTCTGCGTGCCTCCCGGCCGCGCCACGAATCGCGCCATTCCGAAATCGATGACTTTGACGGTGCCGTCAGTGGCGATGATGACATTTCCGGGTTTCAAATCCCCATGCACGATTCCATTGGCGTGGGCGTATTCCAATGCGTCCGTGATGGCGATGATGACGGACTCGGCGGTCGACCGGTCGATGGCCGCGCCATCGCCTTCGCGCAGCTTTTTCTGCAGAGACTCGCCGGCGAGGTACTCCATGGTCATGAATATCGTGCGTCCGTCACGATCGCAGTCCATGACTCGAACGACGTTGCGGTGGGATAAACTTTGTAACTTATGCGCTTCGCGCTGCAGGGCGGTAATGGAACCGAAATACTCGCTGACGGGCCCAGTCAGAATCTTGACGGCGACGCAGGGATCGGCCGCACCCGCTTCCATACGCCGCAAATCGACGGCCTTGAATACGCGGCTCATCCCGCCTTCGCCGATGAGTTCGATGAGATCAAACCGGCCTTTCAATACGTCGCCCACGCCGACGAGCGGCCGCCGGGCTTCGCTCGGGGCCTCGGGCGAGTTGGTGAGAACGGTTGGATCCTGCGGCCAGTTTAGGATGCAGCTCAAAATCGATTCGTGGACCTCGCTGCGCAAGGGTTGCGCCAGCTGCTCCACCTCGAGCATTTTCAAGAGCGCGACGGGCGAGGCTTTTTCTATGGCCAAGTGCCGGTAGATTTCGGCCAGCAACTCGTCGTGGCTGATTTGACCGGATCGCAGTGAGCGAAGCGAGCGGCCAAATGACGACAGCGACGACATGTGTTCAGTCGCCAAGGGCCGCACGCAGTAGCAGGGAAGCTTCTAACATCATGGTGGCAGCAACCCATCGCACCCACTTGGGCTCTACCTTAATAGACTTCTCTGCAAATCGCATTCTCGTCATTGGGGCTGCGGCGGCCGCGATCTGGATGGGAGAATGATCGGGATGGAGAGCCGGCCCTGCTCCTCATGGGACGGGCGTCACACTCCGGGACGACGCGGGTACCTCTCGCCAACCCGGGCAGATCGAAGCCGGTGGAGTGTGCGTATTTCCCATACAAATCAAGGTGTTGAAGCTCAGCATCCCTGCGGCGTCCGTCGCCCGAGCGCCGCGACGCATTGCCATTGCAGTTCCTTTCCGGTCTGGGCCACTGTTTTGCGTTCCGACTACGGCCAGTTGTCGATCGCGCAAATGCTCAGATCGACCATGGGCGAGCCGGCCGCGGCAATGTTGTTGTCTTCGGTCGTGAAAGGGTGACCTCCTCGAGCTTGATGGCGCTTCGAGTGTCGACACGAAGATAGTGCAGGTTGTCTTGACCGACCGGTTCCACGATGGGGTTGCACGGACGTCGGTTTCGGGCGCGCAGCGCTCGGCCAATGTGACATATCGTCCGAGGCTCCGGCGCTTTGGTTGCCGGCTTGCTCTTGGAACAGGATCTGGGTCAGGGTCGGCGGCGAGAAGATGAACTACCGATAAGCGAGAAGATGAACCGCCATACTTCGGTTGATCCAGCGGGCACTCAAGTTTGCGCTGAAGAGCCCCGGGTGCTGTAATTTGTAGGATTTACACGCATCAAGCCCACTATGGGAAGTGATCGAGCGCAAGCATCAACGTTAAGTCTAGAATGGATGCTGCATAGCGCGACTCCGTACGTGAGGCAAGCGTGCCCATCGGATTCGGAGCGCATCGACAGTCAGGAGAGCGCAAGTCTGCGTGATCGATTAATGATCGGAACCGAGTTCACCCAACCTACGCGGCCCCACGGTTTCGGGATGCCGGCGCACTACCGGAATGCGCGATAAAACCGCCTCTCCGGCCGTGGTATTCGACAAGGTCTTGCGCGCATTTGAGACCGGCGGCTTCACGTACGCCGATGTCATAGCGCAGCTGAAGCGACTGCTCGCGTCCGGCGCATCGCCGGCGGAGCTGTTGGAAGTTCTACGGCGCGAGGAGCTGAACGAACCGCTGCCGGAGCATGTGCACGTTAAAGTGCACGAGCTTCTCAATGACGCATTGACGCGGGCGGCGGCGCAACCAGCCGCCCCCGAGGCTCAGGGTCCGATCAAGGCAACGCCCGTAGCCCTCACTTCGGTGTTCGAGAAGGTCTTGAATGCAATTGAGACCCGTGATTTCAGCGACGCCGATGTTCTCGCGGAACTGCAGCGGCTACTACTCGTTACCGGGGCATCGCCGGCGGCGCTGTTGGAAATCATGCGGCGCCGTAAGTTGATCGAGCCGCTGTCAGAGAACGCGCATGCGGAAGTCCTCGGCGTTCTCAATGAAGCGATGCGACGGGCGGGGGTGCTGGTAGAGTCTGACGAGGCCGTGCCGGCACCCGCTACTCCGACAGTTCAAATCCCAGATTCACTTCCCGCGCCGCCTCGGTTGACGCCAATGGCTCCGCCCATGGAGCAGACCAAACGTGCAGCCAAGCCAAGCGCTGTGGTGACGTCGCTTCGACATCCGGATTTCGGCCCAACGGGAACTCCCAATCGAACGACGACGACGGTTTCGGTTCCGCCGACCCCAATTCAGATTGCGCCGACGCAGGCTGCAGGTCCGGTTTCTTCTCGAATTCCGACGACGCCTCCGGCCAAGCCTCCAGGTCCAACGCCGACAGTGACCCCCGGTCCAATTCCGGGTATTGGGCCGAGTCGAAGACTCGCTGAAGGGGTGCGCGCGGCTGTGGCTCCCACTAGAGCGCGCCCGCCGAGTTCGGCTCCGCCTAAGTCAGGAACACCTACGCCGATTCCTTCGGGAACACCTGCGCCGATTCCTGTGCAGCCGACAGCGTCGAGTTCGTCCCCAGCGTCGGCGTCGACGCGAAGTTCTGCCGTGGAACCGCGCGTCGCGGCGACGCCGACTCGACCGCGAGCGCCGGACCTTGGTCCCGCCAGGACAGGCACACCGCCGCCGATTCCGCCGCAGCCGAACGGTCTGAGTTCGCCTCTCGAGTCGATGTCGACCCGCAGTCCGGCTGTAGAGCACACGGTTGCGGTGATTCCGGTTCGAACGCAGTCACCGGATTCGGGTTCCGCCAAGGCGGGAAGTGTCCCGTCGGTTCCGGCGCAGGCCTCGACGGAACCGACGAGTTCAAGTCCGGCTGCGACGCCAGACACGGTTTCGGTTCAGATGCGAACGGCGCCGCCGGCTCCGGCACAGCAGACGACGACACCGAGTGCAAGCCCCGCTGTGGCGCAGAGCGTCGCAGCGGCGCCGGCCAGTACGCCGCCGCCGGAATCGGCTTCAGCCGAAACAAGTGCGCCGGTTGCCGTGCCGACGATAACTCCGAGTTCGCCCACAGCGTCGACTTTGAATGCAAGTCCGGCTGAGAGCGGGGCTCCGGCTGCAGCGGCCGCCGCCGTTTCAAAGCCTGAGCCGACGACAATCCCTGCGCCGCCGCCGTGGGCCGTGGAGGCGGCAGTGGTGGATGAGGTCACGATCGACTTGGACGACTTCGAGCACGTCATCGAGCCGCCCATCGCGATCGAGGAGGCTCTCAGCCGAGATTCGGTCGAGGTGGGCGACGTTTTGCTGGATCGCTATCGATTGGCGGCGCTGATCGGCGAGGGCGGCATGAGCCGCGTCTTCAAGGCGACGGACTTGGCGAAGGCGGCCTCGGTCTCACCGGATTCCTACATTGCGGTCAAGGTGCTCAGATCTCCAATCGATGAGGACAACGGATCGTTCGCTTCGTTTCGACAAGAGGTTCAGAAGCTCCGGGGTCTCACGCATCCGAATATCGTGCGTGTTTTCGACTGCGATCGGGACGGCTCGACCGTGTTCATCACCATGGAGTACCTCGCCGGTCCGTCGTTGTATGCCAAGCTTCACGGCGGCGCAGCGGCCGGAAAGCCGCCCTCGGGATTGGGCCGCGACGAGGCGCAGTCCATCATCTTGGCCATTGCGGATGCGCTGGACTGCGCCCACCGGAACGGCGTGGTACACGGCGACTTGAAGCCCGGGAATGTCATCGTCTTGAATCGAGGCGAGATCAAGGTCATCGATTTCGATATGGCGCGCTGGGTCGCCTGGCCCGAGGCGGACGCCGAACGGCGAGAATCGCCGCAACAAAGGACCCCGCCGGGCGTTACGCCCAGCTACGCCAGTCCGCAGTTGATGGCAGGGCAAAAACCCGAGCCTGCGGACGACGTTTATGCGTTGGCGTGTCTGGCGTACGAGCTCTTGACGGGAACCCATCCGTTTGACGATGCCGGAGTGGGAGCGCAATCGCTGAAATTTCCGCCGCAGC
>Ga0307470_10000563_pt1 | contig 17610 bp, 15 predicted proteins | sample atmos_gasesAM3C__FD_204565 | JGI IMG/M metagenome (GOLD analysis project Ga0307470, IMG submission 204565) | Hardwood forest soil microbial communities from Morgan-Monroe State Forest, Indiana, United States - atmos_gasesAM3C_05 | ecosystem: Environmental > Terrestrial > Soil > Temperate forest... | reverse complement strand
GCATCCGCGTCGCCGCTCGGCCCGTCGAAGACGATCGCGTGGAGACTCAGTTCGCGCGTGGGGACCTTGATTTGGCGTTGCTGACGCCGGAAGACGTACTTCCGGAACTACATCGCAACACTTGTTCGATGAGAGCTACGTCTGCGGGCTCCGTGCCGACCATCCCGATGCGAAGGCGAGTGCGCTCTCGATCGACCGCTTCTGCGCGCTGGATCATGCTCTCCTCTCCTTTGCGGGGGAGCGCTTCTGGGGTGTGACGGACGACGCGCTGGCGAGCATTGGGCGACGTCGACGTATCGCGGTATCGGCAACCGGCTTTCTGGTGCTAACCGAAGTCCTACTGACGACTGACCTGATTGCCGTCGTGCCCCGGCGCTTGGTTACCGGCGTAGACGGGCTCGTCCTGCTCAAACCACCGATCGATATCCCGGGATTTTCCAAGCTCGCCGTCTGGCACGAACGCACGCACTAGGCCACCAATGGGCGCGGGCACTTTTGATCGAGACATGCGGCGCATTGGATGGCGCTGAGGAACAATCGGTACGGCGTTTTCAGCAGTCCGCGTCGGGTTCGCGAAGATAAGCGTCATCGCGATCGTCGGTTGCTCAATGCGGACCTAAGCTTAATGGCACTTACTTAAGCCCCAGCGGGATTGATTCGCGGAGCTAAGCGATTGAAAGAGAGGAGGAAGGCTGGCCCAGATTGGTAGGATGGTTGTTACCACACACCCACACCGCCAACCCGGAGACCAGCCTTGAGGGATCGTAATGTCGGATTTCGTTCTGAGCAACATCAATGTCGTATCGGTCGGCAGATTCGCCAGGCCGGTGCGGTGGATTTCTTCAACCTGTTGACTGGGCCGGAGCTGCTGGAGATGACCGAGGAGCATTTGCCCGAGCATCGCGAGCGGCTCTATCCGCCCACCGTGGCGCTCTCGATGTTCATCAAGCAGTCGCTCGCGCCGGATCGCTCGTGTCAACGAGCGGTCGATGCCTGGGCGGGGCAGCGCGCCGCCGAGGGCTTGAGCGTGCAAAGCATCCGCACGGGCGGCTATTGCCGAGCGCGCGCCCGGTTGCCCTTGGAAATGATCGTCGCTCTGACGCGCGAGACGGGGCGCTTGCTCAGTGCGCAAGCGCCGCGTGGCTGGCGCTGGCGCGGTCGCTGCGTGAAGCTCGCCGACGGCACGGGGATCTCGATGCCCGACACCGAAGAGAACCAGGCGCGCTATCCCCAGCCGCGCAGTCAGGTCCCTGGAGTAGGCTTTCCCTTGGCAGGCCTTGTGGGGATCGTCTGTCTGTCGACCGGAGCGGTGTTGGAAGCGGCGATCGGAGCGCACGCGAGCAAGGGGCAGAGCGAGCAAGACCTGTTTCGCGGCCTGCTGGGCACGCTGCGGGCGGGGGATGTGCTGCTGGCCGATGCGCTGTACTGCAGCTACTTTCAGATCGCCACGCTGCAAGCAGCCGGTGTCGATGTGCTCTTTGAGCAGCACGGTTCGCGCATCACGGATTTTCGCCGAGGTCAGCCGCTGGGCAAGCGCGATCACCTGGTGCGCTGGATGAAGCCCACGATGCGCCCCGACTGGATGAGTGTGGAACACTACCGAGCGTTCGCCGCGGAGATCCTGGTGCGCGAAGCCAAGGTCGATGGCCAAGTGCTCGTGACTACGATGCAAAGTGCCCGTGCGGTGCCCAAGGGCGAGCTCGCGGCGCTCTACGCGCGCCGCTGGCATATAGAGCTGGACATCCGCAACATCAAAACCACCTTGGGGATGGAGGTGCTGCGCTGTATGACGCCGGCGATGGTGGAGAAAGAGTTGTGGGTGTGCTTGTTGGCCTACAATCTGATCCGCCTGCTCATGGCGCAGGCGGCCCACACGGCCGGGCTGTACCCGCGCGAACTGTCCTTCAAACACACGGTGCAGATGTGGAGCAGCTGGCCCCGCAGCGCCGAGCCGAGCGAGCTCTTCAGGCTCATCGCGCAGCGCCCGGTCGGCAACCGACCCGGTCGAAGCGAGCCCAGAGTGCGCAAAAGGCGACCCAAATCCTTCCCCTGGCTCAAAGTGCCCAGGGCAATCGCGCGTCGACAGATACGTAAACGTCGTCATCCGTTATGCGCTTAAGTAAGTGCCATTATCTCTAGGGTGCGCCATGTACTCATAGGTATCGTCAAATGCGGCATTGTCGGCAACGTATCTGTCAATACTCGCGATTTCGTCGTAGAAGGTGTTCCGCGCTCTCTCTGTATTCTCTCTCGCACTCGCTCGCTCAATTGCGATGAATTCACGGAGAAGGAAGAATCGGGAAGCTCCGTACAACACGCTGATAAGCGCTACGGACGTGATTGCGAGGATGACAAATGTTTTAAGTCGTATCGTCAAAGCATAAACCTCGCAAAAAAGACCGGTCACTGCGCGTGGCGTGCCGGAGTACCCTCTGCGGTAAGCGCGGCATCTCGTGACTCGACTTTCCGAGGCCTAATCCTCCGAATTGCCTGCGGGTGTCAGGGCAAGACCGCTCAGTGCTTCACCTCGTTGGGGGTAGCGGCTCGCGTACGAGCTCAATGAGCCAAGGGATCGCGCCTGCACGGCTGCATGAGCACACGCCCGCACGCCGCGGAAGCCGCGGGCACCGCGACACCCGGCAGCGTGCCAAACGCCACGCGAGACGGGTGCTCGGTATCGTGCCAGACGCGATTGCCGGACGGGAGCGAGGAGTGATCAAAGCTATTCTCGCCGGTGGCGCTCGGCGTATCGATCCAGATGCGTATGCGGGAGCCCGGACGAAAGGCATAGGACACCTTGGTAAGCTCCACGCGCGCCAGTGCCGGTTGATCGGGCGTCAATGCCTGGATGCACTCGGGCAGGTCGCAAAGGACCGGCAGCGTGGCGGTCGAGCGTTTGGCATCGAGCGTTCGGTCCGACAGCCGCAGCCACCCGCGCTGGACGAAGCGTTCCTGGCCGTCGGGTCTCACCTCCGTCAGCGTGACCTGCAGATCCGTATCGTTCGCGTTCGAGGAAATCCACAAATCGGCGCTCACCGGTCCATAAATGACCACATCATGATTGAGTGGTCGACTCGTGTAAGCGATGCTCCCCTCCCGCCATCCAGGCGCTTGCGGCCCCCAACCGCCGTGCCCGGGCTCCACATTGACCGTGGGACCATTTAGCGGGTAGCTGTAGGTGTCAGGGGCGCTCGCTCCCGGGATCTCTTCGGTCAGCGAGCGATCAGGGCCGAGGTTCAACGTCCAGACCGCCGTTTCAACCGGAAAATGGTCGCGAACGATGCGCCATCGGGGAATCGCTGCCTCGTCGCGCGCATGACCCTCGGATCCGGGGGAATCGGCCTCTTCCCACACCTCCACATGCGGACGGCGCTCGAAGCCGTTGGAGACGCCCTTGACGAAATGATCGAGGAAGGCGACCAACGTCGGGCGAAACTCGAGCGATTCGTACAGATCATGATTGCCGTTGGTTTGAAGCAGCCACAGCCGGCTCGGGTCGAGCAGGTTGTGGTAGTAACCCGCCCGAGCCGTGGTCGCCTCGTCCTGAAACGCCTCCATGGATAGCACGGGTACCCGGATCTCGCCGACTCTCGCGAGGAGCGTGCGCTGATCGATCCAGGCGTCCCGGAGCGGATGTCGGATCAGGAGCGTCGGCAAGTGGTTGGCGAGGCGTTCCGCGCTCGCGTAATTGGCATCGACCTGGCTCAGGCAGGCGGTGTCCTGCTCGGTAGCAGCGGAGCGTCGCACGGCCAGCCAGCGCGAATGCAGAAACATCCACCAGCCGTTGATGAATCCCTGCGAAGGGACCCCGCCGATGGCCCAGCTATCAAGCCGCGGATCCGTCAGGGCCATGCCCGGCACGATCGCCTTGAGATGCGGGGGTCTCTCGCTTGCGGTCGCGAGCTGAGACATGCCGGCCCACGACCAGTTCGCCATGCCGATCGCGCCCGTGGACCAGCTCTGCGCCGCGGCCCACTCCACGATGTCCGCGCCGTCGGCGCCGTAGGTTCGAGTGAGGAAGTCGAACGCGCCTTCAGAGCAGCCCGTGCCGCGAGCGTTGACGCCGAGTACGGCGTAACCGTGTTCCAGCAGGGTACGGTCGAGGCTCGCCGACATGGCCGTGTCGTTGTGCCGATACGATGGGCCGCCGATGTCGCCCGGGTCGTAGCCGCTGTAATTGATGATCACGGGGAATGGACGCTTGCCCTTCGGAAGCAAGGCGCTGTAGCGCAGCCGAGTCCCGTCTCGAGCCTGGATATAACCGGTGAGTCGCTTCGCCCACGCGATCGAGATCTCATGAGTCTCCGCCATATTAAAGAAGGCGGGAACACCCCACGCTCGAGCGGTGGGATCCGTTGATGGCTCGCCCTCGAGCGCCCGTGTGGTTGTACCGAGCACCAGTCCTCCCGCGATCGTCATCGCCGCCAGCCTCCGGCGACCCCTCGCCACGAGGCCTTTCTCGGTTGCCAAAAGAATGCTGACGATGATGAAACGAGGTTTCATTCTTACGTCTCCCTTAACAAATAGTTGTTATTTGCCATGAATGTGATGGTGCATAATTATCGAGGCGAAGCGGCGCTTTGCGAGCAAACGTCATGCGGCTACTCAGGTATATAGTCCCGCATAGCTCTCTGCGACGGAGTGCGAAGCAGCCTCGGACTGACTCAAGTAATCGAGCTCGGCTTGCTGTAATTTGCCGGCAAACGTCTCCATTGAGAACTTGTGCATGAGATTGGTGAACCACCACGAGAACCGAGTCGCCTTCCAGACGCGGCGCAGAGCGCGACTCGAGTACTCGTTGAGCAGTGTTTCTCGCTGCGATCGAAAGAATTCCACCAACCCTTGATGGAGCACTCGCACATCCGCCGCGGCCAGATTCAATCCCTTGGCTCCGGTGGGCGGCACGATGTGCGCCGCGTCGCCCGCCAGGAACAAGCGCCCGTATTGCATCGGCTCGACCACGAAGCTGCGTAAAGGCGCGATGCTCTTTTCGATGGAGGGGCCGGTGCGGAGCCGATCGGCGTATTCGGGAGGAAGCCGCGCTTGCAATTCCTCCCAGAACCGATCGTCGGGCCAGTCCTCGAGCCGCTCGTCGAGCGAGCATTGGATGTAGTAACGGCTGCGGGACGCGGATCGCATGCTGCACAGTGCGAACCCGCTCTCGCTATGTGCGTAAATCAGCTCATGATCCAAAGGCGGGATGTCGGCCATTATCCCGAGCCAGCCAAATGGATACACCCGCTCGTGCTGCACTATACGATCGCGGGGAATGCTCGCGCGGCAGACGCCGTGATAACCGTCACACCCCACGATGAAATCGCACTCGAGCTCATGTTGCGTTCCTTCCGCGGTGTAGAGAACGCGCGGCGAGTGCGAGTCGAAGCCGACCGGCGCGACGTGGTCTGCTTCCCAGATCACGCGAGCGTTGGCCGATTCCGCGAGGTCCCGTTGCAGCTCGGTCTGTCCATAGATGAGGACGCTGCGTCCCGCCAGACCTTTGAGGTCGATTCGGTGAACCCGGCCCTCGAAGGCGAGCGCGAAGCCGTCGTGCACCAGGCCTTCGCGCATCATCCGCTCGCCGACACCGGCCTCGTTCAAGAGCTCGACCGTCCCCCATTCCAGCAAGCCCGCGCGGATCCGCGCCTCCACATGGCTGCGCGAGCGGTGCTCGATCACGACGGAATCGACTCCCTGCCGATACAGCAGCTGGGAGAGTATCAATCCCGATGGACCGGCTCCGATGATGGCCACCTGCGTTCGGCGCGGCACTCCGACCCTCTCCCTACAAGGTTGTGCGCAAGAGTGGATCAAGGACACGCGGGCGAGAATGGACAGCGGCGTCCAAGAATTGCATTTTTCGATCATTTATTCCGGCGAGCGGGGAAGCACCGATCGACCCGACGGCCGCGCAAGCGAATCACAGCGAGGCGGGCAGCACTCCGCCGTACAGGCGCAACGCGGGCGAGGCGCCGCAGCGCCGGATCAGCGCCTCGACCACCGCCGAGCGGTACTTCACGAGGGCGACTTCGTTGAGCGGCCTGCGCCGCGCCTCATGCACCTCGCGGGACCCAAAGAGCGGCGCTCGTACCGCGTCCGGTTGAGCGCCCCCCAGCGAGAACACGACAAAGTTCATCAGATCCGCCACTTGTTGATCCGACAAGGGTGAGGTGGCGATGCTTGGCAGGCGAAGAAGGTATTCGCGGCCTTCCTGCGCGCAAAGAAACTGACCGACCTGCCCACGCAACGTCGGCACCACCGTCGGGTTGGATATACCCTGAATGCCATGACAGCCCCCACAGCGCTGCAGGTAGGTGGACTGCGACGCACTCAAATGAGTTACCACCGGATCCGCCGACAGTCGCCCGCTCGCGGCTGCGAGCGACGCCGCAAGGAGTGCCAGAGGTCGCATAAACGCTGCGGGCCTCACGGCACGGCTCCCGCACGGTGCAGCTCCTCACGGCGTTCACGCATCGCAGTCGGAGCGATCTGCGGCTGCTGGCGCAAAGCAGCCGGCTCCATTACACGGAAGCGTACAGACTTGCTTGCGCCGGGCGGAAGACCCGCGAGGTAGCTTAGTACGGCGGCGATCTGCTCATCCGACAGAGTACGAAACGAGGGCATCACGCCTTGGACGGGAGTGTCGTCGACGGTGATCCGACCGGCCATGCCGTTGAGGAGCACTTCGATCAAGTACTCGCGTCCTGCATGGATGGCGGCGATTGCGGCAATACGCCCCGCCAGTCGAGGGAACTGCCCAGCGAGCCCCTGCGCGCCGGTCTGATGGCATAGCGCGCAATTGTTGCGATAGACCGCTTCCCCCATCTCCGCAGACGCCCCGTCGGCCAGACCCAAAGCCGGCAGAGCGAGCGTGAGCACGAGTAAGATCGCGACGTGCGCCTTCAGAGTCCTCACTCGGCCAACCCCACAAGCACCGATGTCGAGCAGTGATACTCCATGCTCGTCGCGCCGAGACACCAGATGATGTCGTTGTTGCCCTGTGGGCGATAGACGGGTGTTTCACGATCCGTGTTGCGGCAATAGCACCGGCCGCACGGCGCCGCTCCGCAGCAGTCCCGATAGGAGACCAGGTATTGCTTGCCGTCTTCGGGGTGAGTGCATGTGCCGATCCAGGACGTGGGTGATGGCGTCGAGCCGGCGGGACACGTGTGGACACCGCCTCCACAACAGGAACAGAGAAAGCCGTCGATCGCGCAGTAGCGCCAATAGTTGCACTGCCCAGGATCCTTCGACTGTGCACGCTCGCTGAACTCGCTGCCCGGTGACGGCGCGTCTTCCGCCCTGGCGCGTACGACTGGAAGCAGGGGGAAGAGGGGTGCGGCGACCAGCGCTGCGCCAAAGCGGGACAGAAAGCTGCGCCGCGAGATCTGACGCGCAAGTCTCCGGGCGAAACGCTCGCTGATGTTGTCGAGATATGCCATGAGCCCTTCCTATTTTCCACGGTTCATAGATCGCCTCCGAGGCACCGCCGCGGCGGTGAGGGAGAACGGCGCGTCGAATTCCACGTTCTAGAACCCCTTGACGGCCGCAAACGATCCGCTGACCCCCCTGACGGTGCGCAGCACTTCGCCGGTTTGTGCGTTCAGGATGGCGAGTTGATTCTCGGCCTCACCCGCATCCCGGCTTGTCAGTACGTAGAGCAGTGGCTCAGCATCCTGACTGACAGTGATCGCGTCCGAGGGCGCTGGAATCGCAAGACGCTTGATCCGCTGCTGGCGCTGCGTGTCGAACACCCAGATCTCAGTACCGGATTGCTTGTGCGACCAGTGGGTGCCGACGTGCATGAGCACGAACAGTCGCCCGCTGGCCTTGTGGTAAGCCGCGAAATGGTAACCGCCGGGGCGCCAGGTGTATTCCAGTGCGCTAGTCGTGGCTGGCGCGAGGCGTGCCGCCTGCTGCAGCGACCACTCCTTAAGGATGCGGAAGTGCTCGCCGAGCTGCGCCTCGTAGACGATTCCCGTGTAGGAGATGAAGAACGCGTGCTCGGCACTTCGATCGACGAGACTCTCCTCGAACACCGGATCGAGTTCCGCATCGAAGAAGCGCTCACTGTGCGAGACAGTGTACTTGTCGCCCCGACGGATGACTGTGGCCGCGGTGCCATCGGCACACAACGACGAGAAGCCTGCTGACTTCCAGGCATAGACCATGCCGCAGCCGGGAATCTCTGCCACCGTGGCCAGCTTACGCACGCTCAGATCGACAACAGCCACTGAGGCCGCTGGCTGCAGGTTGTAGACGTACGCCCAGCGGCCGTCGCCGGAGACCGCGAGCGTCGGAGACTTGGGAAGCGATATCAGGCGCCCGGGAAGGGTAACCTCGGCGACGAGCTTCAGCTGGTCGTCGTAGATCGAGAGCAGATCATCCCGTTTGCCCCGATTTCCGCGCGACCAATACGTTTCGGCGACATAATAGTAAGAGTTGTTCGGATCGATCGCGAAATTTGCGCCGGCCGAAGTGAAGATCTCGCCCTGCCGGGTCCCCGAGTCACCATCGATGACACGCACCCCGCCGGTTTCAATCGAGCTTCCAACCAGGACCCGGTGAGGGCCCGGTGGCGGCAGCACTGCCACATCGCTAGTTTCCGTCTCCAGGATCGCCGGCTCGGGAGACCCCTGGCTTGCGGGGTTTGCCGCGAGGGCTGCCGTCCAGCCTGCCCAAAGCCACCACAACGCAACGACCTTACGGCCGATTTGGGCCGTACGGTGGCTTCCGCCCTGCCAAGAAGTTACGTACCTGCAACAAGCCGAAGCGGGATGCGGTCTCATCTGATTCTTGACCCTGGGTAGCTGGACGGAGCGAGTTTGAGGTAGAGCGAGGGGCGCGTCTCGGCGTTGCGCGCCAACACCGGTGGGCGCTGAGCGACATCTCCACCACCGCGCACCGTCAGAAATGTTTGGGCTCCTGGCGATCGCGGCCGGAGTCAGCCTCCCGGAGTGTCCTGCGGTGCTCCAGATACTCCTGGACCGAGTGCAAGCCCGTCTCGTGTGCCACGATCATGCTTTCCAAGTGCTCGCGATTGTTCACCAGCCCTTGTGCAACGACCACACCGAGCTCGCTGATCAAAACCGCATAGGGGAGCTTGCCTACATGAAACGCGCGCCCGACCTCGGAGCCGATCACAAAGCGAGAGAGGTCAACGCCGAAGCGGGTCGCCATGTTCCTATGCTCGGCCATGTCGCCATCGCCGACGAGGATGAGGTCCAACGCTTCGGTCTCGGCGAATGTCTTGGCGGTCGGCAACAGGTTCTTGCAGACCGGACACGTGGGGGCAACAAAGAACAAGAGTTGCAGAGTGCCGGCGGATAGTTTGCCACCCACGTGCAACACGGTATTCGCCAGCGTGCGTGCTTCAATTTTCGGCGCCGCCTCGCCGGGCTGTGGCCCACGGCCCATGGCAAGCGCGCCTACCGGGGCAATGCGCTCGTGCAGAACGCCTACCTGGCGGGCAAGAGCCAGCAATGCAACAGCCTGGAGCAACACGATGAGCCAGAGTAACCCTTGAGAAACGACGACCATCACGCGGGCCCCTTATGCTCAACGACAACGGCACTACGCAAAGCAAGGATCTGACCGAACGTCTGATATAGCAGAAAGATGACCATACCTGCGCCAATGCCATCAACCCATTGAATGAATGAGAGGGACTGCGAAGCCGCCCCAAGGGACGGCGAGAGCACCAAGACGAGCAGCAGATTTCGCACCACCAGCGCGACACTCAATCGCTGCCGCAATCCTGGTTGAAAACACCCGCAATCGATTTCAGTCCGCCCGCGCAGCAAATTGATCGTCATCGCTGTCGCAAAGACACAAAGCAGACAGATGGCCAGAGCAGCGCCCGCCCGCGGCACAAGTCCAGAACCAAATAACAGCACGACGAGTGCTTCGAGCGTGATGATGAGCCCGGCGAGCGGTCGTGCGAACAGATCCGGCGCAAGCCGATAGTTGGCGACGATGCCCACCCATTCGTCGAAGCCGCGGACCTTGCCGGCGAGGGCAGTCGCAAATACGAGCGTGCCAAGGATGCGGGACGCCAGCTCTATCGACGGATCCATGAACACCGCAGGCAGCGACTCAGTAGCCCGGACCCGTGATCACCAGTCCACGGCTCTCCCCAGGAGTTGGATGCATCATTATTTATACCTCGCCCCGCAGCGCTAAGGACCACAGCAGGCCGATGAAAGGGTAATCCCATCAATTGCTATATGCAATAGCTTTTTGCAGCAGCACGTCAGTCGATCGCACGCGGATGCTGCTCGAACGCATACTCAATCCGCTGTCATAAGCTCCGACCGTCGGCGGGCCGCCGATGGAGTCATCCCATAGCAGGCCGTAAACGCCCGGTTGAACGTTCGCAGGTCGCTGAATCCCCAGCTAAATGCCACCGCCGCCACCGTGCTGGACGCGTGCGCGGGGTCTCTCAGGTCCCGCCAGCAGCGCTCCAATCGCGCCCCGCGCAACCAGCTGCTCACCGTGGTTCCAGATAGTGCGAACAGCCGATGGAGGGTGCGAAGCGATATCCCTGCCTTCTGCGCCAAGCGCTCCGGTGTCATCCTCGGAATCGATAGCTCCTGCAGAGCCAATGCCTTGACCTCGCGCAGTTTGTCCTCATGACGCGTCGGGAGCCCTGGTTCGCGGCACTGAGCTGTGAGATATACGATCGCATCAATAATCGACGTTTGCAGTATGGCCGCCTCCCCTACTGCCAGATCGGCATGGCGCCCGAGAGTTGCGCGCAACAACGCACCGAGACAGGTGGCAAGTGCAGAGTCCCCACCGATCTTCCAAGCGATCTGCCGCCGACGTTCGGCTGCCGGTATACGCAGCAATTCAGGGCGAATATCGAGGGCCAGCATTTCATAGCACTCGCTGCGCGCCTCGAATGCGCAGTTTGCGCTGAGTATCCCCATGTCTCCCGCAGCGAGGGCAATTGTCCCTTGGTCGCCTGCGAACGATATGTGTCCTTTACTGACAAAGTAAAAGCCCAGCAAGTCGCCCGCGGCCGATCGGGGCCCTGCACGTAAGAAGTGAGGGGAGTTGCTGGCGTGCACGGCACCCGGCAGACGTCCGATCCGCACACGTTCCAATCGGGCACTGAAGGCATCAGGCACTGTCGCCTCTACGTGCACATCGGCGTCGGCTTCCAGGCTGCAAAAGAAATCGCGCAATACCGTTGCATAACCCGTTGCGCGCTCGGCGGGAGGCAGTACGTCGCTGCAAAAATTCATGGTCGGAGCTCCTCAACCAGACCCCTCTCCTACAGAGTGAGCGAGCTCCCGCCGAACTGCAAGTCCGCTGGCACGGTATGTCCAGAAAAAGTGGCAGGAAACGCCGAGACCGGAGCTCCCTCATGCTTCGCAGAGTGGGTGCCCTGGGAAGCGGAGCACGACCTGCTCAACGCTGTCCGCGCCTGCGCTCCGACTCGAGTCCGTCGCGGGTGCGAAACGCGCGCGGCGCGAGGCCCATTCGCCGCATAAAAAAGCGGCTGAAGTAGGCGGGGTCATCGAATCCTAGGTAAAATGCGACCTGCGCCACCGGCATCGAGGTGTAGCGAAGTTGCCTCTCCGCTTCGATCAGAAGCCGCAGCTGCAGCATCTCCAGCGGCGTCTCTCCGACGACGGCGAGGCAGGCGCGCCGCAATGTAGGTTCTGAAGCTCCGAGCTCGGCAGCGTAGGCAGCGACCGACATATGGGTCCGGAAGTGCCGCTCGAGGCTCTCGCGAAACCGCGCCACCAGCTCCCGTGCCGGGAGCGGCGCGGCTTCCTGGCTCGTCACCGTGCCCGCGAGGCGCACGAGATTCGCGAGCAGCGCACCCAACATTCCGCGAAGCGCGAGATGCCGGCCCGGCGCGCTGCGGCCGAATTCGCGAAGCAGCATCTCGGTCAGAGCCCACGAGTCGGTGGCGTCGAGCGCGCGCCGATCCAGGGATCGCGCGAGCGGGCGGTCCAGGGTCTCGCTGAGCGCGGGAGAGGCCGCCGCCAACTCGCGCACCAAACCCCGGGCAAAGGAAATGACGAATCCCTTCGTGCCGGGCTCAAATTCGAAGGAATGAACGGCACCCGGGGGGACCACGATGGCGGCCGGTGACCGGAGCGAACGCGATTCGCCTTCGAGGTGAACCTCGATCGAGCCGCGGCGGATCAGAAGCACCTGATGCAGGTCCCGATGCCGATGTGCCCGAATCGCCCAATCGTGAAGCTTGCTGCGCGCGGCGATGGTCTCGATGTGCACGAGTCGCTCGTCCGGCGCCTGCAGCGCCTCTCCATAGAGAAAGAACGCCGGAATCGCGCTGCCCGGCGGCTTCAGCCGCGACGGTTTGCGCAAGGGGCTCGAGTCACCGTTGCAGGCTGCAGCGATCGCATTGGGCTCGCCGCGGGATGATCCATACTGCCCGGGAACATGGAGGATGCGAAATTCATGGAGCGAGGTCATTGCTCACGCTTCGGTATGCGCTGGCGTCAGGTCGATCCAACCGAACAAGGCTGTGCCTGCGGGGCCGGCTTGCCGATAACGAGGAGCATATAGGCGGTAAGGCCTGCGACAACCGCAACAGGAACCAGCGACCACAACACCTGAACCGGGCTTAAGCCCGCGCCGAGCAGGAATCCTGTGGTCGCTGGGCCGCAGATCGCTCCGAGTCGGGCAGCACCCACCGCCGCGCCCGTTCCTGTGCCGCGGCACTGCGCCGGGTAGTACTGTGGTGCGAGACCCGCCAGCGTGAAGGATGCAGCCTGTACGAGGGTCGCGGGCACGGCGATCGCGATCAGGGCCATGGTCAACCCGTGTCCCACTTCCGCCAAGCCGATCAAGCCGACTGCGATCCCCGCGTAGCACAAGAGCAGCAGTCCGGGGCGCTGCTGCTGCTGCATTAGCCTACCGATCAGAATCGGGCCGATCATACCACCGATTCCGATCGGCACGCCGACCGAGGCTGCGTCGGTCTTGGAGAAGCCCTTCAGCGCGATGAGAGTCGGTGTCCAATTCACGAGCACATAGAGGATCACGGATGTGGTGAAGTAGGAAATCCACAGCCACAGCGTTGTCAGGGTCCGTCCGCGACCGAAGAGCGTTGCGCGGATCCCCTCTGGGTTTCGCAAACCGGGCTCCGCCGTCCGAACCTTGAGAAACTCGCGGGACTCCGGCAGAGCGAACGCCATGATCGGCGCCAGTACGAGCGGCGCAAGCCCCCCGATGTAGAAATTTGTTCGCCAGCCGCCCTGTTCACCGATCGCGATAGAGATTATTGAGGCGACTAGGGCCCCAGCCGGCAAACCGGTCATGACGAAGGCAACGTTGAAGACGCTGCCGGTCTCCCCGGCAGCTTCAGATGCCAGGGCGATCACAGTGGATATGGCCGCGCCGATCCCGATACCGCAACAAATGCGCACGCCGATGAGTGCCATGTAGCCTGGAGCGAAGGCTGTCGCCAGCTGGAAGGTTCCGATGACTGCGACGGCGATGACCAACGTGGTCTTGCGTCCTAGTGTATCGGCGAGCCTTCCCCCGAGCAGTGCGCCGACGAGCATGCCGAGCGACACACCCGACAGCACGAGTCCAAGATGCTGCGGAGAAAGACGAAGCTCAGGCACAAGTTTGAGTGCGGCCAGGCCCATCGATGAAAGATCGAAGCCCTCGAGCATGGACGTGAGGAAGCAGAAGGCGAGGGTTGTCGCGGATGCGAATCTGCGCTGTGCGTCATGATTGGTCATGGCTTGCCCGATGGTTGCGCTCTCGAGCTTCCGAACGGGTCTCGCCGACAAGGCTCCATCATCACCGTGCCGCACGGGGCTGATTTGCTCGGGATCTGCACGTTTGGAAGTTCAAGTTTGCCGATCACGAGCCGCGACGGGTGCTCACGGTCGTGCCAGATCTCGTTAGTTGCGGGAAGCGAGACGTAGTCGAATTTGTACAAGCCCGTAGGGCTCGGGGCATCAATCCAGATCCGTATCTGGGAACCCTTGTGTAGTACAGCCGCAAACTTATTTATCTCGACTCGAGCAAGGACCGGCACGTCAAGATTCAGCACCTGTATCGTGGCCGATGTATCCCAAAGGACCGGGCGCACGGCTGTGGAGCGTGCCTCATCGAGGGCACGATCCGACAAGCGCAGCCACCCACGCTGCAGGAACATCTCCTGCCCGTCGGGTCGAACTTCGGTGAGAGTCACCTGAAGATCGGTGTCAGGCTCATTCGAGGACAACCACAGGTCCACGCTTGCTGAGCCGTAAGCCAAAATATCGCGCTCGAGCGGCGAACTCGTGTACGCCAGAGATGCCTTGCGCCAGTCCGCCGCCAGCGGTCCCCAGGCAGGGTGTTCGGCATCGATGTCAACAGCCGGCCCAGGTACCGGATAAGCGTACGCATCGGGCTTACCGCTGCCGTACTCACCTGTCATCAACTGTCCGCCCTGTGCCAAGGCGAATGATACCGGGTTCACTGCCGGAAATAGTTGCGAAGAAGTGAACTCCCACCGCGGGGTCGCGGCTTCCACGCGGCCATTATGCCCAGTGCCGCCGCTGAGCGTATCCATCCACACGTTCAAATGTGGGCGACTTTCAAACTCGTTCCGCACGCCCTTCACAAAGCGATCCAGGAATGCGACCAGGATCTTGCGGAACTGTGATGACTCGTAGAGATCGTGCTGGCCGTTTGTCTGCAGAAGCCATGTCCGCTGGGGGTCCAATGTCTCCTGATAGTATCCGTCGCGTGAGCTGACCGCCTCGTCCTGGAAGCTCTCCATCGAGAGTACGGGCACCGAAATCAGCTGAGTGCGAGCGTTCGGCTGCTGCTCAGTTTTGTCCCAGGCATCCCGCAGAGGATGTCGCAGTACGTTACGCGCTATAGAGTTCTCCTCTTCGAGTTCAAAATTACGTTTGAGATTCTTGAGACATGGATCATCGTGCTCGGCTTCCGCGCTCTCTCTGACGGCCCCCCAGCGCTCATGGAGGAACATGCGCCACCCCCACGCCATGTAGGGTTGGGTGACGCCGCCGGGTGCAGCATTGTCGAGGCGCAGATCCGTAGCCGTCATGCCCGGTACAATTGCTTTGAGGTGAGGCGGCCGCTCCGAAGCGGTCGCGAGCTGCGACATCCCGGCCCACGACCAGCCGTACATACCTACCTTTCCATCGGACCAAGGCTGCCGAGCCGCGAACTCGATTGCATCTCGGCCGTCCTCGCCGTACGTCGGTCCGATAAACGTAAAGTGATTGCCTCCAGAGCATCCCGTCGCCCTTGCACTCACTCCCATTACCGCATAACCGTGTTCCACCAGCGTGCGATCGAGATTCGCAGAGAAGGTGAGATTATTCTCGAGATAAGCTGCACCCCCGATTGATCCCGTGTCGTAGCCACTGTAGATGAGCGCCACTGGAAATCGACCGGCTGTTGCCGGAAGCAGCACCGAGTAGCGCAGCGTTACTCCATCCCTTGTCTTCAAGTACCCCGTGACTCGCCGGGCCCAGAACTTCTTGATCGGTGCATCGGAAGGGTCAATTTCACCAGAAGCTCCTGCCGCAGGTAAATCCGTTTGTGCACCTCCCCCCATCTCGCTCGGCAGCTCCTGCGGTGCTTTGGCCGGCCCTGTTTGCCCAGCTCCCCATGCCGACGCGCCCAGCCCCCCGGCGATCAGCATCGACGGCGCTGCGAAACCGACGATCGCCGTGAATGCCTCATGTGCGATTCGCTTCGTGCTCTGACCGCCAGCATGGGCTGTCACCCTGGATTTCATTTGGACGTCTTGGTGGCGGTGGCCTCGTCGTCGCCAGTCGCCGAGCGCTTGATCACGGTTGCGCAATTGTCGGACTCGGGCTTGCCGGCGAAGCGGGCGCGGATCCAGCGCAGCTGATCCGGTGTGGATTTGTCCATCACCGGGCCATGATCGAGTCCCGGAAAGACCCGGAACCGCAGGGGATAACCCAGACGGCACGCCTTTACGACGATCGGCTGGATCGATGGCAGCGGCACCGATTCATCCCCGCTACCGGCCAGTACCAGCAGCGGGCGCTGCGGGCGGTGCCCGAAGAAATCCATCTGCTCGAACTTCCGTACCCAAGGATTGTCCTCAAAGTGCGGTTTGACCGCGGACGTTCCGAGCAAGTGGCTATGCCCGGTCGCGTTGCCGTAGAACCAACAGCCGTCGGTGGTCATCGCAGGGTACTGCGACAGCGCGGGCTCGGTCAGCATGTCGGCGACGTCGAACTGTGGGAAACGAGCCTTGATGCCGTACGCAACAAACAAGTCATAGTACGCGGCCGAGTCATTTCCCCCCATCCCGTGTATGAGCGAGGGCACGTTCAAGGCCGGGGCCACCGCGACAGCGCCGAGGTAGTTTGGGTCCTCCAGGACTGCTTCCTGCTGCGCCACGAACCAGGCCGTACCGCCGCCCTGCGAGTGGCCATCGACCACCCAGCGCGACGATAAATTCGCAACGGCATCGTGGGCCGCCCTTACCCCATTGATGACGTCGTTAGCCTGTTCATTGAGACTCATATAGTGGTGCGGCCCCTGCGTACCCAGCCCCGCATAGTCGATCGCGACCACGGCGAAGCCTGCCTTCAACATGGGGAACAGACCCATGTCGCCGTAGTAGACATCCTTCATTAGCGATGGGGCACAGAGACGAGCGACACCGCTGGTGCCGTGCGCCCAGGCGATCACCCGCCAGCCATCCTTGGGCGCATTTCCAGGAGGCAACAGCACCACCCCGGAGGCGGCCACATCCTCGCCGGCTTCATTTTGCGAGTGGTACAGGATGCGCACCGCGCGCACTCCTTTGGGGAGATTGTAGCCCTCCGCCGCCTGCGACCGAATCAATTGACCCGGCGTGCCTCGCGGCAGGGGTGTCGGTGTGTCGTAGAAGGGAGTGGCCGGCATCCTATCTGCCTTCTCAAAGGCCAGGGCCTGATCCTGAGTGTCAGGCAGGTCCTGCGCCCATGCCGGGCAGAAGGCCGCAACCAAGAGCACCGCCGAAAGAGCAGCCAGCAGCCGGCTGCAGCCACATTGCAAACGCAACTCACATTTCAGCACACATCACCCACATATGATCATTATTGATTCACTCAGCTGCGGCGCCTCGCGCTGCTGCTCCGTGTCGGGCGAGCCTTTGTCGGCTGCTATGTTGGAGACTCTGGACGTCGCGCCGACCAAAGGCCGATCATCGCTCGGCCGGCCATTTCTCGCGGATCCCTGGCCTCGCGGCGCGACACGACGCTGAAGATACGGCAGCACGCAGCCCGCGTCTCGGCGCTGAATGCCATGTTTGATGGGCACGGAGCGACAGCCAGGACTTCGCACGATCGCCGACACGGCTGCAATCGGCAGAACGGCCGAGCGACTGCATGCCATCCAGGCCGCGAGACCCAACCCCGAAGTCACGGGGATTGCGACACAGAGCTACAGACGATAGTCCAGTGACAGCCCCACCGTGCGAGGTCGCAATGCAAGCGCCTGGTACAGCACCGATTGCGGAGTGTCCTGAAAGCGATACAGAGTCGGATGCGAATCCAGGATGTTGTTGGCGTAGAGTGCCAGATCACAGCGGCCCAATGTCAAGGTGAGACGTCCATTGAGCAGGTTTGTCGATGGATTCGA
>Ga0307470_10000562_pt1 | contig 17611 bp, 15 predicted proteins | sample atmos_gasesAM3C__FD_204565 | JGI IMG/M metagenome (GOLD analysis project Ga0307470, IMG submission 204565) | Hardwood forest soil microbial communities from Morgan-Monroe State Forest, Indiana, United States - atmos_gasesAM3C_05 | ecosystem: Environmental > Terrestrial > Soil > Temperate forest... | reverse complement strand
AGCGCTTCGTTCACCGCCCGGTTGCAAACGATCACGCCGCCGAACGGCGCTTGCTTGTCGGTGGCAAAAGCCTTTTCCCACGCCTCGCGCAGATCGGAATCGCTGCCGACGCCGCATGGATTCGTGTGCTTGAGAATCGCCACGGTTGGCTCCGTGAATTCCGCGATCAAATTCGCCGCGGCGCTGATGTCGAGAATGTTGTTAAACGACAGCTCTTTTCCGTGGAGTTGTTTGAAGTGCTGATCGAAATCGCCGTAGAGCGCAGCGGTCTGGTGCGGATTCTCGCCGTAACGCAGGCGCGAGACCAACGGGAGCGACAAGGAGAACGAAGCGTCGGTCGCCTGTTCTCGATTCAGGAAATTGCTGATCGCGCGGTCGTAATCCGAGGTCTTGATGAATGCTTTGATCGCGAGCCATTCACGCATCTTCAACGTCGTCTCGCCTTCGTGATCGCGCATTTCTTCGAGGATCGAATCGTAATCCGCGGGATCGACCACTACTGTGACCGACTCGTAATTCTTCGCCGCGCTGCGAATCATCGACGGCCCGCCGATGTCGATCTGTTCGATCGCTTCCGCGAGCGCGACATCCGGCTTTTGGATCGTCGCTTCGAAGGGATAAAGATTTACGACGACCAAATCAATTGGCTGGAACCCACATTCCTTCGCCTCTTTTTCGTGGAGCTCGTTACCGCGCTTATAAAGAAGGCCTCCGTGCACGCGCGGATGCAGCGTCTTGACCCGGCCCTCGAGGACTTCGGGAAAATCTGTAAAACTCGAAATGTCGCGAACGGGCACGCCCTCCTTGCGCAACAATTCCGCGGTGCCGCCGGTGGAAATGATATCGACGCCCTGTTTCTCCAAGGCGCGCGCAAAGGCCGCGATGCCCTTCTTATTCGAGACGGAAATGAGCGCCCGAGTGATCTTCATTCGGAAGAAACTTCTAACCGCGGATTACGCGGATGACACGGATTGATTGACTTTCTGCATCCGCGATATCCGCGTAATCCGCGGTAATCTCAATCAGCGATGACGTTCTTTGCCATCGGGTAGAGCACCGGGCAGCAGCCGATGGTTTCGCAAAACGCTTTGCTGAAATGGCTCAGGCTCGCGTAGCCGACTTCGGTCGCGGCTTCGGTTACGTTGTAACGCCCGCTGCGCAACAGCTCGGCGGCGCGTTCCATTCGCAACTTGCGCAGATATTGCGGAATGGTCAGCCCGACTTCGCGCGAAAAACTGCGGCTCAAATAAAACGGACTGCAGCCCACTTCGCGGCCGAGCATTTCCAAAGTCGGCGGGTTCGCCAGATCGCGCGCGAGCAATTCCTTCGTTCGCTCGACTCGATCGCGCGCCACGCGTTTTTGGCGCATGCAAAAAAACTCCGGATCTTTCGGCGCGAAAAGAAAATGCGACATCAGCTCCAGCGCCTTGCTCTGGTACCAAAGGCTTTGGGCCGGCTTCGAAACCGGCGGCGCGAGCAGGCTCGCCACCACCTGGTGCTGCTCAGCGGTCATCGGCCGCGCCGACGAAACGATCGCGGTTTCTTTTTTCGGAAAAATCGCGGCGCGCATTTGCGGATCGAGATCGGCTTCGCAATCCGCGAGCTGTTGCTGCAAATGGCGGTTGGAAAATTCGACCGTCACGAATTGATGATGGTCGCGCGCCTGGCGTGATGCGCGCAGCGGTTCGTCCGCGACGGCGTAATAACCAGCCGTGCTTGGAATATAGTCAGCGCGATCGCCGACAGCTCCGCGGCCGCCGACGTTGAGGCAAAACTCAAGACTGCGCGGACGAAAACTGCGGCCCCAATCGAGCGCCCGTTCCGTCCGAAAATCGTGCCATTGCAGAGCCACGCCGAGCCGATCGAAATCGCCCCAGAGCTGGCGCCACCCTTGCGAGACCGTGCGCCACGCGACCGCTTCGTCGTTGCAAATCATCGCGCGAACTTTACGAGCGGCGCGGAGGCGATTGCAAGCGAGGTTTCACTTCGGTGAAAGCCGCTCGGTCCCAGTTCCCGAGAGTGCTCGCCGCATCGTACGTGCTGTGCGCGAAATCGAGCAAGGCGGCGTCCGGCGCTTCGCTCAGCCGCATCTGTTCGTAGGGGAGAACGAATTCCTTCAACTGCGCGTTGTAGCTCGCCAAAGCCGGCTTCACTTTCGCTTCCGAGAAACCGCGGGGCGCCGGATAAGCGTAGGAATAAAAAATCGGATCGGGCATCGTCTCATTGCCCGGCCAGAAACCGAGGCTGCTGACTTCGTGCGAATAGGCTTCGCGCGTGACGGCATCCGGCAAATGCGGAACGCCGCCGGGATGTTCGGGCGCGCGCCGGCCGGAGAACCGCGTCACTGCAAGATCGAAGCTGCCCCAGAAAAAATGGACGGGACTGCATTTGCCGCAGAACTCGGAGCGGAATTCTTTAAAGACGCGATCGCTCTGAAGAAGCACGCGCCAAAAGCGATTGGCGCATTCCGGATCGTAAACCGCGTCCGTTTCGTTTTTCTCGAATGGAATCGCGGGATCGACTTCGTTCGGCGTGGTGTTGATTTCGACTGGCACGTTCAAATCGGCGAGCGTCGACATCACTTCGCGATAGAACCAGGCGACGGACTTCGGCGCAAGCCCGATGGATTTCTCTGTCCCCTCGCCTGTTTGAAAACGCACGACATGATCGATGAAATCGAAATCGATCTGCAGGACGCGCGCACCGACAAACATTGGCGAAGTCGTTAGGCCGCGCGCCGTCACATAGAGCGTGACGTGCCAGGAATGATTGATCCACGGCGTGAGCGCGAGCCGGATTTTGCCGACAATCTGCGTCCACATGTGGAGCGTTTTCGCGGTCGCTTTCCATTCCGCAAACGGAAGCGCAGGCCAGATTTCTGGTGAGTCAGGCATAGGAATTTAGCGATTAAAGAAGTCAGTAAACGAACGCTGGACCTTGTGAAACATTCGGGTCGCGTCGCGCGTCGTGCGGCGAAACATTCGCTTCACGTCTTTGAAAACAAGATTTTCGTCGGTCTCGTCGTCATTCTGCACCTGTTCGTCGTTCTCGACCCGGGGCGGATTTTCGGCGGCTTCGGGATTCACTTCGACCTGTTCCATGTTCCGGCCCTGATACATTCCTTCGACGCGACTTATCCGCCCATCGCTCGCTCGAATGTAAATCGTGCCGACCGGCCGGTTGGCCCGATCGGCGAGCGTTACGATCCAGACGGGATTGCCGTGATCGTCCGTGCGCAGCGTATAACTCGTGAGCGAAAAAGTGACATGCGATGTCTCAGCTGTATGCGCCGCGACCGTGTATGCGCCGGTGGAATCCAGATTCAGCTTGGTCGTGTTGATCGTCGCGCCCTGCGTGGAACCGACGACCGATTTGTTCGGCGCGCGTTGCGAGACGACTCGATTGTCCTCGACCGCAATTTCGCGCACGCCGTTCGCCGCGGTTTTGTCCTCGACCAAAATCTTCCACGTCCGCGGCTGCGGATCGCCATCGACGCCGTTCACCGAGACGACACGATTGACGAGCTGCCGGTTCAGTTGCGTGCCGATAACGCGGAGCGCTTCATACGCGCTCGAATTCTCCTGCGCCAAGACCGGCGCGGCGAGCAGCAGCGAAGCGAGCAGGAATTTCCACATGACGAAACAGAGCTATGGTTTCCGGGGCTGTCCACCGCGTTTTCGGTTGCACATTTGAACGGGCGGCATCATGCGTTCAACCTGCAGCGGGCTTGATGAAAAAGAAGAAGGTCGAATTTTCCAGCCACACGGGCAACCTCGCGCCGATGCGTAAGTTCGTCCGAAGATTCCTGGATTCGTATCCGTTTTCCGAACGCGAACGGATGCTCATGGTGCTGGGAGTAGACGAAGCCTGCACGAATGTTATTCGGCACGCCTATCATTTGCGGGACGATCAACTCATCTCGCTCTCGCTGGAAGGATCGCAGCGCTGTGTCCGGATGCGGTTACGCGATTACGGGAAGCAAACCGAGGCGCACGCGATGAAGGGGCGCTCGCACGATTTGATTCGCCCCGGCGGTTTGGGATTGCATTTGATCCGGATGGCGTTCGACAAAGTCGATTACATCTTGAAAGCGCGCGGCACCGAGCTGGTGATGACGAAGAAACTGGAGAAGGCGGCGTGACGATTAAAAAATGAAACCACCCGAGCCCGATCCCGCTTTCGAAGTTTCACTGCGGCCGCCGATGTTCAGCGAATTCACCGGTCAGGTGAAAGTCTGCGAACGTCTGGAGCTTTTGGTCGAAGCGGCGAAGAAACGCGGCGACGTGCTCGAACACATTTTGTTGAGCGGTCCGCCCGGCCTCGGCAAGACGACGCTCGCGAACATCATCGCCAACGCGATGGGCACAAGCATCAAGAACACCAGCGGGCCGGTGATCGAAAAGGCGGGCGAGCTGGCGGGTTTGCTGACGAGCCTCGAAAAAGGCGACGTCCTTTTCATCGACGAGATTCATCGGCTCCAGCCGACGATCGAGGAATATCTTTATCCGGCGATGGAAGATTATCGGCTCGATATCATCATCGACCAGGGTCCGCAGGCGCGCAGTCTCCGGCTTCAGTTGCCGAAGTTCACGCTCATCGGCGCGACCACGCGCGCGGGAATGGTGAGCGCGCCGTTGCGTTCTCGTTTCGGAATGACCGCGCGGCTCGATTATTACCACGCGGATGAGATGCGGAAGATCATCCTGCGGAGCGCCGGTTTGCTGAATGTCGAGATCGATGAGCGCGGCGCGGAGGAAATTGCGGCGCGAACTCGCGGCACGCCGCGGACCGCGAACAATCTTCTGCGCTGGGTGCGCGATTACGTACAGGTGAAAGCCGATGGCAAGATTACCGCCGAGCTGGCCGACCGCGCGCTTACCATGCTTGAGATCGACAGCGACGGATTCGATCAATGGGACAAACGAATTATCGAAACGTTGATCCATAAATTTAACGGCGGACCGGTCGGATTGAATTCGCTCGCGGTCGCCGTCGGCGAAGAAGCCGGAACGCTCGAGGAAGTGAACGAGCCGTATCTGATCATGGAAGGTTACATCAAGCGCACTCCGCAAGGTCGCGTCGCGATGCCGAACGCGTATCGGAAATTGGGATTGAAGCCGCCCGTCGGATCACAAGCGGAACTCTTGTAACCGTCAAAACGCGATGTCGTCAGCCGTTGTCTTCAACATCGCCCGACTGATCGGGCATCAAGGTCACAAATTGTGATCGTGATCGGCTTTCACCCATAGGTGCCGATGGAATCGACCGCTGATTTCTTCCAGCAGACGTCCAAGGTCTTCACCGTCGCGGAACTGACGCGGCAGATCCGCGGCGCGCTCGAGACGCGGTTCGGTGCGGTTTGGGTGCAAGGGGAAATTTCCAATTACCGACCGCAACCGTCGGGCCATCGCTATTTCACGTTGAAAGATCAGCGGGCGGCGATCTCGTGCGTGGTTTTTCGGAACACGCTTCCACCGAACGCTCCGCCCATCGCCGACGGCGCGCAGGTCCAGGTTTACGGGAACGTTACGGTCTTCGAAGCGCGCGGTCAGTACCAACTCAACGTCCAGATTCTCCAGACGCGCGGCGCCGGGTTGCTCCAGGCGAAATTCGAAGCCTTGAAACGGAAACTGGAAGCGGAAGGTCTTTTCGATTCCGCGCGGAAACGTCTGCTGCCGAAATTTCCGAGGCGGATCGGCATCGTTACTTCGTCGAGTGGCGCGGCGATCCGGGACATTCTCAATGTGCTCAGTCGCCGGGCGCCGAACGTCCAGGTGCTCATCAATCCCGTGCGCGTTCAGGGAACTGGCGCCGCGGCGGAGATCGCGGTCGCGATCAAGGAGCTGGGCCGACCTAACGAGTCTTGGGAACCGGTCGACTTGATCCTGATCGCGCGCGGCGGCGGCAGCATCGAAGACTTGTGGGAGTTCAACGAAGAGATTGTCGCGCGCGCGATTTTTCATTCGCCGTTGCCAATCGTGAGCGCTGTCGGACACGAGATCGATTTCACGATCGCTGATTTCGTGGCCGATCTTCGTGCGCCGACCCCGAGTGCGGCAGCGGAACTGATCGTGCCCGATGCCGCGGAACTTTCGCGGCGCGTCATCGATTTGCAGAATTGTCTCCAGAAATGCCTGCGCAATTTCCTTCGGCAAGGCGTGACCCGGCTCCGGTTCCTGTCCGAACGCACCATTTCACGCGAACTGATGCAACGGATGCGCAACGCGCAGCAGCAGCTTGATCTCAATGCGGATTCGCTGCAGCGCAGACTGAAACAATTCGTGGCCGATTCGCGCGCCGCGCTGACAAATCGCGCGCAGGCGCTGAAGACGCACGATCCGCGACGCGAGCTGGCCGTTTGCCGAACGCGCATCGCGGAACTTGAGCGCCGGATCGTGACGCAGCCATCGCAATTGTTGCGAACGGCTCTGCAGCGTTTCCAGCGTGCGGAGGGAATTCTGCGCGTCGCCGGACCGGAAGCGACGCTGCGTCGCGGCTACAGCATCACGACGGATGCGGCCGGCAAAGTGATCCGAAAGGTCGCAGCCGCGCGGCCGAAATCGAAAATCCGGACGCGAGTCGTCGACGGCGAGTTCGAGTCGGAAGTGCTGCCTACTGCGGCGCAGTTAAAACCGTAGTTCCATCGCCGGGTTCGATCTTGCCCTTTGTCGTCCCGGGCAAGATGCCAATGTCGGATTGAAATTTTTCCGCGCTCTCGAACCCGGCCGGAGTCGCCTTATTCTTTTTGTAAACGACGGCATCGCCACTTTTCCGAACGACAACAAAACCGACGTCGCCAAACGGCCCTGTGTTCGAATCGAGCGGCGTATCGTAAACATAATTGGAGCTTGTCGCGAAAATCGTGTTCGACGGATCGGATGCTTTCACTTTGTAAAGCTTGAGCGCGGTCTTGCCGGAGAGCATGAGAGTCGCCGGCGCTCCGCTCATCGTCGCCGTGCATTCGGCGCCCGGCGCGCTGAGCATGCGTTGAAGATCGACCGGCTTCGCGTAATCATTTTGGACGAGCTTGTCGCAGTATTCCGCGAGGCTCGTCACTGGATAATCGCCGGGCCAGGCGAGATTGGAATTCTTCTTCGAAGCGCCGTCCGTCATCATCCGAAAGGCGATGAGATACAACTCCCGTCCGTGGCGCATCGTTCGCGTGAGATCGCGTTTCACGAATGCGCTTTTCAGCATCGGCCAGGCAAGAATCAACGCGATCGCGATGAGCAAGGCGACCACGAAGATTTCCGTTCTGCCAAAGGCAGCGCGAGAATTTCTCGGACGGCGGTGAGGCACCGAAGAGCTAAATCTTAGGGGGTGTTGGGCAGCAAGAGAGCGTTGCTCGCCGAAAGCCAGGTTGTCCCGTTGGGCGCAAAAATATCCGTCTTCGATGAGCCTCCAGTCGCGCCTTGGACAGTTGAAGTGCCGGCGGCGGAATTGACGACGCATGTCTCAACACTTCCGCTCATATCACATCGAATTACGACCGCTTTCTTTCCCTTCCAAACGCCGCCTTTTTTCGTTGGATCGGTACTGTAAACCGCGGAAGACCCGCCCGTGTTTGGAGCGTCGGCAATTAGCGGAAAACTCGGATTAGATGTCTCGTTAAGTCCGAGTTCGTACGCGAAATTATTCGTGCCCACTTCAACCCGGTCCGTCGAAGCCGTCGTCTTTTCGTCTGGCGTCGTAGGCGACCAGACTGATTTACCGAGATAAAAAAGCTTTTCACTCGGCAGATAATTGGGAACCAGGCAGGCAAATGCTGCGTTGGAGAAACTGGAAGAACTCAGAGGCGTCACCGGCGGATCAGCCGCCTGGCCGTCCTTGTCCGGAAATTTTCCATCGTTATCGGACGCATAAAGTTTACAGGCCAAGGCGATCTGTTTCGCGTTCGACAAATCCTTGGTCTGCGCTCCGCGTTCCTGTACGGTCGAGTAAACGGGCAACGCGATCCCAGCCAGAACAGCGATGATCGAAATGACCACGAGAAGTTCGATCAGGGTGAAAGCGGCAGAAGAATTTCTTTTCATGAGCGCGGGCGAGAATGGCGAACCGGCGCGCGTACGGTCAAGAAGAATGCTCCAGCTTGAACGCCACCGTCGCGAGCGGCGGGAGACTGATCATGAGCGAGTGCGTCCGGGCCTGCCAGGGGAAATCCTCGGCCTCGAAGCCGCCCATGTTGCCGATGTTGCTACCGCCATAGGTTTCGGCATCGGTGTTGATGATCTCGCGATAAAAACCGGCGACGGGAACGCCGAGCCGGTAGCCTTGTCGCACGATCGGCGTTGCGTTCACAACGAAAACGATGACGCCGGCATCGCGTGAACGGCGCATGAACGCTACGACGCTGTTCTCGGAATCGTGGAAATCGATCCACTCGAATCCTTCGTGGGTATCGTCGCATTCCCAGAGCGCGGGCTCGTTCTTATAAACGTAATTGAGATGCTGGACGAGTCGCCGAAGACCGTCGTGCTTCGGCTGAGTTAACAATTCCCAATCGAGCTGGCCGTCGTGGTTCCATTCACGGCGCTGACCGAATTCGCCGCCCATGAAGAGCAGCTTCTTCCCGGGATGCCCATACATCCACGCGAGAAACATCCGCAGATTCGCGAACTGCTGCCATTCGTCGCCCGGCATCTTATTGAGAAGCGAGCGCTTGCCGTGGACCACTTCATCGTGGCTGAGCACGAGAATGAAATGCTCGGCGAACGCGTACATGAGCGAGAACGTGATGCTGTTGTGATGGAAGCGGCGAAAGATCGGGTCGAGCGCCATGTAATGGAGGAAGTCGTGCATCCAACCCATGTTCCATTTGAACCCGAACCCGAGCCCGCCGAGATACGTCGGCTGGGTGACGCCGGGCCAGGCGGTTGATTCCTCGGCGATCGTCATGATGCCGGGAAAACGCTCGTAGCAAACTTCGTTGAACCGTTTCAGGAACTGGACGGCCTCGAGATTCTCGCGGCCACCGAATGCGTTCGGGATCCATTCGCCGGCCTTGCGCGAGTAATCGAGGTAGAGCATCGAGGCGACCGCGTCCACGCGCAGACCGTCGATGTGATATTTCTCGAGCCAAAAGAGCGCGTTGCCGATGAGGAAATTGCGAACCTCGTTCCGGCCGAAATTAAAAATGAGCGTGCCCCAATCCTGGTGCTCGCCCTGGCGCGGATCGGCGTGCTCGTAAAGATCGGTCCCGTCGAATTCCGCCAGCGCGTGAATGTCTTTGGGGAAATGCGCCGGCACCCAATCCATGATTACGCCGATCCCAGCCTGATGGCATTTGTCGACGAAATGCCGGAACTCGTCGGGCGTCCCGAACCGGCTCGTCGGTGCGTAGTAATTTGTGACCTGATAACCCCACGAGCCTTCGAACGGATGCTCGGCGACCGGCAACAGCTCGATGTGGGTGTAACCCATCTCGAGTACGTAGGCGATGAGCGCGTCGGATAATTCGAGATAGCTGAGCGAACGATTTCGTTCTTCGGTATTTCGCCGCCACGAGCCGAGATGGACTTCGTAAATGCTGATCGGACTTGTTTGGAGTTTTCGTTCCGGCCGCGCTTTCATCCAATCCCGGTCGCTCCATTTATAGCGATCGAGATTGTAAACCAGCGACGACGTTTCCTTGCCGTGCTGGCTGAAGAACCCGAACGGGTCGGCCTTCAACAAAAGCGCGCCGCGTTGCGTCCTGATCTCGAATTTGTAGTGCTCGCCTTCGCTAACGCCCGGCAAAAATAATTCCCAGACGCCGCTGCCGAGCAGGCGCCGCATCGGATTGACGCGGCCATCCCAGCCGTTGAAATCGCCGACGACGCTGACCCGCTGCGCGTTCGGCGCCCAGACGGCGAAATACACGCCCTCGGTGTCGCCAATCTTGCGCAGATGCGCGCCGAATTGTTCGTAGAGCTGGAGGTGATTTCCCTCGGAAAAAAGATGCAGATCCATTTCGCCCATGATCAGGCCGAAGCAGTACGGATCGCGGACTCGCGCCGTCGATCCGTCCCAGCCAGTCAGACGGATGAAATAATCGCAGGTGCGTTTCGTCCCGGGCAGAGTCGCCTGGAAAAAACCTTCCGGACGAAGTCGGTCCGCGGGAAAACGCTGCTTCTCCTTTCCGTCGAGAACGATCTCCGCTTCCTTCGCGTCCGGACGAAAGAAACGCACGACGAGATCGTCACCGACGCGATGCGGCCCAAGGATGCGGAACGGATCCGGATGCGCACCGGCGAGGAAAACATTCAGCTCGTCGATGGGCACACCGGTTATTTCGAAAGAGCTCATGCGCGAATTCCTAATTTAGAACGCGCCGCCACAATGTCCTGCGCGGATTTTTCCATTTGGCGCGCTCCGATAATCTGGGGAGCGCACGCGTCTCGCGTGTTGGTTTCGGCGTCCCGCCGAAATGGGCTTTTCTGCCACCAAGTTTTTCGACCACGCTGCGATTCTGAAAAGTTCGCGGCGGCGAGGACGCCGTCGCCCACACGCGAGACGCGCGCGCTACCCAGAGTTAGACAAACGCGCTATTTGTAGATCCAGAGCAGCAATCCGGGCAGCGCAATTCCCGCGAAAAGACAAATCGTGGCGACCAATGGCCGGTTGCTGAAGCGATAGGCCATGATGATTCCGATGATCGTCGTCGTGACGAGACCGATCGCGGTTGCGAGCATGAAATAACGGAGCGGCGTCGGCTGGCGGCCGGGGGTGCCGGGAATGTGCGCGTCCTTGTGAATGAACGAAAGTGCGGCGAGCGCTGGCGGCGCGATATAGGTCTTGTCCTTTTTCGACTCGTGCCAGTTGAAGAGCTGCCACGAACCGGTGACCGCGAAGAAGATCAACATCGGCGCGAAGAGACATCCGAGAAAGAGATGGAGCGAGCGGAGCGATTTCATTGGTGACGCCGAGATAACACAGATGGTCGGCGCGGCAAGACTTTCCGTTTCCATTGGGCACCGAGCAGGCGCATAGTTTCCAAGAATGGACTCACCAACGAACGAGGCCGCGGCCGAATTACTTCAGACCTACACCGAAGGCGGCGGCATCAATTATCTCGACGCCGCGGCCAACCTTCCGTCGCGGCCCGCGATCGAGGAGGCATGCGTGGATTTGATGAGCCTGATGTTCCCGGGATTTCATGGCGAACCGTTCGTCGATTCCAGCGATCTGCCGGACGTGACCCGGAGCCGAATCCGAAGACTGCACGCCCGGATGAAGCCGGAAATTTCCAAGAGTTTCAACCAGCTCGACCGCGACACCGCGGACGTGAAGGCGGAAGAGATTCTCACCTGGTTCATGTCGCAGCTCGCCCGGATCCGGAAAGTGCTGTGGACCGACGTGGACGCAGCCTATGAAGGCGACCCGGCCGCGACGAGTTTTGAAGAAGTGATCGTCGCGTATCCGGCGATCGAAGCGATCGCGATTCAGCGTATGGCGCATCTGCTTTACGAACGAAAGGTGCCGCTTATTCCGCGGCTCATGACCGAGTGGGCCCACACGCGGACGGGCATCGACATTAATCCTGGAGCCAAGATCGGCCCGCATTTTTTTATCGACCACGGAACGGGCGTCGTGGTCGGCGAGACCTGCGAAATCGGCGCGCGGGTAAAGTTGTATCACGCGGTGACGCTGGGGGCGCGCAGTTTTCAAAAGGACGAGCACGGCAAAATCAAGAAGGGCGGCAAACGCCATCCGACTTTGGAAGACGACGTGACGATTTATCCGAACTCGACGGTGCTCGGCGGCGAGACGGTGATCGGCGCGCGGAGCACGATCGGCGGAAATGTTTTCCTGATCCAAAGCGTGCCGCCGGACTCGCTGGTTTATTACGAAGAGACGCAGCTCCAGATCGTGCCGAAGCGGCGCGCGGGAGCGAAGGACTTCACGGCGTAGCGGATGATCTACCTCGATTACAACGCGACCACGCCATTGGGCGCGGCGGCGCGGGAGGCGATGGAGCCGTTTCTGGCGCGGCACTACGGCAATCCATCGAGCGTGCATGGGGCGGGACGCGAAGCGCGCGCGGCGGTGGATGATGCGCGAGATCGGCTGGCGGATTTGCTCGGCGCGAAGCCGCACGAGCTGATTTTCACGAGCAGCGGAACGGAATCGAACAATCTTGCGGTGCTCGGGCTCGCTCGCGCGCAGGCGGAACGCGGCCGGCATTTGATTTGCGCCAGCACGGAACATCACGCGGTGCTGAATGCGTTCGAACACCTGGCCGAACGCGAAGGATTCGACGTCACCTTCCTCGGCGTCGACGAAATGGGGCGGATCGATTTGGACGAGCTGGCCGGCGTGATTCGCGCCGACACCACACTGGTGTCGATCATGACCGCGAACAACGAAACCGGCGTCCTCCAGCCGATGACAGAACTCGCGCGACTGTGCGACGAGCGCGGTGTTCTTCTGCACACCGATATGGTTCAGTCCTTCGGCAAAGTGGAAATCGATTTGGCCGGGAGCAATCTCGCGGCCGCGAGTTTCGCTGCTCATAAATTCTATGGACCAAAAGGCGCGGGCCTTCTCTATCTGCGCGCCGGAATCCCGATCGAGCCGATTCAATTCGGAGGCGCGCATGAAAACCAGAGGCGCCCGGGAACCGAGAACGTGCCCGCGATTGTCGGAATGGCGGGCGCGGCGGAATTCGTTCTGCGCGATCGCGCCGAGGAACAGGGACGCCAGGCGATTTTACGCGACACCCTCTGGGAAAAAATTATCGCAGCCTGCCCGGACGCGATCCAAAACGGCGACGGCGCGCCTCGCCTCGCGAACACGCTCAATGTTAGTTTCCCGGCTCTCAGCTCGGAAACGCTTTTGATGGCGCTGGATCTCGAAGGCATCTGCGCTTCGAGCGGCTCGGCCTGCATGGTCGGATCGGTCGTCGCGTCGCATGTTCTGCTGGCGATGGGTTTGGCGGCGGAACTCGCGGGCGCCGCTGTCCGCTTCTCGTTAGGCCGCGAGACGACTGACGACGAAATCGATCGTGCCGGTGAAATAATCGGGCGCGTTATCCATCGGGTCCGCTCAGCCGGCACGGAAAGCAGGGTCGCCTATGCCGCTGTTTAGACAGCTCGATTTCGTTTTTCCAACGACGCCTGCGCTTGTCGTCCTCGGACGCGATTCGGCGCTGGAAGCAAGAGCTCGCGAAATTCTCGCGCCCCTTAAGGCCGGCAAGCTCGCGCGCGAAGTCCGCGTGGAATGGAATGCGCGACTTTTCAGCGCCGCCGGACGCGCGGATTCGCGCCGCAACCTGATCTCGTTGAACCCGCGCCTGCGCGAGCACGATTCAGCTGAGATTGATCGCACGCTGCGCCACGAGCTCGCCCATTTGCTCGCGCAGTCTCGCGTCGGTCGCCGGCGCATTCCACCGCACGGAGTAGAATGGCGCCGCGCCTGCCGCGATCTCGGCATCGAGGATGAAGCGCGTTGTCATTCGCTGCCTTTTCCAGTGCAGCAACGAGCGCGACGATTCCTCTATCGTTGTTCGCGATGCGGCAAGGAATTTCCGAGGGTGTGCCGCATCAAACGCGCGGTCGCATGTCTGGAGTGCTGCCGAAAATTCAATCTCGGAAAATTCGATCCGAAGGCCCGGCTCCGCCTTGTGGAAAAGGAGAGATGATCTAGCTTCTACGCTCTTCCCTTAAGAAAATATGTTCACTGCCAGACTCGTTTCTCTTTCCCTTGCGCTCGCCCTCGTTGCCTCCAGCGCGCACGCCTTTGTCCGCGAAACTTTCAGCGGCGTCCCGGTCGAGTGGAACAAAGACCGGACAGTTCTGATGCATCTTTCGCTTCCCTCTTCGATTCATCTCTCCGACGGCACGGCGTCATTGAACGACTCCGCCGAGGACGCGCTCAACATTTGGAACCAGCAGTTGGCGCACATGCAATTCGCGGTGGACAAAGGTTCGATTCTTCCACCCAACGACAACGACGCCAACACCTCTGTGATCATGACGGACACCGTGTATGGCGACAGTTTCGGCAACAACGTCCTGGCAGTGACCCTGGTAACGCCGCGGGACAATCACCTCATCGAAGCCGATGTAGTCTTTAATTCCAACCGGAGCTGGGACTCCTATCGCGGTCCGCTACAGAGTGCGATGGATTTTCATCGGGTGGCTCTACACGAATTCGGACACGTCGTCGGCCTCGATCATCCCGATCAGGCCAGTCCCAAGCAAAACGTTGTGGCGATAATGAACTCCATTATTAGCAACCTCGACTCCCTGGCGGCCGACGACATTAACGGTGCGCACACCATTTACGACAGCGGTCCCACCTACCAAAGTTCGCTGCCGGCGCCGAACCTGGTGAATTTGTCGACGCGCGCGTTTGTCGGGCTCGGGGAAAACGCGGTCATCGGCGGCTTTATTATCCAAGGCTCGCAACCGGCCACCGTGATCCTGCGCGGAATCGGCAACTCACTGGCGGCCTTCGGGATTACCAATGCGCTCGACGATCCGGTCATCGAACTACACGACGCGGGCGGCAACGTCCTGGCCACAAGTGATGACTGGATCGACGATTCGTGGGCGAGCACAATCGCCAGTTATCATCTCGATCCGTCGAATAGCCGCGAGTCAGCGATTTTTACGACGTTGAATCCCGGGAGTTACACGGTGGTGGTCAGGTCGTTCGATAATGGAGATGGGAATCTCACCGGCACTGCGCTCGTCGAGTTGTACGATCTGCACACGACCGGCGGACGCGCCGGAAATATTTCGACGCGCGGCCAGGTGCTGGGCAATGGCAGTCAGCTCCTGATCGGTGGTTTCATTGTCGGCGGAACGCAATCGAAGACTGTCGTTGTGCGCGCGATCGGACCGTCGCTATCGGCGGTCGGGATTGCTCACCCGCTCTCGGATCCGCTGGTCGAATTGCACGATTCGAGTGGAACGACCATGGCGTCGAACGACAATTGGCAAAGCGGCCCGAACGCTGCCCAGATTCAATCAGAAAATCTGGCGCCTTCGCAGCCAAACGAATCGGCGCTCCAGGCAACGCTCAATCCCGGCAGCTACACCGCGATCGTGCGGAGCGCGAACGGCTCAGACGGAGTAGCGCTTGTCGAAGTTTACGATCTCAGCCCCGCGCCGAATTAAACGTCGTCTTTCCCCTCGCCCTTTTTCGCTTTTTGTCCGCGCAGCTTCGCCTGGATAAACAGATCGATGTCGCCGTCCATCACGCCCTGAACGTCGCTCGTCTCCGCGCCGGTCCGATGGTCTTTCACCATTTGATACGGCTGGAAAACATAAGAGCGAATCTGGCTGCCCCACGCCACATCGCCTTTCTCGCCGTACTGCCGATCGATCTCCGCCCGCTTTTTGTCTTGCTCGATTTCGTAGAGCTTCGCCTTCAACATTTTTAGCGCGAGCTCGCGGTTGCGGCCCTGACTGCGCTCGGCCTGGCAGGCGACGACGATGCCGGTCGGCTTATGGACGATGCGCACCGCGGTCTCGACTTTGTTCACGTTCTGTCCGCCTTTGCCGCCGGCGCGAAACGTGTCCACCTCGATCTCCGCAGGGTTGATCTCGATCGGGGTGGAGTCCGCGATTTCCGGCACGACGTCGACGCTGGCGAACGAAGTGTGCCGGCGCTTGTTCGCGTCGAACGGCGAAATGCGCACCAGCCGATGCACGCCGCGCTCGGGATTGAGATAGCCATAGGCGTATTCGCCATGGACCAGGAGCGTCGCTGATTTGATCCCGACTTCTTCGCCCACCTGAATGTCGATCGTCTGCGAACTGAATCCGCTCCGCTCTATCCAGCGTTGATACATTCGCAAAAGCATATCCGCCCAGTCGCACGATTCCGTTCCGCCAGCGCCGGAGTGAATGGTGAGAAATGCATTCGCTCGATCGTTTTCGCCGGAAAGAAATTGACGCAGTTCAAATTCCTCGAGCCGGTGAAGCAATGGGCCCTGCTCCTGCGCGAGTTCCTTCTCGGCGTCCACGCGATGAGCAGGATCCGGTTCTTCAGCGGCGAGCTGGCGGAGCGCTTCGAAATCGGCAACCGCGCGCTCGAGTTCGCGCAGCGGATTCAGTAACGAACGCAGCCGCGAAACTTCCTCGACGTCGCTCTGGGCTCGCTCGCGGTTTGACCAGAAATCCGCGGCCGACATGCGCTCTTCGAGAACGCGCAGTTGCGCTTCCAGTTTCGGGACGTCAAAGAAACCTCCGCAATTCGCGCACGCGCGACTGGAGTGCTTCTGGTTCGATCACCGAGACTTCACTGGGCATGGCGAACCATAACGCCAGAGCGTTGTGGTGCCACTGGATTTGAAGGCGCGCCGAAGCCCTATCTAATTACGGGTGTTGGTGTCGGCTTGGGCCCTGGGGCCTGTCTTGGTGTCTGCCTTGGGTTTGGCGTCGGCTGTGATCCACGACAAGCGCGTGCTGCTTCCGTTCGGGAACCATAACACTGGCCGCCTCGGGCCCGCGCTTGTTCCTCGGTGAGCTGAAGCACCTGGCCATCCACGCAGGTCCAGCACTTCTTTGTTTGCTGCTGGCAATTGCGTTGCGCTTCTTCCTTCGAGCCATAGCACTGCAGCCCTCGCGCCTTGGCCTGCGCTTCGGTCAATTGTGTTACGCGTCCGCCGACACATACCCAGCAGCTCGTCTTCGGTTTGCAATCCCGCTGCGCTTCTTCCCGCGTCGGGTAACATCGGCCGGCTCTCGCCGCCTCCGCCTCGCTCACCTGAATCACCTGTCCGTCTCTGCAGATCCAGCAATTCGTTTTCGGTTTGCAATTCCGGAGCGCCTCTTCGCGCGAACGATAACACTGGAGACCTCTGTTTCGTGCCTCCCCTTCGCTCATCTGGGTGGCCTGCCCGTTTTCACAGACCCAACACATCCTGCATTCACGCTGCGCTGCTTCCCGTGTCGGATAACATTGGCGGCCGCGAGCGCGCGCATCCTCCTCGGAAACCTGAACGACATTTCCATCGATGCAGATCCAGCACATCTTTGCCCCGCAACCGCGGCGGCGCGCTTCTTCTGGCGAGCTGTAACATTGGCCGCCGCGTTCCCGGCACTGGGCTTCCGTCGTTCGCACCAGTTGTCTTCCGTTCGGTCCTTGAATGCAGCACCAGCACAACTTCTCGCAGTGCCTCAAGGCTTCTTCCGCGGTCGGATAACACTTGAGTCCCAGCGCGTTTGCTTCCGCTTCGGTTCCCCTGACTGCTTTCCCGTCGATGCAATACCAGCACTCTCTCGGACTACAATTGCGCTGCGCTTCTTCTTCGGTCGGGAAACAACGCCAGCCCTTTGCCGCCGCTTCCACCTCGGTCGTCTTCACAACCTTTCCGTCAACGCACGCCCAGCAAATTTTTGCGTCACAATTCCTCTTCGCTTCAGCCGGCGTATCGAAACATTGCAGGCCCCGCGTCTGACAATCCGCCCACGTCGTCTGCACGACTTTTTTCTCGATGCAGTACCAATAGGGCCGGCAATTTCTGCGTGCTTCTTCGAGCGAATCGAAACGTTGACCGCCCTTCGCGGCGCAATCTTCCGCCGTCGTCAGGACGATGTGTCCTTTGATGCAGCAATAGAAATAGTTCGGCGGCGGTGGTGGCGGATGGATTCCGCACTCCGTCGGACACGGCAGCGGCCAC
>Ga0307470_10000561_pt1 | contig 17688 bp, 13 predicted proteins | sample atmos_gasesAM3C__FD_204565 | JGI IMG/M metagenome (GOLD analysis project Ga0307470, IMG submission 204565) | Hardwood forest soil microbial communities from Morgan-Monroe State Forest, Indiana, United States - atmos_gasesAM3C_05 | ecosystem: Environmental > Terrestrial > Soil > Temperate forest... | reverse complement strand
GCCGGCGCGAGCCTGATGTGCGCGCTGCAGGCCGTCGCGGGGCTGGGGCCCCGCCGGCCGAGGCGCGCGTATGGATTGAGGAGGCATCGATCGATGGCGTACGAGGCGATTCGCTACGAGCTGGCCGACGGCATCGCGACCATCACGCTCAACCGGCCCGCGGTGCACAACGCGATGAACGAGCGCATGCGCGAGGAGCTGACCGCCTGCTTCGGTGAGCTGGTGCGGAGCGAGGACGCGCGCGTCGTCGTCGTCACCGGCACCGGCGAGCGCGCCTTTTCCGCCGGCGCCGACATCCGCGAGTTCGTGGCTTCCCAGGTGCCGGTCAAGTTTCGCGACGGCCGCCGCCGGGTCGACTTCCGCGCCGCGATGGATCGCTGCCCTCAGCCGATCATCGCCGCGATCCGCGGTTTTGCGCTGGGCGGCGGGCTCGAGCTGGCGCTGGCCTGCGACATCCGGATTGCCGGCGAGGACTCGCAGCTCGGCCTCACCGAGGTCAACCTGGCGATCATTCCCGGCGGCGGCGGCACACAGCGGCTGCCGCGGCTCGTCGGGCGCGGCAAGGCGCTCGAGATGATCCTGACCGGCGCCCGTATCGATGCGCGCGAAGCGCTCCGCATCGGTCTCGTGGAGCGTGTGGTGCCGGCGACCGAGGTCCTGTCCTCGGCGCAGGCGCTCGCCCGGGCGCTCGCCGAGAAGGCGCCGGTGGCACTCCGCTACGCGAAGGAGGCGGTCGTGAAGGGGCTCGGACTCCCGCTCGAGGACGGGCTCCGGCTCGAGAACGACCTGGCGACCCTTCTGCGCACGACCGACGACCGCATCGAAGGCGCCAAGGCGTTCCTCGAGAAGAGAAAGCCCCGCTTCACCGGCCAATAGCGGTGCCGTTCGCGTACTATGCGCGGCTCTCCCGCTCGCAGCAGGCCGTCTATCGCAAGAGCGACGCGCTCCTCGAGATCCGCCTCGAGAACCCAGCGTCGCTTCGCCCGCGTGTCGTCGCGCTCGAGGCCGCGTTGAACACCGAGGAGCGGGCGGCGACCGAGCGGGCCAGCCGCGAGCTGGTCGACGGGCTCACGAGCGCCATGGGGCTTCCGAACCTGAAGGTCGAGGTGCTGGCGGCGCGGCCTCATTCGCACTGGGGCGAGCTGCACGGGCTCTACACTTACGAGCGCGGCCGGCAGCCCAAGATCCAGCTCTGGATGCGCACGGCCAAGCGCAAGCGCGTCGTGGCGTTCCGCACGTATCTCCGGACCTTGCTCCACGAGGTGGGCCACCACGTGGACTACACCGGACTTCGCCTGGCGGAGTCGTATCATACCGACGGGTTCTACAAGCGAGAGTCGAGCCTGTTCCACCAGCTCGTACCCGACGCCGGGGGGAGGACGACGATGGCGACCATGGAAGAGTACGCGCAGCAGCCGATCGCCGACCGGATGAAGCGCCTGACGCGCACCGCCGACGAGCTCGCCGCCGTCATCCGCAGCCGCGACGACGCGACGATGTCGCGCCGGCCCGACGGCAAGAACTGGGCCGCGAAGGAGGTCGTCTGCCACCTGCGCGACATCGAGGAGATGTTCATCGGGCGCTTCGGGCTCATCCTCTCCATGGACGCCCCGAAGCTCGCCTTCGATCCGACGACGCCCGACCGGTGGGCCGAGGAGCGCCAGTACCTGCGCAACGACGCCGACCGCGCCCTCGCCGCGTTTCGCCAGCGCCGCGACGAGTCGCTCGCGCTGCTCCGGACGCTCACGCCCGAGCAGTGGAAGCGCGCCGGTATTCACGCCACGCGCGGGCCGTTCACCATCAACGACTTCCTCACGCTCATGGCGTGGCACGACGATAACCACCTCGACCAGCTCCGGCGCGCGCTGGAGGGCAAGGCCTGAGACCAGGCGCCTAGCGGACCCGCGTCAGCTCCACGCCGTCGACGACCATCTTCCAGGCGCCCGCTTCCTGGTACGGCGGCTTCGACACCTCGAACGTGGTGGAGAGAATCGGCACGCCGACCACGAAGTTGTCGCCCTCGAAGCGGCGGAGCGGGCCGTTGACCGACGTCGTCACTCCGCCCTTGAGCCGCTTGTAGGCGACGGTCCCGTCCGGCGTGAGCAGGAGGGCCATCGTCTGCGAGCGCCACTCTCCGACGTACGCGACCTTCTCCTGCGGCACCGGCTGTCCGCAGGCCGCCAGGAGCAGCAGCGCCGGAATGAGCACCAATAGGGTTCGCTTCGTCATGACCAGCCTCTCCATTGCCTCGACCGACGGCCCCAGGCGGCCACCTAAAATTCAAGCACGGGGCCATGGTCGTCCTTCAGGATTCTCGGGCTCGACGGGCGGCACCACCGGATGTGGAGAGAGCGGGCGCGAGACCAACTCGTAGCGAGCTCGCCGGCCGGACGTTACGCCGGCGGCTATCCCTGGCGCTGGCACGGGGGCCGACATCCCCGCCTTACGGCGCTGGCCGCAGCACCAGAGCTTCACCCGCCGCCTCGCGGCGGCGCGGCGAGCTCTTCTCGAGGAGTATTAGTCTATCGCTCGCCGCTCTGCTGGAGTAGCTTCGCCACGAGGCCGGTCCACCCGGTCTGATGGCTCGCGCCGATACCAGCGCCGTTGTCGCCGTGGAAGTATTCGTAGAACAGGATGAGATCGCGCCAGAGCGGATCGCGCTGGAATATCTCGGTGCCGCCGTAGACGGGCCGCCGGCCGGCCTCGTCGCGCAGGAAGATGCGCGTGAGCCGCCGCGAGAGCTCCGCGGCCACCTGCCACAGGTTGAGCGTCGTCGCCGAGCCCGTCGGGAACGCGATCTTGAACGTGTCGCGGTAGAAGTAGTGGAACTTCTGCAGCGACTCGATCAGCAGGTAGTTGACCGGGAACCAGACGGGGCCGCGCCAGTTCGAGTTGCCCCCGAAGAGCCCGCTCGTGGACTCGGCCGGCTCGTAGTCCACGCGATGCTCGATCCCGCCAAGCCGGAGCGAGTAGGGATGATCCATGTGAAAGCGTGATATGCCGCGGACGCCGTGCGGCGAGAGGAACTCCGCCTCGTCCAGCATCAGCCGGAGCACGCGCGGTAGCTGGGCACGCCCGACGATCGCCAGCAAACGGCGAACGCCCGCGCCGGGCCGCGTCGCCATCTCGACGTGGTCGCGAAACTCCGGATGGTTGTCGATGAACCACTGCATCCGGCGCTTGAAGCCGGGGAGCTTGTCCACCACCTCGGGCTCGAGCGTCTCCACCGCGAACAGGGGGATGAGCCCGACGATCGAGCGCACCTTCAGCGGCGAGGCGGCGCCGTCGGCGTGGAGCACGTCGTAGTAAAACCCATCCCCTTCGTCCCACAGGTTGATGCCCGTGGGACACTGATCGACCGCGTGCGCGATGAAGACGAAGTGCTCGAAGAACTTCGAGGCGACGTCTTCGTAGGCCGGATCCTGCCGGGCGAGCTCGAGCGCGATCGCCAGCATGTTGAGGCAGTACATGCCCATCCAGGAAGTGCCGTCCGACTGCTCGAGGCGGTCCCCGGTCGGCAAGGGCGCCGAGCGATCGAAGACGCCGATGTTGTCGAGGCCGAGGAAGCCGCCTTGGAACACGTTCCGGCCCTCGGCGTCCTTGCGGTTCACCCACCAGGTGAAGTTCAGCAGGAGCTTGTGGAAGACCTTCTCGAGGAATTCGCGGTCGCCCCGGCCGCGCAGTCGCCGCTCGATCCGGTAGACGCGCAGGGCCGCCCACGCGTGCACGGGCGGGTTCACGTCACCGAACGACCACTCGTAGGCCGGAATCTGGCCGTTCGGGTGCATGTACCACTCGCGCAGGAACAGGATGAGCTGCGCCTTGGCGAAGTCGGGATCGACCAGAGCGAGCGGAATCGTGTGGAAGGCCAGATCCCACGCCGCGTACCACGGGTATTCCCACTTGTCGGGCATGGAAATGACGTCTTCGTTGTAGAGGTGTCGCCATTCGCGATTACGCCCGTCGAGCCGGCCGGCCGGCGGGAGGAACGCCGGGTCACCCTCCAGCCAGCGCCGGACGTCGTAGTGATAGAACTGCTTCGACCAGAGGAGGCCGGCGAACGCCTGGCGCATGACGTTCCGCGCGTCGTCCGACAGCTTCTTCGGGATGACCGTCTCGTAGAAGCGCTCGGCTTCCTGCATGCGCTGACCGAAGACGACGTCGAACTCCTTGCCGAACGGGTCGCCCGGAATCGGCGTGCTGGAGAGCCGGAGCCGCGTGACCGCGCTCCAGCCGGGGGCGAGCGTGTGCCGGTAGTACGCCGCGGTTTTCGTGCCCACGCTCTCGGGGTTGACGGCGTCCTTCCGGCCCTCCACGACGCGCGCGTTGATCGAGTCCTTCACGTACGGACGCGCGTTTGGCCGGCCGTACAGGAGCTCGACGTTCGTGTCGTTCTCCGTGAAGAGGAGTTCGGGCGCGCCCTCGCAGTAGAGCCAGCGCGCGCCGAGCGAGGCGTGGTCGCCCTCGATCACCTCGAAACCGCCGGCGGTGTCGGCCGCGCGCAGCGTGGGCCGCTCGGGTCCGCCGGCGTCCCACGACCAGGTGTTCCGATACCAGAGGGTCGGCAAGAGGTGCAGCTCCGCCGATTCCGGGCCGCGATTGGTCGCGGTGATCCGGACGAGGACGTCGTCGGGCGCCGCTTTCGCGTACTCGACCAACACGTCGAAGTACCGGTCCCCCTCGAAAACGCCGGTGTCGATCAGCTCGAACTCCGGCGCCCGGCGGTCGCGGCGACGGCTCTCGTTCACCAGCGCCCCGTAGGGGAACTCCGCCTGCGGGTACCTGTAGAGATACTTCATGTACGAATGGGTCGGCGTCGAGTCGAGGTAGAAGTAGTACTCCTTCACGTCCTCGCCGTGATTGCCCTCGTTGCCGGTGAGACCGAAGAGGCGTTCCTTGAGGATCGGGTCGCGGCCGTTCCAGAGGGCCAGCGCGAAGCAGAGCCGCCCGTGGTTATCGCAGATCCCGGCGATGCCGTCCTCGCCCCACCGGTACGCGCGCGACCGCGCGTGGTCGTGCGGGAAGGACTCCCAGACCGTGCCGTGGGGGCTGTAGTCCTCGCGGACGGTTCCCCATTGACGCTCGGCCAGGTACGGACCCCACCGTTTCCAGTGGGCCGTGCGGTCCTGGGATTCCTGGAGCCTCAGCTCCTCTCTCGTCGGAGCTCTTCGCCGGCTCGAGCGCCGAGGGCTATCGGGCGCCTTGGGCACGGCGTGCTCGAGCGACGGCGCGGGATCGCAACGATCTGGCGATAGCGGCCGCGCCGAGGAGCGCCGCCCGCGGCTCGAGGACCACGTGCACGGGAATCGAGGCGAGCATGGGGCTCAGCCGGCCCTTGTCGCGAAACGCGGCCATGAACGTGCCGTCCTCCAGCTTGGCCAGGATCTTCGGCGCGATGCCGCCTGCGACGAAGACGCCGCCGACCGCGAGCGCCTTGAGGGCGAGGTTGCCGGCTTCGGCGCCGTAGACGGACACGAAGACCTCGAGCGCCTGGACGGAGCGCGGATCGCGGCGCTCGAGCGCCGCCTCGCTGACGGCCGCGCTCGGATCACCGCTCTCCATCCGCGCGCGCAGCCACTCCGGCTCGGGCGTGCCGTCGCTGGCCACCAGGAACCGGTAGATGTTGTAGAGCCCGGGCCCGGAGACGACGCGCTCGTAGCTGACGCGTCCAAACTCTCGCCGCAGGAACTTCCAGAGATCGATCTCGAGATCGTTGCGGGGCGCGAAGTCGACGTGGCCGCCCTCAGAGGGCACCGTATGGTGGCGGCGGCCGTCCCAGGGCAGCACGACTTCGCCGAGCCCGGTGCCGGCCGCGATCAAGGCCATGTTGGCCTTGTGCGGCTTGCCGGCTTGAAGCGTCGCCAGCGCCGACGGCCCGAGGCCCAGCACCCCGTGCGCGGTGGCCTCCAGGTCGTTCACCAGCTTCATGCGCGACGTCCCGGCGCTCTGCGCGAGCGCGGCCTCGTCGACCACCCACGGCAGATTGATCGCGGTGCATCGGCCGTCGATGACGGGGCCGGCGACGCCGACGCAGGCCGTGTCGATCGTGACGGGCGGGCCCTCCAGGAGAAACTGTCGGATCGCCTGCTCGGGCGCCGCGTAGCCGTGGCTCGCGGTCACGGATTCACGGACGAGCGCCTGCCCGCGACCCCGGTCGTCGAAGAGGGCCAGCGCAGTCTTGGTCCCGCCGACGTCGCCGGCGAGGATCACCCGGCGGTCTGCTCGACGTGACCGCCGAACTTCTGCCGCATGGCCGAGAGGACCTTCTCGGCGAAGGTATGATCCTGACGCGACCGGAATCGCGTGTAGAGCGACGCCGAGAGCACGTCGGCCGGCACGCCTTCTTCGACCGCCGCCATGACGGTCCAGCGCCCCTCGCCGGAGTCGGCCACCACGCCCGTGTAGTTCGACAGCGTGGGATTCTCGGTGAGCGCCTGCGCCGTCAGGTCGAGAAGCCACGAGCTGACCACCGAGCCGCGGCGCCACACCTCGGTGATGTCGCGGATGCTCAGCTCATATCGCAGGTCGGGTTCCAGCGCCTTCGAGCCGGCGTTCTTGAGGATGTCGAGGCCCTCGGCATAGGCCTGCATGAGCCCGTACTCGATGCCGTTGTGGATCATCTTCACGAAGTGGCCGGCGCCCGCGGGACCGCAGTGCAGATAGCCCTGCTCGGCGGTGCCGCCCACGGCCTCACGGCCGGGCGTGCGCGGCACAGTGTTCGACCCCGGAGCGAGCGTCTTGAAGATCGGCTCGAGGCGCTGGACGATCTCCGGCTCGCCGCCGATCATCAGACAGTAGCCGCGCTCGAGCCCCCAGACGCCGCCGCTGGTGCCGACGTCGACGTAGTGAATGCCCGCCGGCCGCACCATCTTCATGCGACGCACATCATCCTTGTAGAAGGAGTTGCCGCCGTCGATGATCGTGTCGCCGGACGACAGGCGCTTGGCCAGATCGGTCACGACCTGCTCGGTGGCCGCGCCGGCGGGCACCATCACCCACACGACGCGGGGAGGCCTGAGCGCCCGGACGAGGTCGTCGAGCGTCGTCGTGCCGGTCCCACCGTCGGCGGTCACCGCCTTCACCCCGGCCGGGTCCGACGCGTAGCCGACGATCTCGTGGCCGCCTCGGATCAAGCGGCGCGCCATGTTCCCACCCATCCGGCCCAGCCCGACCATCCCCACTTGCATGGAATCCTCCGATTCGTTCATAAGCGCACCTCGGTCGGCGGGGCCCCAGCCCCGCGACGACCTGCGGCGCGCACCCTGTTCATAGGCGCACCTCGGTCGGCGGGGGCCCAGCCCCGCGACGACCTGCGGCGCGCACTTCAGATGGCCTGGCGGAGCCGGGCCAATCCGTTTTTCACGTCGGTCCCGAGATGCACGCGCAACGCGCGGCGGCCGCGCTCGCGCAGCACATGGAAGTCGCCCAGCGCCTGCGCGTTCTTCACCACGCCGAACGAGTACCGCCGGCCTGGCACCGGCAGATCGTCGGTGTCGTCGCAGGTGATCTGGACGAACACGCCGGAGTTCGGGCCGCCCTTGTACGCCTGACCCGTCGAGTGCAGATAGCGCGGCCCGAAGCCGACGCAGGTCGCGACCCGGAACCGGTCGCGCACCGCGAGCCGGATCACCGAGAGCTCGGCCTCGTGCGTTTCGCTCATCGGGACGTACGCCAGGAAGGCGGCATAATCGCCCGGCTTGATCGACTCGAGATGGGCCTTCAGCGTCGCCGCGAACGCCGGATCGCTCACGCCGAGGGGCGAGTCGGGCGGCAGCGCGCCGGCATTCTCGTAGTTGTCCGTCAGCGCGCGCGTCGCCACCTTGCTGGCCTCGACGTCGGGCTGATCGAACGGGTTGACGCCGATGATCGCGCCGGCGACGGCCGTGGCAACCTCCCAGCGGAAGAACTCCGCGCCGAGGTGATACGGATCGGGAACGCGGAGGCGCACGACCGGCTGGCCGGCGCGCTCGAGCGCGGCCATCGCCTCGTCCTGCGCGGGCTCGGCCGCGGAGTCCAGACGCACATAGACGAAGTGGCGGTCGTCACCATACACCGCCGGCGCTCCCAGCGGCTCGCCGTCGACCGGGATTAAGCCCTTGCCCACCTTGCCCGTCGACTCGGCGAGGAGCTGCTCGAGCCAGACGCCGAGGGCGCCGATGCCGGGCGACGTCACCAGCGTGACCTTGTCGCGCCCGCGCTGCGCGAGAACGCCCAGGAGAATCCCGAGGAGAGCGCCCGGATTGTCCGCGACTCGGACGGCCGGGCCGCAGCGATCCGCCATCTCGGCGGCCAGGGCGAGGAATCGCGCAACGTCGAGCCCCATGATCGCTGCCGGCGCCATGCCGAAGTCCGACAGCGCCGAGTAGCGCCCGCCAATCGACGGTACGCCGGGGATGATCCGGCGGAAGCGATGCTTGTTCGCCGCCTGCTCCATCCGCGAGCCGGGGTCGGTGATCGTGATGAAGTGATTGCCGGCACGCTCGGCACCGATCGTTCGCCGCACGCGATCGAAAAAATACGAAAAGAAGATGCTCGGCTCGAGCGTGGTGCCGGACTTGCTCGAGACGATGAAGAGCGTCCGGGCCACGTCGATCCGGTGCTCGAGCGCGTGGATCTGCCCCGGGTCGGTCGAGTCCAGGACGAAGAGCTCGGGATATCCGGCGATACGACCGAACGTCGACTTGAGGACTTCCGGGCAGAGGCTCGCGCCGCCCATGCCGAGCACCAGCGCGTGAGTGAAGCCGGCGCGGCGGATCTCGTTGGCCAGGTCGCCGAGCGCGCTGGCGCGGACGCGCTGCTCACCGGCGACGGCGAGCCACCCGAGCCAGCTCGCCTCGTCGGCGCCGGTCCACAAAGTCGCGTCCCGCGACCAGAGGCGTTTCATCTTGTCGCCGGCGCGCCACTGCTCGAGCTCGGCGCGCACCGCCGCCTCGAGAGCGTCCGGCAGCCGGAACGTCGTGTCGCCGCTCACGGCGATCTCCGGCGGACGAGCTCACGAACAGAACCGCCGTCGGCGACGACGACCGTATCGGCGGTGCCGAGAAACAGCCCCGTGTCGATGACGCCGGGAATTGCCCGGATCGCCCGCTCGAGCCGCGCCGGGTCGTCGATGGGCCCTACCGCGCAGTCGAGGATCACGTTGAAGTTGTCGGTCACGAACGGGCCGTCCTCAGCAGCCCTCAGGGCAGGCTTCAGCTCGAGGTCGCCCAGACGCCGCCGGCAGAGCGGGAGCGCGAACGGCAGGACCTCGACCGGAAGGCGGCCGCGGCGGCCGAGGGTATCGACGAGCTTCTCGGCGGTCACGAGGATGACCTGACGCCGCGAGGCAGCCGCGACGATGCGCTCGCGCACCAGGGCGGCGCCATAGCCTTTGATGAGGTTGAGGTAGGGGTCGACCTCGTCCGCACCGTCGACGGTGAGGTCGATGTCAGCCTCGAGCCCCACGAGATCGATGCCGAGCTCGCGGGCCAGGTGGGCCGTTTCGTCGGACGTCGCGACACCGCGCGCCCGCAGGCCCTCGCGTATGCGCGCGGCGAGGGCCTGGACGAACGCCCTGGCGGCCCGGCCCGAGCCGAGCCCGACGACGGCGCCGTCCCGGACGAAGCCGAGGGCGTGTGACGCCAGTGCTACGAGCGGATCGTCGGTCGTTGCTGCCATGCGGGCATGGCCCCGCCACAAGGATACCGCCAAGCGCACGAGCTGCCCCGGCCGATTTGGATCCGATTTGGATGCGCGGAACACCGCCGGCGATTCAAGAATCCCCGAGGGGAGCTCGAGCGTCTGAAGGGCCTGGAGGCGAAGAGCATGTTGACGATGTTGCTACCGACCATCCTGCTGTTGACGCTGGTCGTGTCGCCGCTGGTGTGGCGAATCCGTGCCGACCGGCGTCGCGACCGTGCGGATATTCTGCGCGCCGATATATACAGCGCCGTCAATCGGCGGCTGCACGGCGAGTCCCTGCTCACGGTCGATGTCGAGCCGAAGACGCTCTGGCATTCCGGCCGCGTCGTCCTCTGGACGCCCGCCGGCTACGAGGATCTGGCCGAGAGCGTGTGGCGGGACGTCGCCGGGCGCATGCCGGTCGACTACGAGCTTGTGGTGAAGCCCGGGCACGCGGAGGAGCCGCTGCGGCGCGCGGCCTGATACGTCACCGCCGCCGCGCGCTGCGGCGGTGACGTCGCGCGCGGCGGAGATCAGGCGCTGAAATCAGTAGCGCGGCAGCGGAGATTGTCTTAGATTCGTGCCCGTGTCGAAACGGGACGCATCGGCGCGGTGACTGCGAGCTAGATTCACCGCGGTGCCGAGCAAGCCGTTCGGTCGTGATCTGTTTCTAGATGCCCGTTACAAGCAAACGGGCACGCGTTTCCTCGTCTATCCGCAACCAAAGTTCCTGCGCGGCTTCGCTCGGCCGGTCACCATTCACGTCGACTCGACACCGGGCACCATCGGGCCCGGCCCGGCCGATGAGCGCATGTACGTCGTCGACGCGCGCAGCAAGCGCCCGTACTCGGACACGGGCCAGGTGCCACCGTACTCCGGCCGGGTCCTGGACCGCGCCGTTCCCAATCAGCGCGGTCACTTCGACGAGATCGCCCCGGAACACCCGACCTTCAGGTCGGCGACGGTCTACGGCACCGTCAGGTGCGTCCTCGACATTTGGGAAGCCTATCTGGGCCGCCGTGTCGCGTGGCACTTTCGCGACACCTATCGGCGCCTCGAGATCATCCCGCGGACACGGCACTGGAACGCCTTCTCGATGTTCGGCTACATCGAGTTCGGCGAGGGCGACCCATCGGGGCTTCTGTGCGAGAACTTCGACAGCGTCGCGCACGAAGTCGGCCACCTCATCCTCAAGGGCGTGATCGGCAACCCAAAGGAGCGGCTCGTCGAGCTGCGCGCTCACGAGGAGGCGTGCGCGGACCTGGTCGCGATCCTGTCGTCGCTCCACTTCAACGAGGTCGTCGACCGCCTGCTCGAGCGCACGCAAGGACGGCTCTACGCCTCGAGTGTGGTCACGCGTATCGGCGAGTCGGTCGTGGACCGCAACGCGTACAACAACTTCACGATCAGCGACGTCCCGTGGGACCCCAATCCCGACTCGTACAAGTACGCCCTCTGCCTGCCGTTCGAGGGCGCGGTCTTCGACCTCCTGGTCGAGCTCTACGAGCGACGCCTGGTGGCCCGGGAGATGATCGCCCCGAACATCGCCGAGCACTCGACCCACACGCGTGGCCGCGCCGTGCGTCGCCTCCATCGAGTGTTCGCCCGTGCGTTCGCGCGTCACGGTGATACCTTCAAGCTGGCGCTCGCGGAAGCTCGAGACTATCTGGGCATGCTGCTCGCGCGCACCTGGCAGATGACGCCGCAGACCGACTTCTCCTATGCGAAGGTGGTGGCCACGATGCTGGCCGCCGATCAGCAGCTGGGCGGGCGCAACGGCCCGCTCATTCGAGCCAGCTTCGCGAGACGACAGATCGTGCCGGCGAAGCCCTGAGAGCCCGGATGCCGATTCGCATTCTCGTCCCCGGCGCGGGCTCCGGGCCCGGCAACAGCCTGATGCGCAGTCTCCGCTCGGGCGACTCGTCGTTCGTCATCGTCGGCTGCCACGACGACCGCTTCGTCCTTCGCAAGTCGACCGCCGACCGGAACTATCTGGTGCCTCCCCGCGGGCACGCGCGCCATTCGACGGCGCTCCGCCGGATCATCCGCCGCGAGAAAGTCGATCTGCTCATCCCGAATACGGACGACGACGTCGCCCTCGTGTCCCGCTTGCGCGCAACACTTCCCTGTCGCGTGTTCCTGCCGAGCCGAGGAGCGGTCGCGCTCTGCCAGGACAAGTACCGTCTGACGGCGCACCTCGGCGCCCATGGGGTGCCGGTGCCGCGGACGTTCGCCGTGCGATCCCATCTGGCCGTGGCGCGCGCGTTTCGCGACCTCGGACGGCCGCCGCGCGTGTGGTGCCGCATCCGATCCGGCAGCGGCTCGCGCGGCGCCGCACCCATGACGAGCCCGCGGCAGGCCACCAACTGGATTGCCTACTGGCGCGAGATACGCGGGGTGCCGGCGCGGGCCTTCACGATCGCGGAGTACCTCCCGGGCCGAGATTTCGCCTGCCAGAGCCTGTGGAAGGACGGCACGCTCGTCCTCGTGAAGACGGTCGAGCGGCTGTCGTACTTCGGGGGCGGCAGCCAGCCCAGCGGAGCCTCCTCGATCGCGGGGCTGGCCAAGACGGTGGTCGACTCGCGCGTCGTCGACGCCAGCGTCGCCGCCGTCCGCGCGCTCGGCCCTCGCGTCACCGGCGCGTTCAGCGTCGATCTGAAGGAGAACGCCCGCGGCGTTCCCTGCGTCACCGAGATCAACGCCGGCCGCTTCATCACCATGATGAATTTCTTCGACCTGGCCGGAAAGCACAACATGACCCTGACCTACGTCCGCCTCGCGCTCGGCGAGCCGGTCGCGGTCGGCGAATCCTACGATCGCGTGGAAGACCACTACTTCGTGCGGGACGTCGACGCCCTGCCCGGCATCTTCCACGCGGACGAGCTGTTCGAGGGTGTCCACGACGCGCGGGGATAGCCCCCGGCGCCGAACGAAACGAAACGGTCGAAGGGAGGTGATTGAATGAGCGGGTTTGGCGACGACAAGCGACACGAGGTCACGTTCGAGGTTCGAGGCCCGAAGAACAGAAAGCAGGTCAAGGCCTACATGAAGAGGCTCCGCGGCATCTTGCGTGGCCTCCCGGGTAACATCGCGTCGCAGTCCCTCAAGAAGGCGAGAGGCAAGGCGAAGTCGCGGAAGCGCAAGCCGAAGCGGCGCCGGACCGGGTAGAGCCAGATGCGGCGGGCCCCGCGGCGCCACGCGCTCGGGGTCCGTCCGCCTAACCACGCGAGGATCTGCCATCAAGCGCAAGACTCGAGCGGATGTGCGCGGCGCAGGCCGTCGCGGGGCTGGGGCCCCGCCGGCCGAGGCGCGCCCATGGAAAGATGCCCTGCAACGGGTGACGGTCAGCGGACTCGACCGCCAGGCCGCCGAGAGTCTCTATCTGGAGCTGAAGCGATTCTGCCGAACGGAGGGCGCCGAGCTCGTGCGCTTCGCGGTCAGGGAGTACAGCCGCAAGCGCTAGCCGGGCTCAGCCGAGCGCCCGATACTCCGCGTCCGCTCGCTCGAGCCAGAGCGGCATCTCCATCGCCCGCAGGAGCTCGAGCGCCGTGGTCAGATGCTCGCGCGCAGGTTCGCGCATGCCGTGCCGGCGGTAGAGCGCGCCGAGCTCGAGCGCGCACGTGGCGCGGAGGGGCCGCATGCCGAGCTCGTTCGCCAGCGTCATCGCCTCGCGGTATGACGCTTCCGCCGGCGCGTACGACGACGGGTCGGTCCGGGCCGCGACGGCCCCACGCAGGCGGAGCGCCCAGGCCTCGTTGCCTCGTTCCGTCCGCTCGCGCGCGAGCGTGAGGGCGCGCCACGCGAGCGTCGTGGCGTCGTCCAGTCGTCCCGCGATGAGGTACGCGTCGCCGAGCGAGGCCAGACGCGCCGAGTGGCTGGCCATCCGGCCCATGGCGACCTCCTGCTCGATCGCTCGCTCGAGCAACGGCAGACCCTCGGCGACCCGTCCGCCGAGCGCGTACGCATACCCGAGCCGCGATCTCAAAACCGGCTCCCACAGTCCGATGTGCCAGGTCTCGCTGAGCTCGAGCCCGCGCTCCAGAGCCGGCACCGCGCGCGCGAGATCGCCCCGGCCGAGATAGAGCCGCCCGAGCGCCGCGTACTCCGAGGTCAGGCTGAGGGGATGATCCGCGGCCTCGGCCATCTGGAGCCCTTCCTCGCCGACGGCGATGCCCTCCGTGAAGTCGCCGAGCTCGGTCAAGCAGAGCACCAGCCAGACCCGCGAGTGCACGGACGAAAGGAAAGGCAGCCCGAAGCGCTCGAAGGTGAGGTCACCGACGAGCCGCTCGACGTTGCGCCGGAGGAACTCGGTGCCTTCGCGGTAGCGCCCGAGCTCGAAGTGGACCTGTCCGAGATACGTGTTGGCGGCGACCTGAAGCGGGAAATCGCCGAGGGCATCCGCCAGCGCCAGGGCACGCCGTCCCGATTCGCGGGCGGCCTCGTGGACGCCGGTGAGACGAAAGTAATCCGTCAGGTACGCCGCGACACGCCCCATGCGGCGCGCGTCGTCGAGTGCCTTGGCGACCGCTTCGGCCCGGCTCAGGTGCTCGAAGATCCGCGCGCGCTCGCCGAGCGGGGTCAGCGCCGTCCGCAGCTCGAATCGGAGATCGATCGACTGCTCGTGCGTGGCCCGGCTCTCCGGAAGGCGCACCAGGGCCTCGAGCGCCTGCTCGAAGCACGTCACCGCTTCGCGGTATGCCGACGCCGCCAGGGCTTTCGCACCGGCTTGCCGCATGTAGGCGACGGTCTTGTCCCAGACCTCGCCGCGGGAGGCGTGGTGCGCCAGGCGCTCGGCGTGCTCGGCGAGTCGGTCAGGATGCAGGCGCTCGATCGCCGCCGTGATGCCGGCGTGCAGCTCGCGGCGGCGCTCGGGCGCCAGGCTCTCGTACGCCACCTCGTGCGTCAGCGTGTGCTTGAACGAATATTCGGCGTCGGGCCCGGCGCCGGTCTCGTAGAGGAATTCGGCGCGGGTCAGCCGTGTGAGCGCGCCCTGGAGCGTGTCGTCGCGCGGTCTGCCGAGCGCACGGAGCACCGCGACCGACACGTCCTTGCCGACCACCGCCCCGGTCTGGAGCAGCTCTCGATCCTCGTGCGGGAGCCGCCCGATGCGCGCGAGGAGAACCTCCTGGATCGTGTCCGGCACGCGGATAGGCGAAGGGGCCCCACCGTCGTCGCGGACGGCCCGCGCCAGCTCCTCCAGAAAGAACGGGTTGCCCTCCGCCTTGGCCACGATGACGTCCACGAGCGGTTCGGGCGCCTGGTCGGTACCCAACACACCGCGGATGATCCGCGCGCTGTCCTCGGGCGCGAGCCGTTGCAGCGCGATCTGCGTCGAGAACGACTTCTCGATCCAGGGCGGGCGGTATCCGTGGCGATAGGTGCAGACGAGCAGCAGCCGGAGCCCGCCGACGATCTCCGCGAGCGAGGCCAGGCATTCCTCCGACGTTCGGTCGATCCAGTGCAGGTCCTCGACGACGACGACGAGCGGGTTCGCGCGGCTGCGTTTCAGGAGCACCTGCCTCAGCGTCTCGATCACGCGCGCCTTGGTTACCTCGGGGCCGAGCCCCGCCACGTGCTCCGCTTCCGGCTCCAGGCCGAGCACATGGAGCACGCTGGGCGCGTGCTCGAGCAGGTCAAGTCCGGCGTCGAGCAGAGTCGTGCGGGCCTTCTCGGCCATCGTTCCCGGGCTGTCCGTTTCGGTGATCCGGCAAAGCGCCCTGAGCACGTCGAGGATCGGCTGATACGGAACCACGGCGCCGTACGATCGGCACTGGCCTTCGAACTGCAGCACCGTCCTCCCGGTGAGCGCCTCGCGAAATTCCGAGATGAGCCGCGATTTGCCGATTCCCGGCTCGCCGCTGACCCCGACGATCTGGCCCTGCCCGCGAATGGCGGACTCGAGCCCGCTCCACAAGAGCTCGATCTCGCGGCGGCGGCCGACGAAGGCCACCGCGTGCTCAGGGCGGCCGGCTCCTGCCTTCTCCCGGCCGGCCAGCACGAAGGCGCGCCGGGCCGGCAGCTCTGCACCGCGGAGCTCGACCAGCTCGAAGCTTCGCTCGAGAAATGGCGCAGTCGCGTCGCTCACCAGGACGGTGTCGGGCCCGCCGCGCTCGATCAACCCGTCGAGCGCGCCGAGGACCGCCTGCTTGCCATCGAGGTCGAGCTCGGGAGCGCCGGCGCCCTGACCGACGAGAACCTGAGCGGTGTGGATGGCCACCTTGATGGCCGGCCCCGCGGCGCCATCCCGTCGAGATCGATCGACCGCCTTCTGGATCGCCATGGCCGCATGCGCTGCCTGGCTCGGCGCATCCTCCGTCGGGTCGAGACCGAAGGCGCCGATGACCCCGGTCGGGCTCCGCCCTTCGATTCGTCCGCCGAAGCTCTGGATCTTGTCGAGCAACAGCTCGATGACGCGGCCCGTCTCCAGGAGCGCTTCGGGCGCGGAGGCGGCGATCAGCGACGTGCGCAGCAGCGTGACCCGCCGACGCTCCCATCGGAGCGGCGTCAGCGTGGGGGCCGGCACCGTAGATGCTGGAACCGCCGCGGGCGCCGGACTCGACGTCGAACGCAGCGCGCTCGGCGCCGCGCGACGGACCGGCGCCGGAGCCGGAGCCTCGCCGGACCTGAGCCCGTACTTCTCGATTCGAGCGCGCAGGGTGTTGCGCGAGATCCCGAGCACGGCCGCGGTGCGGGAGATGTTCCAGCTCGTCTGGCGCAGAACCTCGACGACGCGGTCGCGCACGGCGTCGTCGAGCGAGCTCGCTCCACCGGACGCGACGCCGGGCGCCGGCGCCGAGGGCTCCGCCGTGACGGCCGGCGTCAGGCCGAGCACGTCGGCCGTCACTTCGGGATCGCTCGACAGGAGTGCGACGCGCTCCATCAGGTTGGCCAGCTCGCGCACGTTGCCCGGCCACGGGTACGCGCGGAGGGCCGCGCGCGCGTCGGGCGAGAGCGTCTTGTTCGACACGCCGTAATCGGCGCACGCTCGCCCGAGGTAATGCTCGGCGAGCAGCATGACGTCGTCGCCGCGCGACCGCAGCGGCGGCAGCAACAGCGTCAGGACCGCGAGGCGATGATAGAGATCCTCGCGGAAGCGGCGTGAGGGAATCGCCGCCTTGAGGTCCTCGTTCGTCGCGGTCAGGATCCACACGTCGATCGGCTCGTCGCGCGTGGCGCCGAGCCGCCGCACCGACCGCTCCTCGAGCACCTTGAGCAGCTTCGCCTGGAGGCCCTCGGACAGGAGCGCCACTTCGTCGAGGAAGATCGTCCCGCGGTTCGCCGCCTGGAACAGGCCCGGCTTGGCCCGGCGCGCATCGGTGAACGCGCCGCGCTCGAACCCGAACATTTCGGCCTCGAGCAGCGTCTCGGGAATTGCCGCGCAGTTGACGTCGACGAACGGGCCCTGCGGCCGCGGGCCCGCCTTGTGGAGGAGCCGGGCGAGAAGGCCCTTGCCCGTGCCCGTCTCGCCCTCGATCAGCACGGGAGGTAGCCGGCGGGCGTCCTGCTGGCGCGCCAGGAGCCGCCCGATCTTGTCCTTGATCGCTTCGATCCCCGAGCTCTCGCCCAGGAGGTCGGCCAGCTGCCGCTTCATCAGGCCTGACATCTTAGCTGCCGGTCAGTGTGGTGTTCAACTCTTGAGCACCAACCGGCGGTGCCCCGATGCGGGTGGCTCCTAACATAGCGTTTTATTGGCATTTCCTGGATGGTATCGAGCTTGCGATATGTACGGCGCCATGGAGGCAGTCATGAGAGAGCCCGGGGCGCGCCGCTGGTCATACACGTTGGCGCTGGGCGCCGTTTCGATGCTCATAGTGACGATCCTGGCGCTGCTGGGCGTGGAATTTCTGGCTGACCACGTCCTCGGGGCCGATCCAGATGTCGCCTGGCAGGCACATCTCGAGCGCGTGGACACCGCGATGGCGCGGAATGACCTCGCCGGCGCCGAGGTGCTGTGGGGCGAGGCGTACGTCGCCGCCATCAAGAGCCGCCACTGGGAGGGCATGGTGGCGGCCGGTGACGCCTACCGCC
>Ga0307470_10000560_pt1 | contig 17696 bp, 13 predicted proteins | sample atmos_gasesAM3C__FD_204565 | JGI IMG/M metagenome (GOLD analysis project Ga0307470, IMG submission 204565) | Hardwood forest soil microbial communities from Morgan-Monroe State Forest, Indiana, United States - atmos_gasesAM3C_05 | ecosystem: Environmental > Terrestrial > Soil > Temperate forest... | reverse complement strand
CCGACGGCGCCGAAACCGAGCGACCGGAGGCGCGGCTCGAGCTCCGCCCAGAGCGCGGTCAGGCGGGGCACCTCGTCCGCGCCGACCTCGACCCGCGCGCGGTCCTCCTCGTGGCGCACGCGGACGACGCGGAAGCCGGCGCCGGCGAGGAGCTCCTCGGCCGCCTCGACGCGGCGCAGCTTGCCCAGGGTCACCGCCTGGCCGTGCGGGATGCGCGAGGAGAGGCAGGCGTTCGCCGGGCGGTCCCACACCGAGAGCCCGAGCCGCCGCGCCGTGATGCGGACCGCCTCCTTGCCGAGCCCGTGGGCGAGGAGCGGCGAGTGGACGCCCCGCGAACGCACCGCGGCGAGCCCGGGGCGGTCGGGACCGGGATCGGAGGCGTTGGTGCCGTCGCAGACCACGGCGTAGCCGCGCGAGCGGGCGAGGGCGACCATGGCGTCCATCCGCATCCCCTGGCAGACGAAGCAGCGGTGGCCGGGGTTCGCCACGTACTCCGGATCGGCGAGCTCGCTGTAGGTCACCACCTCGTGGCGGATGCCGATCTCGCCGGCGAGGCGCCGCGCGGTGTCGAGCTCGGCCCCGGCGAGCGTCTCCGCCGCCGCGGTCACCGCGAGCGCCCTCTCCGGTCCCACTGCGCGCCGGGCGAGGGCGGCGACGACCCCGGAGTCGACCCCGCCCGAGAAGGCGACGACGGCCGAGCCGCGCGCCGCCAGGTCGGCGAGAAGGCGTTCGACCGCCGCGTCGACGGCCCGGCGATCGGCGGGGTCGACCTGGACGGCGGGGGAATCCAGGAAGGTGACCGTCACCGGATCGCCCCGCTCATGCCTGCTCATCCTCGGGCAGTGGCTCAGTTTGGTTCCCGAGGACGGCCGCCTGGAAGGGCGTGAGGGGAGGGCGGGCCCGAAGGCGGCCGCCCGCAGCGGACCAAACGGAGCCACTACCCCTCATAGCTGCTCATCGGCGGGCACGAGCACATCAGGTTGCGGTCGCCCCAGACGTTGTCGACCCGGCCGACCGCGGGCCAGAACTTGTTCTCGCGCACCCAGGGCGCCGGGAAGGCGGCCTGCTCGCGGCCGTAGGGACGGTCCCAGACGTCCGCCGTCACGTCGGCGGCGGTGTGGGGGGCGCGCTTCAAGACGTTGTCGGCGCGGTCGGCCCGCCCCTCCTCGACGGCGCGGATCTCCGCGCGGATGGCGATCATCGCATCACAGAAACGGTCGAGCTCGGCTTTGTCCTCGCTCTCGGTGGGCTCGATCATCAGCGTGCCGGCGACGGGAAAGGACATCGTCGGCGCGTGGAAGCCGTAGTCCATCAGGCGCTTCGCCACGTCCTCGGCCTCGACCCCGGCGCTCGCCTTGAACGGCCGCAGGTCGACGATGAACTCGTGCGCCACCCGGCCGCGGGCGCCGGAGTAGAGGATGCGGTAGTGCGCGGCGAGGCGCGCGGCCATGTAGTTGGCGTTCAAGATCGCCACCTCGCTCGCGCGGGTGAGGCCGCGGGCGCCCATCAGGGCGATGTAGACCCACGAGATCACCAGGATGCTGGCGCTCCCCCAGGGGGCCGCCGCCACGGCGCCGATCGCCTGCGGGCCGCCGGTCGGGATCACCGGATGGCTGGGGAGGAAGGGCGCGAGATGGCGCGCCACCCCGATCGGCCCCATGCCCGGCCCGCCGCCGCCGTGGGGGATGCAGAAGGTCTTGTGGAGGTTCAGGTGGCAGACGTCGGCGCCGTAGTCGCCGGGCCGGCAGAGCCCCACCTGGGCGTTCATGTTGGCGCCGTCGAGGTAGACCTGGCCGCCGTGGCGGTGGACCACGGCGCAGATCTCGCGGATCGCCTCCTCGAAGACGCCGTGGGTCGAGGGGTAGGTGACCATCAGCGCCGCCAGCCGGTCGGCGTGCCGGGCCGCCTTGGCCTCGAGGTCGGCGAGCTCGACGTTGCCGCGCTCGTCGCAGGCGACGGGCACCACCTGGAGACCGGCCATCACCGCCGACGCCGGGTTGGTGCCGTGGGCGGAGACCGGGATCAGGCAGACGTCCCGCCGCCCCTCGCCGCGCGACCGGTGGTAGGCGCGGATCACCATCAGGCCGGTGTACTCGCCCTGCGAGCCCGCGTTGGGCTGCAGCGAGACGGCGTCGAAGCCGGTGATCTCGGCCAGCCAGTCCGCGAGGGTGGCGAAGAGCTCCCGGTAGCCGCGCGCCTGCTCGACCGGCGCGAAGGGATGGACGTTGGCGAGCTCCGGCCAGCTCACCGGCGCCATCTCGGTCGTGGCGTTGAGCTTCATCGTGCACGAGCCGAGCGGGATCATCGAGGTGGTGAGCGAGAGGTCCTTCGCCTCCAGCCGCTTGATGTAGCGCAGCATCCCGTGCTCGGTGTGGTGACGGTTGAAGACCGGATGGGTCAGGTACGCCGAGGTGCGCCCGAGCGGCGTCGGGTAGGGGCGCTCGGCCGCCCCGGCGAGGGCCGCGAGCGACGGCGCCGGGCGGCCCGCGACGGCGGCGAAGACCGCGAGGAGATCCGCTAGGTCGCGCTCGGTCGTCGCCTCGTCGAGCGTCACCCCGACCGCGTCGGGGCCCAGACGACGCAGGTTGATGCCGCGCGCCTCGGCGGCGGCGAGGACGTCGTCGGCCGGCAAGCCCTCGACCCGCAGGGTGTCGAAGACCTCGTCCGGCGGGAGCTCGCACCCCAGGCGGCGGAGGCCCTCGGCCAGGGCGAGGGTCATGCCGCGCACCCGGCGGGCGATGGCGGCGAGGCCTTCGGGGCCGTGGTAGACGGCGTACATGCTCGCCATCACCGCGAGGAGGACCTGGGCGGTGCAGATGTTGCTCGTCGCCTTCTCGCGGCGGATGTGCTGCTCGCGAGTCTGCATCGCCATGCGGTAGGCGATGCGGCCGGCGGCGTCCTTCGAGACGCCGATCACCCGTCCGGGGAGCTGGCGCTTGTAGGCGTCGCGGGTGGCGAAATAGGCGGCGTGCGGGCCGCCGTAGCCGAGCGGCACGCCGAAGCGCTGGGTCGAGCCGACGGCGACGTCGGCGCCGAGCTCACCCGGCGGTCGCAGGAGGGTGAGCGCCAGCGGATCGGCGGCCATCACGACCAGGGCGCCAGCGGCGTGCGCCCGCTCGACGAGGGGGCCGACGTCGAGCACCCGGCCGTCGCTCGTCGGATACTGGAGGAGGACGCCGCAGAGGTCGGCGCCGAATTCCATTTGGTCCGCAGGTTGGTCCGGGCGGCCGATCCGCAGGTCGATCCCCAGCGCGCCGGCGCGGGTGGCGAGGACGGCCAGGGTCTGCGGGTGGCAGTCGGCGGCGGCGAAGAAGGCGTTGCGCTCCGCCGCGCCCACCGCGAAGCAGAGGTGCATGGCCTCGGCGGCCGCGGTCGCCTCGTCCAGGAGCGAGGCATTGGCGACGGCCAGACCGGTCAGGTCGGAGATCATGGTCTGAAAGTTGAGCAGCGCTTCGAGGCGCCCCTGGGAGATCTCCGACTGATAGGGGGTGTACTGGGTGTACCAGCCCGGGCTCTCGAGGACGTTGCGCTGGATGACGCCGGGGACGATCGTCCCGTGATAGCCCATCCCCAGGAACGAGCGCATCACCCGGTTGCGCCCCACCATCTCGCGCAGGGCGGCGAGCAGCTCGCTCTCGCCGAGCGGCCGGCCGGCGAGGCCCTGGAAGGCGAGCGGGCGGCGCAGGCGGATCGCCGCCGGCACCGTCTCGTCGACCAGCGCCGCGAGCGAGGGGAGACCGAGGAGGCCGAGCATCTCGTCCACCTCGCCGTCGCTCGGCCCGAGGTGCCGGCGCGGGAAGGTGTCGGTCGGCGCGGCGAGCGCCAGCGCGGGGGCGTCCGGCGGCGCCGCAACCGTTCCCACCGCCGCGGAGGTCACCCCCGCCGGCTCCTCGCGCTCGACTCTCGCGGCCACCTCCTACTCCTCGCCGCTCTTGACGAACTCCTCGTACTTTTCGGCGTTCATCAGCTCTTTCAAATCCGACGCCGAGGAGAAGCGGATCTTGACCAGCCACCCCTCGCTGTGCGGATCGTCGTTGAGCAGCTCCGGGTCGTCGACCACGGCGTCGTTGACCTCGACGACCTCGCCGGCGACCGGGGTGTAGACCTCGGCCACCGCCTTGACCGACTCGATCGTGCCCAGCTCGTCGCCGGTGTTGAACACCTGGCCGACCTCAGGCAGCTCGACGAAGACGACCTCGCCGAGCTCCTCCTGCGCGAACTCGGTGATGCCGACGACGGCGACCTCGCCGTCGACGTGGATCCACTCGTGCTCCCTCGAATAGAGATAGTCCGTGGGGTACATGCTCTCGATCACCCTCCTCGTATGGCTCGTCCGCCGACGGCTCGCGTGAGGAGCGGCCACCCGTGCCCCGGCCGCCCGCCACCACCCCGTGCCGCGACGAACTCCAGCGATCACTTGGCCCGGCGGTAGAACGGCAGCGGCACCACCGCCGCTGCCAGCTCGCGGCCGCGGACCTCGATCGCCAGCCGGTTCCCTGGTGCCTCCAACCGGGTCGGAACATAGGCCATTCCCAGCGCCTTCTCGAGGGTCGGGCTGAAGGTGCCGCTGGTCACCGCGCCCACCGGGGCGCCGTCCGCGAGCACCGCGTGCCCCTGGCGCGCGATCCCCCGCCCCTCGACCTCGAAGCCGACGAGCTTGCGGGGGGCGCCCGCCGCGCGCTGGGCGAGGAGCGCCTCGCGGCCGAGGAACTCCCCCTTGTCGAGCTTGACCACCCAGCCGAGCCCGGCCTCGAAGGGGGTCGTCGTCTCGTCGATCTCGTGGCCGTAGAGCGCCATCGCCGCCTCGAGGCGCAGGGTGTCGCGCGCTCCCAGGCCGGCGGGCTGGAGACCGTGCGGCGCCCCCGCGGCGAGCAGCCGGCGCCACACCCGCGGCGCCTCGGCGGGCGGCAGGTAGAACTCGAAGCCGTCCTCACCGGTGTAGCCGGTGCGCGAGACGAGCGCCGGCACGCCGTCGACCGTCCCGCGGGCGAAGCCGTAGTAGCGCAGGCTGGAGGGGTCGGGCGAGGCGAGCGGGGCAAGGATCTCGAGCGCCCGCGGGCCCTGGAGGGCGAGGAGCGCGTAGTCGTCGCTCCGATCGGTGACCTCGACGCCCCCGTCGCCGGCGGCGTGCGAGGCGATCCACGCGAGGTCGCGGGGCGCGTTCGAGGCGTTGGCCACCACCAGGAAGTCCTCGGCCGCCAGCCGGTAGATCAGAACGTCGTCGACGTAGGTGCCGCGCTCGGTCAGCAGGCCGCTGTAGTGGGCGCGGCCAGGGGCGAGCTTGCCGACGTCGTTGGGGGTCAGGCGCTGGAGGAGCTCCTGGGCACCCGCCCCGTGCACCCGGATCTCGCCCATGTGCGAGACGTCGAAGAGCCCGGCCGCGTTGCGGACGGCCCGGTGCTCGTCGATCACCCCGGCGTACTGCACCGGCATCTCCCAGCCGGCGAAGCCGACCATGCGCCCGCCTGCCTCGAGATGGCACTCGTAGAGCGGGGTGCGCCGGAGCGCCTCGGCAACCTGAGCCATGTCGGGAAGGCCTTTCTGCGCCAGCAGCGGATCGGGAGCGGATCGCCCGATCCGCTCGGCGGAAAACGGTATCACAGCGGGCTGGAGGCGGGCTGGAGGTCACTCCTCGCGGACGATGAGCACCGGGATCCTCACCCGGTGGCGCAGGGGGTCGACGGTCGAGCCGAAGAGGAGGTCCCCCAGGAGCTTGTGGCCGTGGGCGCCCATCACCATGAGGTCGACGCCCTCGTCCTCGACGGCGCGGGTGAGCTCCTCGACCGGGGCGCCGTAGCGCAGGAGGACGCGGGCCTCGACCCCCTGCGCCGCCGCCGTCGCGCGCGCCGACTCCAGGTAGCGGCGGTCGTCGCGGGTCTCGAGGTCGTCCGACTCGCGCCCGAAGTAGCGCGGCCCGAACCCCTCCGCGACGTGGACGAGGAGCAGCTCGGCGCCGTTGGCGCGGGCGAGCGACAGGGCGTGCTCGAGGATCGGCCGGTCCGAGGCGTCAGCGGCGAGCGCCGCCGCCACCCGCCGGTAGCTCCGCTCGGGGACCGCCCCGATCGCGGCCGGCGGGGCGGCCGCCGCGCGGCGGCGGAAGCGCGTGAGCAGGGGCTCGGCCGCGACGTAGAGGAGGAGCCCGGCCAACCCGACCCCGGCGGCGACGGCCGCACCCCGCACCAGCGGCCCGAGCGCGACGAGCTGGTCGCCGGCGAGGGCCACGACCAGCTTGACGTTCAGGAAGACGATCACCGCCGCCGTCGCCCAGGCGAGCGCCTTGAGCAGCGGCCCGCTGGCGAACTCGCCCATGCGGGCGCGGTCGCCGGTGAAGCGGACGAGCGGCACCACCGCGAAGGGGAGCTGGAGCGAGAGGACCACCTGGGAGAGGATGAGGAGCTTGTAGGTGCCATGGTCGCCCAGGACGGCGATCGTCACCACCGCCGGGATGAGGGCGAGGGCGCGGGTCAAGAGGCGCCGCATCCACGGGCGCATGCGAAACTCGAGGAAACCCTCCATCACCACCTGGCCGGCGAGCGTGCCGGTGAGCGTCGAGCTCTGGCCGGCGAAGAGGAGGGCGACGGCGAAGGCGAGGCTGGCGAGGCTGGTGCCGAGGAGCGGCGCGAGCAGCGTGTGGGCCTGCCCGAGCTCGGTCACCACCAGGCCGCGGCGATGGAAGGCGGCGGCGGCGAGCACCAGGATTGCGGCGTTGACCAGGAATGCGCAGTTGAGGGCGATCGCCGAGTCGAGCAGGTTGTAGCGGTTGGCCTCCCGCATCCCCTCGGGGCTGCGCGTCACCTGCCGGGTCTGCACCAGGGCGGAGTGGAGATAGAGGTTGTGGGGCATGACCGTCGCCCCCAGCATGCCGATCGCCACGTAGAGCGCCTCGGGCGAGTCGAGGCGCGGCCGGAAGCCGGCGACGACGCCGTGCCAGTCGGGGTGGACGAGGAAGATCTCGAAGACGTAGCAGGCACCGATCCCCGCCACCAGGGCGAGGATGAAGCCCTCCATGCGCCGGATCCCCAGGCGCTGCATGGCGAGGAGGACGAAGACGTCGGCGGCGGTCACCAGGACGCCGATCATCAGCGGCAGACCGAAGAGGAGCTTCAGGCCGATCGCCGTCCCCAGCACCTCGGCGAGGTCGCAGGCGCCGATCGCGATCTCGCAGAGCACCCAGAGCGCCAGCGCGACGGGGCGCGGAAAGGCGTCGCGGCAGCTCTGCGCGAGGTCGCGCCCGGTGACGATCCCCAGCCGCGCCGAGAGCGTCTGGAGCAGTACCGCCATCAGGTTCGACAGCAGGAGGATCCAGAGGAGCTGGTAGGCGAAGCGCGAGCCCCCCTCGATGTCGGTCGCCCAGTTGCCCGGGTCCATGTAGCCGACCGAGATCATGTAGGCCGGTCCGGCGAAAGCGAAGAGCCGGCGCCAGAAGCTGGGACCCTGGGGAAGGCGGACGCTGCCGTGGACCTCCGGCAGCGAGGCGATGCCCCTCGGCACCGTGACCGCCGCCGCTCCCGTCGTTTTCCCGATCTCCTTGCGCTGCAAGAGCCGCCCTCCGATCGCCCCCTCAAGCCCGGTGCCGCATACCCCGGTTTTGGACAGCCGAAATCATAACTCGATCCTGTCCAAACAGGAAAGTTTGAGCTGAAAGGCCCGCTTCGACGGCTTCAGTGCCGCGCGGAGCCGAGCCGCTGGTCGAGCTCCGCCGCGAGGCTGCGCTGAGCGTCGGTGAGCGGCCCGCGCCGCTCCTCCTGGCGCAGGGTCTCGCGGGCGAGGTGGAGGGCGAGGGGAACCTTCTCGGGGGCGACGCGGGCGAGATCGTCGAGATGGCGCTCGACGGTCGCGCGGTCGCCCCGCGCCGCCGGGCCGGTGAGCGCTTCCAGGGCGTCGCCGGCCGCCAGCGCCTCGCCGACGGCGCCGCGCGCCAGCTCCAGGTAGCCGCGCGCCACCGCCGGCGGCAGCCCCAGCCGTCCGGCGACGTCCGCCGCAGCGGCGAGGAGGGTCGTCACCCCTCCCGCCGCGAGCGTCGCCGCGAAGTGGTAGAGCGGCCGGGCGCCGGCGGGGACCAGGGCCGCCTCGGCGCCCAGGGCCGCGGCCAGGCGCTCGCCCAGGGCGACCGCCGCGGGGTCGCCGGCGAGGGCGAAGAAGACGCCGCGGGCCTCCGCCGGATCGGGGAGCGGACGCGGGAAGGCTTTCAGAGGATGGAAGGAGCCCAGGGCCGAGCCGGACGGTCCCCCGAGGGGCGCCAGGACTTCGGCGCCGATCCCGCCGGCGGTGTGGAGCACGATCCGCGCCTGCCGCCGGGCGCCGAGCGTCGCGGCGACCCCCTTCAGGGCGGCGTCCGGCACCGAGAGGATCAGGAGGTCCTGGCCGGCGGTCGCGAGCCGCCCGAGCTCCGCACGCCCCACGACCGCCACCGGCCGCGCGCCGGCCGCGGCGAGCCAGCCGGCCAGGCTCTCGCCGACCCGGCCCGGGCCGACCAGGGAGAAGGTGAGGTCCTCCAGAGGGGAAGGGGGCACTGCGGCTACAATAGCGGCCACGACGACATAGTAGCAAGCCGTGCGGCGGGGGACGGATGGCCTAAAATGCCTTCTCTCTCAATAGTTTGGCCTTGACAAGCGGGGGTGCCTCGAGTACTCTTCTTTAGCACTCTCACGCCGAGAGTGCTAAGCCCCCCGAGGGCTTCACGATGGTCGAGACACGCACTCCCCACAAGCTCTCCGCGCGCGATCGCGAGATCCTCAAGGACGTCATTCTCACCTACATCCTGTCGGCCGAGCCGGTCTCCTCGCGCTCGGTCGCCAAGCAGGGGCGCTCGGGGCTCTCCGCGGCGACCATCCGCAACGTGATGGCCGATCTCGAGGATGCGGGCTACCTGGTGCAGCCGCACACCTCCGCCGGACGGGTGCCGACGCGGGCCGCCTACCATCTCTTCATCGAGTCCCTCATGCAGGTGGAGCGGATCTCGGCCCGCGACCGGCGCTACATCGACGAGAACCTGAAGGGCGTGCCGGCCGATCCCGAGCAGCTCATGGGCGCCACCTCCCACCTGCTCTCCGAGCTCTCCCACCAGGTCGGCCTGGTGGTCACCCCGCAGCTCGGCGACACCGTCTTGAAGGCGGTCGATTTCGTGCCCCTGGACGGCCGGCGGGTGCTCTGCGTCGTCATCTCGGCCGACGGCTTCCTCGACAACAAGGTGATCGAGACCGAGGAGGGCGTCACCCGCGAGGACCTCAAGCGGAGCGCCAACTACCTGACCGAGAATTTCTCGGGGCTGACGCTGCGCGAGATCCGCGACCGGCTGCTGCGGATGATGGCCGACGAGCGGGCGCAGATGGACCGCCTGCTCGCCCTGACCATCGACCTCGCGCGCTCCGGGCTCGACGTCGACGTGGGGCCCGAGGTGCTGGTCGACGGCACCTCGAGCCTCCTCGCCCAGCCCGAGCTGACCGACATCCAGCGGGTACGGCGCCTGTTCGACACCTTCGCCGACCGGGCGCGCCTGGTCAAGATGCTCAACCAGTGCATCCAGGGCCAGGGGATGCGGGTGCTGATCGGCGACGACAGCGACCTGACCTCCGCGCTCGACTTCAGCCTGGTCGCCACCGCCTACGGCATCGGCGGCCGAACCCTCGGCACCCTCGGCATCTTCGGACCCTCGCGGATGGAATATCAGAAGGTCATCCCGCTGGTTCATTACCTCGGCGAGACCCTGAGCCGGGCGCTGGCCGCGGGCTTCGGCGACTCGGCCAGGGATTCGAAAAGGAACTGATCTAGAATCCGCGAGGCTCAACCGACGCAGGAGAGACGGCAGATGGCAGATGAGATGAGCGACCACGGGTCGGACGCGACCGAGCTCGACACCGAGCTGGACCTCGACGAGGGGCAGGATCTCGAGTCGGCGATGCGCGACGCGGTGGCGGCCGTCGAGGTGGTCGAGTCCGGCGGCGCGCCGGCCGCCGCAACCGCGGGCGCCGAGCCGGCGGCCGAGGTGGTGCGGCTCCGCCGCGAGATCGCCGATCTCCGCGACCGCTCGGTGCGGACGCTCGCCGACTTCGACAACTACCGCAAGCGCGCCGAGCGCGAGCGCCAGGACGCCAAGCGCTACGCCCTGCTCGAGCCGCTGCGCGACCTCCTCTCCGTGGTCGACAACCTCGAGCGGGCGCTCTCGGCCGAGGGCTCCGCCGACGACTTGAAGCGCGGCGTCGAGATGACCTTGAAGGGGATGCGCGACCTGCTGCGCCGCCACGGCGTCGTCGAGGTGGAGGCCACGGGGGCGGCGTTCGACCCGGCCGTCCACGAGGCGGTGGCGCGCCAGGAGGACCCCGCCGTCCAGGTGCCGACGGTGCTCGCGGAGCTGCAGCGCGGCTACTTCCTCCATGACCGGCTGCTGCGCCCGGCGATGGTCAAGGTCGGCATGCCGGCGGAGCGCAAGGGCGACGCCGGCGGCAACGGCGCGCCGACCGCCCACTGAGCGACGCGTTGAGCAAGATCATCGGCATCGATCTGGGGACCACCAACAGCTGCGTGGCGGTGGTCGACGCCCTGCAGCCGCGGGTGCTCGCCAACCGCGAGGGGAGCCGCACGACGGCCTCGATCGTCGCCTTCGCCGAGGAGGGCGACCGCCTGGTCGGGCAGATCGCCAAGCGCCAGGCGATCACCAACCCGCTCAACACCGTCTTCGCCGTCAAGCGCCTGATCGGGCGCAAGGCGGACGACCCGCACGTCGCCCGCGCCCGCGAGGTCCTCCCCTACAGCCTCTCGCGCGGCGCCAACGGCGACATCAAGATCGAGATCCGCGACCGCCAGTACAGCCCGGAGGAGATCTCCGCCTTCATCCTGCGCGAGATCAAGGAGTTCGCCCAAGAGACGCTGCAGGAGGAGGTCAAGGAGGCGGTGATCACGGTGCCCGCCTACTTCGACGACTCGCAGCGCCAGGCGACCAAGGACGCCGGCAAGATCGCCGGCCTCGAGGTGCTGCGGATCATCAACGAGCCGACCGCCGCGGCGCTGGCCTACGGGCTCGACCGCCAGGAGGGCGCCAAGACGATCGCCGTCTACGACCTGGGCGGCGGCACCTTCGACATCTCGATCCTCGAGTTCGCCAAGGGGATCTTCGAGGTCCGCGCCACCGCCGGCGACACCTATCTGGGCGGCGAGGATTTCGACCGCCGGATCATGGACTGGCTGATCGTCGAGTTCGAGGGCGAGACCGGCATCGATCTCAAGCACGACCGCATGGCCCTCCAGCGCCTTAAGGAGGCCGCCGAGCGCGCCAAGTGCGAGCTGTCGACGACCGAGGAGGCGGCGATCAACCTGCCGTTCATCTCGGCCGACGACAGCGGCCCGCGCCACCTCGCCCGCACCTTGACCCGCCCCCACTTCGAGAAGCTGGTGCGCGAGCTGGTCGAGAAGACCGAGGGGCCGTGCGTCGACGCTCTCCGGGCCGCCGGCCTGCGCGCCGACCAGGTGAGCGAGGTGCTCCTGGTCGGCGGGCAGACGCGCACGCCGATGGTCATCCAGGCGGTCGAGCGCATCTTCGGCCGCAAGCCCAACCGCGAGATCAACCCCGACGAGGTGGTGGCGATGGGGGCCGCCATCCAGGGGGGCATCCTGCGCGGCGACATCAAGGACCTGGTGCTCCTGGACGTCACCCCGCTCTCGCTCGGCATCGAGACCCACGGCGGCATCTTCACCAAGCTGATCGAGCGCAACTCGACGATCCCGACCAAGAACACCCAGATCTTCACCACCGTGGTCGACAACCAGGACACCGTCGAGGTCCACGTGCTCCAGGGCGAGCGCCAGATCGCCGCCGAGAACAAGTCGCTCGGCCGCTTCGAGCTGGTGGGGATCCCGCCGGCGCCGCGCGGCGTGCCGCAGGTCGAGGTCACCTTCGCCCTCGACTCGAACGGCATCGTCAACGTCTCGGCCCGCGACGTCGCCACCAACCTCTCGCAGAGCATCCAGATCAACCCCTCGGGCGGTCTCTCGCAGGAGGAGATCGACCGCCTCGTCGAGGAGGCCCACCAGCACTCCTCGGCCGACCGCGACCGGCGCGAGGTGCGCCAGCTCAAGAACCGGCTCGAAGGTCTCATCTACAGCAACGAGAGGGTCTTCGACGAGTTCCGCGACCTGCTCCCCGAGGACGACGCCAAGAAGATCCACGAGGCCCTCCTCCAGGCGCGTCTCGCCTCGACCAACGAGAAGCGGGCCGAGCTCGAGGCGGCGCTCTTCGACCTCTCGTCGGTGTCGCGCAAGCTCTCCGACGTGATGTTGTCGCGCGCCGCCGACAGCAAGAATTGAGATAGGGACGGGCTCGATGGCAACGAAGCGCGACTACTACGAGGTGCTGGAGGTCGCCCGCACGGCGAGCGGGACGGAGATCAAGTCGTCCTACCGCAAGCTCGCGGTCAAGTACCACCCCGACCGCAACCCCGGCGACCGCGAGGCCGAGGACCGGTTCAAAGAGGCGGCCGAGGCCTACGCCGTGCTCTCCGACGACGACAAGCGGGCGCGCTACGACCGCTTCGGCCACCAGGGCGTCGCCGGGGCGGCGGGGGGCGGCGGCTTCGACCCCACGATCTTCGCCGATTTCTCGGACATCCTGGGCGACCTCTTCGGCTTCGGCGGTGGCGGTGGGCGCGGCCGGGCCTCCGCCGTCGCCCGCGGCGCCGACCTGCGCTACGACCTGACCCTCGCGTTCGAGGAAGCTGCCTTCGGCACCGAGACGGTGCTCCGCATCCCGCGCCTCGAGGGCTGCCCGGACTGCAAGGGCTCGGGCGCCGCCGACGGCTCGCAGCCGATCGCCTGCAAGGCCTGCGGCGGGCGCGGCCAGGTGCGCTTCACCCAGGGCTTCTTCACCGTGGCGCGCACCTGCCCGCAATGCCAGGGCGAGGGGCGGGTGGTCGAGAACCCCTGCAAGCGGTGCAGGGGGCACGGGTTGGTGGAGCAGGAGCGCTCGATCTCCGTGCAGATCCCGGCCGGGGTGGACAACGGCGCCCGCCTGCGGCTGTCGGGCGAGGGCGAGCACGGCCGCCACGGCGGTCCTCCGGGCGACCTCTACGTCATGCTCCAGGTGAAGCCCCACAAGAAGCTCCGGCGCGACGGCACGACGATGCACGGCACGACGTCGCTGTCGTACCCGCAGGCGGTCCTGGGGACGACGCTCGACGTCGAGACGATCCACGGCACGTCGAGCCTCGACGTGCCAGCCGGCACGGCGCACGGCAAGTCCTTCCGCCTGCGCGGCCAGGGCGTCCCCCGCCTCGACGGCAGTGGCCGCGGCGACCACGTGGTGTCGGTCGAGGTCGAGGTGCCCGAGCCGCGCAAGCTGTCGGACGAGGAGGTCCAGCTCCTGAGGCGGCTGGCCGAGATCTCGGGGCGGCCGGTCAAGGAGGAGCGCAAGCTCGTCGACAAGCTGAAGAACGTCTTCGGGTAGGGAGCGGGGGCATGCCCCACCTCCGACGCACCTACCTGGTCCCAGCGGAGCTCGAGGATGACTTCGCCGCGGAGATGTGGGCCGCGGGAACGGTGGGCGTGGAGATCGGCAAGGGTCCGGACGGCCGGGTGCGGATCGACGCCTACTTCCCGGCGGGCGCTCCGGGGATCGAGGTTGCCGGCTGGCACGGGGTCGTGCCGGCCGGCGAGGAGACGGTCCCCGAGACCGACTGGCTCGCCGCGTACCGCGAGCGGGCGCAGCCGTTTGCGGTCGGCCGAACGCTCTGGGTCGACCCGCGCGAGCCCGAGGATGCAGTGGAGCCGGCACCGGACGGCCGGCGGCTCCTGCGGCTGCCGGCGCGCGGCGCGTTCGGGATCGGCAGCCACGAGTCGACCCGGCTGGCGATCGAGATGCTCGAGGAGCTGGAGGTCGCGGGCTTGGACGTGCTCGACGTCGGCACCGGCACCGGCATCCTCGCCTTCGTGGCCCTGATGCGTGGCGCGCGGTCGGCGACGGGCTATGACAACGACCCCGCCGCTCCCTTTTACGCCCGCGACAACGCCCGCCGGAACGGCTTCGGCGTACGGCTCTTCGCCGGCCCGGCCGCCGCCCTTAAGGCTCGCGCGCGGTTCGATCTCGCGCTCGCCAATGTCGTCCCCGAGCAGGTCCTCCCCGACCTCCCGGCGATCGCCGCGCTCCTGGCGCCGGGCGGCGGGATGGTCCTCTCGGGCATCCTCCGGGAACGCGGTGAGGAGATGCTCGCGGCGATCGCCGGGCTGGGCTTCGCCGAGCGGGCGCGCCGCGCCGACGGTGAGTGGATCGCCTTCCACGTCGCTCAGGGCGCCCCGTGACCGCCACGCTTCTGGTGGAGCCGGAGCGCTTCGGCGAGACCGAAATCTTCGTCGAAGGCGAGGCTTTCCGCCACCTCTTCCGGGCGCGGCGCCTGGCCGCCGGCGAGCGGCTCCGCGTCGTCGACGGGCAGGGACGAGCGCGCTGGGGCGAGGTGGCGCGGGTCGAGCGGGCGCGGGCGTTCATCCGGCTGGCAGAGCCCGCACCGCCCAACGAGCCCAAGCTGCGGGTCGAGCTGCTGGTCGCGACCCTGCGGCCGGAGCGCGCCTCCTGGCTGGTCGAGAAGGCGACCGAGGTGGGGGTCGCCACTGTCAGATTCCTCCATACCGAGCGCGCCCCGCGCACCTTCGGCCCCGGCACCCTCGAGCGCCTGCGCCGGGTGGCGGCGGCGGCCGTCGAGCAGTGCGGACGGGCGAGGGTGCCCGAGGTGACCGGCATCCACGGTTGGACCGAGGTGCCGGCGCTCGCCGCGGACGTCTCGCAACGGCTCTTCCTTGACACCGAGCAGGATAGGGAAGGCGGCACCTGCACGGCCGGCGAGCTGGGGACCGTCCTCTTCACCGGTCCCGAAGGGGGATTCACGCGCGGGGAGCGCGAGGAGCTGCTCGCGGGCGGCTGGACGCCGGTGGGCCTGGGGCCGCGGGTGCTGCGGACGGAGACCGCCGCCCTCGTCGGCGCGGCGGCGGTGCTCGGCGCAGTGGACAGCGGCCGGCCCACGGGCTAGCATCGGATCTTCACTCCCCCTCTCTGAGGAGGGCGCCTTGGCCAGAGAGCTCTACCCCGAGGTCCGCTGGATCTGGATGAACGGCCGACTCGTCGAGTTCGAGAAGGCGACCGTCCACACGATGACCCATGCCCTCCACTATGGGTCGGGAGTCTTCGAGGGCATCCGCGCCTACAACACCCCGCGCGGCCCGGCGGTCTTCCGCCTGCCCGAGCACGTCAAACGGCTCTTCAACTCGGCCAAGATCTATCGCATGGAGCTGCCGATCTCCCGCGAGGAGGTCACCGAGGCCATCCTGGAGACCATCCGCGCCAACGAGTTCGGCGCCTGCTACATCCGGCCGCTGGTCTACCGCGGCTTCGGACCGATGGGGGTCAACCCCCTGCCCTCTCCCGTCGACATTTCGATCGCCGCCTGGCCGTGGGGCCGCTACCTGGGCGAGGAGGCGATCGAGCGCGGGGTCGAGGTCTGCGTCTCCTCGTGGCGACGCGCCGCCCCCTCGACCTTCCCGGCGACCGCCAAGGCGACCGGCAACTACCTGAACGCCCAGCTCATCAAGATGGAGGCCCTCGCCAACGGCTACGTCGAGGGGATCGGCCTGGACGTCCAGGGCAACGTGAGCGAGGGCTCGGGCGAGAACCTCTTCCTGGTCAAGGACGGGGCGCTCCTCACCCCGTCGATCGCCGCCTCGCTCCTCTCCGGCATCACCCGCGACGCGGTGATGACGCTCGCCCGCGAGCTGGGCATCGAGGTGCGTGAGCAGCAGGTGCCGCGCGGGCTGCTCTACACCTGCGACGAGCTGTTCTTCACCGGCACCGCCGCCGAGATCACGCCGATCCGCTCGGTCGACCGCATCCCGGTGGGCGACGGCCGGCCCGGCGAGGTCACCCGGCGCGTGATCGCCGCGTTCCATGCCGCAATCCACGGCGAGGACGGCGACCGCCACGGCTGGCTGACGCCGGTCGGCGTGCCGGTCGCGCGCGAGGTCTCGTAAGGGCTCCCAAGGCTCCCCAAGGGCTCCCCAAAGGCTCCAAAAACGCGGGGGTGATCCGATGAACATCAACGACCTCCTCAAAATCGCGGTCGAGCGCAAGGCCTCCGACCTCCACCTCAAGGTCGGCAGCCAGCCGGTGATCCGCATCGACGGCGACTTGATCCCCCTCGCCGAGCTGAAGCGCCTGATGCAGGAGGACACCATCGCGATGGCGTTCTCGATCATGAACGCGCGCCAGAAGCAGCGCTTCAAGGAGGAGTACGAGATCGACATCGCGTACTCCGTCCCCGGCCTCGGCCGCTTCCGCTGCAACGTCTTCCAGCAGCGCGGCGCCGTGGGCTTGGTGCTGCGGGTCATCCCAGCGCGCATCCAGAGCATCCGCGAGCTGATGCTGCCGCCGGTGCTCGAGAAGCTCTGCGAGGAGCGCCGCGGCCTGCTCCTCTGCACCGGCACGACCGGCTCGGGCAAGTCGACGACCTTGGCCGCGATGATCGACTACATCAACTCGACGCGCACCGAGCACGTGATGACGATCGAGGACCCGATCGAGTTCCTGCACCGCGACAAGAAGTCGATCGTCAACCAGCGCGAGATCGACGTCGACACCCGCGCCTTCTCGCCCGCCCTGCGCTCGGCCCTGCGCCAGGACCCCGACGTCATCCTGGTCGGCGAGATGCGCGACTATGAAACGATCGAGACGGCGCTCCTGGCCGCCGAGACCGGTCACCTCGTCTTCTCGACCCTCCACACCCTGGACGCCACCGAGACGATCAACCGCATCATCTCGGTCTTTCCGCCGCACCACCAGAAGCAGATCCGCATCCAGCTCGGCCAGGTGCTCAAAGCGGTCGTCTCGCTGCGCCTGCTGCCGCGCGCCGACGGCATCGGCCGCGTGCCGGCGGTCGAGGTGCTGATCTCGACCCCGTACATCCGCGACTGCATCGAGAACAAGGAGAAGACCAAGTACATCCGCGAGCAGATCGCGCTCGGCACCAGCCAGTACGGGATGCAGACCTTCGACCAGTCGCTCTTCCAGCTCTACAAGAGCGGCCTGATCACCCTCGACGAGGCCCTCCGCCGCGCCTCCAACCCGGACGAGTTCAAGCTCAAGATCCAGGGCGTGCAGTTCACCGCCGACGTGGCGCGCGAGCAGATGGAGGAGTCGCTCGAGCTCCCCGGCGAATCGGACATCATGGCCGAGTCGCCCTTCGAGCTCGACGGGCATTAGCGGCTGACGCGGTCGGACACGGCCTCACCGGTTCCTGTAGGGGCGGAGCTTGCCTCCGCCCGCAACCGCGGCAGGCCACACATCCTGGCTACGTTCTCCGGACCAGGGCGGAGGCAAGCTCCGCCCCTACCCAGGAGCACCCCCATGGCCAGCGGTCGATGACTTCGAAACCCACCTGCTACGAGCAGGCGGTCCGCCTGCTGGCGACGCGGGCCCATTTCCGCGAGCAGCTCCGCGCCAAGCTCGCGGCGCGCGGCTATGCGGAGGACGAGGTCGCCGCCGCCCTCGACCGCCTCGCCGCCGAGGGCTATCTCGACGACGGCCGAGCCGCGGCCGATTTCGTGGCGGGGAAGCTCGCCCGCGGCGGCCTCGGGCGGTTGCGGCTGCGGGCCGAGCTCATGGCTCGCGGCGCCGCTCCCGAGGCGATCGACGCCGCGCTCGCCGGCCTTCCCGAGGACGACCTCCC
>Ga0307470_10000559_pt1 | contig 17711 bp, 12 predicted proteins | sample atmos_gasesAM3C__FD_204565 | JGI IMG/M metagenome (GOLD analysis project Ga0307470, IMG submission 204565) | Hardwood forest soil microbial communities from Morgan-Monroe State Forest, Indiana, United States - atmos_gasesAM3C_05 | ecosystem: Environmental > Terrestrial > Soil > Temperate forest... | reverse complement strand
TGTGCCCGAGGCGCCGGCCGTTTAGGTGATGGTCTGGATGTTGGTGGCCGACGTGATCGTGCCGTTGACGATCGACCAGGCGTAGGTCGCCAGGCCTGCAGGACCGGCGGCGGAGTTGCCGGTGGAGTTGGAGCAGACCTGAGCCGGAGTCGGTGTGATGGTAACCGTGATGCTCGAGCAGCCGACGAACAGTGTGAAGGCCTGATCGGCCTGGTGGGGCTTGTTCTTCTCGGCATGGAAGACCAGCGGATAGATGCCGGTCGTGCCCGGGCCCGGCGTGCCGGACAGCGTTGCGGTTCCATCGCCGTTGTCGACAAACGTGATTCCCGACGGAAGCGCTCCATCCTCGGAGAGCGCCGGCGTCGGCTTGCCGGTAACCGTTACGGTGAACGAGGCCGGAACGCCCGCCGTGAAGAACACGTGGTCGGGGCTGGTAAACACGTACTTCGTGCCCGGCATGGCGATCGTGACCGTGGCGATGTTGGACGGCAGGAGGCCGCTGGCGAAGTAGTGGAACTGATCCTGCGTTACGTGGGCCCCGTCGTTCGAGTAGACGAATCCGCCGTTCGAGTTAAGCGTCAAGGCACCGTGCAGGGGGTTATCGACCAGCACTGCCGAGATCGGCTGGCCGTTCGGCACGTCGTTGTTCAGAACGCCGAGGGTCGCGACCGACAGCGTTCCGCCCAGAGTGGGCAGATCGTAAACGTCATCGTGCGCGGTGGGCGCGGCCGGATTCGTATGAATCTTAAAGTTGAAGTAAAAGTCGCTCGCGCCGGCGTAGCCGTTGACGCTGATGAACCGGAGTGCGGGTTGATTGGCTGTCCCGTTGGCGAGAGGTACGTCGCCAGCCCAGTCGCTTCCATTACCATCGAGAACGATCGTGCGCAACGGAAGCATGGAGACCGCACGGTCGCGTGCGGCGTGCGGCATGATGATGTCTCCCCCGCCAGTGCTGTTCGGCTGGAGAAGGGTGTCGGACAGCGGCCCCGAGGTCGTCGTGAAGACGAAGCGAGGCGTGCCGGCGTTGTGCATCGTCAGAATGTTCGGGCCGAGGTGCGATTCGATCAGAAGATCGCCGGTCGGTGAGACACCGACGGCCCATCCGTTATCGACAGGAACCGGTCCGCCGAAGACCCCTCCGGAGCATGTCTGCCGCGTCACCGCGGTCACCGTTCCCGCGGTACCTGTGACTGTTACCGAGGTGGTGAGGATCGTGTCAAACCCGGTCGAAGTGGTCCCGTCCGGCAGCGACACGGCACAACCGGTGGCCCGGCTGTTGTCGGTGTCGATGAACGCTTTTACGTCGTAGTTCGCACCAAAAGCGGAGAGCGGCAGTGCGAGAACAGCGATGAACAAAAGGCGTATCGCGGTGCGGTACTTGCTCATAAGGGTAGATTCCTTGAGTTTGGTTCTCGACATCAATCGCGCCAGCAGTTGACGGAGCAGCAGCTCCCAGCCGATGGCGGGGACGACTTGGAATGAAACGGATAATAGCAGCTAGTAAGGGTGACTCACTATTTTTATTTACGACCGATTGGGGTAATTCTAACGTAAGGATGGCGCGTGGGGGTTCGAAGCTCTCTTCTTAGGTTTCACGCGAAGACGCGAAGAACGCGAAGGTTCCACTCCGCGTCCTCCGCGTCTCCACGTGACCATCCTCGGTCTCTGGCGAAGGATGATCGATACTTGATGAGGGAAGCGGCGAAGCTCGCACTGATTCCCTGCTTGCTCGATTCGGTGGCCTGAACGGTTTAACTGGTGCGCGTCACCCACTGACTGGTCCGCGCCATGACTCAACTCATCACCTTGATGACTCAACTCTTCCGCTCAATGACCTAACTCATCCGCTCGATGACCCAACTCATTCCGCTGGATGACTCAACTCATCCGCGTGATGACTTAACTCATTCGGCTGGATGACCCAACTCTTCCGCTCGATGACCCAACTCATCCGCCCGATGACCCAACTCATTCGGCTGGATGACCCAACTCATCCGCTGGATGACTCAGCTCATCCGCGTCACCAGTCAACTCATCCGCGCGACCACTCAACTCATCCGCGCCACGAGTTAACTCATCCGCGCCATGACCCGACGTATCAGCGCCACCAGCCGGTCTGTTCGCGCGAACAGTCAAACGACCCGCGCGTGCCGGGGCTCGTTCCGCGTCATCAGTGGGATGGTTGGGCGGACGTGTCCGGAGAATCAACGTTACGCTGCTCGGGATCTCGTCCACGTTCCCGCAATACTCAAGGCTCGCCGCGTCCAACCATGAACCAGCAAGTTGGCAGAGCGCCACGCTTTCCAACATTGCTATCCTTCACTCCCATGCGCCGAATCCTCTTCGCGATCGTTCTCCTCGCCGCTCCCCTCGCCCACGCACAACAGCGCGACGACAAACTCCTCGATGATCTCGACCGCGTCCGGACGTTCAACGCCGTAGCCATCTCACCAGACGGACGCCATGTCGCGTGGTCGGTGCAAGGCATCGGCGTGACCACGGCGACAACCGGTGGCATGGACGTTCATCTTCTGCCTGGCGACGGCGACGATCATTACGTAGCGTGGTCGCCGGACTCGCGATCGATTGCAACGGTCAGCGACGGCGGCAAGAACCAGCGACAGATTTTCGTCACGCGCGTTGGCAGCACACCCATCCGCGTCACGAGCGTGCAAGGCTATCTCGCGGAGCCGCAATACTCGCCGGATGGCAAGTCGATCGCCTTCCTCTTCATCGAGAATGCGAAACGCGCAGCCGGTCCGCTCGTGGCCATGTCGCGCGCGGTCGGCCCGATCGAAGAGCACATCGACGAACAACGCGTGGCCATCGTCGAGCTGGCGACGAAGAAGTTGCGCATCGTCACGCCGGCCGACATGTACGTCTATCACTTCGACTGGTCCCCCGACGGTACGCACCTCGTGACGATGGCCGCTCCGGGCTCGGGCGACAACAACTACTGGACCGCGAAGCTGGACGTTGTCGACGTCGCGGCCGCAACGATGAGGCCGATCTACACGCCGCAGCTGCAGATCGCGCAGCCGAAATGGTCGCCCGATGGCAAGTCGATCGCGTTCATCGAAGGACTGATGAGCGACGAAGGCTCGACCGGCGGTGACGTGATGGTGATCCCCGCCGCTGGCGGCACCGCGCGCAACGCCACGCCCGGACTCAAAGCCTCGGTCACATCGATCGACTGGACGGCAGCGGGCAAGATCACACTCGGCGAAGACCTCGCGGGCGAGTCAGCTCTGGCGCGGCTAGACGTCGACAGCGGAGCAATCGAGACGCTCTGGCATGGCGCCGAGCTCGTCACCAGCCACGACGTCATCGGAGCATCGCTGGCCGGCGACGGCACAACATCCGCCGTCATCCGCAGCGGTTTTCGCAGCGCTCCCGATGTGTGGGCCGGGCCGATCGGCGAATGGAAGAGACTCTCGTCGACCAACATCGCGTCGCGCGCAACATGGGGCGAGGCGCGCTCCATCCGCTGGAAGAGCGACGAATTCGACGTGCAGGGATGGCTGCTCGCGCCGTCCGAGGTGGTGGCCGGGAAGAAGTATCCGCTGATCGTCTGGATTCACGGCGGTCCGGCCAGCGCATTGCTCGCGCACTGGCCCGATCAGCGTGCAGCCCTTCTGTCACGCCACGGCTACTTCGTCTTTTTTCCGAATCCGCGCGGCAGCTACGGACAGGGGGAAGCGTTCACGCGCGCGAACGTGAAGGACTTCGGATACGGCGATCTTCGCGATGTCATGTCCGGCGTCGACGCCGCCGCGGCATCCAACCCCATCGACACCGCCCGCCTCGGCATCTGGGGTTGGAGCTACGGCGGCTACATGACGATGTGGACCGTGACGCAGACGCAGCGATTCAAAGCAGCGGTGGCGGGCGCCGGCCTCGCCAACTGGCAAAGCTACTACGGCGAGAACGACATCGACGCCTGGATGATCCCCTACTTCGGCGCGTCTGTTTACGACGATCCGGCCGTCTACGCACGCAGCGCGCCGATGACCTTCATCAAGAATGTGAAGACACCGACGCTCGTGGTGGTCGGCGAACGTGACGGCGAGTGTCCCGCCCCGCAATCATTCGAGTTCTGGCACGCTCTCAAAACCCTCGGCATAGAAACACAACTCGTCGTCTATCCCGATGAAGGCCACCGCTTCGCGAAGAAGGAACATCAGCGCGATGTCGCGCAGCGGCTACTGGGATGGTTCGACAAGCATCTGTGAGACAGAGATCAGAAGAGGCAGAGATCAGAGACAAGAGAGACAAGAGATCAGGAACAGGGAACGAGAAGATCAGGGACAAGAACCAAGTTCTCTTCTCTCTTGTCTCTGATCTCTGATCTCTTGTCTCTGCTTTATCCAGAACCCATCCGCCTCACCAACGTAGAATGACTGAAGATGGATCGAGTTCACTCCGCAAACCCGCTTCGCCTCTTCAGCGTAGGCGCGATTGCCTATGCCGCGATCGCGATCCTGCTGGTGCGGTCGCAGGTGTACGCGGCGCATCCCGACGTTCTGGCCTGGGGTCTCACCTTCGACCTCGGCATCTCCATTCCGCTGATCTATTGGTTCCTTTTTGTGCGCACCGGCGTCATGCGGCCGATGACGCTGATCCCACTGTTCGTGATCGCGGTCGGTGTTGCGTCGCGCATCGTGCCTGCCGGGCAGCATCACTTCGCCCAGCAACTCGGCTACGTCGCGGCGCCGCTCGATCTCGTGACTCTGTGGATGGTGGCGCGCCGGCTGATGCGAGCTCGCAGCGCGGCAACCGAGGATGGCGACGTTCCCACGCGGATCGCACAGATCACGCGCCAGTTGTTCGGTGACGGTGCCGTCGCAGGCTTCGTCGCGCTCGAAGTCAGCTCGCTCTACTACGGTCTCTTCTGCTGGAAAAAACCTGCCGCGCCCGGATTCAGCATCTACAAACGCAGCGGCTGGGACACAGTGCTCATCTGCATCTTCGTCTTGCTGGCCGCCGAATCGATCGGCGTTCACCTGCTGATTCAAGCGTGGTCGGTCCGCACCGCCTGGGTCGTGACTCTCCTCGATCTCTACGGCGCGATCTGGCTCCTCGGCGACTATCACGCCATGCGGCTGCGTCCGATCACGATCGATGAAGAGTCACTGCACGTTCGCTTCGGATTCCGTTGGAGCATCTCCATTCCGCTGAACGCTATCGCGTCGATCGAGCCCATTCGCTCCGAGTCGGATTGGAAACGCAAAGGCGTATTGAAGGTCGCGCTGCTCGACGAGCCTCGCCTGCTCATCCGCCTCGATGCCCCAGCGATCGCCACCGGCCTCGCAGGAATCCGTAAGACGATCGACGCCGTTGCGATTCTGCCCGACGATCTCGAAGGGTTCGAAGAAGCGTTGCGTAAAGCGGTGCCGATTTCATCCGCAGATTACGCAGATTAGACGCAGATGAAAATCTAATCGCCTCTATCTGCGTCTCATCTGCGTCATCTGCGGATCAGCCGTTTACGCCCGCATCGTATCGGGCCGCCAGGTCTTGATCTGCTTCTTGATGTCTTCGCGGCCCTTCAACTCGCCGTTGACCGCGGAGCGCACGAGAGCCGCCAGCTCACCGTCGTCACCGCAGAAACGAAGACCGATCAACTGACTGCTGGAAAGCTCGCCGATGCGGCCGCGCAGATCTTCGGGAAGGCAGCGTTGCAGGCGCAGCGTCTCCTCGAGCCGGATCAATCGGTCCTGAACGGTGAGAACCATCGTCCGCGCCGTAAGCGTGAGGAAAACCAGCGCAAGCGCGAACACGATCTCCCACCACACCAGCCGCCCGCCGCGATGCATGATCGCGTACACGATCCGGATGATCAGGTTAATGACGAGCAGCGGAATCGTGACGAAATGAAACAGTGGGTAGAACCGGCGATGATTGGCAAAGGACTGCGTTGCGTCGGCCATGAGCGTCTCCTCATCGCTCAGGATCGCATGGCCGTCAATGGCTGGAGGAGCGCTTACGCGGCGCAACAGGAGGAACGACGACTCGGATCTCGTTCGATAGCGCGCCGCATACATAGGAGGATCCCACCGCAAAATCGGTAGACACCGCGAACGCGCGCACCTCGTATCGATAGGCGACGCCGGGCTTCACCGTCGCGTCGGTGAGCGTTCGCAACGCACTCGGGTTACGAGCGATCAGGTTGAATGAGCCCTGATCCGTCGCGCGAAAGATTTCCCAGCTGCCATTGATGGAATCCGGCGATTGCCACTGCAACACCGCCTTCCCTGCCGACGCCACGACGGTGAGCGCGGGCGCCGCGGCGCGCCCCTGCGCACGGGCGGAGAAGCAGGAGCCCACACCCGCGGGAACAAGCTGCATGCCGAGGCGGCTGCGACCGAAGGCGAGATCGACGGGAGCGGCGCCGCAACCATCCTGAGAGCGCGCCCAAAGCCGTATGTGATTCGGCTTCGACGATCCCCAATGCACAGGATCGACGTAGAAGAACTTCTGTGTGCGTCCCGGAAGCACCGTGAACTCGGAGATCGTGAAGTCGGCTGTCGAGCACTGAAGCGGATTGGCGCAGGTGCTGTTGGGTGTGTCGATGAGGGTGTTGCAAAACGCTGCGCTCGCATCTTCGTAGATCGCTTCCACCGTCAGTGTCACGATCCCGCTGGTATCGCTCCGGTTTTCGATCTCGACGTACCCATCGCCGAAAATCGTGTAGTCGTCCGACGCTCCCGCGGCATCGAGTTGCGAGTCGAGCAGCAACTGGTACTTGCCACACGCCGGCGTCCCACCCAACCCGCCCGTCCCGCCTGCGCCCGCGGCCGAGAGGATCAGGCAGTTCAAAGGCTGATGCGCGTCGCCAAGCGAACCGATTGCCTCGATGTCGCTAAAGGGAAGCAGATAACTGCTGTAGGTTGCCGGCGCGGTCGCTGCTTCGACCTGCGTCATCGAGATCGTGGCGGCAGAGTCTGCGCGCGCTTCGAGGTGAACGGAGTGCTGGCCGGGATCGAGAAGATCGGCGAAGTGATCCCACAATGCGATGCCTCCGCCTGCCGGCACCACGACCGTGAATGACGTCATCGGAAAGCCGTCGACGACGTAACGGAAGTCGATCGTGCTGTGCGCATCTGCCGCCACGTAGCTCTGCAGATACAACCTCGCCTCCTCGGCCGGCGCAACCTTGAACCTCGCCCCCACCGTCGTCCAATCCGTGCCGATCGTGACCGCAGAATCGGAGACGAGCGACGCGCCCGGAAAATGCTGCGACGGAAATCCCTGCGCCGTCACGAACATCAGGCGGAACTTGATTGTCCCGCTCTCCGCAAGAACGCGCGCGTCGATGGCCACGCGGTGCGCACCGGCTGTGACGTTCGGGAGAACGATGTTGATGTCGTCGCCATGAGGGAAACCCGCCAGTCCCACGCGGAAATGAAACACCGTTCCGACCGGAACATCGTCGAGCACCCATCGGTATTCGACGTCGACGCCGGGAGTCGTCTGACTGTTGAGCTGCAGGAATGCGCGGACCACCACCGTTGCGTCCTGCGACGCCGTCACGTTCACGCGGTTCACCTGCGAGCAACTCTCGAAGATGCGCTTCCATCCGGCGCCCGCGACGACGTCCTGGTCGAGCAGTTGCCGTTGCGTGCGGATCACTTCGAAGTACGGATACGGTCCTTCCTGCTCGTACTGATCGGGGCAGAAGTTGCAGCAGCCGATCGTCGCCAGTGCGGGGAGCGGAACAACGAGAGCGGCAATCAGCGCGAGGAGAAATGCATAGCGGTTCATCAAAAGACGTACTTCGCCGTGGCGTGAACCTGCAATAGCTTTGCCGTGAGCGTCGCGCCGGGCTGCACGCGGAAGTGCTGGTTGACCCGCAGCTTTACTTCGCCCTTCGGCGAGTTGTCGATGAGCGCCTGCGGCAATTCGACGATCGAGATCGTCAGTGGGACTTCGCCCGGATGCTCGTCCACGATCTCGCGGATCTTGCGCACGGTCTCCTCCGTCATGCGCGGATAGGCGACCTCGAGCGCAATCTCCTTCACCTTCTTGTCGCGAATCCCGTCGAGCGGAACAATCTCGAGCGCATTGAGCTCAGGCGTGATCGGCGCCTCGTGAAAAGTGGCGGCGTGGGAGGCGAAGGAGGTGTCGTCGTCGGGGGTGGGGAGTGGGGCGTCGGGGGTCGGAGCGGAGTCATCGAGCGGCTCGTCATCGAGCGCTGGTTCTTCTCCGACTCCCGACTCCCGATCCGCGACCCCGGCGAAGAGTCCCAGATTGTTCGCCCGGTCTCCGTACTTCTCCGCCTCGATCTCTTTCGGATCGCGGTCGTCCTCGACATCGTCTTCGCTTACGTCGTAGCCGGAGACGTGCGCGTACTCGTCGTCGGCGCGTTGTGCGTGCTGCTCCGCGGACTGCAGCGCGGCGCTGCGGCCTGCCTGCATGCCGCCTGTGTCCTTGACCGCGGCGGTAAGCAGAACGGCGATCCCGTTGTCGAGCCACTTCGCGTATTTCGAATAGAGATCGGAGAAGACCACCACCTCGACCGAGCCGCGCTGATCGTCGAGGATGAACTTCGCCATCAGCTTCCCTTCGTTCGGCCCCTTCTTGATCTTCGACTTCTTGATCTGCGAGACGATGCCGCCGATGTTCACGATCTCGTCAATATGTTGATGAAGTGTGTCGGTCGTGGCGTTGGCGAAGATGCTCAGCTCGTCCGCGAATTTGTTGAGCGGATGTCCGGTGATGTAGAAGCCGAGCGTTTCCTTTTCGAAGCGCAGCTTTTCGTCGTCTGGCCATTCGGACAAACGTAGGTCGGACTCTCCAGTCCGACTGGACGAGTTTGTCGGACTAAGAGTCCGACCTACGTTACCGGAGCCAAACAGCGATGACTGGCCGCGCTCCTTCTCTTCCCGAGCGCGCTGCGCGGAGTCGGCCGTGTTCTCGAGCGTTTCGAAAAGGACCTTGCGCGGCGTTCCGAGAAAATCGAACGAGCCCGACTTGATCAGCGCTTCGATCACCTTCTTGTTGCAGGCACGAAGGTCGACGGCCTCGCAGAAGTCGAGGAGCGACACGAACCTCCCCTTCCGATGCCGCGCTTCCAAGATCGATTCGATCGCGCTACCGCCCACCCCCTTCACGGCCCCAAGGCCGAAGCGGATGTTCGGACCGACGACGGTGAATGCGTAGTTCGATTCATTGATGTCGGGCGGCAGAATCCGGATGCCCATCTGCGATGCCTCGTTGATGAACTTCACGACGAAGTCAGTGCGGTCCATTTCCGACGTCATCAGCGCAGCCATGAAGTGCCGCGGGTAATGAACCTTGAGCCACGCCGTCTGCCAGGCCACGAGCGCGTAGGCAACCGAGTGCGACTTGTTGAAGCCGTAGCGCGCGAAGGGCTCGATGTAGTCGAACAAATCGTTCGCCTTCTTCTTGTCGATGCCTCTGGCGACGGCACCGGTGACGAACTTATCGCGCTCCGCGGCCATGACCGCGGCGTCCTTCTTGCCCATCGCCTTGCGCAGCAGGTCGGCCTGTCCGAGGGAGTAGCCGGCCACCTGCTGCGCGATCTGCATGACCTGCTCCTGGTAGACGATGACGCCGTACGTCTCCTCCAGGATTCCCTTCATCGCAGGCACGAGATACTTCGCTTTCGACAGTCCGTTCTTGCGCCGCACGAACTCGTCGACCATGCCGGCATCGAGCGCACCGGGACGATAGAGCGCGTTGAGCGCCGCCAGATCTTCGAAGCGCGTCGGCCGCGATTTGCGCAGCAGATCGACCATGCCGCCCGACTCGAACTGGAACACGCCCTTCGTCCGCCCTTCCTGAAACAGCCGGAAGACCTCGGGATCGTCGAGCGGGAGCGTCTCGATGTCGATCGTCACGCCCTCGACCGCCTTGGCCGACTTGATGGCATCGTCGATCACGGTGAGCGTGCGCAGCCCGAGGAAGTCCATCTTGAGAAGACCCATCTTCTCGACGATGCGCATGTCGTACTGCGTCACGATTTCATCGCGGTTCGTGCGGTAGAGCGGCACATAGTTCGTGACCGGCTCGGGTGTGATGACGACGCCCGCGGCGTGCATCCCGGCGTGACGCGAAAGCCCTTCCAGCCGCGAGCCGATCTCGATGATCCGCTCGACCTCGTGATCGTTCTTCATCGCCTCGATGAGTGCCGGCGAGTCTTTCGCGGCGGACGGCAGCGTTACGTCCGGACCGGTAGGGATGGTCTTGGCCACTTTGTCCACGAGGCCGTACGGCAGGCCGAGGACGCGGCCAACGTCGCGCACGACCGACTTGGCCGCCATCGTTCCAAACGTGATGATCTGCGCGACTTTGTCCGCGCCGTACTTGCGGCGCACGTACTCGATCACCTCGCCGCGCCGGTTCATGCAGAAGTCGATGTCGATGTCGGGCATCGAGAGGCGCTCGGGATTGAGGAAGCGCTCGAAGAGGAGGTCGTAGTCGAGCGGATCGACGTCGGTGATGCCCATCGAATAGGCGACCAGCGAACCCGCGCCCGAGCCGCGGCCCGGTCCGACCGGGATGCCGTTGTCCTTCGCGTACTTGATGAAGTCCCACACGACGAGGAAGTAGCCCGGAAATCCCATCGATCGGATGATGTCGATCTCGCTCTCGAGGCGGTCGTGGTATGCCTGCACTTCGTGCTTTTTCTTCTTCGACGCGAAGAGCGGCGCCGCCGCCTTCAGCCGCCGCTCCAGCCCCGCGCGCGCAACCTCGGCGAAGTAACCCGCCAGATCCTTTCCCTCCGGCACCGGGAAATTTGGCAGGTGATAGCCCTTGACGTCGAGCGTGACATTGATGCGCTCGGCGATCTTCACGGTGTTGTCGAGCGCTTCGCCGTAGCCGCTGAAAATGCGGCGCATCTCGTCGGGGCTCTTCACGTAGAAGTCGTCGCTGTAGAACTTCATCCGCTTCTCGTCGCCGAGCGTCTTGCCCGTGCCGATGCAGAGGAGAACTTCGTGGGCGAAGGCGTCATCCTTCGAGAGGTAGTGCGAGTCGTTGGTGGCGACGAGACGTAGCCCGGTTTCCTCGCCGAGCCTGGCCATCATCGGCACGATCTTCTGCTGATCGGGGATGCCGTGGTCCTGGATCTCGAGGAAGAAGTTGTCGGCGCCGAGGATGTCTTTGTACTGGAGCGCGGCCTCTTTGGCCTTGGTGAGGTTGCCGCCGGCGAGGCTCTGCGACACCTCGCCCTTCAGGCACGACGAGAGAACGATCAGCCCTTCGCGATGCTCGCGCAGCAGTTCCTTGTCGATCCGCGGCTTGTAATAGAACCCCTCGGTGTATCCCGCCGAGACGAGCTTGACGAGGTTCTTGTAGCCCTCGTTGTTCGCAGCGAGAACGATGAGGTGGTTGTTCGCGCCAGCGTCGGCCTGGCCATCTTCAACACCTGCTTTGTCGAAGCGTGAGCCGTAGGCGACGTACATCTCGCAGCCGATGATCGGCTTCACCTTCTCCTTCTTCATGGCGTTGTAGAACTCGACCGCGCCGAACATGTTGCCGTGGTCGGTGATGGCGCAGGCGGGCATGCCCATCTTCGCGACACGCTTCGCCAGCTCTTCGGGCCGGCTGGCACCGTCGAGGAGGGAGTACTCAGTGTGAAGGTGGAGGTGAGCGAACGACATGAGGGCGCCGCCCCGGAGTTTAGCGGTCCGGCCGCTGCAATTGGCAACGAGGTCTGTGCACTTGCGCCGGAAGGCGTGATTTTTCTACGGCTCGTAGACTCGCGCCGCAGCTACTGCGGCATGGCCAGACCCCAGTAGTACTGGTCGAAGAACGGCTTCCAGTCCTGCTTGGTCATGAACCCGAGAAGGCCGGCCACATCGGCGGTGGTTCCGAACTTTCCCTGGAACGACTTCGTGTACGACTTCATGAACGTGAGGAACTTCTCGTCGCCCAGTTGCTTGTGGATGGCCGCGAGCAAGGCAGGTCCCTTGTCGTAGAGGAGCCGCGTTCTCGCCGTGCGGGCCAGACCTTGATCGCCGCCGATCCGATTGGCATATGGGATCGGCGCGATGGCGGCCGCCTGCCTCGCTTCGGCACGCCACGAATTGACCATGCGGTTGAAGACCGCATCGCCCTTGAACTTTTTCAACAGCAACCCGGCTGAGTATTCGGCGAACGTCTCCGTGAGCCACTGCTCTTCCGGGCTCGGCATCTTCACCGCAGAGCCCCAATACTGATGCGCGATCTCATGGGCGATACGCTCGTTGATTCCCTGCGAGAAGTACTGCTCGGCAGACATCGTATAGTCTTCGTCCGAGGGTTTGAGCGGGTTGAAGGCCTCATTTGTGATGAACATCGTGGCGTCGGGCGCCTGTCCATAACCGTAGGTATTGACCTGGATGATGTTGAACTCCTTCCACGGGAACGGCCCGAGAAAGTATTCGTAGTATTCGATGAAGCCGAAGGTCAAACCGATGAGGGTCTTCGCACCCTTCTCGCTGGCGATTCCGTACGTGGCAACGCGGACGATCCTATCGCCCCGCTTCTCCTCGAAGATGTGGTACTTGCCACCTTCAACAATCGGAAACGCGATCGGCTTTTCGACGACGTTCTCGACGACGTTGTAATCGCCCTCTTCCTTCCGAGCGATCAAGGTACCCTGCGCGATCGGGATGAACGGCTTTCTGACCTTGATCAGCGAGTGAACCGTGGAGTAGTTTCCGGCCCAGTTGCGCGACTTCGGATACCAGGCAAAGTTGACGAGTTGCCAGGCGTTGTCTCCTTCCTCGCGGAACAGAAAGTCGCCGTCGATGACGAACTTCAGCTTGAACGGCTGTGTCGCCGCCGCCGGCAGCACGACGAGGAGATTGTCGATTTCGTGCGCGAAGGAAAGAGCCTTTCCCTGCTCATCGACCACGGACCGGACATTGATTCTTCGAGCCGGTTTGTTGGCGACGACGATCAGCTCCGTATCGAGGTTGAAACGAAATGCCCTTTGGCCCCCGAAGCGTGGCGCGATCGTTTCCGTCATCTCCAGCTTCGCGTTGTCGCCGTCGGTGGTGAGGGAGTAGTCGAGGGCCGTGATCGTAAACGCCGGCCTTGCGTACGCTCGCACGTCCCGTCCCACTGGCTGCGACGAAAGAATCGTCGGAAAGAGGTAGGCGCTGAGGGTTTTGTCGGAAACATAGCTGTTCCAGATATGCACAGACGTCAGCGACTCCTCCTGCAGATCAGCCGAGTCGTAGTAGTAGACCAGCTTGTCCTTCGGCGTGACGATCTCGATGTACGCCGCCGCTCCCGGCATACCCAGTTTCTGTGCGGCGATCAGGTGCTCTCCCGGTTCGATCTGCGCGAAGTGGAAGACAGACTGATGGGCCTTGAGGTCATCCGCTAGTGAAGTTCCCGCGGTTGAAATGCCTAGGTCGGGGCTGGTGGCGCCAACCAGCATCACCATCGCCTCTGTCACGTCTTCGCTGATCGTGGCGCCGGCGAGAGTCGCGTGCGAGTCGCTCTTCACATTCCGCGTCACGACTGGCATCTCAGTCGCCTCGGCCACATATTCGAATCGGCCGGCGCCCTTGAAGAAGAAACCAACCGGCTCGCCGGCTGCGCTGAGCCTTGCAGCCGATCCGCTCGCCATCATCAGCTTCAGATGGCCAACGGTGAGCGTGACGTTGTTCACCGTGACGGGCGCACCGAGCGACGGCGTGCGCAAATCGTTCAAAAGATCGGCGCCGCTGGCTTCAAACGCAGAAACAACGCACAGAACCGCGATCGCGGCCAGAACACGCAAGTTCATGGAGGTCTCCGAAGATGGGATGCCGAGGATTGTAGCCTACGAATCGAATGCCACTCCGCCGATGGGTCGCGCCGTGCGATCGACGCGCGTGTCGAGCAGTTCACGAAGATTGGTCGTCTCGATGAACATGTGCCGATGACGGACGCAGTGCATGGCCGTGGCAAAAAAGAGGATGGCTACGACGCCAAAGAAGACATTCGATGCCGGCGAAACGGAAGGCAGCGGCGAAAGCTTCGTCGAAACGAAAAGCTCCTGCTCCAGGATCAGGCAGTAGAGCGGGAACGGCAGGAAAACGAGCGCGGAGAGAACACGGCTGGCTTGCACGGAGAAGTACGGACGCAGCGCCAGAAAGGCCAGCGAGACAAAGCAGCCGAGCATCATCAATGCCGCGAAATGAAGCGGCACCAGCTCCCCGTATCCGAGTCCATGGCGGACGAGCATCAGCATGCGCGCCTGCAGCAGCAGCGTCCAGGCGAGTGCGACGATCGACGCCGTGGTCGCCAACAGCGCGAAGAGCGCCCCGAAGACGTTGCGCGCCGCCAGCAGCGCCGCCATCCGGATGAGGATTGCCGCCGTGGCAATGCCGGCGATCAGGGCAACCATGATGGCCCACGCCGCCGCATTCGTTCCCGACACGACGGTACCGCGCACCGCCGCGAAAACCATCGGCCCCCCTTCCGCCTGCGCCATCAGCCCCGCGGCCGCGCAAAGCGCCAGAAAGAGGCAAAACCCAGTGCCGGCGTAAAAGAAGAACTTAGGCATGCTGTAAATAGAGTAGCACTTGGTTGCGTGTTTCGTCGGGACGTCGGGGGTCGGGAGTCGGAGCTGCCGAGGAGCATCGCGTTCCGATAACCGACCCCGGCGTCCTACGACTTTCGCAAGACGTTTTCCAGTGCGCGCCGGACGTCATCGCCGAACGCGACGAAGAGGACGCGATCGATTGACTCGCTCCCGGCAAGGACGCGCGCCGTCTCGCCGACTGCGATCTCCGCCGCCGCATCGATCGGATAGCCGTACACGCCGCAACTGATCGCCGGGAACGCGATCGTCCGCACGTCGTTCGCCAGCGCCAGCTCGAGGCTCCGGCGATAACACGAGGCAAGCAATGCCGGCTCGCCATGTGTCCCGCCATGCCAGACGGGACCGACGGTGTGGATCACGTACTTCGCCGGGAGACGGAAACCAAGCGTGATCTTCGCGTCGCCGGTTGCGCAGCCGCCGAGGAGCCGGCAGGCCGCCAGAAGCTCGGGGCCCGCAGCGCGGTGAATCGCTCCGTCGACGCCGCCGCCACCAAGCAGCGACGTGTTGGCAGCGTTCACGATCGCATCGACTTTCAGCTTCGTGATGTCGCCCGCGACGATCTCGAATCGCGTCATTTGCTGCGGCCCAGCGCGCGCACGATGCCGAACTCGCTCTTCGTCACCGGCTGGATCGACAGCCGCGAGCCTTTCTTCGTCACGACCATCTCCTCGAGGCCGGGCGCGGATTTCAACGTCTCCAGCGAAACGATGTGCGGGAACTTCTCGACGAATCGGATGTCGACCATGTACCAGATCGGGTTCTCCGCGGTCGCCTTCTCGTCGTAGTAATCATGCCCCTTCTGGCGGGCGAACTTGTCGGGATAGGCTTCGCGGCTGATCTCAGCGATACCGGTTACGCCGGAAGGATCGGCGTTCGAAGCGTAGAAAAGGACGCGGTCGCCCGCCTTCATCTCATCGCGGATGAAATTGCGCGCCTGATAGTTCCGGACGCCTTCCCAACTCGACGTGCCGTCGCGGGCCAGGTCATCGATCGAATACGCGGAGGGCTCGCACTTCATCAGCCAGTATTTCATCGCCTCGATTGTAAGTCCGCAGCTCCTCCGGGGATTAAGCCTGTTCGCGCCGAGGTTCCTTTGTCCGCCATGATGCGCCTACGGATTCCTCAAGCCTCTGCTGCTTCTTTCATCGTCATCGCCATCTTTGCTAGCCGGCTGGCGGCAGCCGAGCCTCCTTGCGAGCTGAACTACAAGACGGACGGCACCACCTCCGAGACGTTTGTACTTACCGGCGTTGCACCGGAGACGGTCGTCGAACGTCTGCCATTTTTGTTGGCGAAGGCGGGCGTCACGATCCATTGGACTCAACCCGCCACAGGCATCATCGAAGCGGAAGGCCTGGACGTCAAAGCCGAGAAAAGCGGCGATGTCACACGCGTCACGTTCCGCTCCCATTCTCAGCCCGTGGCGGACAGCAAAACTCTCTGCCGGTACGCATCCCTCGCTGGAAGCCCGCCGGCAGCGAAGAAGGCTCCCCTCCCTCAAGATCATGCCCTCATCGAACGGATGAAGACCGATCTATTGATCAAGCACGTCATCGTGCAGCAGACCAGCCGCCTGAATAACGTGCAGTTCGAGTCTTCGACCAATTTTCTTCAGTTTGCCGTCACCGACATCAAAGCCTCCCCGGCCAGGAAGGAGTACAAGGTTTCGATGCTGCTGCCGCGCAGCATATGCGCCATCGCGAGCGAGGACATGGACGACATAACGAAGGAAATGTCGGGCGGAAACAGGTCTCAGCTTCGCACGAAACCAGTGCGCGTTGAGGCGTCGATGATCTACGAGGGCGAAGGAGCGGCATCGCATCTCACCGAGGCCTCGATTGTAACGATCGAGAGCACGAAGTAACGCCTCGTGCGTCTTCTCCTCACGATTCAATACCTCGGCACGCGCTACGCCGGCTGGCAGTCGCAGACGAACGCCACCGCAATTCAGAACGTAATCGAGCAAGCGCTGTCGACGATGTTCGGTGGTTCCATCCGCATCGAAGGCGCCGGCCGTACGGACTCCGGCGTTCATGCCCGAGCACAGCGCGCACATTTCGACGCACCCTTCGACATCGAGATGCGTGGTTTCCGGCGCGGCCTCAATGATCTGTTGCCGCGCGACATTCGTGTGATCGGCGTCGAGAGCGTCGCCGAGGACTTCCACTGCCGCTTCATCACGAAGTCGAAGACCTACGTCTACCGGATCTGGAATGACGAAGTCGCGGACGTCTTCGCAGCGGAAACGAGCGCACATGTCCCCCAACCGCTCGATGTCGGGCTGATGCACGTGACCGCGCAGCAGTTGCTTGGCCGCCACGACTTCGCCATCTTCACTGTGGCCGACCCGGAAGTGAGCTCGACCGAGCGGACGATCACGGCGATCGACGTCGCTGGTGACGGTGCGGCGATCACGATCACGGTCAGCGCCGACGGCTTCCTTCGCTCGATGGTCCGCCGCATCGCCGGCTCGCTGATCGAGATCGGCCGCGGGAAGTTGGAGCCGGAGGCGATCTGGACCGTGGCCAGGTGGACGGCTCCGGCGAAGGGTCTGACGCTGTGGGAGGTTCGGTACTAGGCGCGTTCTACGAGGAGTAGCTTCGAGGCAGCCGAGGTACGATATTCGAGTCATGGATGACGATCTCAAACGCGTGCTCGAACTAATCACCGCGCAGACCGAGACGATCCGACGCGTGGAAGCCACAACCGAAGCGCTGAGGCAAGAGAATTCCGCCGCTCACGCAGAGACACGGCGGTATGTCGAATCGTTGCGGCAGGAGAACGAAGCGGCACACCGAGAAACGCGACGATACGTTGAAACCACGGCCGATGTCTTGCGACAGGAAAATGTGGCCGCACACGAAGCGACACTACGACACGTAGACAATACGATCGAAACGCTGCGGCGGGAAAATGCGGCCGCTCACACAGAAACGCGTCGATACGTCGAGACCACGACCAACGCGATGCGGCAGGAGATACGCGAAGAGAGTGCGGCAGCTCACGCGGAAACCCGTCGATACGTTGACACCACAATCAACGCGATGCGGCAGGAGATACGCGAAGAAAGTGCGGCAGCTCACGCGGAAACCCGTCGATACGTCGAGACCACGACCAACGCGATGCGAGAGGAGATCCGCGAGGAGAGTGCGGCAGCTCACGC
>Ga0307470_10000558_pt1 | contig 17741 bp, 19 predicted proteins | sample atmos_gasesAM3C__FD_204565 | JGI IMG/M metagenome (GOLD analysis project Ga0307470, IMG submission 204565) | Hardwood forest soil microbial communities from Morgan-Monroe State Forest, Indiana, United States - atmos_gasesAM3C_05 | ecosystem: Environmental > Terrestrial > Soil > Temperate forest... | reverse complement strand
CGGTAAGATCGACGGCGGGGGCGAAATGACGTAGCAGTAGAGCGAGCCTTTTGTAACTGGGAGAGGGAGAAGCATGAATATCCCCTCGCACATGCTTGAGGCGATTGGTAAAGGAGAATGCACGCTGTTTTTGGGAGCCGGGGCGTCCAACCCAACGGGTTCGCCATCCGGTGAAGAGTTAAGCGATCTGATCACGGGTAGATTTCTCCGTGATTACAGCGGCAATACAGACTCAGAAAGCCCGCTTTCACCCGCCAACAATTGGGGGTTAAATTTGGCCAGCGCGGTCTCACTGGCTGGTTCGCGGCCGGGCATAGGTCGCGGCGACATAGTGAAGTTCGTATGTGGCAAGCTATCCATTCCTGATCCTTCTCCTGCGCACTTGAAAATCCCATGGTTTCGCTGGCGAGCCATTGTAACGACGAACTACGATCGCTTGATAGAGAAATCCTATGAGAAGGAAGTGAGAGCGATACAAAAGATGGTTCCGGTCCTCGAAGAGGAGGACCTGCAGGAGATCGGGGCGGCAGGCTCAGAAATTGTTCCCTTGCTCAAGCCGCATGGCTGCATTTCGCAGCCAAATAGCATGTCTTTGAGCCTGGAAGACATTTACCAGACCAAACAGGAACGCCGCCTCCTGTTTACTTATATCGAGCTACTACACCTTTTAGGGCCGGTGATTTACATCGGTTATTCATTTCGGGACGTTCACATACTGGATACGATTTACGATCTCACCAGCCGGCTCGGCCCGTATCGTAAGCCGATCCTATTTGTCACCCTGCAGAGGGATCGAGAGCGCGCGGAAAAAGAGAGCAACTGGGTTCAAGGACCGCTGAAGGGCATCTATTTCGCGCATGGCTTTGAGGAGTTCATGGACGGGCTGGCTGAACAGATAACTCCAGCCATTGCCCCATCCATGATCATTCGACAGATGGCGCCCTGCCGAACCATGACCTTCTCAGGCAGCGGGCTGGCTTCGGACACGGCGTTCTACAAAATAGGTGGTCAGGGCGAAGGGGGCGAGTGGGAGTATTGGTTAACGTATTCCATAAATCATCGCGAAGGGTTCGCGGGAGTAATCTTCGAACGAAGATCAGATCAAACAGTCGATATCAGTAAGTACGTCAAGGTAACGTTCGAGTTAAATATCCCTAACATCGCAGGAGAATCTCGTAAGGCCGCCGACTACATCGAAGCAAAGTTGGAGAGCACGCTTAAACGGTACGAGCTGCGGCTTAACGTGAAGCCCTTGAGAGGTAAGGGGTGGAAGGAAGTCACGCTTCCGTTGCACAAGCAGACCGTGCCCAAGACGATGCCCAGGACGCGCCTGCGGCGTGTTGTGCTTGCCGACAATGGCCACCGAGCGACGATAGGGCGCGAGTATAAGATTGGAATTCGGAAAATAAAATTTGAATGAGAGCTCCCCTCGTCGGAGCTGGAGGGTACGAGGACGGCGCCGCCGGCTAGGCTCGGGTTCTTCCTGCAGAGGGCCCAGCTCGCGGCCGGGGAGGGGGCGCGGCTATACTGGCCGCTCCTCGGGAGGAAAGCATGGCGAGAACGACGAACGACAGGCGCCGGATCCGCACCCGCGCCGGCAGCCTGCTCGAGCTCGACGACACCGGCGCGCCGAAGATCACGCTCTCGACCGCCGCCGGCCACCGGGTCGTCCTCGACGAGGGGGAGATGGCGATCACCCTGGAGCACGCCAACGGCTCGGTGATCCGGCTGAGCGCCGCCGGCGAGATCGAGATCCAGACCGCCGCCGCCGTCGAGGTCACCGCTGCGGCGGTCAACGTCCACGCCCCGCGCGCCAGCTTCGACGGCATCGTGAGCTGCACGACCCTGATCGCCAGCTCCGGCGTCGTCTCCCCCTCCTACACGCCGGGCGCCGGCAACGTCTGGTGACGCGGCCGGCCGCGCCAGACTGCCCGGTGTGCCGCGGCGCGCGGGTGACGCCGGCGCGCCATCGGGGTCAAGGATCGGAATCGGGTCCAGAGCCAAGTGTTTGCTCTGGGTTTGCTTACACGAGCCCGGCGACGTCAACTCGATTTCCTGAGCCACGGGTTGGGTCTCCGGGTCATAGCGAGGTCATTCCGGCCGGGTGCTGTACGATTCGGCTGGCACCCGGCGCCCGGCAGGAGCTCGCCAGGGATCGGCTGGCAGCCGGGGCGCCTCGGGAATCGGCTGGCACCCGGTTTTTGATCCCGGTTTGGATCCGGCGAGGCCGGCTCTCGAGCTCTCCAGCCCCTCATCCGCGTCTCGGCGGTGAGGCGCGGGCTCGGCACTTCGGCGGCAGGCTCAGCCCGGGAGCGGCTTCCTCGGCGTCTGAGCGGCTCGCTGGGCCGTCGAGCGCCGATCTCGGCCGCCGAGATGCCCGCTCGCCTTCCCAGCGACCTCCTGAACGCCCGAGAGCTCCGCGCAGCCCGCGAGCGAGTCGCTCGGCAGCCGAGCGGGCGTCTCAGCGGCTGAGACGGGAAATTCCCCCCAGGTTCTGGCGGAAGCCCGCGCGGAAGGCTACAATCTCGCGCGGTAGCCCAAACGCTTCCGTGGAAGAGATCCGGGCGCTCGGGAAGGCTTCCCCGTCGTGGGGAAGGTCGCCATCGCGCGCGGAAGCCGAAAATCCTCGGCGGAAGGCCGGATGATCGCGCGGCAGGCTTCCGGCGCGCCCGGTAGCCGAGGATCTCCGCGGGAAGACGGTCCGGCGGCGGGGAACGCGTCCGGCCGCGATCGAGCTCGCTCGGGGCCACGGAAAGGAGGATCATGGCGCAGGAACGCAAGGCGCTCGGCGATCGCATCCAGAGGTGGCGCGTGGTCACGGCCAACCTGCGGCCGGACCTGGAGCGGTTTCCGCAGCTCGAGGGGAACGTCGCGGATCTCGAGGGGATGTACGCCGAGGCGGCCTCCCTCATCTCCGAGCTGGCCCTCCTCCGCGGGCGGCTGCAGAGCGCCACCGCCCGTCTGCGCGCGCTCGCGCGGCGCGGCGACATGACGCGGACGCGGATCGGAGCCGGCCTCCGCGCCGCCCTCGGCTACGAGAGCACAATCCTCGTCCGCTACGGCTTCCGCCCCCGGCGAGAGCGTCTCGTCGAGGCAGGCGCCGCCGATCCTGCCGATCCTGCCGATCCTGCCGATCCTGCCGATCCTGCGGAGCGGGCCGGCGATCTCGGCGACTCCGAGCTCTCCTGACCGCGCGCCGCGGCACGGGCGGCCGGGCGGACGGCGCGCGGGCGAAGCGGCCCTGGGAGAGTGCCGGGTCGAACCTTGACTCCGCGCCCCACCCCCTGCTACAAATCGCCCCCTTGGGGGGTCGCCAGGCCCCGCGCCCAGGTAGCTCAGTTGGTAGAGCACGTGACTGAAAATCACGGTGTCACTGGTTCGATTCCGGTCCTGGGCACCACGTAACCTCCTCTCCCACAAATAGTTAGTCCTCATCCAGTCGGTCGCGCGGTGGCGCGCTCCGGCCCAGAGTCACCCCAGAGTCACCACGCGACCCACAAACTCCCGCAAGGTTGCGCACCGGTCGCCGTCCTACGGGCGTTGGCGCGAGCGGCCCGCGGTTCCCGAGGGCTCACGTGCGATGCTCGGGCCTCGGGTGTGGCGTGTCGAGGGCACCACCCCGGCAGGGCGTTAATGCCTGCTCGCGCAACGGTTCCGGGTGCCGGGTCGTGCGCGACCTCTTCCTCGCAGGGGGTTAGTGTTGGCCGGGGTCGCTGGTGGAGCGGCGCGTGCGGTGCGCGAGCCACTCGTCGAGGTCGGTTCTGCGGTAGACGACGCGCCGGCCGAGCTTGACGAAGGGTGGGCCGCCGCCACGGGTGCGCAGCGTCTCTAGGGTCGCGGGGCTTAGGCCGAGGTAGGACGCTGCCAGGACGGTCGTAAGCATTGGGCTGTCGGGATGAGCGTCTGTGCTCGGTGCTGCGGTGCTTGCCGCTGGAGGCTTTTGCTTGGTGCGTGCTCGTCGTTCCCTGCGGGGTCGCTCTGGTGTCGTGACGGTTGGTGGCGTTGGCGTGGTCGGATGGACTGCTGGTGTGCTGGGTCGTCGGTCGGGTGTCGTGTTGAGCAGGTCGGTGATGTAGTCGAGCGGTGCGCCGGCCAGGTCGTGCACGTCTTGGAGTCCCTGGAGGAGTGGTGCCGGGTAGAGGGTGCCGTCGATTTTGAGAAAGCCGTGGACTCGTTCGACTTCGATGTGGTGTCCGTGGAGGGTGAACGTCCACGTGCCGGTCACGGGGTCTTCGTTGACGGTCAATTCTACGGGGTTCGTGTCGGTCATTTTGGGGTTACTCGGTGAGTGCGTGCTGGTCCTCGCCGGGACGCACCCGCCAGGCTCGGGCGTCGAGTTTGCCAGGTTCTTGGGTAAGCGCGCTGGTCGTGACCCACACGAGGGGTGCCAGGTCGAGCTGCTCGGCGAGGGCGACGATGCGCGCCGGTCTCGTGTCGTCGCTCGTGACGATGAGGACGCGAAACCCGGTGAGGGGAGCACCGCATTGCTCGGCGAGTGCGTGCTCGGCTCGGGCGTCGTAGGCGGCGCGGTACGCGGTGAGCTTGCGCGTGAGCGCGTTCTGGTGCGTGCCCCTGAGGGGCTCGGTCGCCCGGTCGAGCTCGAGACAGCACAACGCCTGGCGCTCACCCTTGGCGAGGAGGATGGTCGCGTCGGGAATGATGCGCCGGCGGCCGGGGATCGCGAGCGCGGCGTCGGTGAGGAGGCGGTGGGAGAACCCGTCGCTGGCATTGCAGGCTTCGCGCAGCCAGACGAGAAAGTCGACAGTCTGGGTGTGGTGCGCGAGAAACCCCAAGGTGGCCGGCGGGCGTGTCGGCACGATCACGCGCGGCTCGCTCACGTGGCGTGCGCCCGCCCGCGTGAGGCAGTACCACCACGTCCGAAACCCCGCCCGCGTCGCCTCTGGAGGATGAAAGCGCCGCACGAGCCCCGCCTGAGTGAGGATGCGGAGGCGGCGCTGCGCCAGCTTGTGCTGGCGGCCAAAGTGCAGGCGGGCGACTTGTGCCGCTGTGAGGTAGTGGTAGCGCGCGATATCGTCAAGGATGTGATGGTCCCGCTCCGTCATTTTTGCGGTGGCGCCAGGACGGTGGTTCTTCCCCCTACCGGGTGGGCTGGTGCCCCCTGAGCGCCACGATATCTTGGGGGCTCTAGCCTTGACAACGTGGGTAGACAGGGCGGAAACTAGGCGCGAACAGTCCGCCGTCAGGGACACTGCCGAACAGGAGCACCGAAGCGATGCAAACCTATCGGGTCGCCCACCTCCACCACCAAGGGCACAACGTCGCGCTCATCGAGCTGGACCAGACGTTTCAATATCAGAGCTTGGAGCAGAAGCAGTCCGCGCTGTGGTCCTTGCAGCGCTCGGTTGCCGCGGCCGGACTGGCCGGCGAGGTCGCTCTCGTGTGGGAAGGGTCAGGCGGCAGGACGGAGTTCTTCACGTACCAGAAATGGCAGGTCTACTGCCAGAGCATCGACCTCAACTTCGTTCGCTATAACGTGAACAAAGAACTGCGCTGCCCCTGATCCACGGCAACTCCCTTCACTGAGGAGGAGCGCGCCGCCGGGCGTGTGGCGGGAAAGCTGCGGACGCCATACTGTCATCGCAGCGGTAGGGCAGGCCCCGGTGGTCGGGCACGAGGTCAGTGTTCGAGGCGGAGGTAGAAGACGACGCGAAACGAAGCTGCGGTGGTGATCCGCAAGGGCATGACTGCTGCTGGTTTGGGGCTCCTCGAGGTCGCGCTCGTGCGGGAAGGGGGCAAGGGGTGTTCGCCCGTCTTGTGCACGGAGCCGGTCGGGTTGGAGCCGCTGTATGCGCGCTTCGATACCGCTGCCGTCCTGGGTCGGCAGCGCGGTGCGCCAGTCGTGCTTCCGCCGTCAGTGCCGCGGTGGGTGACGCTTGCGGTGTACGCGGCCGAAGCGGACGTGCTGAGCATTTCGTGGATGGAGACGGTGCTGCGCGCCCTGGGCGTGCTGGTGGGGCCGTTCGCGTTTGAGCTGTACGGGACCGCGGGGCAGGTGTGGGTGCGCTTTGCCGTCCCCGAGGACGAGCTCGCCGGGTTCACAGCAGGACTCGTCGGGCATTTCCCGGCCTTGGAGCTGCGACCGGTTGCGGTGCCGTTCCCGGACGCGCCGCTCGCCGCGGTGAATGAATTGTGTCCGGTGGGGCCGTATCACCGCACGCTCTCGCTCTTAGGCAAAGAGGGCGCAAGCCCGCTCGGGCTTGCCGCGACCGTCCTGGGGGGCTTGGGCGCGGGGGAGCACGGGGTGGTCCAGGTGCTCTTTGCGCCCGCGCGGCCATCGCATGATTGGCACTACAACGTGCGCAACCTGGTCGAGGCCGAGCGGCGCGCCGCCGAGCTCGCACAGTTGGGGGGGTTGTCGTCGTCCTTCGCCTACGACCCGGAGTTGCCGCCACTCCTTGATCCGGCGGCGGCGGAGAAGGTCCTGGTGGATGTGGCGTGCTTTGCCACGATCGTGCGCTACGCCGTGTGGGGCACGCGCGCGGACCAGACCGCGCGTGTCTTGCAGGGCTTGCGCGTCGCGACCGGGATGCTGCGGTTTGGGAATCGATCGTGGCGCGTCCTCCCCCACGAAACCCTCGTCGAGGCATTGGGTGCGGAGGGCGTGGCACGGATGGTGGTGGCGCGCGTGACGCACCGCAGCGGGCTCATCCTCACGAGCCGGGAAGTCGCGAGTCTCGTGCACCTCCCCAATGCGCGGGCGCTGGCCATGCTCGTGTGCATCGCGCAGCGCGTCGGCCTCCCCTGGACGCCCCTGGCGGGTGCGGGCGCGCCGGGGAGCGCGCGGCTCGGAATGAACGAGTTTGTGGGCGACGCGCGCCCCGTGGACGTGCCGCTCGGGGTGCGGTTGCGGCACACGTACGTGCTCGGGCAGACCGGGATGGGCAAGTCCTGGCTGTTGGCGCGCCTGGCGGTAGACGACGCCGCTGCCGGGATGGGGTTGTGCCTGGTGGACCCGCATGGGGACCTGTGCCTGGACGTGCTCAGCCGCCTCCCGGAAAAGCGTCTTGCGGACCTCGTCTACGTGTCCCTCTCCGAAGAGGGGTTGGTGCCATTGTGGAACCCGCTGCGGGCACGCGCGCCGTCGGGGACGGTGGCGGATGACGTGGCCCGCGCGTTTCTCGCACAAACCACGAGCGGGGGCGCGCGGATGGAGCACAACTTGCGCATGCTCTCCTACGTCGTCGCGGAACTGGGGGGGACGTTGGAGGACCTCGCAGAGCTCGCGGCGCGCAGCGAGCGCGGCACCGTCTTGCGGCGTGCGGCGTTGGCGCGGATCGCGAACCCCCAAGTCGTCCGGTTCCTCACGAGTGAACTGCCGAAGTACTCGGCGAGTGAGCTCGGGTCGGTGACGAACAAGCTGTCTCGGCTCCTCCTCGACGACCGGCTCGGTGCAATGTTTCGCCAGCCCGAGAACACGCTTGACCCGCGATCGTGGATGGACGAGGGCCGCGTGGTGTTGGTGAATCTTGCGTCGGGGGTGGTCGGGGCGGATCACGCGCGCTTCGTCGGGAGCCTCCTGGTGAGCCTGCTCTACCGTGCGGCGTTGGGTCGCAGCACCCAAGACGCTGCCGCGCGTCGGCCGTTCTTCCTCTACCTGGATGAGTTCCAGCTCTTTCAGGCCGCGACCCTCGCCGAACTCCTCAGTGAAGGCCGCAAGTACGGCCTGGGCGCCGTCTTCGCGCACCAAGAGCGCGGGCAGTTGGGCACGGACCTCGCGCACGCGCTGGGGAATTGTGCAACCAGCGTCTTCTTGCACCCCAGCGAGGACGACGTGCCGTTTGTGCACCGCGCCCTCGCCGGCCGCGTCGACGCTGGTGTGTTGCGGCAGTTGGGCGTGGGCGACGCATACGTGACCTGCGCCGCGCAGGTCGCGACGCTGCGCACCGAAGCCTGCCCCTACCCGCCCCTGCGCGACGCGCGCGCGGCCGGACGCGCGTACGCACTCGCGCACTACCACCCCGTCCCGAGCACGCCCGCGGCAGTGACGCGCCGGCCACGCACGTATGAGACCTTCACGGAGCCCCGATGAGTATCGACGTGGATCGCATCCTGGACTTGCTGGACTCGGCGCAGATCAACCGGACGGTCTTGCAGCAGCATGACGTGGCGCGCGAGACGTTCACGCTCCCCACGATGCTCGTGCGCGACCACCAGGAATTCCAGTACCTCCTGACGGCGTACGTCGAGCACCACGCGCGCACCGTCGGCGAGGGCGTGCCCACGGCGCCCGCCGGTTTTGGGGAGGCCAAGCGCATCCTCGACCGCGCGTTTGGGGACGACCCCCACCAAGACGGGTACGCCCGCGCACTCCAAATGGGCCTCGACGGGAGCCAGGGCGGGATGCGCGCCGTGCTGAACGCGGTTGCGGACACCCTCAAACAACGCGCCCTGGGGGACTACCTCGACAACGTCTTCTACCACCACATCAACGTGCTCAGCAAAGACGACAACCGCGCCCTCTCGCGCGCGTTCTACGAGCGCTTCGGCCCCATCCTAAAGCGCTTCGGGCACGAGGTCGACGCGGACACGTTCGCATGGAACACCAGGGCCGCCCTCGACTACCACCGCCAAGTCCTGGAGCACATCAGCGGGATCGCCAAGAAACTCTGACTTTCAAGCATTGGGGAGGGAACGCGTTGTCAACCGATGCGGAGGACCCAAGACCCAAGCTTCCCCGTTTCCGCGCGTGGGTACGTCGGATTGTGGCGCTCGCCGTGTGGATCGTGTTCGTTCGCTATCTGCGAGGACTCCCACCACTACCGCATCCGGACCTGCCCCTTACCATTGGCGCAGCCCTGCTCACGGTCGTCGCGTCGCTGTATGCGTTTCAAAGCCTGTGGACCTTTCTGCCCTATGTCATCGCGTTCCCACTCTGGGCGCCAGTCTACTCGCTCGGCTCGCTAGTAGCACTGCTGAGAGTCCCCGTCATGGGCCTGAGTGCGCGCCTGGGGCGATTCTACCGCTCGCCGATCGCCGCCTTTCTGCATATCCCCCTGGTCCTCGCGCTCGAAGCACTGATTTATTCATCCCGCACAAGAGCCTACCTTACCAGCGCGCTCGTCGTGCTCCTGCTTGCGACGCTGGACATGGTCATCCTCACGTTCTTCATGTCCCCTTCCCTACTCATCGCGCGGAGAATCCTCCGGCTCGTGCGCCGCTACGTTGATAAGGGGCATCTCGAGGCGACCATCTACCACCGCCGGTTTCGTGCTTGGCCGGACCCCGACACGTTCGAAAAGGCAAAAGACCAGGCAGAATTCATGTTCAAGGCTGCGGGATGGATAGAGAAGTCTACCGACACGCTGCTCTCGCCGCGCGCAGTCGTGACGTCCTTTCTCATTCTCCTGCTTATTACATTCTTTTTCGTATCGTTGAACTTTGGTTTTATCTATCTCGCCGGTACGAAGCTTGAGGCGCACTTCTTTGGGTGCACGACGACTACACCCGATATTGTCGACTCCACGTTCTTCAGCTTGACCTATATCACCACCGCGGGTGGCTCGGGATTATGCGCGGGGACGACGCTCGCCAAAGCGCTCGTCGCGATAGAGCTATTCTGTGGCCTGACGCTGCTCTCCGTGGCAGGCATCGGCTTTGCGACCCTACACTCAACCGACGTTGAAGGCACGCGGGAAGAACTCTCCACGATCCTGCGCGAAGCGTTCGAACGGTTAAGACAGATCATGACGACTCTCGTCGAGGCACTACGCCTCGCCGCAGCCGGGAAGCTTCCGCACGAAGATGCAATCAAGGCCGAGGCCCGGGAATCCAAGAAAGAAGAGGAAACAGTGTGGGCAGAGCAGGTACGAAAGGCCGCGAAAGCTCTGCCAGAGGACGAGATAAGCAAGGCTGCTGCGGAAATGATGGGCGCATTCGATGACCAGAGTGATACTGCGGAGAAAGCGGCGCAACCTGTAGTAGAGGCACGACCAGTGCTCGGGCGAAGAAATAAGCGGAGGAGTAAGCGATGAGGCTGCTCTGCGCACTATTCGGCCGTCACAAGCTCGCACCACCGCAATGGCTTGAGGGGAAATGCGTCCAAGTGCAAACTTGCAAACGCTGTGATGAAGCTGTTGCTACGCCAGCACATCGACCCGATGACCTGACTACTGCGGCGCGCGATCCGACGAAGCCCTGTCTTTTCACGACAAGATGTGAGCGTTGTGACACGGTGCTGCGTGACTTTGAAGACCACAACTGGGGCAAGGGGTGGGTCCTCGTGGATAAGGAGAAAAACGTGTTTGAGCGTCGGTGTGCTCGCGGCCACTCGGAGAGAAAGCATCAGCACGTGTGGGTCGACGACGGCATTGAGGTTGACCCTATCTATGACGACGGCTACGAAGTCGGTAGCAGGACCTGGACGCATCAGCAGTGCAAGTTCTGCCCCGAGAAACGTCTTCGTTAGTACTTCCAAGACGCGCGTATCAGTTCAACGATCTCGGGAGGCTCGTGCGCAGCCAAGTACTCCATGCTCGGCGCGAACTCCATGTACCCTCTGCTCGAATACCGAACACGCCACCCGGCCCGCACATATTTCAGGGACAGGTGGCTACTAATCCGCATATTGCGCAACCCGTCATCCTCAATCGCCGGAGGGCCATTGCCCATACCCGTCTCGCGCAAGATCAGATCAATACGCCGCTCCAGCGCCTCCGCGGTCGCGCGCTCCCGCTCCGTTAAGGGGAACACCCAGGAACAAAAGACCACCATGAGCCAAGCACCATCCAGTAGCGCACTCCACCGATGAGCCACAGATATAAAGCTGTCGACTCCATGTGGCGTTATTATTGCCGAGTACCGTTGCTGTGCTTCGGCGAGGGTGTCCTAACTGATAGTTTTGCTATGCCGACGAGTACAGGGAGAGGCACAGGGTGCAACCGTAGATCGCTGCGTCGTCAAACATATATTTGTCACTCTCGCAGTATTGGCATCGGCCTGTGTAAGGACCGATAGGTTCCTGCAGGGGGTTGTTGCGTGCTCTAATATTTTCGAGGACTGTGCGCTCCAGTGTTCCTCTCCTTAACTGTCGCAGCACGTCGCTGCTCAGTCCTCCGGTTGTCTCGGTGTCGTCGGCAGGTCCCATCTGCCGAGAAGGAGTGGCTTCATGTTTTTAATTCTATCGCACTGCTCGCGGTTGCGGCCGGTTGTGTTTCGCGCGCTTCCAACCCAAGGAGGAGTTCTAGCGCGCTCTGCTCAAGAAGGAAGACTCGGCGCCAAAGGTCAACGAGGCGATCGTCTAGCATAGGCATGAGTGCGTGTCGGCTCAGGGCGAGTACGAATTCCCCGATCACTAGAGGATCACTTTGGAGGTTGGTCTCTAGCATATGGAGTGAGTCGGTCCGCAGCTTTGCGGGCCACTCAGAAGGTTTAACGAGTCGCAGAATGCATTGACGCAGTAGTCCTTCGTTGTAGTTCTGAAAAACTCGTGGTGCCAGACTTCGGAAGAGCGGGAAGCCTGGTTGTAGCCGCTTTGTTTCGTCAGCGGCGGTGCGTAGTCCTTGGAGTGCTGCGGCGTAGGAGAACAGTGTTCCGATCGGGCTGAGTCCCGACATGCCCACTGAGGATTGCCTTGCCAGTGGTAGAGGCTCTTGGTGAGGGCCGAGCAGGAATGGATTGCTGCTGAGTCCTCTGGCGAGTTCGGACAGGCGCCCCATCCGGTTGGCAAGCCAGGGTGCGGGTCGCGGGAGGGTTTCGCTCAGGCGTCCAAGTGCGTCGTACTCCTTGCACCATGGACAGTCGTCCGGACCCCAATCGGGAAGGAGGATCTTCTCTACCCAGTTGAACGAAGTCTGCCAGGAGGTATGCCTTTTTAGAGCGTTTCTTTTGCTCGTGAGTATTTCGTCTGCCGCCGGTCTGGCGACCGCAACCAGGTACTCCACCGACCGGAAGGAAGTGTAGTCCTCCTCGCGCAGGGCACGCACGAAGTCATCGAATCGCGAGCCCGTCTTGAAAACATCATCGATAAGTAAGATGTTTTCAACCCGATTTAGAATTTCGATGTAGGCAGGATCAAGGTGTTTCTTGCGCAAATCGTCATGCACAATCAATGGGACGCCCAGGTAGTCGGCCGCGAGTCTGCCTAGGGCTTGACCGGCGTGATGGTCTGGCACGACGACTACTTGCGGAGGCCACTGGCAGGAGTCGAGCGCGGCTAGGAACTTGGCGTGAAACGTGTCGTGCGCGAGTAACGTAAGTACATCGACATAAAATGCGTGATGCCGATCGTCGTTTGGATCGTCCCGATGCACGCGAAGTATCCCATCGATGTTGCCATAGACCTCGATAAAGGGGCGGTGACCCTCAAAGAATGAAGGCAGAAGTGCCAGGAATTGCTCCTCTCCTAGAGCGACGTGATACACGCGCGAGTGCACCGGAATAGCGACACTTGCCTCCTGGCACCAAATGCAAGTATGAGGCGAGAAGGAATCATGCCGTTCCTGGAGTCTACAGAAGATCGCCGCGGAGTCTGGAGAATTAGCATAGCCGTAGAGGGCGGCCCACTGAGTTGCCAGGTCACCATAACCTAGTTCGGCGAGTAGCATTTGTGTAGTACGCACGCCGTCACCATCGCCCAGGACACTGATGAGAAAAAACACCTGTGCTTCCCAATTGAGCGACTCGAGAGTACCGATCAATACTCCTTTTGCGGCATCCCGATCTGTCGCGGGGTGCGCGGGGAGGCAATCAAGGAGAATTTGTCGGCCAGCGAGCTGCATGGCGCGCAGGGGAATGGAACACACACTCCAGGTGTCTACAATAACCGCTTCAGCGCGCGCAATCTGCGGGCAACACCAGAAGGCCAGTGTGTCCAGCGCTGCGCGTGAGGAAATGACATCAGCAACCCGCAGGAAAGAATTTGTGTGAGTGAGAGACGGCGCTATAAAATGGTACGACTTCGAGGCCCGCAAGAAAGCTGGTGAACCTGCGGCCTTGAGCGTACTGAGCAAATCGGCGTGTCGAATCAAGGGGAGAAGCTCTGCGCTTTCTGGGATAATACCTTCTTCAAGAAGACGCCACGCCTGGATGTCAGCGGTGCTTCTGTCAAAGCAGATAAGATAGATCGGTTTCTCGTGGGATCGCCGCAATACGCTGCGTCGCAACTCAGCCCTCGTTGACTCTCCAGCTGCTTGGACGAAGTCAGGAGAAACGCGAAATGCAAAAGCAGTCGCGCGTCGCAAGTCGTCTGCTGGCAGGCGACTTAGTTCTGTCTCAAGATCATTGAGCGTAGTTCTCTCGTCGAGGGCGAGAACCTGAAACACGAGACCGTCGATTGGAGGCACAGAAGTCATCGCCCTGAGGAGGTGATACCTGAAGAAGTGCCCTCGGGTTGGCGAAGAATCGGCCAGACGACGGTCAACGCAGTGCCGGTTCCTCCAGAAATCTCTTGATCCCACGGCTGTAATGCGTGCGGCTTGTCGAGGTGTGTGGCCGAAAAATTCTGATCCGTAAAATCGCGGTAGGCGAGAAGATTGGCTGAGCGCACAAAGAGAAACGCGCGTAATTTCTCGCACGAGGCGAAACCATCAAGCACCAAGTGGAGGCCCTGACCACGACCTACAACCCCCTGGGGCTTGGAACTCTCCCCTGGTAAGAATGCTCTACCAAGACGGTCCCAATCACTCTCTCCCGCTTTCGGTTCAAGCCGCCGATGGATGCCGGGGCCAGTGTCAACGACAGTAATTGCAATTAGCACTCCTGGTGCGGACGATGGTGACCAAGCACGTGATAAATAGGCTCTTAGTTGGTCAGGGAATGCGGGCCTGGACTGCAACTCGTCAAGCGATAGGCCGCGTAGATTTTGTACGATTACACCGCGAGTTCCGGACAGAGCTAAGCCGTCGGACGTTGTTCTGGCATGATCGTGCGCATTCTTTGCCACTTCGTACAAGAACGTCACTAACGCGTTCTCAAGCGGGGAAGTGGCGAGATCAGAAGCTATTCCCATCTCGCGGCCGATCGTTTTGAGAAGATTGGTAAAAGTGAGTCGGTAAGGGAACTCGCGCGTGCCCGCAGTGCGGAGTGTTTCTCGGAGAACGGGTGGCAGTGGCATGTCCGGGTCCCTGGAGACGATAGCCACATAATCTCCACTCCCGATAAGCCCCCGAGAGGAGGACAGTAGCTTCCACACGGCAGCGCGGAGTTGATCAGAAATCTCAGTCCTGGGTGAACCAGCGAGGATCGTCGCGGCAGTGTCGAGTAGACCAAGACCAAACAGCGTGTTGATGATCCCCAGCTTGGAAGTGGGCGTTCCAGACCCCTCAGCTGTAAGTGGCGTGACTGGTTTGTCAACAACCGCAAAGTCGGGCAACTCATAGAGAATGTCGGCGTCAATCCGACTACCCTCGCGATGCAGCTGATATAAGCGAGCGATAGCAAGAGGCTCGACGAGGAAAGCGAAGCTTGCTTCTCGTGCCACCGCGAAAAGCATCTCGTCGGCACCGATCCAAGCCGTGAGATCGGCAAGCGTCATATTCTTGCGAAGCTTCAGTTCCGCCACAGACATTCTCCTTAAGGAGGTGGACGCATCGATAACACGCCACCACCATCCCCTACCACTCAGAGGGCGAGTCGCGCGGCTTTATACCACATACTGGGTGCGTGAGCCACGCCACGCGAGTAAATCGCAACATGCGCATATCTCGCTGAATAACCTTTCCTGGCCCGCTGATCAGTATTCGCTTTTGAGGAGCAGTACGTTGTCGATGCAGTAGCATTCGAAGGTGGGGAGGGGGAAGTCGGTGTAGGGGATGTCTTGGCGTACTGTGGTGGGTTGGTTGTCGTCTTCGCGCATGGTGGCGCGTGCGGTGTGGTCGTCGTTGACGGTGAGGGTCCAGATTTGGAAGGGGACGTGGCGGAGTTTGTGTTGGTAGCTGCCTACGAGGTCGATGAGCCAGTACGCGCCGGCGTGTTCGGCGAGGTATTGGATGCCGTCGGTGTAGTGCAGGCCGGTGAAGTGTCGGTAGTAGTGCAGTGTGCCCGTAAATTGGAGTAGTTCCTCGTCTAAGCTCATGGGGGATCACCTCGGTGGTTCCGCCATCCCCGAGGTACGGCTGCTAGATAAGGGTTCGCCTGGTTTGGCCCTCCGAGAAGTGTTGGTGCGCGGTGGTGATTGCGTGTAACGCTGCTGCGTCATTCGACGCCGCATTTCCTTGCGCGCTTCTGGTGGTGTTGTGCGCAATCATCCCTGATTGCGTCGAACGTCGACTTGTCGGCTGAGCGTGGTGGGGGAACTCAGTGGAAACCTCTTGAGCGGAACCCATCGCGGGCTCGCGCATGGACGTATGCCAAGAAGCGGAAAACGAGCAGGACGTGTCGGGGTACGTGTTTGTGCCGCTCACCTTGCAGGCGGCGAATGCGTTTGTTGGTCAGTATCATCGGCATAACAAGCCGACCGTCGGGCACAAGTTCAGCGTCGGCCTTGCGCTTAACGGCGACCTCGTCGGGGTGGGAATAGCGGGGCGCCCCGTCGCGCGCCACCTCGACGACGGCAGGACGCTGGAACTGACGCGCGTGTGCATCGCGCCCGGCCACCAGAACGCGTGCAGCAAAGTCTACGCGCGCCTCAAACGCATCGGACAACTCCTCGGCTACAAGCGGATCAAGACGTACACACTCGTCGAGGAAAGCGGCGCGTCCCTACGCGCAATCGGTGCCGTGCCCGACAAGCACTGCCCACCCTCGCGCTGGAACCGGCCGGGCGCGTGCTACCAACCCGTGTACGACAAGGAAAAGACGCGGTGGGAACTCATGCGTGCGTCGGATCGCCGCTCCGACTGAAGCCGGGTTCTTCTCGGGAGGGTTCTTTTCAGGTGAGGCGGTCCATCCAGAGGTATGGTTTGCCGGGGACGTACTTGTGTCGTTCGAGGAAGGGGAGGATGGGGTGGTCGAGGAGTGCGTAGGTGCCCACGCTCACGACGCCTGACGGCAGATGCTCGCGGAGGGTGTGGTGGAGTGCGGTGCCGACCCCGCGCCGTCGGTACTCGGGGTGGACGGCGAGCCAGACGATCGTGGCGGTGCGCCCCTCGATGGTGGCGTGGAGGAAGCCGAGGATGCGCGATCGTCGTTCGGCGACGAGCGTCACGGACTCTCCGACGTGGAAGAGGCGGTGCGCGAACGTGTCGTGGTCGTGGAAGGATCGGTGGGCGCTGCGTTGCAGCTCGGGGATGGCGAGGGCGAGCGTGTAGAGGCGTTCCCCCTCGCAGGTGTACGCGCGCCGCACCGTGACGGCGAGCGGCCGCTCATGCGCATCCTCCTCGGGCAACGCAGTAAGGGCGTCGCGTCGTCGTACCGCGGCGACGAGCGCGTGGTCGAAGTCGTCCACACCACTTTCGGCCAGGGCCGTCAGCCAGGCCGCCACGGAGCGGAAGCCCAGGTGGTGTGCCATCGTGCTCCACCGGATGGCTTGTAAGGCGTCCGCTCCGACGGTGAACGTGGTGCGCCTGAGCGGCATTTGCTTAGAGTTCGTAGAGGAGGATGCCGTCGGGGGTAAGCGGGTCGTGCTCGATGCGCACCAGCTCGAGGCGCTGGTCAGGCACGAGGTCGGGCTGGTTGACGTGTTCCCACGCGGCGAACCACCGACCAAACGCGTAGAACACGGTGAGGCCCGCATCGTCCGGCGAGAGGGTGGGGACGAGCTGGACGTCGTCGAGGTCGTCGAGCTCGTCGGGGTGGGGGGGCGTGAACTGGATGGCGACGACGAGGTCGTACAGGTGGCGGCGGGTGGACTCCGTATACCGGGACAGGTCAAGCACCGGGAAGCACTCCTTTCGTGGCCCAACGGGGCCGCATTGCAGCGGAAAGACCCCCACCCACGGGGGTTGGTGGTAGACCGCGCCCTTCCGCTTGAGTGTGGGTAGATACGAGATGCGCGCGGCGCTCGTCAACGCTCCAAAAAAATGGGGGGACGGACACCGGGGTCGCGCCGAACCCCGGGGGGGACGCGGACTGCGACCAAAAAAAGAATCGCGCTTCTTAGCGCCAGCCCAGGACGAGGCGCGCGTGTTGGTTCAGGATTTGTGGCCACCGCCCGACGATGAGGGCAGGGTGTTCCGTCTCCAGGTGCGGCATGGCCTGAAACTCCGCAAGGTAAGCCGTCGCGAGCGGGAGCCAGTCGTCCACGGGTAAGCACTGGAGGGGGTGCACGAGGCGCTCATCGAGGTAGGAGCGGAGCTCGTCCTGCTCAAAGAGGCGCGTCAGCAGGTCGAGCACGGCGCGCATGCCGCGCTCGGCCGCGATGCGTTGGAGTGCGCGCTCGCCGTCAGCCCACCAGCCAAGGTGTGCGGTCAGGAGGCGCTCCGTGTCCCGCCGCGCGATCGTCACCGGCCAGTCGTCGGGCGACGCGGGCGCGTACCGCTGTTTGCTGACGTGCGCCACAAACCGCACGACTTCCCCCATGAGGTCGTCGCGCGATGAGGGAAACACGAAGCGCGGGACGAACGCCTCCCGCCACTGCTCAAAACGCAACACGACCGCGTCGCGCAACACGCTTGGCGAGAGTGCGCACCGCAACTCCACCAGCATCCGCTCGCCCTCGGCGGTCACTCTTGCCCCCCCAAGACAGCGTTAAGCGAAAGATCACAGCCGAAACAATTTTATACTACGACACCCTCTCACGCTCCAAAGGGCCGGACGAATCCACAGAGCAATGCCACGAACGTACGCTGCCGAGTCTGGGCAACGCAGTTGAATATTTATATGTGCGACTCTTTTCCTCGTCTTCA
>Ga0307470_10000557_pt1 | contig 17746 bp, 11 predicted proteins | sample atmos_gasesAM3C__FD_204565 | JGI IMG/M metagenome (GOLD analysis project Ga0307470, IMG submission 204565) | Hardwood forest soil microbial communities from Morgan-Monroe State Forest, Indiana, United States - atmos_gasesAM3C_05 | ecosystem: Environmental > Terrestrial > Soil > Temperate forest... | reverse complement strand
GCCGGCGCGGTTCGCTCATCCGGCGATTCTATCCCGACTCCTCAGAACCGCCTTCGTCTCTCACTCGACAGGAACGATCGTCGTCTGGCCCTCGATCACCGTCACCGGGAACCGGCGTGGCTTGCTGTCGGTAAGCGTCACTTCGAGCACGTAGGGTCCGGGTGAGATGCGATCGACGAAGGTAATGGCGCCTTCGAGCGCGATCGCGGCGATGCCGCTGCACCAGCAGCGGACGTACTCCTCGCCGTCCGGCTGAATGAGACGGGCGCTTCCGTTTACAGCGCGGCCCGCGCGAATCGACAGATTGCCGCCGCGCGGCAGCGGGACGCGCGTCTCGCCCGAGGGCACCGCCGCTTTCACGGTGTGCGATCCATAGCCGTCGGCGGAGGCGGAGACGCGGTAATTGCCCGCGGCGAGCGGCAGAGTCACCGTACCGTCCGGATCGGTCTGATCGGCCGAGGCCACCACGCGCCCGGCGGCGTCGCGGGCGATGACGTATCCGCTCAGCGTGCGCCCGTCGCGGACATCAACGATGCGCACGACGGCGCCCGGCGTCCGCGAAAGGCGCAGCGCCACCGAAGCGTTTCCGCTCGGCGTGACGTTCTCCGAGGCGTTGGCGTAGCCGCTCTTCGAGGCGACCACGGTCAGGTCCGTTCCCTGCTGCACGTCGATCGATGCCGCGCCGTCAATCCCGGTCGTCGCCGTGGCGAGATCGTGCGTCTCTCCGCGCAACGACAGGGTGACCTTCGCGCCAGGCACCGGCTCGTTGGTCTCCGCGTCGAAGACCGTGGTTGCAAGCGTCGCGGCATCGACGTGAAAGTCGAGCTCCGACGAATCCTTCACCACGACGTGCTGCGCGAAGGGAAGGCGTTTGCCATCCATCGACAACGACACGTCGTACTCACCGGGATCGAGAGAGACCTGGTACCCGCCGTCGGCGCCGCTTACTGTTGACGAACCGTTCCCGGGCTGAAAGATCACCATGGCACCGGCGAGCGGTGCACCACCGCGGATCACGTGACCGCGCACGGCGACCTGCTGGGGAAACGCCAGATCGACGTGCAACTCGGCACCTGCTTGCAGCTCAACCGTTGCCTTCACAGATCTCCGCGAACTGCCCCGGGCGTAGCTATTCGCCTCGACCTCCACCACACCAGCCGGCGCATTCTCGACGCGGTAGTTACCGCTGTCATCGACCCGCCCAATCTGGGACTCGCCCTCGCCGCTGCTCACCGAGACGAGGCGCTGCGCATAAGGGCTCTGGTCCGCGGAATCGAGTCCCGTCACGCGGCCGAAGATCGTCGCCGTCGCTCCCTTTTCCATGCGGATCGTCAGCTCGTGTGTCTTCGTGATGTCGACATCTCGCACCGCTGCATGCTCGCCTGCGGCGTTGCGTTCGATGACGAAGTCGTAGCGCGCCGGCGATAAACCCTCGAGACGGAACGCTCCCGATTCATCCGTCGTCGCGTTGCCGCTGCTCGCTCCATACCCAGCCGACGACGCCATCACCGTGACGCCAACGGACGGCGCGCCGGCACGGTCGAGAACATGGCCGGTTACCGTGACTCCGTTTGTAAGGGTGATTTCGAGCGTAATGTCGTCGCGGCCGGCGCGCAGCTTTCGATCCTGCTTGACGTAGCCGCTCTTCTCGAACGCGAGGTCCGTGTCTTCATCGAAGGAGATGCCAGGAACTTCGAACGATCCATCCGCGAGCGTCTGGGGCGCCTCCATATCCGCGAGTGAGAACGTGTTGCCGGCCCGTACCGCCACTCCGGCAATTGGCTGGCCTTTCTCATCGACGACGTGCCCACGCAACGCACGTCCATGCGACAACTTGATGGTCATCGGAGCGTTGCTGGCCGCGTCGACCGTGATCCCTTTCGACGGCGCGTAGCCCTCGGCAGCGACGGCCAGGCTCAGGTTGCCTTCCGGTGCGTCGATCGTGAATTCACCCGCGGTCGTCTCAAAAGGTTGCGGCATTGCGAAGTCGCTCGACTTCGAAGAGGCGGTAACGGTGAACTTCTCCACCGGCGCGCCAGTCGTCGCGTCGATGACGTGGCCCGCGATGGTGCGCGTCGCCGCAAGCACGAGCTTCACATCGTCCGCAGGCGCGGTGACCGACTTTTGCTGCATTCCGGAGATGCCCCTTCCGAAGCGCATCGGCACCGGACCCGCCTCGAGCTCTTCGACGATGAAGCTGCCGTCAGGGCCGCTGGTCGTGAACTTCTCACCGGCCATGACCATGACCTCGGCGGCTGGTGAACCATCCTTGTTTACGACATGGCCGTGGATCACTGCCCCGGCCGCCAGAGCGACCTGCATCGGTTTCATCGCCGGCGAGACGTCGATCGGACGCTGCGCGGTCACATATCCCTTCCGCACGAACGTGAGCGCTTTTGTAGCCGCAGTGAGCCGGCCATGAAAGTGTCCGGTATCGTCGCTCGTCGCCCACGGCGCCGACGACGCTGCGCTCATGCCCGGCCTCGGCTCCGTTCCGAAAACGGGGTTCACGCTCACGCCGCTGAGCGGTTTCTTGTCCGGGCCTGTAATGACTCCGGCGATCTCGACGCCGCGTGGGATCGTCAGATCGGCGTGTGGCTTACGAGGATCGAGGAGATCGGAGATCACAGGTGGGAATCCCGGCTTGATCGCCGCGATCCGCACTTTCATCGAGGGATCGAGCTCCTGCCATAGTTGAAAACGCCCGTCGGCGGCAGTGACTGTGGGAGGAAGGGGCAGGTAACCCAAATCGGTCATTCCTTCGCTCTCCATGAGAAAGACAACCGCCGCACCGCTCACCGGTTTTCGATCTTCGTCGCTCACCAGACCTGCAACGGGAACAACACGCCTGGCGACGATGTCGTGCTTCACGTCGCCGGCGGTCGCATCGATGGCCGCGGGTTCCATCGTGTAGCGGGAAGTGGCAAGTCCTATGACCTGGTACTTGCCGCGTTTCAATCGGTCCATGGCGAACGCGCCGTTCGCATCAGTGACTGCCACTTCGCCGTTCCCATCCGCCACGACGGCCACGGTGATCCCGGAGAGCGGCCTTTTCCCGGCATCACGAACGACGCCCGAGATTCGCGAGGCAGGCGCAAGGCGGAGCACAGGCGAACCGGCGGTGAATCCCATGGTCGTGACCGCGCCCTCGGCGCGAGCGCGCAGGACGCCATACCGCTTCGGAGCATGCGGGATGATGAATGCTCCGTCGGGGCCGCTCTTTACCGTGAGTAGATCGTCGACGTCCACCACGCTGTCCGCGACGGGACGTCCGTTGGAGTCGACGACTCTTCCCTGCACGGACTGCCCGGCGTCGAGCACAAAGTCGAGAGCGTTTCCTACGTGTGCGAGCGGCGCGAAATCCGGATGCCGGACGATCACCATTTGCGCCCACGTCGCGGGGTCGGGAAGACGATAGCGGCCGTCCGCATCGGTGATGGCGCTTTCCGGGATCCCTTCCCCCGGGATGGCCAGCACAAACGCACCTGTCACCGGTTTCCCGTTCGCAGTGATTCTTCCCGTTACCAGCGCCGCGCGCCGCAACGCAATCGTTCCGGCCTGCTCATCGGTGGCGACGATCGCATCCGCGGGAGCGAAGCCCTCCGCAACGACGTGCACGTCGACGAGCCCCACACTCCCGGCGTCCAATGCAAAACGGCCTTCCTGGTCCGTCGCCGCGCTGGCGATCGCCATCGGTTTCCGGTCGCGGCTGAATTCGCGGAGCGCCAGCATTTGCGGAATGGGTCGAAACAGCGCAACGCGCGCGTTCGCGATCGGGGCGCCATCCGGGCCGGTGACAACGCCTGTGACAGATGCAGAGAGCGACGCGGCGGAGAGCAAAACGGCTGCTGAGACGGCAGAACGAAATCTCATCCAGGAAATATAGGTTCGCCGCGAAGTCACGGCGAGTATCCCGGATACCGATTCGGTGACCGTTTAGTCCGCCAATTCAGCAACGCCCACATCGTGCACTCGCGAAGCTTCGCGAAAGGAACGCTGGCGTCCCGCCGGCTGGCCCGGAGGCGTCTCGCCGCCGATCACGACGAATGACGACTCTCCACTCAGTAGAAAAACTTGACTCTCCCTCAATCCCGAGGGAGCCTCGGTGCGTGAGGAGGTTCGGCAATGTCTGACGACCACGATCCGCTCGCGGAGATCGAACGGCTTGACCGGTTTTTCGATGGCGAGGAGGAGGGAGAACGCCCGATCGACGTCCTGCGCGCCGGCGGCGTCTCGATTCCGGACGAGCGCGATCTCGACGACGCCACACTCCATGCGAGACTCTGGGAGCTCATCAACGCCATGGCCGCGGCCGGAGTGTTCGTCGAATCGACGAATCACCTGAGCGACCGCGAGCTGTATCGCTATCTCGTCAAAGACGCACTCCGCGAGGAAACGATCCTTCCCACTCCCGGTTCCGGCGGCGGCTGGCACCTCAGCCCGCTCGGCGACAGCGACGAAGACACCGGATCTACCTCCGCTACTTCGCAGACGACGAAACGCGCGAGCACTGGCACCGCGACTTCGGCATAACCCTTCCGCCGAAAGAGAAACCACCGTTCGACCGCGATCGCCTCCTGCCGGTACAGGATTTTGCGGTCGATGAAGAGGTTCAGTGAACGTTATGAATGACGACGATTCCAAAGGCCGCGTCGCCTGTTTTCAGAAGCGCGAAATCCGCCGCACGATGCACCACAACGAATGGTGGTTTGTCATCACCGACGTCATCGCCGCCCTGACGGATTCCGCCGATCCATCCGAATACTGGAAGAAGATGCGGAAACGGGATCCGGATTTGAGCAAAGCCCTCCAAGGGGGGGGGACAAATTGTCCCCCCCCTTGCTTTGGAGTTCGCGAGCTGACTGAGAGCTGGAGAGGATTGACTGGATGAACACTTCCGTCAGCGACGAGTATCCCGAAGTGACGCTCCTGCTGCGCCACTGGAGCAACGGCGGAAGCGCGTTACCAGCTGTGAAAAAGCTGACCGAGTGCGGCTACGGGGACTACGCGGCAGCCGTCGCCCGCCTGGCGTTGCGAGCGCCGGATTGCCCCGATCGCGAAAGGTTGGAAGCGGCCATCGCGCAGATCGCGAACGTATCCGACGGCTGGGTGAGAGCGATCGAGGAGTTTGCGAATCATCCGAGCGAAGAGCGCTGGGATGAGCTCATGCGCTTCGTTCCCGCCGAGGAGCACTATCAACGCTTCCGTTACACCCTTGCCCTTCTCCTCTCCCTTCATTGCGATGGCAACATTCTCTTTCAGTGCGCCACGAAGATCGGAATGTCCTCGGATGCTTTCGATCTCGCCCGAAGCGGCACGGTAGACCCGGAAGTGATCGAAGCGCGAGGTGAAGGATCGGCAGCGCGTCCCGCCTGGTTAGGCCTTGCCGCCCAGGCCGCCTTCGCGCGCAACGACCGGTGGTCGACTCTCCGTTATCTCCGCGAAGCAAGCCAATACGGAGAAAGCTCCGTCCTGTCATGGGCCAGCATCTCCGAAATCCGGAGCGAAGCCGACGAGGAGCTCAACGACGAATTGGACCGCGTCGGCGTCCCACGCGTGTAGAGCCTTTCGAAGTGTCCGAAAGAATCGGACACTTGAAAATCACCGCCTCGGATGGCCGGCAGCGCTTCGGTAGTGGTTTGAAAAACCGATCACCACAGAAGCACAAAGGTCACAGAGAGCCCTCCGTGTTCTTTGTGTCTCTGTGGTCGCCTTTTGTTTTCACCGACCACGCTGGCCGCTGCCGGTCGAAGAAGGACCAGATCATCGACGGGCCGTTCGGTTCACTTCCACGCGTAGATCGGCGACACACTCTGGAACCCGCGATGACGACGTTCTGCTGGCGCGCTCGACTTGGCGACGGTGCTCATTGCGAGTCTGTCTCCTGAGTCGTGGACTCCAACTTTCGCAAGGCGGTCAGTACGGCCGCGCCGGCTGCGGTGAGGCGGTATTTCTGGAGGCGGCTATTGGGCCTGTCGGGATGGGTCATTTCCAGCAGTTCCCGTTGCAGCGCAGGGCGAACATAATTCTCGCGGAACGTTTGGCGGTGCCGAACCGCCAAGCGCTTCTGGATTTCGGCGGACGTGAGCGTGGCCAAGCCCACCGCGAGCAGTAGGCGGTCCACTGGGTCGGTGACTTGGTCGGTGACTTGGCCGGTGACTTGGCCGGTGACTTGGCCGGTAACTTCCCCCACCTCAATAAACGGAAACTCCATCCACAGCCCGTTGTCCCAGCGGAACTCCGGCACCGGAGAGCCGTGCGCAACGCAGGTGTCGCGGATCAGATCGATGCCGCGGCCCCACGATTCCAGAAGTGCGGCGCGGAAAAACACGCTGGCGATATCCGGGTTGTACGGCACCGAGGCGTGTTTGGCGGTCAGTTGCTCCAGCGTCCAATCGGGAGGGAGCTGGCCGGCGTTCCAGATCATCAGCTTGTTGTCGTAGACGCTAATCTGAATCGGGATGGCCGAGGCGTAGTCCTTGTGGACGATCGCATTGATCACTGCCTCCCGCAGTGCCGCCTCTGGCATGGGATACGTTTCGACGCGCTGCACACCTTCGTACGAAATCCCCGCGCGCAGGTACTTGGTCAGGAGCAGGTCGAGCGTGCGGTCTACCAGCGTGAAAAGGTCGCCGTGGATCTCATCGTGATACAGCAGATCGGAATCGGTGCGGAAGAAGCCGATCTTCACATACGCACCGGTGACGAGACGCTCCGGATCGTCATGAAACAGCAGCACGGCCGCGCGCTTCAGCCAGCTTTTTTCGAGCAGCCGGAGCTTGTCGAGCAACACGGCATCGGTCTCCGCCAGTAGTTCGGGTGAGAGCCGGTTACTCCGCGCTGCCTTCTTGCGAAAGTTGGTCAGCGCCTGAATGGAAAGATCTGCGAGGGCAAACCCCGGCGCCGGCACACCATCCCAATGCCGCCCCTGCCTGCGCAACAGGAAACGATCAAGCGCTGCCGCTTTGAGCGTCTGGGTCGTGCTGCCGCTGCGGTAGTAATACTCCCCGCGGTAGCTGATCGGGTTGGGGTAGGCGGGCACCGTGATCTCGAGGTATTCGCGTCCGGCCTCGACGCACAGGTTCACATCGACCATGATGCCGAGTAGATCGCGGATCTTGTTCGGCAACTCGTCGAGCAGCCGCGATCCGTTGTCGATTCCTGCAACATGGCCGTGGTCATTGCGGCCGATCACCAGCACGCCGCCGTCCGCATTGGCAAAGCCGCAGATCGTACGCAGCGCATCATCGCGCCACAATTCCTTCCACTCGATCTGTTGCTGTTCCTTCATGACAGAAGAATCTTAGCTGGGAACCGCCGCCGCAATACTGCTCAGCGGCACCGACCTACCCGCGCGGTTTCAGGGCGCTTTGCGAGGCGAAGCATCAGCTGCCGGCGCCGTAGCGATTCTTGGCTGTACGTTCCGACTGTCGTTCTCTTCACCATGACGCGTCCGAGTATCCCCCAGCATCGTCAAGATGGCCGCGAAATCCACCTGACGTAGAGAATTACGCCCGCCGAGCTCCTCGGAATGGAAGATTGCGCTACGAGTAGTGGACCCGCAGCGAACAAAGAGCGCGTTCGAAGGGTCAGCCTCAGGCGTGTCCCATTGCCGGCCCGATGGTAGGCCCGCCTTCGGCAATCCTTATGTTTCTTTCTTGCGGCACAGATTGTTCATTCCGTTCTGTTTTGAAAGAGAAGACGCAATCGCCGGCTCAGACGCGTCTCCTGGGCAATCTCGCACTCCCAAATGACGACGACGCGCCAGCCCGCCGAGGCTAAAGCCTTCCGGTTCCGTTCGTCGCGAGCCGCGTTCGCCTCAAACTTCGCTCTCCAGAACTCGACGCGGGATTTTGGTGTGTAGGCAAAGGGGCAATGGGTATGCCGGTGCCAGAAACACCCGTGCACGAAAATGACGGTTTCCCAACGAGATAGCACTATGTCGGGCCTTCCGGGGAGTTTCTGCTCGTGGAGACGGAACCGAAGCCCCAGCCGGTGCAACATCGATCGAACGGCAATCTCGGGAGCCGTATCACGCCCCCTTATCCGTCCCATGTTCCAGCTTCGATGCTCCGTACTGATCCGATCGACCATTTATTCGCCGGTTAAAATGCCTTCGACAACGGAGGCGATTTCCCACGCCAAGAGGGGGGGCACAGCATTTCCGACCTGATGGTACTGGCTCGTCTTGGTGCCGCAGAAGAAATAGTTGTCCGGGAAAGTCTGAAGGCGCGCTGCCTCCCTCACCGTGAGACTTCTCGCCTGCAAGGGGTCGGGGTGGATGTAGTAATGGCCGTCCTTCGAGATGTGAGAAGTAACGGTCGTCGAGGGACGCTCAGCAACTTGGACGCGGAATCGATCGCCAAACATCCTCCCGTCCAGAGCTTCTTGAACGTTCTCGTGGTTCGGAAGCAAGAAGGTCGGAAAATCGACGAGCCGAGGAGATCGCGCCATCTCATCCATCGATGCGGCGAACGCGGACACGAAGAAGTATCGCTGAATGTCGCTCCGGAGATGGCGTCTCGATACGTGATTACACACTCCGCGCAGTTCGGGATCGGCATACCAATCGCTCCGGAACTTCGGTTTCCTCTTCCAGAAGACAAAATCTGACCCCGCTTGGAGGTTTGCAGTGCCATCGAAATGGAGCGTTGCCAGGTATCGCCGAAGGGACTCGGTAGTCGGTGTCTTTCGGAGCGCTGCTGCGCATTCACGAATCGCATCCGTCCACTTCTCGGGAGAGTCGATCTCTCGCGAAATCCGGCTCCTAAGACGAGGAAGATCGAAGATCACATCGCGTAGCGGAGTGCGCACGCTCGTGGTAGTAAGCATCGCTGGCCGTCGCCGTGTATCGTCTCGGACGCCGACAATAATTACCCGATGACGGGCTTGTGGTATGCCGTATTCTTCCGCGCGAAGTACGAAATCATCAGGCGAATATGCATCTGCGAGTAGCGCTTTCTGTTTCGGAACGGAGAGTGCGTGAAGGTTGTATCGCAACCCACGCGAACCACGAACCCCGCGGGCTGGTTCCGTGAGATCGTCAACGATGCGCTGAAACATGTTCGAACCGTCGTGGGTCGCCGACAGAAGACCCTTGACATTCTCCATCACGAAGACCGGGGGCCGGTGACGTGCGATGATGCGAAGGTATTCTCGATAGAGAAAATGGCGGGGATCGTTCTCGAACTTGTCCGGATTACTGGTCCGCATACGTGACCGGCCTGCGAGGGAATAGGCTTGGCACGGCGGCCCGCCAATCAAGGCCCACGCGTCGTGTCCGTCGATCGCGGCTGCAATGCGCCGATCGACTTCGTCTTCATCGGCGGCGCCGAGCTCACAGCGCCACGCATCTGCTTTAGCGGCGTTCGCAGCTTTTTCATATTGTCGGAACAGTTCGTCCCGAGTCACCTCGCCCCGCAGGTGCCCGTAGTATTCAGCGGGAACTTCCCCCGGCGGGAACTGACGATAGAAACTCCGCAGTTCGAGTGTCGCGTGCGCGTCCTCATTCTGCTCAATTGAAAAAGCGATACGAAACGGGCGGCTGCCATCGGACCTCGCGTAGGCGGAGAACCCCTCGCCGAGCCCGCCGGGGCCGGCAAAGATATCGACGACGGGAAACGCAGCTCTTCGACGGCTCACTGTCGCGCGATCCTTGTCACGTCGACCACGCCCCGACCCAAACGACCCGCGATCTTCGGAGATTCGATCGTACCAGGCGTCGGGCCCTTACCGATGCGGGAAGTTGAAGGCAAACCTCAGAACTCAGCATGCTCATTTGACTTCGGGGATATCGCCCGCCTCGACCGAGTAGGACGCCGCTCGGACCACGTCCCAACACTCGGGCTTCTTTGCCCATTCGGAGACCATCCGCCCCGCCGCCGAGCGATGCAGCACATCATTGACCTCATGTGACCAAGTCATGATCTGAGATCGAAGGCCGGGCGAAATGTCTTGCTGGAGCCAGATCTTATCTAGATCGACCCGGTCACCGAGCCGGTTGGCAAGAACCGCAATCGTATAGGCCGCGACATTCGCTTGAAAGGCCGGGAAGAGAGGCCGAACGACCGCAGCAGTGCGCTTGGAGATGATCGCTTGGGCGATCATTCGCTTGAACATCGCAGGATCGATGTCCGCGGCCTGCCCGGCATCATCAGTGCTCAGGGTTGCCATGAAGTTTTCGAAGTTCTTCTGAGATCCCCGGCTGACGATGTCTGGTTTCTGTGCCCAGCCGTTAAGGTATTTCGCGAGGTCCGTCTTTGTGATCTTTCTTGCTGACGGAATTTCCTCCTTCAGCCGCCGCAGCTTCGCGGGCGTTGTTCCATCGCGAGCCAGCATGACCTTGTAGCTGCCGGCTGCACGCTCGTAGAACCAACGTCCGACTCCGTCAGGACAGTAGACGGTGAGCGAGAGCTTCTCCAGCTCAACGTGAAACGGCTTGTTTGCCGAGAGGTCCGACTGCTTCACGGAATTCTGGGTATTCGCGAAGCGCGAAATATTCGAGATGAGTGCTTCCTCAGAGGCAAGGTCGAACGAATGCAGAACTATGACCTTGGCTGGCACGCGAACTTTGCTCAGATCGACCTCGGCCGATCGCTTCTTCGTGAAATAGAGCGATGCCGTCGTTTGCCCACCGTTGACGATCTGCATGCCCTTCAGCCAAGCGATTCCAGGCCCGCCGTCAGCTGTGGTGCCGAGGCGGATTTCGTCGGTCACGATGACGATGCCGTTGTTGAAAGCCATGAAGCGCTCAGGACTCTCGCGCAGCGTCTTTTGAATGCCGGGGTTGACCTTCCCGGTCGTGCCCAGAAAGGAGCGAACATTCGACTCAAGAAGGCGTGAGCCGAACTTCTCATAGAGAAATCGTAGGGCCTCTCCCGGTATGACTGTCAGTGCGTAGTCGTACTCGATCATTTCGCCCTTCACGAAGACGCAGGGGATCGGAGCACCCGAAACGTTCGTGAAGTCGACGACAAGCTCATCGCGGGGCTTGCCCGCGGACCAGTGACGGTAGAGGCGTTCGATATCCATCACTTCGAGCTTTACCGTCCGGCCATTCACTTCTCTCGATCGAAAGTTCTTGGCCTTCGCTACTTTGTCGGTCAGAACATAGATGCTGATTTGCTCGAGGCTGCTGTAGCACCCCTGAATCGTAAGCGCGAGCACGTACGCATCATTCGACTCGTCCATGGTCGAAGCGAGTCTGCCCTCGGCGCACCTCACGAGAAACCGGAGGCATTGTTCGGCCGCGATCTTCGTGTCGGCATCTGCGATGGGCGTGAGTTCATCCACGCCGCCATACAGACTCACAAACAGATCAATCTGCGTCGCGTCATCCGAGATCGCATACCCGCTGAGTCTCAGATTCGCGTTTCCGACTTTGGAGGAGTAGTGACAGACGTTCGGATCGGACGTCATCCCGACGTCGAACATGTGCTCCATGACGACTTCTGCGAAGACGGATTCAAGGTACGGATAAGGGCTCCCGCTCCCATCGAGACGGTCGCCGATTTGCTCCCGCACCTCCATCTGTGTCTGAAGGAGGAATTCTTTCAGCTCCATCTCAGTGCACCCCCAATGCGGCGATGACGTCCTGAAGGTCCACGACAGGCACTGTCAGAAGGTCAAGGTCAATTTCGTAAAGGGCCCGTCGGATCTGAAGAGCGACGTTCGAGCGCATCAGGCGGGGAAAGGATTCCGAGACCGAGAGATACCGGGTTTCCGCATGAGCAAATCGTCGGGTGTACGAGTCAATGTGGCTCGGAACGAGCCCGGCGTGAATGAGCCGGGAGTCGAAGACCGAGAGAGTCGATTGATCGGAGCCGAGCGCGATCCGCGCGTCGGCCGCGATTGCTGGGAGGCTCCGCCCCTCGCGACGCAGCGAGAGGCGTACCGCCGCAAGAAAGAGGGGTTGGACCAAGCTGTCGTCCAACTGCTCCAAGGAGCTGATCTTTGCCGGGAATGACCCTGAGCCGACTGTTGCCTTCACCTCGACGGCGCCGCCCGGAAAAATGAAGTCCTGCAGTCCATCCAAGGGCCCTCTCCATGCGTCGAGAGCAGCCGAAGCGGGTACGCCCGCGGAGATCAGCAGGACCAAGACTAAGAGCTCGCCGGCTAAGCCAACTTCCGCCTCAGCGCTCAAAATGTGATGCGTCTGGCGTTGCATGAAGGACTGCCACGCGTTGATTCGGTCCAGGAACAAGCGGAAGGCATAGGGGTCGCTCCCCGGACCCACGTCTGCTATGGCTGCGATGACGTCCTCGGCAAGGATCGTGAAAAGTTCCGTGCTGGCGCCCTCCTCACGCGATAGTGCGATCCACGTTCGACCATCGTTGCTCGCGCCGAGGTCCACCAGCGCCACGTGAAAGCCTCGTCCTCGCGGAAACTCATCGGTCGCTGGAACGCGAACGTTGCGGAAACCAAAGACAAGCGCCTCTGCGTCGCCAGGGTAATGCCGACCTGCGCGTACCGGACGCTCGTTACCCCCGATTTGTATGGTCCGCCAGCCCTCGTCGTGTTGCTCACCCGCAAGCGCGCGCCAAGCTGCTTGGAGCTCCTTGGAGCTATTCGGCGGGGCCATACTGTTGCTCCCACAGAACGTTGTTCACTTGATACTCGACCTTCACACCGGAATTGCTCCCAGGAAAACTCACGCCGAACGCAATGACGGGCGGGCTGTTCGCCGGCAGTTCGGCATTTGCGAGAACCGGGTCCAGTGGATAGAGGAGTAGCAGGCCCCGCTCAGGATGGGCCGGGACATTCTCCGCACCGAATCCCCGGATCTTTCGTATCGCCACGCCGCCCGGATGGTCGGGCTCCTCTTTCTTCTTGAAACGAGCAGGATCTGATCGCCAACTTAGACGCGTCGCCGTTAGCGCCGCGTTCCACTGTTCCTCATCGAGGTCGATCGTCTCGTCACGCGGCGAGAGCAGTCGGCCGATCGAGTACCGATCGTCGTCAAGCGATTCCTGACTGCGCTCCAGCATCTTCACCGGACATCCGTTCTCAAACGGGTGGAGTTCTCCCTTGCCGCCGCCGAGAAGCGCCACCGTCCACGCGGTCAGCTCGCCAGCGGAGATCATCGAGCGAATGAATTCCGCGAGGAGAAGACTGTTTACCTTATAGGCGTTGGGGTGGGTCTTGTAGTCTCCGAGAAACGCGGCAATATGCTCGCCTGGCACGTCGCTCCAGAGGAATCCGCCAGTCCAGCTCTGCTTTGACCCGCCCCGGGAGCGCGAAGGATTCGGTTCAGGCTCACCTTGCAATTTCGAAAGCAGCGTGTCAGCCGCTCGCAGATTCCTTCTCAATATTTGCGGGTCTCGGTAGAACGAGATCGTCTCGACGATATCGCCACTGAACGAAAGGAGGAGGCTTCGCGCAGAGCGCATTTTCAACGGTGATGTGACGAGGAGCGTCGAGTGTGACTGCACTTTCAGTCCGTATTCTCTCGGCGTGGAGCCGCTTGCGGCCATCTGGTCGAACTCCTCTCGCAGTTCCTCCGCAGCGTCAGTGATGTGCCCAAACCATTCGGACAGCTCCCTCGTGGTGTAGAGGCGGCAAAGGTCAAGATAGCCGGGTCGGTAGCCGAACCAACGACCCATCTGCATGAGGGTGTCATACATCTTGGAGGCGCGCAGGAAGTAACTGACAGAGAGACCTTCCAGCGTAAGCCCCCGAGCCAGTTTGTCGCCGCCGATCGCGATTACCTTCAGGCCTGTCGTGCCACGATCGTTATAGTCAAGAGCGTCCTTCGCCGTGCCATTGATCGCCCGGACTTCGATCTCGAAGAGCACCTCTGGTAGTACAGCGGCAACGTCTTCCCATGATGACGCAGCGGGAAGACTGAACTCGGGACGCAGCTCGCGAACGGCGCTATTTGTGGGGACAAAGTCGCGATTCCACAACTCCGACAGGCGTACTAAGAGCTTCTCGTTATCAATGCGGCGCGTGATCCTCTGGCGGATATGTTGGAGATGCTGCGAAACCTGGTCATACACGATCGACTGCACTGCGACAAAGCGCGTGACGTGAATGAGCATCGACGAGTGCTCGCCACCCTGCCCACGAAGACGACGTGCCGCGCACGCGAGCACGAAAGCATCGATTGCCTCCGCGAGCGAAGGAGGAATCAACTCCTCCCCCTGCGCGATGGGGACGTGCGAACTCTTGTGGCGCTGCGGCATCCATCCCGCGGCCGTTTCCAGATCTTCCTGATCCGTCACCACTCGAATCAACGGAAGTCCCGGTTCACGTGTCTCCCCGGTTCGCAAGCCGAACACGATCGCGGGGCCGACGTAGCTCGAAGGCGCGGCAAGGTTCACGATGAACGATCCCGGGAAAAGATCGGGACCTTCCGCGGTGGTTTCACCACGCTCATGGATAAAGATGTTTGCGAAGGGCGTGGCGGTGTAGCCCACATACGCGGAGCGTGTGAAAGAACGAAGGATCTTCCGAATTGAGCTATTGATAGCGGTTGGCTGATGTTCCTCGTCCGGTCGACCATCTGCGCCGATAACCTGCTCACCCGTATCGACCGAAGCATGGTCCGCCTCGTCGTCGATGAGCAACAGTGGGAGGTGCGTCACAACTTTGATACCCGTTGCCTGTTCCGTCGTGTTTGCAACGTGATCCCGAATCCAGTCGTGCAGCTGCTTCAGGACGCTCTTGTTCTTCTTTACAACGAAGAGCCAGGGGCGTTGCTCGGGCGTGATCCCGAGATTACGAGAGGCGTTTGTATTGAAGTCTCCGTTGTCCGCCCGATTCGTGGCGTAATTCGGCCGGATCTTCACGTCGCCGTCGATTTCGCCTACACCGATGATGCGCACGTCCGTGGGGACGGGGTTCGTCTCAAAACCAAGAAAACCTTCGTCGAGCCGCATCTGCGTCTGCGAACGCAGGTTGTTGTGCAGGCCGGCGAGAACGATGATGATTTTGTAGCCTGCGTCGGCCGCTTTCCCAATGAGGCCGGTGTAGTGCGCCGTTTTTCCTGACTGAACGTGGCCGACGACCAGTCCCCTCCGGTCCCACGGCCCCTCCCGTTCCGGGTCCTCCAGCAGGCTCAAGACGGCGTCGGAGGAATGATCGAGCGCCTCCACTGCACGGAAAGAAAGGCGCCGTTCGAGCCATTCGCGGTACCGTTGCCAGTATCGCCACTCCCGCTTTCGCGCTGCCGTGAGCCATGCGACATGCCCGACGTTGCTAATCAGCGTCGTGTCCTGACCTATCCAGATACTGAAACGTCGGATGAGCTCGTCGACGACACTGTCGCGGTCGAGTCCCTCGCCCCACTGCGGCTGCATCGCGACAACCAGGTCGATCTTGCTTTCTATAAGAACGGGCGTGATTGCCGACCGGTCAGCCTCACTGAGCAGCAATTCTTGAACGAATTTGACTACTTTCTGTCGCGTTTCTTCCGCTGACGAAATCATTCTGTTCCGCTCCCGCTCATATCGACATCGTCCGGCAAATCCGCGATGAGTTCCGCATAATTGTAGAAAGGCTCCGTCCGAAGCAGATGCTCTTTCGCACTCGCTGGCGACATGCCCTTTTTCCGGACGAGGTTCTGAAACACTACAGCGAGAACCGCGCGCACGTGTTCGGGCGCTTCGCCCGCGAACGCGCTTCTGGTAGATTCTGCCGACTCCCCCGCATCGAGCCAGATCCGCTGGACGGGGATCGTTTCCTCGATGATGCGCAACATTGCGCGCACTTGGGGTCCGAGCTCGTCCGCCTGTTCGAGGACGGCTTTCACCGCGGGATGCTCCTCGTCAATCCGATAGCGCATCGAACCACCAAAATGCTCGGCGCGCCACGCGCGCAGCGTCGGCTCTGCGCCGATACGAACCGCTTCCGCGCGATGCGCAAAGACCCGCCGCGCCCTCTCGCGTATGTCTTCGGCCAGCCGAACCAGGCGGTACCTGATGTGGATGGGCGGACGTGCGGTCGACTTCCGGATATCGATCTTCCACTCCGCATCGGCGCTGTTCGGAATATCCACCCGTACGCGCGCGAGTTGGTGCGCCTGCTCCTTCGTCCATGAGCGCTGCTGCCCCAGCCCCAGCCAATGGCCGGCAAGAAGGAGCCGCTCGTTTCGATAGACGTAGAAGCCTTGTTGCGCAGTCCATCCATCGGGGCCGCCAGCAGATCGATGTTCGCTCTCCGTCAAGCGATCCTTGTGGGGCAGGACGTGGCCTTGAATCTCGATCATTCCTGCGTCACCGAAGATACACTCGATCGGCGATGAGTACGTGGCGCCATGACCGATGAGGAAGGGATCCCACGGCTCAATCGGCCTGCCATTGATTGAAATCTGAAGGCGTCGCCGTTTGCCAGAAATATAGCGATGGAAGACCATCCCAAGGTGCTGCTCGACCCGGTCGGCGAGATCGAGAAAGTCTTGCTTCGTGAAGCCGGGAGTCGCGATGCGGTCCAGCATTTCCCAGAGGACAAGGGTGCCGCTGCCGACATCCTGCAGAGGCGTGAGGAGGTCCACGGAGGCTTCATCCGGCCCTTCAAGGATGTACCAACCGTCGCCCTTGCTGTGGGCGACAACGTCGAGGTCCCAACGAAGGCAATCCGTCGCACCATCCTTTCGGCTCGCCACCGTGAGACGACGACACTGTGAAAACGAGGCTGTCTTCAAGCCGAGGCCAAAGCGCCCGAGATCATGGCTCTCACGCGCGTCGAGTGGACTCCTCTCGCCCAGACGCATGGCTCGGTCGAGCTCCTCGGAACTCATGCCCGTGCCGTTGTCGAGAATCGAGATGTAGCTTCCCGTTTCCGGCCAAGCGAAGGAGATCGCGACCGCCGTTGCATCGGCAGAGATACTGTTGTCGACAAGGTCTGCGAGCGCCGTCCATGTCGAGTAGCCGAGGCCACGCAGCGCTTCGATCATGGCGCTCGCCTTCGGTGGCGCGTGGCGATGCTTGCTCGTCGTCAATCCTGCTCCACGGAGATCACAAGTCCCCTATGCCAGAAAAAATGGCCCGGTTAGAAAGGCGGCGAAGGGTTTTGAGCGCTTTCGACTCAATTTGGCGGATCCGCTCGCGCGTCAGATTGAGCAAGCGGCCCACTTCTTCCAAGGTCCACTCCTCCCCGCCATCAAACCCGAACCTCAGCCGTAGTACCCGCTCCTCCCGGGGTCCAAGCAACGCGAGAACCAGTTGGATCCGGTCGTGAATGCTCGCTTCCTCCACCATCTCCGCAAAGCGCAGCGAGTGGGCGTCCTCAAGGGACGGGACGTCGCTGTCCTCGTCCATTTCCGCTTCCATCAGTGCGTCAATCGCGAGCGGTTCTGGAATGAGCTTCGCCCACTTTTCCACCTTCGGAAGCGGCAGCTCCGCACGCACTGCGATCGCGCCGAGATCCGACGCGCTCCGTAAATCGGAATCGAGCTCCCGCTGTGCGCGCGCGATCTTGTTCACCTTTTCGACAAGATGAACAGGAAGGCGAATCGTTCGGCTCTGATCCGAGATCGCCCTCATGATCGTCTGACGAATCCACCAGCTTGCGTACGTCGAGAACTTGAAGCCCTTCTGGTAGTCAAACTTCGTTACTGCCCGCATCAGACCGAGATTTCCTTCTTGGATAAGGTCGAGCAGGTCGAGTTTGCTGTATCGGTACTTGTGCGCAATGAACGTGACGAGGCGGAGATTCGCGACCGTGAAACGGCTCTGCGCCTCGTTGATCACCGAGAGGCCTTCGTCGATCGACGTCCTGGTTGCGACATCCGCACGTTCCCGCATAT
>Ga0307470_10000556_pt1 | contig 17753 bp, 14 predicted proteins | sample atmos_gasesAM3C__FD_204565 | JGI IMG/M metagenome (GOLD analysis project Ga0307470, IMG submission 204565) | Hardwood forest soil microbial communities from Morgan-Monroe State Forest, Indiana, United States - atmos_gasesAM3C_05 | ecosystem: Environmental > Terrestrial > Soil > Temperate forest... | reverse complement strand
AGGAGCAAGTAGCCCTGAAACGCCACGTCATCGACGCCATCATGGCAGGCCGAGGGCCTTCCGTGCTGATGCTCCCGGACGATCGCTTCGCGCGCGCCACCGTGCGGGTGATGCTTCGCCAATTGCAAGCCACACTCCCGGAGTCGCCTGCCCTTCTTGAATGGCTTTCCGGCTACGACAGGCCTCTCACATCAGCCGACGAAGATCCGGCGGAAGCGCTGCATTAACCGCCAATTAGCCTGTTGCGGTCCAAAGAAATATATTAAGGTGGACGCCAAGGAGAAATGATCATGTCCCTCAGCCAGCTCACGCCGTCCGCCAACGGCTCCCGCCTTGCGCCTGTCGAATCGCGTTACGCGCCGTTGTTCAGCTTCGCATTGCTGACGGTGTCCTGCGCGCTCGCAAGCTTTGCGCTCGCTTGCGCGACGCCGTTTGCGGCCTTTGCGGTGATTGCTGCGGCAATGCTGCCGCTGCGCCCGGCGCTTCTTGTGGTCACCGGCGCATGGCTGGTCAATCAGGGCATCGGCTTCGGGGCACTGCATTATCCGATCGACGGCAATACGATGCTGTGGGGTGCCGCGATCGGCATCGCCGCCCTTGCCGCTACCGCAGCTGCGTCAGCGGTTATGCGCTCGCTTCCGCAGAGCGGCACGCCGCTCGTCCTCGCGCTGGCACTGGTTTGCGGTTACGGCGTCTACGAAGTCGCGCTTCTGGCGGCGACGCCGTTTCTCGGAGGTACTGGCGACTTTACGGCTGCCATCGTCGCGCAAATCGGATTTTCAAACGTTGCGTGGTTGATCGGGCTTGTTGCCGTGTGCGAAATCGTGCGGCTGGTCAACCCGTTCAAGCGCGGTCGTACGGTTTCATAAGGCCTGTCGCGGCGGGCTGCCATGCAGCCGTATTCATGGACAGGTAACCGGCCGGGCCGATATTTTCGCTTCCCAAAAGCGAGGAAGCTCCCGAATGGCCGATATTCTGGCCACGCCGCAACAAGCCATATCCCAACAGGCCAGTAAGGACGAACAGTTCCGCACGCTGGGCGCGATATCCGTTGCCCACTGGGTGAGCCATTTCCATATCTTCGTGCTGCCGATGCTGTTTCCGTTTCTGCGGCAGCAACTCAATGTCGGATACGTCGAACTCGGCTTTGCGCTGACGATTTTTGCGGTGAGTTCCGGCCTGACCCAGGCCCCGATCGGTTATCTCGCCGACCATATCGGCGCGCGGAAAATTCTGCTGATGGGCCTCTGTCTCGGCGGCTTCTCGCTGATCATGCTCGGGCTGCATCTGAGCTATCCATGGCTGATCGCCAGCGCAGCGCTGCTGGGCCTTGCCAACAGCGTCTACCACCCGGCCAACTATGCGATCCTCTCGGCCTATATGAACGAGGCGCGCATGGGCCGCGCGTTTTCGATTCACACCTTTGCCGGGTTTCTCGGCGGCGCGATCGCGCCAGCCGTCATGGCGGCTTTGGTCGCCACGATCGGCGGTCACGGCGCGCTGATCGCAGCCGGCGCCGTCGGACCGTTGGTCGCGCTATTTCTTGTAGTCGTCGGCGTTCCCGATGCGAGCGCCACGGATCGTAAAACAAGCGGCACCACGGCGAAACAAAACATCATCACGCCAGCGTTGATCGTACTCACGATCTTTTTCCTGCTGCTCAGCCTGTCCAACGCCGGCATTGCCAATTTCGGGGTAGTGGCGATGATGAGCGGATATGGCGCGACCTTCTCCGCCGCCAACCTTGCGCTCACGGCCTATCTCGGCGCGAGTGCAACCGGTGTTCTCGCCGGCGGGTTTCTTGCCGACTGGACCGAACACCACGGCCAGGTGGCGGCCGCCTGCTTTGCCGTGAATGCCGTGATCCTGCTGATTGTTGCGGCGATCAATCTGCCACAACTGGCCTTGATCGGAGCGATGGGATTGGCCGGATTCCTCGGCGGCGTGATTGCCCCCTCGCGCGACATGATGGTCCGCAACACCGCGCCTCCGGGGGCGGCAGGCCGGGCGTTCGGCATCGCCTCCACAGGCTTCAATTTCGGCGGCATCATCAGCCCGCTGTTGTTTGGCTGGATCATGGACCAGGGCCTGCCGCATTGGGTCTTCGGCGCGTCCGTCGTCTTCATGGTGATGACCGTCATCCTCGCACTTGCCACCGAGCGAAATCCTCAAGCAAGCACGCCTGCGTAAGCGCGCGCCCGAAGCGCGGCGCTGTGCCGCGGCCTTTGCCGAAAACCCGCCATCACGATCACGTCGGGGTCAGATTCGAGGCCGTGATCTCCGCTCGCGGTATTGCTATGCTGCACGGCCACGAAAGGGATCAAGGATGCGTCGCTTCGCATGACCACCGACAACGAGATCGTGCTGAGCGTCCGCCACCTGACCAAGGCCTATTTCGCAGCCGGCGAAAAGGTCGACGTCCTTCGCGGCGTCAATTTAAGCATTACTGCCGGCGAACGGGTCGCGCTGACCGGCGAATCCGGCAGCGGCAAGAGCACGCTGCTGCATCTGATCGCGGGGCTTGACCGCGCCGATGGCGGCGAGATCGACGTTGCCGGCACGTCGATCACGAAACGCAGCGAAGCCGGCCTTGCCGCGCTACGGCGCGACCGGCTGGGTCTTGTCTTTCAGCAATTCAACCTGATCCCAAGCCTGAGCGTTCGGGACAATCTCGCCTTTCAGTCCCGCATCGCCGGTCGCCATGACACCGCATGGCTCGAGGAGTTGGCCGAGCGTCTCGGGCTCGCCGGTTTCCTCGACCGCTATCCGGAGCAGCTTTCAGGCGGCCAGCAGCAGCGGGTCGCGATCGGCCGGGCGCTCGCGGTCAAACCGTCGCTGCTGCTCGCGGACGAGCCGACCGGAAATCTCGATGAAGCCACCGCCGACGAGGTGCTGGCACTGACCCGCGACCTCGTCGCACAAACCGGCTGCAGCCTTCTGATGGTGACCCATTCGATGCGGCTGGCCGCGACGCTGGATCGGCACATTCATCTCAGCGCGGGATTGGTCGCGTGAGACGGCCGCTCTGGATTCTCGCAGTGTTGCTCAGCCATTGGCGACGGCATCCGATGCAGTTTGCAACGCTGCTGATCGGCTTGATCTCGGCGATCGCGCTGTGGAGCGGCGTGCAGGCGCTGAACCAGCAGGCGCGAACCAGCTACGACCGCGCCGCCGCAGCGTTTGGCGGGGTCCGCACCGCCATGCTGGTTGCCCGCAACGGCGCGACCTTCCCGCAAGCGCTTTTTGTCGAGCTTCGCCGTGCCGGCTGGCCGGTGTCACCGATTCTCGAAGGCCGCATCCAGATCGACGGCCGGACAGTCCGCCTGCTCGGTGTCGAACCCATGACCCTTCCCTCGGAGGCCGGCGATACGCCGGCCATGGGCGGCGACCTCCAGGCCTTTGTCATGCCGCCGGGAGAAACAAGGGTGTCGCGCGAGACGCTCGCCGAACTCGGCGCGTCCGAAGGCGCCACGCCGATGACGAGCAGTGACATGAGGCTGCCGCCGCTTCGTGTGGCCGCACGATTGGTGCCGGGCGTCATGGTGGTCGATATCGGCGTCGCGCAGCGGCTGTTAAAGATGCCGGACCAGGTTTCGCGCCTTCTGGTCGGAAAGGCCAAGGGCCCGCGCGCGACGCTTGAATCCATCGTTGGTGACAGGTTGCGCCTCATCGAGCCCGATGCGGAGACCGATTTGGAACGCCTCACCGACAGCTTTCACTTGAACCTGACGGCGTTCGGCCTGCTTTCGTTTTTTGTCGGTCTCTTCATCGTCAATTCGGCGATTGGACTGGCGTTCGAACAGCGGCTGCCGATGTTGCGAACCTTGCGCGCCTGCGGCGTATCGGCGCGGCAAGTCAGCGCAGTCCTGGTTTTCGAGCTGATTTTTCTTGCGCTCATCGCCGGACTTCTGGGGATGGCCGGCGGCTATCTGATTGCGGCCGCGCTGCTGCCCGACGTCGCCGCATCGCTGCGCGGTCTTTATGGCGCGCAAATTCCAGGACAACTCTCGCTGCAGCCGCAGTGGTGGGTCGCGGGGTTCCTCATCAGTGTGATCGGGGCGCTGCTCGCCGCCGCGCAAAGCCTGTGGAAAGCAAGTGGCCTCTCGGTGCTCGCGGCCGCCCAGCCTCAGGCCTGGCATCAGGCGCAGCGCCGATGGGTGTTTCTCCAAGGGGGAGCTGCGCTCGTGATATTCGCCGCAGCGTTCGGATTTTTCTGGTTCGGCGATTCTCTCCTTGCGGGTTTTGCCGTCCTCGCAGCCATGCTGCTCGGCGCTGCGCTCGTGCTGCCGTTGCTCCTGGAATTGGTGCTGGCCGGCGGCCAGCGCCGCGCGCGCGGCGCGCTCGCTGGCTGGTTCTGGGCCGACAGCCGCCAGCAGCTGTCGGGATTGTCGCTGGCGCTGATGGCGTTGTTGCTCGCTTTGTCCGTCAATGTCGGTGTCGGCACGATGGTCGAGAGCTTCAGCCGAACCTTTGTGAGCTGGCTGGACGGCAGGCTCACGGCTGACGTCTACCTCAATGCGGCCGACGACGCGCAAGCGAGAGCCATCACCGCATGGCTTCGCAAACGACCCGACGTCAGTGCCATTCTTCCCGGCGGCCGCGCCGAGACGCAGCTTGCGGGCGCGCCGCTTGAAATTTTCGGTCTGCCGGATCATGCAACCTATCGCGAGCATTGGCCGCTGCTGCGCGCGACGGAAAATGCCTGGGTAAGGCTTCGGCCGGGCAATGCAGCCTTTGTCAGCGAGCAACTGGCGCTGCGCCTGAAGCTTGCGATCGGCGATCACCTCGACGTGCCGACGCCGGGCGGAAACTGGCCGCTTGAAGTGGTCGGCATCTACGCCGATTACGGCAATCCCAAGGGACAGATCGCCGTCAACTTTGCCGCGCTGACCCGCTACTTCCCGAACATTCCGCTGACGCGGATCGGCTTGCGCGCGGAGCCCGCCGCCGTTCCCGCGCTGATGTCGGATTTGCGCGAAAAATTCGGCCTCGATGAACGTAACCTGATCGACCAGGCGACGTTGAAAGCGGAGTCGAAACGGATCTTCAACCGGACCTTCGCGGTGACCGCCGCGCTGAACGCCTTTACACTTGGGGTTGCCGGCATCGCGCTGCTGACGAGCCTGCTGACGCTCGGCAATTCCCGCCTGCCGCAATTGGCGCCGCTATGGGCGATCGGGATCACGCGAGGAAAGTTGGCGATGGTCGAGCTTCTCAAGACCATGTCGGTTGCGCTGATCACCGCCCTGCTTGCGCTGCCGCTTGGTCTGATGGTCGCATGGTGTCTGATCGCGGTGGTAAACGTGAAGGCGTTCGGCTGGCGCCTGCCGTTTCATGTCTTCCCGCTGCAACTGGCCGAGCTTTTTCTGGTCGCCATGGCGGCGGCGCTACTGGCAGCCATCATTCCCGTGCTCAAGCTCGCGCGATTGCAGCCGGCCGAACTGATCAAGGTGTTCGCCAATGAGCGCTAGCGTAATCTCCCGACGCGCTTTCGCGGGCGGCGCATTGCTGATGGCGCTCCAGCGAACGGCGGCGATGGCGCAGGGCTTTGCCGGGCTCGGCATCAGCGGCGAGGGATTCGCGCCCGTTGTCCCGGGCAGGAAGCTAGTCTTTCCCGGAGATCACGGCCCGCATCCGGACTTCCGCATCGAATGGTGGTACGTCACCGCCAATCTCTCCGACGCTGCCGGCGCAGCCTACGGCGCGCAGTGGACCCTGTTCCGCCAGGCCATGTCGCCGGGCCCACAAGCGGAAGGTTGGGCCAACCAGCAGATCTGGATGGCGCATGCCGCGGTCACCCGCGCCGATACCCACCGCTTCAGCGAGACCTTCGCGCGCGGCGGCGTCGGACAGGCAGGCGTCGAGGTCACGCCCTTTCGGGCCTGGATCGACGCGTGGCAAATGCGCGGGCGCGAGGCGATGAGCAGCGACATGATGTCGCCGCTCGAGCTCAACGCCGCGGGTCCGGACTTCGCTTATGCGCTGCATCTCGAAGCGGACCGCGCTCTGGTGTTGCAAGGCGAGGACGGCTACAGCGTGAAATCGGAACAGGGACAGGCGTCCTATTACTACAGCCAGCCCTATTTCAAGGCGGCCGGCCGCATCACCATCGATGACAGGCCGATCGAGGTCACGGGCCAGGCCTGGCTGGACCGCGAATGGAGCAGCCAGCCGCTGGCTTCAGATCAGACCGGCTGGGACTGGCTGTCGTTGCATTTCGCAGGCGGCGAAAAGCTGATGCTGTTTCGGCTGCGTGAGACCAGCAACCGTCACTTCATTTCCGGCAAATGGTTTTCGAGCGACGGCGATGGCCGGACGATCGCATCCTCCGAAATCATGATGACGCCGAAAGTTTCGACAGATGTTGGCGGACATATCGTCCCGACCGCTTGGGACATCGCGATTCCGTCATTGACGCTGACGATTTCGTGTACGCCGGTGAATCCAAAATGCTGGATGGGGACGCGATTCCCCTATTGGGAAGGACCGATCCGTTTTTCCGGCAGTCATAACGGGGTTGGTTATCTGGAGATGACGGGTTACTGAAGGCGGCTTTTGATCGCCATAAGGAGCTGCCCCTCATGTATCAGCTGACGGCCCTCGTCACCTGCCTTGCTGTCCTGACATATGCCCTGATCAGCTTTCAGGTCGGAAAGGCGCGCGCGACCTATGGCGTCAAAGCGCCGGCGATGTCGGGCAATCCGGACTTCGAGCGCGTCTTTCGGGTGCAGATGAATACGCTGGAATGGATGCCGATCTTCCTGCCCGCGCTCTGGCTGTTTGCGATCTATATCAGCGATCCGATTGCAGCAGCATTCGGCGTAGTCTGGATCGTCGGCCGCATCCTCTACATGACGGGTTACACAAAAGCCGCCAGCAAGCGCGGAGCTGGATTTACGGTCCAGGCCGGTGCCGCGATGCTTCTCTGGCTCGGCGCAACGGCCGCCATCCTGTGGCGCCTGATCCATCCATGAAACGAAAGCTGGCATTGCGGTATTTGCAGCTTGTTACAAAATGAAAAAATGCCGCAGGATCTTGGCCTTGTCAGCTATTTGACTTCGGGCAGGTCCCAAGTTTAAGTACCCCCTCGCAGCAGGCCGCCCCGCCTCGTTTCCGACGTCAGCCCTTTACGTATTTTGCGCTAAGGTTGTAGCGAGCCCACGCCATGAATGCCTTTTTCAAGCGCCAGCTTGCCGACTACGTGGAATATCATCGCAATCCCTGGAATGGTGCGATGCATGTGTTCGGTATTTTGACATTGTTTTTTGCCGCCATTCTTCCCCTCAGCCTCGTGCCCGTGCAGATACTGGGCGTGCAGACGACGCTGGCGCCGATCCTGGCGCTGCCGGTATTGATCTATTGGCTGCTGCTCGACGTCGCACTTGGAACGGCCATTCTCGGTTTTGCGGTCATCCTGTTTGCGGCCGCGGCCTTCGTCGTGCATCACGCAAGCGTCGCCATGGTGTGGTCGGTGACGTTGCCGCTGATCGTCGTCGGCATCGGCTGCCAGGTGATCGGGCACCGGGTCTTCGAGCAGCGCCAGCCGGCTTTGGTCGACAACCCCTCCCATTTTCTGCTGGGGCCAATGTTTGTGACGGCAAAGCTCTTTATCGCGCTCGGGCTCCGGAGTGATCTCGCGGCCATTATCCGGACCGATCCACAGAATCAGCCCCCATCCTTTAGCGAGGAACATCAGGTCGGACCGCTGCCACGTTCATGACCAGGATACTTGTCACTGGCGGTACTGGCTTCATTGGACAGCACCTTGTGTCGGCGCTGGTGGCGCGCGACCACAAGGTTCGGGTCCTTGATCGGCGCCCGCCCATCTGCGCTCTCCCCGACGTCGAATACGTGTCGGGTTCGGTGCTGGATTCGGCGCTGGTAGATGACACGCTGCGCGATATCGACGAGGTCTATCATCTCGCCGGCCTTCCGGGCATGTGGCTACCCCAGAAAAGCGATTTCCATGCTGTGAATTTTCAGGGCACGGAAGTTGTCATTGCCGCCGCGCGCAAGCGCGGCACGGCGCGCTTTCTGCACTGCTCGACCGAATCCATCCTGTTTCGGCCGTCCTCCCTGAAGGAGGCCTCTGACGAACGCAGCCTGCTGCCGCCAGAGCAAATGCCGGGCGTTTACACGCGATCGAAAATGCTGGCCGAACAATCCGCGGCGCAAGCGGCCGCCGCCGGATTTCCACTCGTCATCGGCACACCGACCATGCCGATCGGGCCGCACGACCACAACCTGACGCCGCCGACCGCCATGCTGAGGCAATTTCTGCACGGGCACGTGCAGATGTATCTCGACTTCATCGTGAACCTCGTCGACGTGCGCGATGTCGCCGCGGGCCTGATCCTGGCGATGGAACGCGGCCGCGTCGGCCACCGCTACATTCTCGGTAGCGAGAGCATTTCGCTGAAGAAGATCCTGAAACTGATGTCGACCATCAGCGGGCGTCACTCGCTCGCGATTCCGGTCCCCGGCAAAATCGCGGAAGCGGCGGCCGCGATGCTGGAATTCATGGCGGACCACGTAACGCACCGGCCGCCGTCCGGCACGGCGGAAGGCGTGCGGATCGCGCTGCGGGCAACTGAATTGTCGATCGAAAAAGCGAAGAATGAATTGGGCTATGCGCCGCGGCCGGTCGAGCCGGCGCTGCGCGATACCATCGCCTATCTGCTCAGCACGCCGAAAGCGTCTTGATATCGTAAGCCGTTCCTTCGCTTCACCTTCTCGGGATTTGCCAGCTTCATCCGATCGGGCATATAAGGTCTGGCGCCGTCTATTTGGAGTTCCTGCACCACAAGCGGCGAATTCGAACCAGGAACTCCAAATAGAAAACGGCACCAGAATGAAAATTGTTTGCTAGTGCTCGTGACTTTCCGAAGTTCGTGAAAGGTGGGTGCTGCGACAGAGCACGAACTTCGGAAAGTTCGCACTAGCGCATGACGCACGAGCCAAATGCGATTGTTGCTTTCCTATGGAGCGGATGGACCGCGACCTGGCCTTCCGCTTTGGTGGCCCTGATCTGGATTGCGTGGCTGTTGAGCTGGCTGATTGGCGCCTTCTTTTCCGGCCGCACCGAAAAACATGTCAGGGCCCGGGACTCGCGCGCCTATCGCATTCCTGTCCTGATCGGCGCGGTGCTGCTGGCACCCTGGACCGCGTCGGTTCTTGGCGAAAAGCCGCTGTGGCAGATCGGCGCAGCCGGCATCTATATGTTGGCAGTCCTCACGGCCGCCGGTTGCCTGTTCACCTGGTGGGCGCGCCTTCACCTCGGACGTTTCTGGTCGAGCGCTATCACGCGCAAGGAAGGCCACCGCGTCGTCGATACCGGGCCTTATGGATTGGTTCGTCATCCGATCTATACCGGGCTGATCGCCGCCATGATCGCGACCGGCATTGCAGCTGGCACCACAATCGCCCTGCTCGGCACGGCCCTGATTGCTTTTGGCCTCTGGCAAAAAGCACGCATGGAGGAAGGCTTCCTCACCAACGAACTCGGCGCGGATGCCTATGTGCCCTACTGCCAGCGCGTTCCGATGCTAGTGCCGCTCCTGCCGCACCGCTGAAACCCCGCGCGAGGCGCCTGTTGGAGCGCGATCAGCGTTCGGCGGCACTGGCTCCGGCGTCTCGATCCGCGGCTCCAGACGACGCGGCACGACGACGCGCTCGCCGGGAACCAGCGGCGTGCGATCCGCCCCCTTATTGACCTGGGTGACGGACCACAGCGGGACATGGTAGGCGGTCGCAATCGACTGCAAGCTGTCGCCTGGGCGGGCGAACACCGAGGTTCCACTGTCCCATAATTCGATCGGCTCCTTCGGCGGAACGACATAGCGGATCGGTAACGTGTCGCCGGCTCCCCTTGCAAGTGCGATCTGAAGAATCTTGGTCACGAGCTGCTGCTGGATCGTATCGACCTTCTCGATATTGATATGGGACTCGCCGTGCTGGGAAAGGTCGAAGCTCGCATAGTGGCCGCGGAATCCCGCCTTCGGCTTGACATCGCCGCCGCCAAGCACGTCCTTTGACAGGAAGATGTTGATGAAGCGATCGACGTTCAGCGGAACGTCTGACGTCGCATGGGCGGGATCGATCGCGACAACCAGATTCGCCCGAATACCCTCTTTCTCCAAAACTTCCGCAAACGTCACGGCGCAGAGCCCGCCCATGGAGTGGCCGATCAGGATGATCGGCTGCGGGTCTTCGCGGTAATCCTCAATCGCCTGCGCCGCGATCAGGCGGCAGATGGTGAACTCATAGACATGGTTGGTAATCCCGGCCTCATCGAGCCTATCCCCCAAACGATCGATGCCGCGGGAGAAGAATGGGCCGAGCGCTCCTCGAAACAAGTAGGCCCGGCCGCGGCGCGCTTCCGTCGTCGACGGCGTGGCAGGCGGCGGTGATATCAGCGACTCCGTAGATGTCGCCGGCTCGGCCACGGCCTGCTTGCAGCTGCCGTCAACCAGCGAGGTCAACAACAGCGTCCCCATAAGAGCCGCAGCAAGTCGTGCCGGATTAATTAATCGCTCCACGAACCATCCCAAGGCTGCGAACCCGTTATCGGCCGCCGGTGAGGCGGCGACCCTAGGGCCGAACTGGCGCGACCGTTGCACGCCGTTGCCCTTTTGGGTGGCCGAATTGGTGGAATTGTGGCGTCTCTCAGCCTTGCTGACAACCGTCAGAGCAGGCGGTTGTCACGTGCGGCGCTGCCTTATTGGGCTGCGGCTGGTGCGGCGGATGCCTGTCTTGGGCGGCTGCCGAAAACCACGGCATCGATGTCGCCGATCACACGCCGCTGCATGATCTCGTTCTTTTCGATCGTGATGTGTCCGACGCCAGGAACGTTCTGCACGTTGACGTTCTCGAGCGTACCGTGCAGCTGTCTGGTGCGCGCGACCGGCTCGCCGTTGCCGTTGCCGATGTAGTAATTGACATAGCGTCCCACACGACCCGAGAGGCTGGTCTTGAACACCGAATCCAGACCGATGGCGAGCTTTACCGGAGCGCCGAGCTGATCGAGGCGCGCCACCATATCGGGCAGCACCGTCGCACCCGAGGAATGCCCGACCAGAATGATCGTCTTGACCCTGCCGCTCCGATAGTCGGCTGCGGCTTCTTCAGCGACCGAGGCCCAGCCAAGATAGTTGGTGATGGTGACCGGGATACCCTGGGCCTCCAGTTTGGCCGCGATGCCATCGAGGCCGAGCGAGAAGACGTTGAGGACGCCGCGCAAGAGATAGACGTGCGCACCGTTGGCCGGCGCCGCCGCCGGAACCGCGTGGCTCGCCGTGGTACCGGGAGGAAGGATCAATAGCGATGCGACGGCCACCGCTTGCAGCGAGCGCACCCACCATCGCGCCGACGCGCGAAGCGTGCTCGAGAGTTTCGGGGTGGTGCTCGATGGTGTCATGGTTCCCTCGGGGAAAAATTTCGTGGCCGGAACGTAGCCTCCGCGTGCTCGCATCCGCAACAAAAGCCAAGGTGAGCGCCTTATTTAATCCACGCGGCGTGACCCGATTGCAACACCGGCGCGTCCCCCGATACCCCTACGGGGGCGCCAGTGCTTTTGCAGGGATTGTGCTTCGACGGGGCACGAAATGGCGCCCCGTCACACCGTTGTCGTAACGGAGTCGCCGATTACTTCGTCAGCGGGCAGCCGCTTTCCTTGGCCGTGAAGAAGGCCTTGTCGCCGGGTACCACCGCGAGTTGCTTGTAATAATCCCACGGCTTCTTTGATTCCGAGGGCTTCTTGACCTCGAAAAGATAGAGGTCGTGCACCATGCGGCCGTTTTCGAGCACTTTTCCTTGCGCAAACGCGTCGTCAACCGGAAGCTCCTTCAGCTTCTTGACAACCGCATCGGAGTCCTTGGTACCGGCCGCTTTCACCGCCTTCAGATATTGCAGCGTCGACGAATAGGTGCCGGCATGGATCATGCTGGGCATGCGGCCGGTTCGCTTGAAGAAGCGTTCGGAGAACGCGCGGGTCTTGTCGTTCTGGTCCCAGTAAAAGCCTTCCGTCAGCACGAGGCCCTGGGCTGCCTCGAGCCCAAGCCCGTGAACCTCGGACAATGTCATCAGAAGCCCTGCGAGCTTCTGGCCGCTCTTGACGATACCGAATTCGGCTGCCTGTTTGATCGAATTGGTGGTGTCGAGGCCGGCATTGGCGAGCCCGATGATCTTGGCCTTCGAGCTCTGCGCCTGAAGCAGGAAGGACGAGAAGTCCGACGAATTCAAGGGAATGCGGACCGAGCCCACCACCTTGCCACCGTTCTCCTTGACGATGTCGCTGGTGTCTTTTTCCAGCGAGTAACCGAATGCGTAATCGGCGGTCATGAAGAACCAGGTGTCACCGCCGGCCTTCGCCAGCGCGCCGCCGGTACCGACCGCAAGCGCGCGCGTGTCATAGGCCCAATGGAAGCCATAAGGCGTGCAGGCGTCGCCGGTGATGCGCGAGGTCGCAGCGCCCACGACGATGTCGATCTTCTTCTTTTCCTTTGAAAGCTCCTGCACCGCGAGCGCGACCGACGAGGTCGTGAGCTCCGTGATCATGTCGACGTTTTCGACCTCATACCAGCGCCGCGCGATGCTGGTGGCGAGGTCAGGCTTGTTCTGATGATCGGCCGAGATGATCTCAACCTTCTGGCCCAGCACTTCGCCGCCAAAATCCTCGATCGCCATCTTGGCCGCTTCGAACGAATACTTGCCACCGTAGTCGGCATAGACTCCGGATTGGTCGTTCAAGATGCCGATCTTGACGCCCTGCGCCGACGCCGGAACGGCGAGCAACAGGCCGCAAGCCGCGACCGCGGCCGGCAATAGTTTCGCTCTCATATGGGCCTCTCCAGATATTGTTCGTTGGTGATGCAGCGAATTAACCAATCCACTCCATGAAATAGCATATTTTATTACCCTCGCCCTGCCCACCCGTCCGGAATGAGCCAAAAGTAGGGTCGCGCAGGCGCGTACGCTGTGGCAACCGCCCCGGAAAAATTTGGGAAGCGCGCTAGTGTCCCGATTCCGAAGTTCGTAGCATTTTGCGGAGCCACGTTTCGAACTTCGGAATCGAAAGGACATTAGCTGGCCGGGGTCGGCTCTTTCCGAACCCGCCCATCCGCAAGATTGCGCACGATCATGTAGAAGATCGGCGTGAACACGAGCCCGAACAGCGTGACGCCGAGCATGCCGAAGAACACGGCCACGCCGACCGCCTGACGCATTTCCGATCCCGAGCCGGTCGAGACGACGAGCGGCAGCACGCCGAGAATGAAGGCAAACGACGTCATCAGGATCGGCCGAAGACGCAGGCGGCAGGCCTCGATCACCGCTTCCAGACGCGGCCGGCCTTCCAGCTCGATATCGCGCGCAAACTCGACGATCAGGATCGCGTTTTTCGCGGCAAGCCCCACCAGCACCACGAAGCCGATCTGGGTCAGGATATTGACGTCCTGCCCCATGATGCGCACGCCGAGCGTCGCGGCCAACAGGCACATCGGCACGATCAGGATCACGGCGAACGGAAGGCTCCAGCTGCCATACTGCGCGGCGAGCACCAGATAGACAAACAGCACACAGATCGGAAAAACATAAAGGCCTGAATTGGCGCCGTTGACCTGCTGATAGGACAAGTCGGTCCAGTCATAGGAAAAGCCGCTCGGCAACGTTTCGTCCGCCAGCCGCTTCATGATCTCGATTGCGGCTGCCGAGCTCGTGCCTGGCAAAGCCTCGCCCTGCAATTCGGACGCCGAATAAAGATTGTAGCGCGCCACGCGATCGGGCCCTGCTACATCCTTGAAGTCGACGACGCTACCCAGCATCACCATGTCGCCGGCGGCATTGCGCGTGCGCAGTCGCGTGAGATCAGCTCGCTCCTTTCGATTCGGAAGGTCTGCCTGCGCGGTTACGTGATAAGTCCGCCCGAGAATGTTGAAGTCGTTGACATAGGTCGAGCCGAAATACGTCTCGAGCGCATCTGTGACACTCTGGATCGGAACGCCGAGCTTCTGCGCCTTGACGCGATCGATATCGACGAACACCTGTGGTGTATTGGCGTTGAAGGGAGAAAACACCTGGGTAAGCCCGGGCGTTCTGCGCGCCGCCGCGACGAGTTCGTCGGTTGCCGCCGCCAGCAAGTCCGCACCCCTGCCCTGCCGATCCTGGATGCGCATGGTGAAGCCACCGCCGGTGCCGATGCCGGGGATCGGGGGCGGTGGAATGACGATGATAAACGCACCCTCGATCGACGACAGACGCTTACGCAAGTCGGCTGTGATGACGCCAGCGGTCAGGCCTTTCTTCAACCGCACTTCCGGATCCTCGAACACCGGGAACAGCGCCGCCGAATTGCTGGCTTGGGTGCGTGTCGCACCGGACAGGCCCGCGAAAACGGCGACGCGGATAATGCCGGGTGTATCGAGCGCCATTGACTCGACCTTGCGGACAATTTCGGTCGTTCGGGCCAGCGAGGCCGCTCCGGGCAATTGTACGGAGACGATGATGTAGCCACGATCTTGAGCCGGAATGTAACCCTGAGGGGTGGTGACAAGGAGCCATCCGGCGCTGCCGATCAGGGCGGCATAGATCAGAAGCATCACGGCGCGATGCCGGATCACGAAGTCAGCCGTGTCGGCATAGGAATTCGACAGCCAATCAAAAGCGCGATTGAAGACGCCGGTGAAACCCTCCCACGCGCGACCGATGACATTCCAGGCAGCCGGCAGACGGTGCGCCTCGTGAGCCACGAGAATCTGTGAGGCCAGTGCTGGCGACAGCGTCAGCGAACAGAAGCACGAAATCGCGGTAGCCACCGCAATCGTCACGGCGAATTGCTGAAAAAATTGTCCGGAAATGCCGCCGAGAAAAGCTGTTGGCACGAACACCGCACACAGCACGAGCGCAATCGACACCAGCGCGCCGCCGACTTCCTCCATCGTGCGCAGGGCTGCGTCGCGACGTCCCATGCCGTCGCGCAAATGCCGCTCGACGTTTTCCACGACGACGATGGCGTCGTCGACCACGATGCCTACCGCAAGCACCAATCCGAACAAAGTGAGGTTGTTGATGGCATAGCCGAGTGCGGCCATGGCGGCGAAGGTGCCGACCAGCGACACGGGAATCGCTATGATCGGGATGATCGCCGGACGCCATCCTTGCAGGAAAACCAGAACCACGATGACGACGAGAACCATCGCTTCATAAATGGTCTTGATCAGTTCGCTGATCGACTGCGCGATGAACTCGGTCGGGTTGTAGCCGATATTGTAATCAAGCCCCTTCGGAAAATTGGCCTTGAGCTTGACCATCGTGTCCGAGATACCCTTGGCGGTAGCCAACGCATTCGAACCCGGACGCTGCGTCACCAGCATCGCGACCGCAGTCTTCCGCAGCATGAAGCTGTTGGTCGAGTAATCGAGCGCGCCGAGTTCGATCCTCGCCACGTCGCGCAGGCGCACCGTGCGGCCATCCGCGCTGCCTTTGATGACGATGTCCTCGAACTGGCTGACATCCTTCAACCGCCCGGTAAATGTCAGATTGGGCTGGAAGGCCCTGTCCGCAATCGGGGGACCAGCCAACTGGCCGCCCGTGATTTGCAGGTTCTGCGCGCGAATGGCTGTCATTACGTCGCCCGCGGTCAGACCCAGATTGGCGATCTTGTCGGGATCCAGCCACAGGCGCATGGAATAGTCCCGCGCGCCAAATATCTGGATGTCGCCGATGCCGTCCTGCCGAAGCAACTGATCGCGCACCTGAAGCAGCGCATAGTTGCTGATATAGAGCTGGTCGAAGGTGTCGTCGGGCGACAGCATGAACACGACCATCAGGATGTCGGGGCTGTTCTTGCGTGTCGTCACACCATTGCGCTGAACCTCTTCCGGCAATTGCGGCAGGGCGATCGCGACGCGGTTCTGAACCAGCACCTGGGCATTGTCGAGATTGGTGCCGAGCTTGAAGGTCACGGTGATCGTGAGCTGTCCGTTCGAGGTCGCCTGGCTGTAGAGATAGAGCATGTCCTCGACGCCGTTGATTTGCTGCTCGATCGGAGCGGCGACGGTGTCGGACACGGTTTGTGCCGTGGCGCCGGGATATTGCGTGGTCACCACCACTGTGGGCGGCACAACTTGCGGATATTCGGCGACCGGCAGCGTCGTATAGGCGATCGCGCCCACGATCAGGAGCACGATGGACAGCACCATCGCCAGGATCGGCCGGTTGACGGAAAGCGCCCCGAGATTCATGTCTTGTTACCTGCGGCAGCGGGCTTTACTTCGTGAGGCGTGACCTTCGCGCCAACCCGCACGCGCTGTAGTCCATCGACCACCACGCGGTCCTCCGGCTTGAGGCCTTCGCGAATGACACGCAGGCCCTCGTCCAGCGGCCCGAGGACGACTGCCTTGGCTTCCACCGTATTGTCGTCCTTCACAACGAACAGAATTTTGCGGGATTGATCCGTCGCGATGGCCGTATCCGGCACCAGCAACGCCTCGTAAGGCGCGCTTGCAATCAGTCGCACCCGGCCGAACTGTCCGGGCAGGATCGACATATCCGTGTTGGGGATCACGGCCCGCCCGCGCAGCGTGCCGGTCGAAACGTCGAGCTGGTTGTCGAGGAAATTGATGGTGCCGTTGCGGGAAGGCTTGGTTTCGCCCGTCAGCGATACCTGGACGGGATTGGGGGTATCGCGCGAACTCGGACGCTTACCCTCGAACCAGAGCTTGTTGTATTTGAGATAGGTCGCCTCGTCGATATCGAAGTAGATATAAATCGGGTCGAGCGTCACAATCGACGTCAGCAGCGTCGAATTGCCCTCGCTACCCTGCACGAGATTGCCGAGGTCGACGAGATGCCGGCTCACGCGGCCGCTGATCGGCGCCGTGACATGGGTGAACTCGACATTGAGCTGGGCCGCCTTGAGCACGCCTTCGGCCTGGGTTTCGGCGGCGTGCGCGGCTTGCAACGCCTGGCGGCGCTGGTCGACGAGTTGTTCGGACACCGCACTGGTTTGGACGAGGGCGAGGCCGCGCTCGAGATCGCGCTTGGCGAGTTCGACCTTGGCCCGCGCATCTGAAAGCTGACCATCAGCCTGGAGCGCGACTGCTTCGAACGGACGTGCGTCGATGAGATAAAGCAGGTCACCCGCTTTGACGAACGCACCGTCACGGAATTCCACCGCCGTAATAAAGCCGCCGACACGGGGACGAACCTGCACCTGCTGGACCGCATCAAACCGCCCCGTGAACTCGTCCCAATCCGTGACGGTTCGTTTGACGGGCTGGGCCACGGTGACAGGTGGTGCCGGCGGGGCCGCGGCCTGCGGCGCCTTCTTCTCTTCGCAACCGGACAAGAGCGCCGCGAGCACGATGAGGGCGGAAGAAAGCCTGTAGACTGAACGGGTGTCGGCCATCCGTGCCGAACGCGTCGATTGCTCAGTCGCGCTCATTTCCCCTCCTCTTAATGACGGTTGCGATCGATCGAGGTAATCCAGCTATGCGACAGGACCAAGAAGAACCTGTCCGATAGTCTGTTCATGCGGCAGGCAGGATCAAGCGGAATCTGTGGCGAGCGGCGCAACCGGGTTCCCAAAAATGCCCGGCCCGGCATCTTGCTATATTGTTCTTCGGCCATGACGCCCGCGGCAACTGGCCGATTGTCCGGTAGACAACCGCCACGGCAGGTGACGCGCCCCACGTAGCAAGCCGCACGTTACTTTGCCTTATTTGTCGCGGGCCGCGATCGAAAATTCCTGCGGGCAG
>Ga0307470_10000555_pt1 | contig 17757 bp, 10 predicted proteins | sample atmos_gasesAM3C__FD_204565 | JGI IMG/M metagenome (GOLD analysis project Ga0307470, IMG submission 204565) | Hardwood forest soil microbial communities from Morgan-Monroe State Forest, Indiana, United States - atmos_gasesAM3C_05 | ecosystem: Environmental > Terrestrial > Soil > Temperate forest... | reverse complement strand
GTGAGCCGATGATTTTGCTGTTCAGGAAATATTCGAGCTTGTGGATCACGATCAGGAAAATGAGTGCGATAAAAGCGACCTTGGCTGAGACCGTAAAACCGATGAAAACGATTACGGTGTTGCTGACGACGTTGCCGACAATCGGAAAAAGTCCGCAGAGAAACGTGAGTCCAACGACCACCGGCCCGTAGGGAAGCCCGAGGAAAGAGACAAAGATCGCGGTCAATACCGTGTTGATGGCGGAGATCGTCATCTGCGCGCCCATTACCGTGGCAAAGCTGCGGTAGAGGTCGCCGAAGCGCGCGGCGATTTCGGTCGAGTAAACCGAATAAAGATTGTTCCGGACCTTGTGCGATTCGGGAGAGAGATCGACCCGGCTGTTAAAGAAAATGCTCACCGCGCAGACAATGGCGATGATGATAAAGACAAACGTGGTCGAGGCGTGCCGGGCGAAATTGGCGAAATCGCCGAGGTAGCGGGCCTGGTCTTTTACCGTGGTCATCGCGGTGGCCTTAAGACCCTCGAAATCCTCGAACGGCAGATCGAAATTATATTTTTCGGCCAAGGCAATCACGGATGGCACCGACTTATCGGCGATTGTTGGAAGGGCGTTGATGGCGGCGCGAACGAAATGGCCGGTCGTGTAACCAATTGCCGCGACGACGAGGAGAAAGATCGCGAGCGTGACCCATTTGTTGGGAATAAAACGGCCGAGTTTGCTCAGAACGAAATAGGAAAAAAGGAGCGCGAGAAACGGCGCGCCGAGCTGAAGAAAGCCAATGAGAACCAGAGTGATCGCGAGCACGATAAACGACCAGCGGGCCTGTTTTGTCATCGCGTTCAAGTTGCGTGCGGCAGGTTTATTCGTCCAGTCTCAACTGGATTTTGCGAGGGAAATTCCAGTAACGGAAGCACGCGCTCTTCACCCTCGACGTGGCTTACATTCGCGCCGATGCGGATCGCGCCCCTTCGTTTGTAGAATTCTTCGGCGTTCGGATCCGCTTCAATCTTGATCGAATCGAATCCAAGATTTCGCGCTTCGGCCGCGGCGTGTTCGAGCAGCGCTCGTCCAATTCCGCGCCGCATCGCGCTGGGAAGAACCCAGAGATGATCGAGATGGATCCCGTCGGCTTCCGTCGTGAGAACATAAAATCCAACGGCGCGTCCATTTTCGATCGCGGCATACGCGACATTCGCCGCGATGAATTCCGGCCGCATCGTCAGGATGTCGCGCCATGCTTCGATCCAGCGCTCGGGATATCCCCGGTGGCGTTTTGCCGCGTGAGCGATCTCAGTGAGCGCCTCGGCGTCTTCCGGTTTCGCGCGGACGATTTCGGGCACGAACTTATTTACCGCGGATAACGCGGATGGCGCGGATATTTTTCTTCATCCGTGTTATCCGCGAGATCCGCGGTTAAATCCGCTGACAATTCTTTTACAAACTTCGAACGGCCCTCTGACACGGCGTTTCGCGAGTCGTGTCTAACTGGGAGTATGAAAAAACTAATGCTAGTCAGTCTCGCGGCGATGCTCGCAAGAGCAGTCGCCGCTTCACCCGCGCCGGATGTGACCCTGCGGGTCACTCCGGAACGCGATTACGTTTACCGGCTTGGCCCGCGCGAAATGATCGTGCAGATCGAAGTCGAGGCGCGCAAAAGCGAGGACGCGCGGCGTTCCCCGATGAATCTCTCGGTCGTCCTCGATCGGAGCGGCTCGATGGAAGGCGCGAAGCTCGAGAAAGCGCGCCAGGCCGCCGCGATGGCGGTCGATAAACTGAATGACGACGATATTTTCTCGCTCGTCACCTACGACGACCAAACCGATTTGCTCATTCCGCCGGAACGCGTCGGCGGGCGCGATCATCGCGAAGAGATCAAGGCGAAAATTCATCGCATCCAGGCAGGCGGCAGCACGGCGCTGCATGCGGGTGTGACTCTCGGCGCGAAGCAGGTCCGGCGCTTCTTTGAAAAGGAGCGGGTCAATCGTGTGATCTTGCTTTCAGACGGCATTGCTAATGTCGGGCCGAGCAGCACCTCGGATCTCGCGCGCCTCGGCCACGAACTGCGCGGTGACGGCATTTCCGTCAGCACCATCGGGCTCGGTGACGATTACAACGAGGACCTCATGACCGCGCTGGCCGAGGCGAGCAACGCCAATTATTATTATGTGAAGGACGCGGAGAAGTTGCCCGGCATTTTCGCGGAGGAACTGGGCGCGGCCCGTTCCCTTCTCGCTCGCAGCATCGTCATTCGCATCGAAGCGCCGGACGGCGTTCGGTTGAAGGAGATCATTGGCCGGCCGGAGATCGAATGCCACGACCGCGTCGCGGAGATCAAAATGCCGGAATTGTTCGGCTCCGAGAAACGTCGCTTCCTGGTGCGCTGCGTGGCCGATAAAACAGGAGATACGTTCGAGCCAGCCTCGGTTGAGTTGAACTACGCCACCGTCGCCGGGGTTCAGGCGCCGGCGCAAAAACAGTCGCCCAAAGTTGTGTTCACCGATGATGAGAAAAAAGCGGACTCGAGTGTGCGGGTCGAAGTCGCGCAAGAGCACAGCGTGGTCGAGAACCGCGTCGCGAAGGAGAAGGCAGTAAAGCTCGCCGATGAAGGCAAGGCGAAGGACGCTGCCGAGCTGCTCCGCAAACAGGCGGCCAAGAACGCGGCCGCGCCCCAGCAGATGCAGGTGCCCGGCGTTGCCGAGGAAAATCGGAAACTCGAAGAAGCGGCCCGCGAGATGGATTCCAGCGGGAATATTGCGAAGGCGCGCCGGAAGGCGATGCAGTTCGAGAACTACGCGGACAAATACCAGAAGAGTCGGTAAGAGTTAGCCATAGGCCTGCGGGTCGTGTCCGGGAGACCACGGCACCCTTCCGCGCGATCCGCAGGTAATGGCGAGCAGACGGCTGTTCAGCGGGAGACAAGGTTGATAGCCTGCGCCTCGCATCGTGAAACGCAGCATCTGGATATTTCTCATCGCGATTGTCCTGCCGAGCATTGGGCTCGGCTGGCTCGCGTTGCGGAGCGCGAACGAGCAGCAAATCATTCTCGAGCGCCGAACCGCCGAGCTTTACCAAAAGGAAACGGATGCAGTCGCGAGTGCTGCTCGCGGCTTGATCGATGAAGAACGGCGCGCGTTCGCTGAGCGCGTGCGGCAAATGCTCACGAGCGAATCAGCGCCACAGCTCGCCCAGGATTTCGCGGCGAAGCTTTCGCGGGTCTGGCCGCGGCCAGCGATTGGGTTCGCGCTGAATGCGGAAGGCAATCTCGTTTCGCCTTCCGCGGAGGAAGCGAAGGGCGACACGGAGCGCCAGCGATTCCTCCAAAACAACAGCGCGTTTCTTTCCGGCACCACGCCGGCGACGGTTTACTCGGTCCCGGCCGAGGAATTCAATCAACTCGAACAACGCCGCAAATCAAAGATCGAAGCCGAAACCTATGCGGATCAGGCCGCAAAAAAATCGGTCGCCAAACCGAAGACGACCGCGCCCGGCGCCCAGCCGAAAGACGAGAGCGCTCAGACTCAGGCGAACCAACTGCGGAATGTCGCGCCGCAGCGCGAACAAAAGGAGAATGCGCCCGCCGTTTCGCAGCTCGTTCCGGCGACGGCAGATTTCAAGGCGCTCACCTCCGATCACGCGGAAGGCTTGGTCACGCGGTTCATGCAGGACCGGCTCGAAATTGTTTTCTGGCTGCGGCCGCCGGAAGCGCCCGGAATGATTTTCGGTTGTCTGATGAACGTGGATGCGCTCGGCGATGTCTGGCTCGACGCCTTGCCGGACAACGCGGCGTCTGAATACGTGCTCGCACTTTTGAATGACAAGGCGCGCGCGGTCGCCACCCAGCCGCCGGGCGTGACTGGCCGCGATTGGCGCCGGCCCTTTGTCGCGTCGGAAGTCGGGGAAGCGTTGCCGCATTGGGAAGCAGCGCTCTATCTCGCGCGCCCAGAGCAGTTGGAGGAAAACGCGCGCAACGTTCGCCGCACCCTCATGCTTTTGATCGCGGCGGCGCTCGCGGCGATCGGTGTCGGCGGCTGGGTAGTTTTTGCAGATGCCCGCCGCCAGCTCGCGCTCGCCCAAAAGAAAACGGATTTCGTTTCCAATGTCTCTCACGAATTGAAGACGCCGCTGACCTCGATCCGGATGTTTGCCGAGATGATGGCCGGCGGGAGCGTCACGGAAGAAAAACGTCCGCGTTATCTCAGGATCATTGTCGCGGAAGCGGAGCGGTTGACCCGTCTCATTAACAACGTGCTCGATTTCGCCCGGCTCGAACGAAAACAGAAGCGCTATGATTTTCGTCCACTCGATCTGCACGAGGTGCTCGCCAAAATCTGGGAAGGACACGAACTGCATTTGCAAGAGCAAGGGTTCACGACTCGCTGGAAAGCCGCACCGCCGCCTTATCCCGTGCGCGGCGATGAAGACGCGCTCGCCCAGGTCATCGTGAATCTTCTTTCGAACGCGGAGAAGTACAGCGCCGATCGGAAAGAGATCGATCTCCACAGTTATCTCACGGAAGACTCGGTCCAGATCAGCGTGCTCGATCGCGGCTCCGGCGTGCCCGCGGGCGAAGAGACAAGAATTTTCGAGGCGTTTTATCGCGCGCATGATTCGCTCGCGAGCGGGATCCAGGGGAGCGGACTCGGCCTCACGCTCGCGCAACGCATCGCGCGCGAGCATGGTGGCGACATTATCTACCAGGCGCGCGAAGGCGGCGGGAGCAACGTCACCTTGCGCGTGCCGCTGAGGACGGAGCCGATCGAATGAAGAAGCGCCTGCTTGTTGTCGAAGACGACGCCCATATCCGGCTCGGCCTTTGCGATGCGTTGCGCGCGGAAGGTTATGACGTGACCGATTGCCGGAACGGCGCGCAGGCCGGACCGCTCATCAAACAATTGAAACCGGACCTCGTCATTCTCGACATCATGCTCCCGGGAAAAAGCGGGTTCGATTTGTGCCGCGAAGTCCGGAGCGGAAAAAACCGCGTCCCGATCCTGATGCTCTCGGCCAAAGGCCAGGAGATCGACAAGGTCGTTGGCCTCGAGCTCGGCGCGGACGATTACGTGACGAAGCCGTTCAGTCTGCGCGAGCTGCTCGCCCGCGTGCAGGCACTGTTGCGCCGTGCCCAGGCCGGCGGCGTCGCGAGCGATCTGCCGATGGAAATCGCCTTCGGCAAGGTGCGGATCGATTGCAAAGCGTTGCGAGGAAAACGCGGCAAGGAACCGATCGAGCTGAGTCCGCGCGAACTGAAAGTTCTCTCCGTCCTCTTCCGTGAACGCGGCAACGCCGTTTCCCGCGAGAACCTGCTCAACGAAGTCTGGGGCGTCGATTACTACGGCACCACCCGTACCCTCGACCAGTTGATCGTGAAACTGCGCCAGAAAATCGAAGACACTCCCGCGGAACCGCGACACCTCCTCACCGTGCACACCCTCGGATACCGGCTCGAAGTTTGATCGGCTTTCTTCTCATGGTAGGGCGAGACTCTGTCGAGCCGCGCCTTTGTGCTGCCGTGATTCGGCTCGACGGAGTCTCGCCCTACCAACGGAACGAGCGCGTTTCGAAAATGGGACGCCAAAATCCCGGGCACGGGAAGAATGAATTAGCGTTCAATCAAGCGCATCAGCGTAAGTCGCTCTAAGACAGACGAAAAGAGATGGTTGCGGGCCATGGCATAGGCCCTGCAAAGGCGTTCGGGTTGGAGTCGCTCCAATGTAAATCGCCGGCAACCTCAACCACCACAGCCCATGATCATTCGCGCCTTAACCCTGCTCGTCGTCGCCGCCGCCACCGCGTCGGCGTTGACGGAAGAAAACGTTAATCAAACTCTCGATGGCGCGCCCGGTGGCCGGCTGATCGTCGATGTCGATTTCGGAACGATCGATGTCTCAGCGGGGCCGGATGACAAGATCTCGGTAGCCGCGCATCGGAAGATCGATTCGGATAACGATTCGCAGGAGAAGGAATATTTTGCGTCGACGCCGGTCACCGTGACGAAGGACGGGAACACGGTGACGATTCGCGCGCGCCGCCAGAACAAGGAGAGGAACCTGAACTGGAGTGGGCGTTGCAGCATGGACGCGCGTTACACGGTTCATGTGCCGAAGACTTTTAACTCGGAGCTGCGCACCGGTGGGGGAACCATCATGGTCGCGGAGCTGACCGGGACGGTGAGTGCCGACACGAGCGGCGGCAAATTGCGCTTCACGCATTTGAAAGGCGCGACCGGTGCGACGACGAGCGGCGGCAGCATTGAGCTGAATGGCTGCGATGGTCCGCTGAAAGTGGACACGAGCGGTGGCCGGATCGAGGCGACCGATGGGAGCGGTTCGCTTGATGCGCGGACGTCCGGCGGTTCGATTGTGGTCCGGAATTTCGCTGGCGACGCGAAGGTCGAGACCAGCGGCGGCCGACTCAGCTTCGAAAACATCAACGGCAAAATTGTTGGACGGACTTCGGGAGGTTCGATCAGCGCGAAGCTCAAATCGCCGGTGCCCGGTGACGTGAATCTGGAAACGTCGGCCGGCAGCATTGACGTGCTGGTTCCGCCGGACGCGGGCCTCGACGTGGAAGCGGAAGCGAGCTCGGGGCGCGTGACGAGCGACCTACCGTTTATCGGCACGCGGACGGATCGCGATTCGATGAAAGGAAAAATCAACGGCGGCGGGAAATCGCTGGTGCTGCGCTCTGGGGCGGGCAGCATCTCGATAAAACCGGCGTCGGCTGAAGTAGCGATCAAGAAGTAGACGGAGGGCGCGATGAACGATCTCCGTTTCGCGTTCCGCCAGCTCCGGAAATCACCGGGGTTCACGCTCATCGCGGTGCTCACGCTCGCGCTCGGGATCGGCGCGAACACGGCGATCTTCAGCGTTATCTACGCGGTCCTGCTCCAGCCGCTGCCTTATCCGGACGGCGACAAGATCGTCGTTCTTACTGAGACCGACGCGAACCAGCCGCAGATTTCCGTTTCATTTCCCGATTACGTCGATTGGAGACGGGACAACACGGTCTTCGAACATCTCGCCATTTCCCGACGCGAATCGTTCAACCTGAGCGGACTCGAAGGGCGCGCGCCGGAACAGATCAGCGGGGGCTTGGTCACAGCGAATTTTTTCAAAGTGATCGGACTCACTCCGCAGTTGGGCCGTGTTTTTAGCGAAGAGGAAGATCGCGTAGGCGGTCCGCTGGTCGCGGTCATCAGCGACCGGTTGTGGCAAAGACTGTTCTCGCGCGACCCGAATGTTCTGGGGCGGGTAATGAATTTCGGCAACCAGCCGTACACGATCATCGGCGTGATGCCGCCGCAGATGTTCTCGCCGCGAACGGTGGAAGTCTGGTTCCCGATGATGCGGCGCACCGATAGTCCTTCCTGGCAGACGCGCGATAACCATCCGGGTTTGTTTGGCTGGGCCCGCTTGAAGCCGGGCGTCACCACCGAGAAAGCGCTGGCGGAAATGAAGGAGATTGCCGCCCGGCTCTCGAAACAATATCCGGCTTCGAATTCGGCAGTGAGCGTGACGGTGAAGCCGCTGCTCGAGAACCAGGTAGGAGATTACCGCGACAGCCTGAAGTTGCTGTTCCAAGCTGTTGCCCTGGTGCTGTTGATCGCTTGCGCCAATCTCGCCAACCTGCTCGCGGCCCGCGGCGCCGCGCGCGCCCAGGAATTCGCGGTCCGGGCAGCGGTAGGTGCATCGCGCTGGCAAATCATTCGCCAGCTTTTGATCGAGAGCTTCGTCCTGGCACTCGCCGGCGGTCTGCTTGGACTTTGTCTCGCCGCCTGGGGCCGCGACATTCTCGTTGCCCTTTCGCCGCCCGGCGTCCCGCGTTTTCAAAATCTATCGCTCAACGGGTGGGTCCTGCTTTTCAGCCTTGCACTCTCGATCGGGACGAGCGTTCTCTTCGGTCTCTGGCCGGCGTGGCACGTGTCGCGCGCCGATATTCAACTGGCTCTCAAATCCAGTGGGCGCGGCAGCTCCGATTCCGTGGGCGCGCGTCGCTCGCGCGATCTGCTCGTGATTGTCGAAGTCGCGCTCACTCTGATGCTGTTGAGCGCCGCCGGTTTGGTGCTGAAGAGCTTCGCCAACGCCAGGGGACTGGGGCTCGGTTTCGATCCGCACCTCCTGCTTTCGGCACGGGTCGATCTGCCGTCACCAACCTATGAGGATGCGGCGAAGCTCGCGAGTTTTAACGCGGCGTTGCTCGAGAGACTCTCCGCACTCCCCGGCGTGCAGAACGCGGCCATCGCTTCCAATCCACCGCTCATGACCGGATGGCAGACCTCGTTCGTCCCGGAAGGCGCGCCGGAACCGCCGCCGGGCAAGTCGCCCTCCACGGAGATGAATGTAGTGACGGCCAACTACTTCGAAACCATGCGGACGCCCTTGCTCCGCGGGCGCGCTTTCGAGGCGCGTGACACGAAGGACCAGCCGCCGGTTATCATCGTCGATCAGCTCCTGGCCGACCGCTATTTCCCAGGACAGGACGCGGTCGGCAAACGGCTCCAGATGCACACAGGTGAGAAAGGCGAGAAGGAATATCGCCTCATTGTTGGCGTCGCACCGCACCTGAAGGTCTACGGCTTTGAGGAAACGACCATTTTGCCCCAGGCTTATCTGCCGATGACGCAGCAACCGCAGACGGGGCTGGTCGTTCTTCTGCGCACAACGCTTTCGCCGAAAGCGCTCGAGAAACCGGTGCGCGACATCGTCGCTTCGCTCGATCCGGCGCAACCGGCCTTCGAATTCAAGACGATGCAGGAGCGCGTGGAGGAAACGTGGGCCACGCCGCGGTTAATGAGTTTCCTGCTTGTCTGTTTTGCAATGCTGGCGTTGACGCTCGCGATCGTCGGTCTCTACGGTGTGATGTCCTTCAATGGTTTGCGCCGCATGCGCGAGATCGGGGTCCGGCTCGCTCTCGGCGCGATGCCGGCGCAAATCCGCACGATGATGGTTGGCCAGGGGATGCGCCTGCTCGGATGCGGTTTGCTGCTGGGATTCGCCGGGGCCTTCGCGTTTTCCCGGGTGATCCGGAGTTTGCTTTTCGGCGTGAGTGTAAATGATCCGCTGATCTACGGCTCGGTCTCGCTCGTTTTGGGGTGCGCGGCGTTGTTCGCGTGTTGGGTTCCCGCGCGCCGCGCTTCTCGAGTCAATCCCATGATCACCCTGCGCGCCGAATGAACAAAAACAGTGACCAGTGACGTGTGACAAGAGACGCGCATGAATAATCTTCGCTTCGCCCTTCGCCAATTGCGCAAGTCTCCGGGATTCGCGGCCGTCGCGATCCTGACTCTGGCGATCGGGATCGGCGCGTGCACGAGCATCTTTTCGCTCGTCGAAAGCGTGCTCTTGCGCCCATTGCCGTATCCGCAGCCGGAACAGCTTCTCGTCGTTCAGCAGCAATATAAAGGCACGCTGCGGATTCCGTTTTCGTGGCCGAATTTCGAGGACGTTGAGCGCGACAATCGTTCCTTCGCGGCGCTCGCCATCGTGCAGCGCGGCGAGGTCACCCTCTCGGGCATGGGCGCCGCAGAAAAAATTCGGGGCGGTCTGGTTTCGCAACAGTTCTTTGCCGTTTTCGGTGTGAACCCTCTCCTCGGCCGTCCGTTCAACGCCGAGGAAGATCGCGTCGGCGCCGGCAAAGTCGTCGTGATTCGCGAATCGCTCTGGCGCCGCAAGTTCGCGGCTGCGCCCGACGTTTTGGGAAAATCAATCACGCTCGATAGCGAGCCCTACACGATCGTCGGCGTTCTCCCGAACGACGTAATCACGCCGACAAGAGCGGAGTTCTGGGCGCCGATCACGCCCTTCTCAAACGACCCGAGCTGGCAGAAGAGAGGCAATCAGCCGGGACTTTACGGCTACGGCCGTCTCAAGCCGGGTGTAACTCTGGAACAGGCGCGCGCCGATCTCCGCCAGATCGGCCTGAGTTTGCAGAAACAATATCCGAACGATTGCGCGGAGACTTTGCCCATGGCCACGCCGTTGCTCGACGCGCTCGTGGCCGATTATCGCCAGGCGCTCTGGATGCTGATGGGCGCGGTCGGTCTGCTCCTCGCGATCGCGTGCGCGAATGTCGGCAGCTTGCAATTGGCGCGCACGCTCGGACGCACCCAGGAATTTTCGCTCCGGGCCGCGCTCGGCTCTTCGCGCGCTCAGTTGATTCGCCAGGTCCTGGTCGAAAATCTTTTGCTCTTCCTGATCGGCGGCGGACTGGGCGTATTGCTTTCGTTCTGGTCGCTGGAGACGATCAAGGCCTTTAGTCCCGCGACGCCGCGGTTCCAAAATCTGTCGATCAATTTTCCGGTCCTTCTCTTTTCGCTCGCCGCCACCGTGACGACCGGATTGTTTTTCGGATTGTGGCCGGCCTTGCGCGCCGCGCGGGTCGATCTGCGGGAAGCGTTGCAAGGCGCGAGCAAAGGCGCGGTCGGTTCATCTTCCCAATTGGCGCGCCAGATCATGGTCGCGAGCCAGGTCGCGCTCACCGTGTTGTTGATCGCGGGCGCTGGATTATTCGCCCGCAGTCTCGCGGAGATTCAAAAATTTGCGTTCGGATTCGATCCGCGCAACCTGCTCGTCTTCACAGTCGGCGTGCCCGAGTCAGCTCCGTACGAGACGCAGGAGAAACGGATCGCGTTCTTTAAAGCGGTGAAAACGCGGCTCCAGACTTTGCCCGGCGTTCGTTCGGTCGGCTTCAACTACAGCCTGCCATTGCGCACCCAGTGGTCGACCTTCTTCGACGTCGCCGGTCGCGCCCCTTTCAATCCCGGAACCGAGCCCGCCATGGAGATGGGCGTGATCGACACCGATTATTTTCCCACGCTGGGTCTCCCGATTTTGCGCGGGCGCAATTTCAATTCGACCGATTTGCTCGCGACCACCCCGAAAATCGTCATCGACGAGCGGATGGCGAAAGCGATCTGGCCCGGTGAAGATCCGATCGGAAAAATTATTTATCGCGGGCGCGCCGTGAATCGCATGCCGGGCGACCGCGGGGACCAAGTCATCGGCGTTGTGCCGACGCTGGCGCTCTACGGAATCGATGGCGACCCTTCCGATTATTACCAGGGCTATCTGCCGCAGTCGCAACACGGGGCTAACGAGATGAATTTTCTTCTCCGCACCGAGGTCGCGCCGTTGAGCCTGGAACGAAGCGCGCGCGAAGCGGTCGCGACCGTCGATCCGAACGTGCCGGTTTACGCCGTGGACACGATGGAAAAAATGATCGCAGCGGATCACGGGACGCGGGTGCTCTATTCGCGGCTGGTTGCTTTCTTTGCGGCGGTCGCGTTGTTGCTCGCCTGTCTCGGATTGCACGGCGTCGTCGCTCACGCCATGGCGGCGCGCCAACGCGAGCTCGGAGTTCGGATGGCTCTCGGCGCGTTGCAACGCCATCTCGTTTTCCTGGTTTTACGACAAGGCGCCGTTCCGCTTTTAATTGGAGTAGGGCTCGGTCTGCTCGGAGCGCTCGGTGTTGGCCGGTTGATCGCCGGTTTGCTCTATCACGTTTCGCCGTACGATCCACTCACGCTTCTCGCCACAGCTGGCGTTCTTCTCGCCATCGGTCTGGCGTCTCTTTGGTTGCCCGCGCGACGCGCCGCAAAAATCGATCCCATGATTGCTCTTCGATCGGAATGAGAGAGGAATGAAATGAACACGCTCCGTTACGCATTTCGCCAGCTTCGGAAATCGCCGGGATTCACTTTTGTCGCCGTGCTCACCCTCGCTCTCGGCATCGGCGCGAACACCGCGATCTTTACCGTCGTCAACGCCGTCCTCCTCTCGCCGCTTCCATTTCCCGACGCCGATCGCCTCGTCGCGGTGCAATCGCGCAATCTGCAAGAGAACCTGAAAGGACAGGCCTTCGCGCCCGCTGGTTTCCGTGACGTCGAGAAGCAGGTGACCTCATTCGAAAGCATCGCGGCCTATCGCTACAATTACGACAATCTAACGCGCGTCGAGAAACCGACGTCGGTCACCGGAAGCCTGGTCACGCAGGATTTTTTCCAGGTCCTCGGCGAAAAGGCGTTTATCGGTCGCACCTTTACGCGGGAAGACGCGGCGGCCAACGCCAAGCCGACCGTCCTGCTGAGTTACGATTTCTGGCAAAAACAGTTCGGCGGCCGTCGCGAACTCGTCGGCGAGACCATCACGCTTGATGACGTGCCGCACGAGGTCATCGGCGTGATGCCGCGCACTTTCAAGGATCCGTTCAACATCGCATCCGAATGGCGCGTCTTTCCGAACGAAGGCGGCGAAAACTTTGTGGCGACCGCGCGCTTCTGGGGCGTTATCGGGCGCGTCAAGGCTGGCGTGCCGATGTCCAGCGTGCAGGCGGAGCTGGCCACGATCGCCTCGCGGCTCGCGCAGAGCGATCCGAAATTCTACAAAGGTTGGGACTTCAATTTGACGCCGCTGCGCGACCTGGTCGTCGGCAATTACCGCGAAGGTTTACTCCTCGTCGTGGGCGCTGCGCTGGTCGTGCTCCTCATCACCTGCGCCAATGTCGCCGGCCTGCAATTTGTCCGCGCGTCGACCCGGCAGCGCGAGGTTGCGATCCGTCTCGCTCTGGGCGCGAGTCGCGCCACCATTGCGCGCGGACAGTTGATCGAATCGTTGTTGCTGGTTGCCGCCGGTGGGATCGCCGGGGTTTTGCTCGCCAGTTGGGGACTGGATGTGCTCCTCGCGAGTCTGGCGCGCGATTGGATTCCGCGCAGCGATGAGATCGCGCTCAACACGACCGTGCTGCTGGTCACCGGCGTGACGGCGGTACTAACGGGAATCGTCTTCGGCCTTTTCCCGGCGTGGCATGCGACGCGGATCGACGCGATCGATTCGTTGCGCGACGGCAGCAAGGGCTCCGCGGGTCTCCAGTCGGTTCGGCTTCGCGGCGCGCTCGTCATCGCGCAGATCGCGCTGACGATGGTGCTGCTGGTCTGCGCGGGGCTCGTCTTGAAAAGTTTCGCCGCGATCACGCGGGTGAACCCCGGCATTCAAATCAAGAACACGCTGAGCATGGTCATCACGCCAGCGCCCACGCGTTACGACACGAACCCCAAGCGAATCGATTATCTCCGCCAGATTCTCGAACGGGTGAGCAGCGTTCCTGGCGTGGAATCGGTCGCGTTCACCCAGACCATGCCGTTCATGTGGGGAATCCCGGCCAACTTCCTGGTTTACGGCTCGTCGAGCGACGAAAATAAATTGCCACCGGCTTACTACGACTCGGTCAGTCCTTCTTATTTTGCGACGCTGAATATTCCGCTCCTGGCGGGCCGGACCTTTGCTGAAACCGATAATGTCCAAGCGCCCTGGGTGATCGTGTTGAGCCAGTCGGCGGCGAAGAAATTCTTTCCCAACGAAGATCCAATCGGAAAACGGCTGGTGCTTCCACCGAGCCGCACGCAACCAAATCCGCAGTCGCTCGAAGTGATCGGCGTTGTCGGCGACGTGCCGCGCGACGGTCTCAACGTCGAGATGCCCTATCAAGTTTATGCGTCACTAAACCAACGCGGCTGGGCGTTCGCGACCCTGCTCGTCCGCTCGTCCCTGCCGGTCGAGACGATCTCGCAAACGGTTCAGCGCGCGATCTGGGCCTTCAATCCCGAGCAAACCATTTCAAACGTCGCACCGGTGCGGACGCTGGTGAAACAGAGTCTCACCCAACCGCAGCTCTACCTCACACTCTTCAGCCTCTTTGCGCTGCTCGCGTTGCTCCTGGCCGCGATCGGTCTTTACGGCCTCATTGCCTACAGTGTCGCCCAACGCACCCGCGAATTCGGCATTCGCTTCGCGCTCGGCGCGCAAATCAGTGACGTTCTGCGACTGGTGCTGGGCCAGGGCGCCCGGCTCACCGTGTTCGGTCTCGCTCTCGGTCTTCTCGGCGCAGCGGGAGTCGCGCGCCTCATGCAAACAGTTCTCTTCCACACCACCGCTTACGATCCCGTCGTCTTCGGCGGTGTGGTGTTTGTCCTCGGCGCGATCGGACTGCTCGCCGCGCTCCTTCCCGCGCTTCGCGCGACCAAAGCAGATCCCGTCACCGCTCTCCGCGCCGAATGAAAAATATGGTTACGCGTCGCGACTTTACGAAATCCCTTGGCGGCGCCGTCGCCATTGCCGCGCTCAATCCGATTTTCGCGTGGGCGGCTGACGAGGCGAAAGTTTCGGCGGAAGCCGCGAGGCTCTACCGCGATTCGTACATTCTTGATGGCAACGCCCTCGCCGGGATCGGCGGGGTGCTCGCTGCGAATCAGGATCTGGTCACCAAGGTCATTCGGGAATCTGGTGTCACGGCCGTCAAGGCAACGCTCGGCGGAGCGGTCGGCGATTTCGCGAAGGCGGTGGCGGACATTGCCGGGGCCGAGCAGTTGATGGAAAAGCGGGCCGATCTTTTCCTGAAGGTGCGCACCCCCGGCGATTTCGAACGGGCGCGCACTGAGAAAAAACTCGGCGTCATTTATTCCTTCGAGTCGGCCAACATGCTCGAGGACAAAATCGAGCGGATCGAATTGTTTCGCGGGCTCGGCGTTCGCGTGATGCAGCTCACTTACAATCGGCGAACGCCGTTCGGAGTCGGTTGCCTCGATGGCGAAACCGATGGGCTGACCGAACTCGGCCGCAAAGCCGTCGCGAAGATGAACGAGCTTGGCGTCGCCGTCGACCTGAGCCATTCCAACACCCAGACGACGGCGGATGGGATCACCGCTTCGACGAAACCGCCGGTCATCACTCATGCGGGTTGCCGCGCCGTTTACCTGCATCCGCGGAACAAGGAAGACCGCGAATTAAAGGCGCTCGCCGACAAGGGCGGTGTCGTCGGGATTTACATGCTGCCCTACATCACCGCTTCGCCGAAACAGCCGATGCTCGAGGATTACCTGAAGCACCTCGAGTACGCGCTCAAGGTTTGCGGCGAAGACCACGTCGGAGTTGGAAGCGACGTCCCATTTTTCACGGTCGACCAAAGCGACCTCGAAGAAATGAAAAAGGACGTCGAGAAACGGAAGGCGGACGGTGTTGCCGCGCCGGGCGAAGACCGGCCGACTTACATTCCGGATCTTAACACGCCGCGAAAAATGGAGCTGATCGCGGGCGCGCTTTTGAAACGCGGCCATAAATCCACGGCCGTTGAAAAAATCCTCGGCGCAAACTTCCGCCGAGTCTTTGGAGAAATATGGTCATGAACGATCTGCGCTTCGCTTTTCGCCAACTTCGGAAATCTCCCGGCTTCACCGTCATCGCGGTTCTTACCCTCGCGCTCGGCATCGGCGCGAACTCGGCGATCTTCAGCGTCGTCAACCACGTTCTCCTCCGTCCGCTTCCGTATCCGCATCCGGAGCGGCTGGTTTATCTCAACGAAGTTTCCGGTGGCACGAACACTTCCATCGCGCTGCCTGATTACGTCGACTGGCGGAACGACAGCAAATCGTTCGAGAATCTTGCGATCAGCCGGCTCGAATCGCGGAACCTAAGCGGAATTCCCGGCCGCGAGCCGGAAAGGATTTCGGTCGCGTACGTGACCGCGAATTTCTTCAATGTGATCGGTCTGCCGCCGGAAATCGGCCGGACGTTCAGTGAAGACGAAGACAAGCCCGGCGCGCCGCCGCTGGCGATCATTAGCGATCGACTGTGGGACCGCGCCTTTCATCGCGATCCGAAAATCGTCGGGCAGCCGATGAATTTTCATGGAACGCCGATCACGGTCATCGGCGTAATGCCGCGCGAGATGGATTCGCCGCATAACGTCGATGCGTGGTTCGCCGTGATGCGCCGCGCCAATATCCCCGGATGGCAGAACCGCGCCAACCATCCCATGTTCTTCGGCTGGGGCCGGCTCAAGGACGGCGTGACGGTTGGGCAGGCGCGCGGCGAGATAAGGGCAATCGCGGCGCGTCTCGAAAAACTTTATCCGGCGACGAATGCGGGCACCGGCGCCGAAGTCCGCCCTCTCCTCGAAAATCTTTTGGGAAACTATCGCACCAGCCTGGCGTTATTGCTTGGCGCGGTTGCGCTCGTTTTACTCATCGCCTGCGCGAACTTAGCAAATCTCCTAGCCGTGCGTGGGGCCGCACGCGCCCGGGAGTTTGCGGTTCGCGCGGCGATGGGTGCCGGGCGCGGCCAGATCATCAAGCAGCTTTTGCTCGAAAGTTTTGTTATTTCGGCAATCGGCGGCGGCCTCGGCCTGGTCTTCGCGACTTGGGGGCGCGATGCGCTCGTTGCGTTCGCTCCCGCCAATGCACCGCGCTTCGAAGGCATGGCGCTCGACTGGCGCGTGCTCGCATTCACTTTTCTCCTGGCCACGCTCACCACGATTTTGTTCGGGCTCTGGCCTGCCTGGCAGGCCGCGCGGACGGACATCAACGCCGCGCTTCAGGCCGGTTCGTTCGGCAGTTCGGAAACGAAAGCCGCGCGTCGCAGTCGCGACTGGCTTGTCATCATCGAGGTCGCGTTAACGCTCCTCCTGCTGAGCGCGGCGGGCCTCGTCCTGAAAAGCTTCGCGAAAATGCAGTCGACCCAGCTCGGTTTTAATCCGCAGCAACTGCTGACCGTTCACGTCGAGCTGCCTTTCACAAAATATACGGACGCGAACAAGATCATGGCGTTCACCACGCCACTGCTCGATGAAGTTCGCAAACTGCCGGGCGTGCAATACGCCGCACTTTCCTCGAACCCGCCGATGCTCAGCGGCTGGCAGTTGAACTTCACGCCGGAAGGCGCGCCGCCGACCGATCCGAGCCAGCAACCATCGGCCGACAACGAAGTAGTGCAGGGCGATTATTTCCAAGCGCTCGGGATCAATCTCCTCCGCGGCCGGACCTTCAACGAACACGACATCGCCGCTTCGCCGAAAGTGGTGATCGTCGATCAAACGCTGGCCGACATGACGTTCAAGGGACAGGACCCGATCGGAAAACGGATCATGATCGATAGCGAATCCGATTCGTCGTCGGATGGGCCGCAGCTCCACGAAATCATTGGTCTGGTGCCGCACATAAAAATGCGCGGCTACGACGATGCAGTCCCGACGCCCTCCGTGTTTTTCCCGGAGGCACAGGTCGGGCGGAGCAGTTTTGTTCTGCATCTCCGCGCTTCGGGCAACGTGAAGCGCCTCGAGAAACCGGTGCGCGACATCATCGCGCGTCTCGATCCATCACAACCGGTGTTCGATGTGCGTCCGATGGAAGAACGCGTCGCGGAAACATGGGCGACGCAACGGTTGCTCACGTTTTTGCTCGCGATCTTTGCAGGGCTCGCCTTGCTCCTCGCGGCGGTTGGATTGTATGGCGTCCTGTCGTACAGCGCCTTCCGCCGGCTGCGCGAAATTGCAGTGCGACTCGCACTCGGCGCGCGTCCCGCGCATATCCGCGCGCTCGTGATGGGTCACGGTTTGCGGTTGTTTGGCGTCGGCATCGTGGTGGGCGCGCTTGCTTTGGTTGCGAGTGCGAGCGTCATCCGCAGCTTCCTCTTCGGCGTTTCGCCGCTCGACGCCCAGACCTATCTGATCGTCGGCCTCATTCTTTCCGTCGTCACAATTCTGGCCGCGTGGTTGCCGGCCCGCCGCGCCTGCCGCGTAAATCCCATCGTCGCGCTGCGCGCTGAATAATATGAACACGCTGAATTCAGAACTCTGGGGAGCGCACGCGCCTCGCGTGCTGGTTTCGGCGCCCTCGCCGAAACAATTTCTTTCCCCGGAAAAGTTAGCGATTGCGGGGGCGCCATCGCCAGCACGCGAGGCGCGTGCGCTCCCCAGATTACCAGTGCGTC
>Ga0307470_10000554_pt1 | contig 17792 bp, 17 predicted proteins | sample atmos_gasesAM3C__FD_204565 | JGI IMG/M metagenome (GOLD analysis project Ga0307470, IMG submission 204565) | Hardwood forest soil microbial communities from Morgan-Monroe State Forest, Indiana, United States - atmos_gasesAM3C_05 | ecosystem: Environmental > Terrestrial > Soil > Temperate forest... | reverse complement strand
CGGGCTCGCGCTGTGCGCTGCCGCGTGCGGCGGCCGGCACAGCGCCGCGCCGCCCGGGACCGAAGAGCCGGTCCTGAACATCTATAATTGGGCCGATTACGTCGGCTACCACACCATTGCCGAGTTCGAGCGCCAGACCCACATCAAGGTCGTCTACGAGATCTACGACTCCAATCAAACGCTCGAAGCGAAAATGTTGGCCGGGCGGTCGGGCTACGACATCGTCAGCACCACCACGGCGTTTTATGGCCGGCAGATCAAGGCGGGCGCCTACATGCCGCTCGACCGATCGAAGCTGCCGAACTGGAGGAATCTCGATCCCGCCGTCCTTGCCATCCAATCGCAGGCGGACCCCGGCAATCGATACGCCGTACCGTATCTGCATGCGATGAACGGCTTCGTGTACAACGTGGATCTCGTCAAGGCGCGCATGCCGGACGCGCCCACGGACAGTCTGGCCATGATATTCGACCCCAAGGTGATCGCGCGCTTCGCCGACTGCGGGGTCACGTTCTTGGATTCGCCCGAAGACGTCATCCAGCTGGCTCTCGCCTATTTGCATCTGGATCCGAATTCGCCCCGCATCGAAGACCTGCAGGCGGCCGAGCGCGTCGTGATGGCGGTGCGCCCGTATATTCGTACTTTCGATTCCAATGACTACTGGCATCAATTGGCGTCGAAGGAAATATGTTTGGGCGTAGCTTGGTCGAGCGACTACTCGGTGGCGCAGGCACGCGCCCGTGAAGACGGCACCGGAGCGCACCTTGCGTTCACTCTGCCCAAGGAGGGCTCGAATATCACGTACAACGCCTTTCTGATTCCGGCGTCGGCACCGCATCCGGAGGCGGCGCACAAGTTTCTGAATTTCATTCTAGAGCCGAGGGTCATCGCCGAGATCTCCAACGACATCCATTACGGCAACGACAACCTGGCGGCGCGGCCCTTCGTCAAGAGCGAGATACTCAACGATCCGGCCGTGTATCCGCCGCCCGAGCTGCGCGCCCGGCTGTACTTGCCGGCGGAGCTCGGCCCGGATTACGACCGGCTGCGCACCCGAGCGTGGACGCATATCAAGACCGGACAGTAGCGAAAACATTTGCCGGCGCTCCGCCGATTGACCTGAAACGATTTCAACATTGTGCAGCAGAGATTTTCCGCCCTGAGTCGGTAGGCACTATTGCGATGCGCTGCGCGTGCAACGATCTGACATTGACAACGTGAATCGAAGGGCGGATATGTTTTAGGCGTGTGAGTCGAACGAAGGGGTGACCGATAATCACATTGGGGAGACTAAGATGAAAAATTCTGCACCAATACTGACGATGTGCCTGATCGCTGTGGCCGTTTCCATAGCGCCGGCCGACGCGGCGGTACAGGTCAACGACACAACAAACGTCAAGCTGACCATTTTCGTCCCCTGCGCTGCCGGCGGCGCAGGGGAAATTGTGGACCTGAGCGGCTCTTTTCATACCCTGATCGCGCTCACGATCAATGGAAGCAGTGTCAGCGGCTACTTCCATTTCCAGCCACAGGGCATCAGCGGTATCGGCGAGACCACTGGTGACGATTACCGAGGGACCGGCGTCACGGAGGAGACCTTTAGGAATTCTCTCCAGAATGGCCAAGCGAATTCAACGTTCGTCAACAACTTCAGGATTATCGGCCAGGGTCCGGGCAATAATTACCTGGTGCACGAGACGTTGCATGTGAGCGTCAATGCGGAGGGTACCGTGACCGTGACTCACGATAATTTCAGCATCGACTGCAAGTAGCAGCAGGGGCGGCCGCTGGCGTGGTGTCGTCGCGCCGGCGCCTCCGTCGTTCCGACCGAGGATGAAAAGTCAAGATCTCGGCATCGGCCGGGGCGGGGCGTTTTCCGCACGAAATGGCTGGAAATGGCCCGTTTTGAGAACTGGAACATGCTTTATTTCGACCTGGAAATGTACAGTTCCGCCCCCATAAAGGACATGGGCCGCCGGGGTCGATCGGCGGTTGACGGGTAGAGTAAATTTAGGAGATTGGAACATGCTTGGAATGGTAGCCCGGTGGGGCCATAACACCTTGTTGATCGGCTTGGCGCTGATGACATGCGTGATTTTTTTCGCGTTGCTTAAATAACGAAAGTACGGGCCGCGCGGCGTGGCGCGTGTGCCCTCAATCAAGGTGCAGCGGCGGGGGAGGCTGCCTCGATGTCTTCCGCTTTGAGATGTTTGGATTTCCATAGTACAGAGCCGTAGTACCACAGGTAGTAGCCGGCCAACACAAAAAATATGCCGACGGTAAGCGGACTCCTGACCATCGATGCCGGCGCAAACGCGAGCGAAGGATCGGGCGCATCGGTGACATACGCGCCGCCTGCGTCGGCGGCGTGCGGCGTCTGCACGCGCGCGTATACCTGAACGGCGCGGAAGGCCAACCGGCCCACAAACAATAGCGACACGGCGATGCCCGTATAGGTATGCGGCACGTAGTGCAGCCGTCCGCCGAATGTCATGAAACGCGTTCGCTCCGCGCCCCATGAACCGAGGCCGATACCGAGCGCTGCACCGGCGATCTCCGCCCAGAGATATTGGGCGGAGTGCAACGCCATGGGCAGCAGTGCGCAGCCGGCCACCGTGATCAAGGCGATGCGCAAAATCATTCGGGCCGGCCGCAGCAGCTGCCGTCCGAAGCTGCGCCGAAGCCGCCGGTAGAGGGCGAGGACGATCAGGGCGGCGAACAGGAAGGGGAAGATTTGCGAAAAGTCCGTGGGCATTTCACCGATACTACTACACCGATAAATCCTTCATGGCACTTGCATAACGGAATCTTAAGACCCATGGATTGCCTGTGGCGGCTGCGGCAAAGGAGTTGGACGTGAAATCCTCGGAACGTATCGGCATTCTCGGCGGCGTGCGCATCCCCTTCGCCCGTCAAAATACCCAGTATGTCGGCAGCAGCAATCTCGACATGCTGACTGCCGTGCTGACGGGGATCGTGCAGCGCTTTGGATTGCAGGGTGAACGACTCGGTGAAGTCGCGGCCGGCGCCGTGCTCAAGCACACGCGGGATTTCAATCTGACTCGAGACGCGGCTCTGTCGAGCGGACTGGCCCCGCAAACGCCGGCATACGACGTGCAGCAAGCCTGCGCTACCTCGCTGGAGACCGCGATTCTGGTAGGCAACAAGATCGCCGTCGGTCAGATCGAGGCCGGCATTGCAGGCGGCGTCGACTCTGCGTCGGACGCTCCCATTGCCATCAGCGAGCGGCTGCGCCGTCTGGTGCTTGGCCTCAATCGAGCCAAGAGCGCGTCAGCGCGCCTGGCTCTCTTGGCGCAACTGCGGCCGTCGATGTTGCTTCCGTCCGTTCCCAATGTGAACGAGCGGCGCACCGGCCTGTCGATGGGCGAACACTGCGAACAGATGGTGCGGCGCTGGAACATCGGGCGACAAGCCCAGGACGAATTGGCATTGTCGAGTCACACCAAGGGTGTGGCCGCGTTCGACGGCGGCTTCTACCAGGATTTGGTGATTCCCTTCATGGGGCTCACACGCGACAACAACCTGCGCGCCGATACCTCGCTCGCAAAGCTCGCGAAACTGCCGCCGGTGTTCGATCGCACCTCCGGTCACGGAACCTTGACGGCCGGCAATTCCACGCCGCTGACCGACGGGGCCGCGGCCATCCTGCTGGCATCGGAGAAGTGGGCGGGCGCGCACGGCCAGGCGCCGCAGGCATGGTTGGTGGACGCCGAAACGGCAGCGGTCGATTACTTCGGTCTCGATCCCGAAGGTCTGCTCATGGCTCCGGTGTATGCAGTGCCGCGCCTGCTCGATCGGAACGGGCTCACGCTTCAGGATTTCGATTTCTATGAAATCCACGAAGCCTTCAGCGGCCAGGTGCTATGCACACTCGCCGCGTGGGAAGACGAAAGCTACTGCCGCGGAGCACTGGGACGCCCGGCGGCGCTCGGTGCGATCGATCGCTCGCGCCTCAACGTGAACGGCGGTTCGGTTGGCTTGGGACATCCCTTCGCCGCGACCGGTGCACGCATTCTCGGAGGCGCCGCCAAACAGCTGGCGCTGCACCGAAATCGAACCGGTCGCCGTGGACGGACCCTAGTGTCGGTGTGCGCGGCCGGCGGCCTCGGTGCGACGGCGATATTGGAGTCGGCCTAGCGCATCGCATGCAGGGTGTGGAATACCCACATCGATTGGCAGGCGACACTGGCGCTCCAGTTATCGCCCGCCATTCACTGACGCCGATGCCTACCGGGCTTCACCCGGCAGATCGAACACCAACACTTCGGCGTCTTGGGCCTTTCTCAAGGCGAGTGGCGCCCCATCGGTGATCCGCAGGGCATCGCCGGCCTGGAGTACCGTGCCGTTGGCCGTGAGCGTACCGCGCGCGACGTGCAGGTAAATGCGCCGTCCAGGCGCCACCTTGAGATCCGCTCGCTCATCACCGGTGAACAGGCCCGCATACACCCTCGCGTCCTGATGGATGAGCAAGGACCCGTCCGCGCGATCCGGCGAAACGATGAGCCGCAAGCGTCCACGCTTCTCCTCCGGTGCAAAGCGCTTCTCCTCGTAGCCGGGCTCGATATTGCGCTTGGCCGGCTGGATCCATATCTGCAGAAAGTGTACGGACTCGCTCGGACTTGGATTGAATTCGCTATGCCGCACGCCCGTACCGGCGCTCATTCGCTGCACATCGCCGGGTTTGATGGTCGATCCATTGCCCATAGAATCCTTGTGCGCCAATTCACCGTCCAGCACATAGCTGATGATTTCCATGTCGCGATGACCGTGCGTGCCGAAGCCCGCTCCGGCCTGCACGCGATCCTCGTTGATCACCCGCAGGGGACCGAATTCCACGTGTTCTGGATCGAAGTAATCGGCAAATGAAAAGGTGTGGTAGGACTTGAGCCAACCGTGATCGGCAAATCCTCTCTCATTGCTGCGTCTAATTTCGTTCAATTGGAACCTCCTGATCACAGAATAAGGTCGAATGGACGCATAAAAAAGCACAAAATTATGGGGGTATTGATCAGGTAATTAGATATATCCAAGGGCCCAGCGGTAGGACAACCCCTACACGCTGTGCCGTGTAGGCCTGACTGCCCGCGCTTGGGATCGCGGGTAGTGTCCACTCAAGCTCGAGATCAAGGGAGACAATAATGCCATCAGGGACAAGGTCGTTGACAGGGACAAAGTCGTTGACGCGGATTCTCCTGGCATTCCCTGCCGTCATTTTCGCGAGTTGTCTTGCAGCGGCATCAGCCGCTCCCTTGGATGCGCGCCCCTGCTCCAGCGCCGTCAATGGCCCGTCGAACTTTGACTACTTGGTGCTCGCAAGCCTCGCTGACTCGCCGCATTTACTGGCGATGGCCGGATACCATTCTACTGCGGAGCAGCGCAGCGGGCCGAGGCTACGTCCCGCGGATTATTTAGATGCGGCTCATCGGCTGAACATGGCCGCGCAACGGCGCGGCCATGTGATTGCAAGCAATTCCGGCACAAGCAACTCCGGCAACTGAATTCAGCGGGCCGGTTGCGCTCCACCGTTGAGTCGACTCCAATGACACGTTCGTGATGTCATCACGGACATTAGTATCCGCCAGGCATGCCGCCTGTGCTCGATGCCACCGGACCCAACTGCATCACCGCATTATTATTATCATTATTGAAATAGATGATCTGGTTCCCGGCGGCATCGACCGTGGCCGCGATGCCAAAAATTGCGCCGGGCGCGGTGGTATCTATCTGCAGCGGCTGTCCCACGAAGCCGCCGGGCAGCACCGGTGACACCTCGATCAGCAAGTTCGTCGTCGCGCTCGGCCCAGGCGCGCCGATATCCGCGTTGCCGACCACCAAATCACCATTCTTCAGCAAGGCGGCGCTCAGCGGCGTGCTCAAGGGTGCGCCATGGGCGATGACTCTGGCCGAGGCCATCGACGGCCCCGAGAAGGTCAGAGCGGGTGTGGGAGGGGCGGCCCCTGCGCATTGTCCGTTCACGACCACGCCATCCTTCGGGATGCTCGACACGCCGGCAACCGCAATCACGCTGTCCGAGCTTGTGGCGACGATATACAGGGTATCGCTCGCCGGATCGTAGGTGAGTCCTGCAGGCCCGAATACGGCTCCCGCCACGCCGCCGCTGCAAATGCCGGTCAGGATTTCAGTAAACGACGTCTGCGCATTGTTTGCGTCCAGGCTGATTCGATCGACGGTGCCTCCGGCATTGATGGTGCCGCCAGGTGCGTTCGATACGTAGATTGCCGCGGGCTGGGTGGCTGTCGCAGCCACATACGCCTCGCCCCACGGCTGAGCGAAGGTGTCGCTGGAGAAGGGCGTGCCGACGACACCGCTCGCACTGACCAGCGGATTCGGATTCTGAGTCGCACTCCACGCGGCGGCCGATATGCTGTCATCCGGCAGCATCGCGAGTGCATTGCAGCCCAGCAGATCCGGCGAACTCGCAATCGGATACGGAGTGGATGGTGTGGATCCGGCGAGAGGATGAAGTCCCACGATGTTCATTCCGGAACCCTGACTCGTGCTTCCTCCCGCGTTGAAGTTGCACACCACGAGATCCCCCTTCGTGATCAACCCTGCGGTCGCGGGAGCGACCACCAGACCGTAGGGATTGTAACCCTGGGTTGGATCGGTCATTGAGCCCGTCAAACCAACGGTTGTGATCGCGGTGCCGGCCGGCGGCGCCAGAGCGTTGAGAAGGTTGGTCGTGACCGTCACGGTCGCCGATGCGGACTTGGTGCCGCCGGCCCCGGTGCAGCTGAGCGTGTAAGTGTAGTTTCCGGCAGCGGTCGGGATGACCGTCATTTTGCCGCTGGTCATTTGGGTGCCGGTGAATGCACCGCCGGCTGCGCTCGACGTGGTAGCGGTGCACGAAGTGGTGTAGGCCGACGTCCATGCCAGGGTTGTGGCCTGACCGAAATTGATGGTGGCCGCCGCTCCCGGCTGCGAGAAGCTCACGGTGGGCGCGGGATTCATTGGACTGCCGCCGTAGCCGCTGCCATGACCTCCGCCGCATCCCGCCAGCACGCACACGAACAATCCGGACGTAACTTTTCCCCAATTTGAAACGCGCATGGATTCGCACCCCTGTTGTCGGTATCTGATATTGGTGCTGAGTACTTCAGAAATTGTTGTGCGATTCATGGAGAGTGCGTTCCCATTTTGATGGCCAAAACCTCTGTGCGGACGTCTGGGACGAATCGCACGCTGCTGATTGGCAGAGGACTTCGGGCGCGCGCGTTTTATTCCGGTATTGCTGATCGGCGCTTCGTGAGAGCTCGTCGGAGCGCGTGAGAAAGGAGTGCGGCGGGCGATGCTCGCAGCGCAAGATCGAGCACGCCGCGATCGCGTGACCGCGGCGTAGCCACTCTATGGATATCGCAAGCGCCGCGTGCGCGGCGCTTCAAAGCGACGGCTACAGGCTAGAAGTATCCATGCAGCTCGACGAAGTACAGCCGCCCGTGCTGCGCATTGTCCTGCGGAATTCCATCGTTCCATCGAAAACCCGTTCGTATCTGTACGAACTGAATCGGCGTGAGCTCATACACCAGGCTCCAGCGCGTTTGCTCGCCATTCGGCACCGCTCGGTTCGGATTGAGGAACTCGTCCGTGATCTTCAAGTTGTTGCCGCGGGCAATGAGCCAATTGGCCTCGAGCAGGGTGGCGAGCTGCTTGCCCTGCTTGTTGGGGATGCTCTGGTCGTCGGTGATCTCCGCCTGCGCCAGCCATGAGATGGGGCCGGTTCTGAGTCCGCCGAAGATCCCATAGGCACTCTTGGCGCCGACGGACTGCGCGTTGTAGTTGGCCGCGACGCCCGCGCGCCAAACGGATTCCACGTAGATCAATTGTGCGCTGCTCTGTTTCCCGTTGCTGCTGACGGCACCCCCGGCGGTGCCGTTGCTGAGAGCGAACTGAGCGTCCCAGTGACCGTGCTCCCATCCAAATTCCACACCCTGATCCGGCGTGGTCATGTTGATTCCGGTGGCGGTGTAGATCAAGGCTGTCTGGTCCTGAAGCCTCAGCCCAAAGGGCAGGTACATCTGGCCGGCCTTGAGATACCAGTCGTGGCTGGCAGACCAATACATGAGATACGCTTCCCGGTTGAGTGCGCCTCCGGGGGCCACTTGCTCGTCGACATAAGCGACCAGCCTATTGGGAATCAGATCCGCTTCCGCATAGAGCCGTGCCTGCTCGAGCATGAATTGGTCGGCGGAGCGGGTGTTCGGCGCCTGCATCAGTGTGCCGTCAAACCGCAAGTCGCCGCCGGCCCGCAGATACTGACCCAGCTGGCCCGTCCAATTGTCGAGTGGCGAATCCAGGTGCTGTGCCGGTAATACGGTCTGCGAAAATATGTCGCCGAACGTCGTGCGCAGACCGCCGCCGGTCGGGTTGACGTGGCATTGCCCGCATTTGAGGCCCAGTTGGACGGCGAGATACGGTTCGGCGCGCGCACCGAATGCCGCGAAGCAGAGCACGACGAACAGACAGCGCGGTACAAATCGAGAGAGTCGGCCAATCATTGAGCGGGCTCCACGGTGAACTCGAACGAGGTATCCGCACCGAGGGTCGCGGCATTCATATTGGCCAGTGCGCCGCCGCCCGTACCGCGCACCGTCACGCGATAAACTCCGGGTTGCAGTTGAGTGCTCGGAGTAATCAGCAGGACGGCGGGATTCATCGGAGCGAGTCTTGCGCTGGCCGGCATCGTCTTAGCGCCGTCTGCCGCAGTCGAGGCGGAGTCCATTCGTTCAAGAGATACCGTCGTGTTGTTGACGAGCGATGCATCGACCTCTTGTGTGAAGGTGACGAGAATTTGCCGCGGCGGAGCCTTCACGGTGGCCTTGTCGACGGGAGCCGTGGTTTGAACCGCAAACACCTGGGCCGCACCCGTGGCGGCGGGCGCGTTCGGCGCCCCGTTGGTGATCCATTGACGAATGGCGTCGATGGTGGGTTGCGAAAGCGGCATTTCCATGTAGGGCATTTGGAGGCCGGTGATGCCGGGCAGGCCTTCGATCTTGCGCACCATGTAGCTGTTGTCCGGATCGCCGGGTTTCACGCGCAATAGCGCGGGCTGTTCCGCGCTCGGCGTGCCGACCAGCAGGTTGTAGCTGTGCGCCGCATCGAGCTGCAGGCCTTCCGGCGCGCCACCGCCGATATGGCACTTCGAACAGATCGGTGTGAACACGTTGTCCTGAATCGACTGGAAATCCGCGGTGACGGGGCCGCCCGAGCCGCCCGCGGAGATGGGCTGTCCGTTTTGGTCGAGTCCTTGTCCATTGCCGGCGCAGCCCGCCGCGCCGGCAAGCAGCATCAGCGCCGCCCAAGACCCATATCGGTCGATTCGCATGCTTGAACTCACAGTGATGTATCCCGCAACGTCGATTGTATCCGGGAGTAAGTACCCGGTATGCGGTCCAAAGGTTTAGATATGTGGCTGAAAGGTTTAATCTGTGCGGCTGGCGAATCAGGCAAGGCTATTAATGCAGTGCTCCTCAGAAGTCGGTCGGTTGTGACCTAGTGCGTCTACTTGCGGGTGTCGCCGTATTGCCGCTGGGTCTCTTGATCGGGTCACCGCACTGTATGGGCGCCGATGTTTGGGGCGGTTCTGTCGCGGTCACGAGCGACTACATCGTACGCGGCATATCGCGCAGCAATGCGCAAGCCGCATTGCAGCTCGACCTGCATTATCTGGACAGCACGGGTTTCGTCGCCGGGGTGTTTGCCTCCAAGACGCGCATCGATCCTGACCAATCGAGCGATGCGGAACTCGACGCGTATGTGGGTCTTTCTTGGACCGCGAGCAGCGACTGGCACGGTAAAGTTCTGGCCAGCCACTATGCCTATCCGTGGAACCGGGCCGGGTCCGGATATGATTATGACGAATTGGACGTCGATTTGACGTACCAGCAATGGCTGGGCGTCAATCTGGTTTATTCGCCGAACGCGCCGCGCTTCCTGCGATCGCGAGGCCTTATCGGCGTGTCGTCCGAATCGGCCGAGGTCGACCTGCAGCGGCCGGTGCTGGGTCGATTGTCCGCCACGGCGGGAGTCGGTTATTCGCATTTCGGCGGCCCTTATGCCGGCGGGTACGCCTATTGGAGCGCCGGCGCCGCTTACAGCATCGCAGCGGTGTCCCTGGTGGTGTCCTATGTCGACACCTCGGCGGGCGCCAAGGCGTTGTTTTATGATAGCGCGGCGGCCGGCCGGTGGGTCGGCACGGTGATTTGGCGCTTCTAGTTTTGGTTCCCTCAGGATCGCAACTATTCTCGCCGATCCCGGTACTTACGGGAAATGGGCCGACATAGACGAGGAGCGCCTGCCCGACGATGACCGTAACGGCTAAAATATCGACCAGAGAGCACGACAACGGTCTCCTTGTAGCGGTCGCCGCGGGAGACCGCCAGGCACTGGAAGAGTTGTACCTGAGCTACCACCGGCGTCTCGCGCGATTCTTGTCGCGATTCACGCCGCGATATGAAAATGTCGAGGAGATCATCAACGATACATTCATGGTCGTCTGGCAGAGCGCCAAGGATTTTCGCTACGCCTCTCAAGTCTCCACTTGGATCATCGGCATCGCCTACCGCACGGCGCTGAAGTCCCTGCGGCGGCAGAAGAACCACGCTGCTGCGCGAAGCTTGGATGAATATCCGGAGCAGACCGTCGATCCCACGTTCGAGACAGAGGTTAAGGATTGGTTGAAACACGGTCTGAATCGGCTGCCCGTCGAACAGCGCCTGACTCTCGAACTTGCCTATCACATGGGGCATTCGTTGGAGGAAATCGCGGTGATCACCGAGTGCCCGGTCGGAACTGTCAAGGCACGCATGTTTCACGCGCGCGAGAAATTGCGCCAGTACCTTCCGACATTGAGCGGGGGGACCTCCGAATTATCAGCGAGAAGCGAATGACTCACGGACATCGAACACCCGCCGCGCGGGAACACCAGGACATTTCGGCGCTCCTGCCTTGGTACGTCAACGGCAGCATCGACGAGCCTGATCGGCAGCGCCTGGACGCGCACCTCGCTCTGTGCGCCGGCTGCCGCGAGGAGTTGGCTCAAGAGCAACGGATTTACGAAGGCATGACTGCCGAAACGGCGGTTGAATACATGCCCGCAGCGTCGCTGAAGCGCCTGCAGGCGCGGCTGGATGGCGTCGCCCCCGCATCCCCCGACCCGCGGGCGGATGTGGGGACGGACGAGTTTGCAGCCGGGCAGAAGGCGGGCGGCAGGCTCGGGGCCTGGCCCGGATTGATGGCGGCGTCGGTTGCCGTGATGGCGGTCGCGCTCAGCCTGCTGGCGGCCGACCGATGGATGCAGTTCCGTGCTCACGCGGCCGTGCCCGATTATTATACGGTCACGACCCCCACCCCGCGCCCGCAGGGCGAGGTGATTCGCGCCGTGTTTTCGCCGACCATCACCTTGGTGGAATTGCAGGCCGTACTCGATGAGGCACAGCTGCGAATTATTTCCGGGCCGACCGAGGCAGGAGTGTATTCTTTGGCGGCGAATTCCGGCCGGCCGGTGGGCGCCTCATTGGCGTCGCTGCGCCGGGATGAGAAGGTTCGTTTCGCCGAAATCACTCAGTCGAGTTCAGGACCAGGCGATATTCAATGAGACTGTGGGCGCCCGTGTTTCTCGCTCTCGCGGCGACCGCCTGCAGCAACGCGCCCGTTCGGATTGAGTCGCGCGCGCTGGCCGATCAGGTCTCCCGGTCAGCCGAGCACTTCATCATAGCGGCGGTCGACAACGACCCCAGCGTCTTCGTGGCTCGCGCCGGCAGCACGCCCCGCGGCTACGACACCGTCGCGGCCTACGGGCCGAGCCCCGCAGCGCGCCGGACGATGCGCGCACTGGAGAACGATTACGGACTGCGCGAAGTAAGCGCGTGGCCCATCGACCCCTTGCACATGCACTGTGCCGTGCTCGAGGTTCCCGACGGCACGGATCGCAGCACCGTGCTGGCGGCGATGGTGCACGATCGGCGCATCAGGCTGGCGGAGCCGCTGCAGAGCTTCGCGACGCGCACCCAACCCTACAATGACCCCTATGTGGGATTGCAGCGCGGCTTTCAGCAGATGGATGTCGCGGACGCTCATCCCTGGTCGCGAGGCGAAGGCATCAAAGTGGCGATCATCGACACGGGTGCGGATACAGAGCACCCGGACCTGCGCGGCAATATCGCAGCCGCGGCCAATTTCGTCGATTCCGACGATCGGCAATTTCGCCTGGATCGTCACGGCACCGAGATAGCCGGAGTCATCGGGGCGGTCGCCAACAATGGCGAAGGCATCGTGGGGATCGCGCCCGGCGCGCGCCTCCTGCTGTTCAAGGCATGTTGGCAGGCGCGGTCGGACGCCGACGCCGCCCGGTGCAATTCCTTTACGCTCGCCCGGGCAATCGTTGCGGCATTCGATGCCCACGCGCAGATCATCAATTTGAGTCTCGCGGGTCCCGCGGATCCCCTGCTGACCGATCTCATCCGCGAAGGACTGCGTCGCGGTGTGTTGTTCATCGGCGCCGCAGCCGATATGTCGGAAGGCAATGAGGGACTCCTGCATCAACCGGGCGTCATTGAAGTCGCCAGTGCCGGGAAGCAGTCGGCGGTCGGCACTGCGGTGTATGCACCGGGCCGGGAGATTTTGACTCTATTGCCCGGCGGCCATTACGACTTCGCCTCCGGAGACTCGATGGCGACCGCACAGATCAGCGGAGTCGTGGCCTTGCTGCTCGCAAAGAAGGCCAGCCTTTCGGGCGAGGATGCCTACCGGCTGCTGCGGGACACCAGCGCGCATCCCGGCGGCGACGCCGGCGGCGCGGTACTTGTCGACGCCTGCGCCGCGATGGTATCGCTGGTGGGACACGGATACTGCAATCCAACGACCGACAACGGGCCTCGGATGGCCGACGAACTCGAGCAGCGCGTCGCGCGGCATTGACGCGCATCAAGGACGCGCCTCAAGGCGGAGGACTGGCGGGGCTCAAGGCAAGCTGGCCCAGACGGTGCTCGTCGACGATGACGACTATACCGCTCGCGACCACGATGCAGGCGCCGATCAGAAGACTCGCCGTCGGCGAGGCCGACCAGAAAATCCAGTCGATGCCAAAGGCCCACAAGATGGCCGTGTACTCGAACGGTCCGACAACGGAGGGCGGGGCCCGTCTAAATGCATCGGTCAGCCACATTTGACCGAGTGCCCCGGTGACGCCGATTCCAATGAGCCAGCCCCAATCCGAGACAGGGACAGGGCGCCAGTCGCCGATGGCCAGCACGCCGGACCCGATACTGACCAGCAGCAGATACCAGAACACCATCGACATGCTCGAGTTGCCGCGACCCAGTGTTCGGACCGTCAACGCGCTCAGTGAATAGCAAATCGTCGCGATGGCGGCTGCGGATGCGGCGATCATCGAGAAGCCGCGGTTTTCCCAGGGATGCAGAATGATCAACACGCCGCCCAAGCCGACGATGACCGCCGCCCAGCGTTTGCCGGTCACCTTCTCGCCGTGAATGGGGACCGACAGAGCGGTCATCAACAGCGGCGCAGCCAAAAACAGCGAGTAGGTCTGCGCCAGGCTCAGGCGATGAACGGCGAATACGAAACTGCTCAGCATGCCGATGCCGAGCACGGCTCGAAATAGATGCAGCCGCGGGTTGCTCGGCCGCAAAGTCGCCCATGTTCGCCGCCAGGCGATCGGCGGCAACAGAAACAGCCAGGAAGAGATGCAGCGCAGGCAGGAGATTTGCAGCGGCCCGTAGTGCGAGGACAAGCGCTTCATCAGCGAGTCCATGATGGAAAAGACGAACACCGCCGCCACCATGCAGGCAATGCCGCGCAGGCGCTCCTGCGACCGTTCACGGACGGACAGATTTCCGATGGGGAGTGGTAGTCGACTCATGGCGCTCAGGGCGCCATTGTAGTCGAGACTGAGCCCTACTGCGCCCGGCAACTGCGCGCATGCCACCGGATAATTTGGTCGAGGCCGATGCGCGCGGCGTGCGCATCCGTCATCGGATGCCAGCCCGCTGCTTGGCCCAGCGAGGGGCCGACGGCCAGTGCGCCCTCGAACTCGAGCTGCGCGAAGAAATGGCTTCGCGTAACGATCACAGGCACGCCCGCGGCCTGCGCCGCCGCGACACCGGCCGGCGCATCCTCCAACGCAACGGCCTCGCGCGGCCGCAATTTCAGCGCCTCGAGGGCAAGCAAGTAAGCTTGTGGATCGGGCTTCTTCTTCGGCGCCTCTTGGGCGCATACGACGGCGGCAAATTTCGATTCCCAGCGCTCGCCCAGATGAGTCTTCAGCAGTACCTCAACATTGGACCGGCTCGTCGTCGTCACGATACCCGGCCGCACGCCGGCTCTGTCGCAGTCGTCCAGCAGCTCGCGCACCCCTTGGCGCAGCGGCAATTCGCCGTCGCCCACGAGGCGGGCATACAACGCGTTTTTGAGACGATGCACCCGTTCGGCCAGGGCTTCGCGCTCCTGCGGATGGGTGAGGGCAGGGCGTTGAGACTGCATGTCGTGGAGCAAGCGCTCGCGTCCGCCCGCCACGGCCAGCAGTTCTCCATAGCGCAGTTCGCTCCATCGCCAGGGCAAGCCGAGCGCCTCGAACGCTTGGTTGAAGGCTTTGAGGTGGCCGTCGCGTTCGGTCTCCGCCAATGTGCCATCCACATCCCACAGGATCGACTTGATCATCGGACGGGAACGTCTCAGCGGTACCGCTTGGCCGCGATGGGTATTCGATGCCTCACAATGGGGATCCGATACCTACTGGGCGCGCCTTTTCAGGTCCATGAGCCGAAGGATCATCGGCGTAAAGATGAATTGCATCGCCAAGCCCATCTGCCCGCCGGGCACCACGATATTGTTGGGCCGGCTCATTCGCGAGTCGTGCAGCACGGAGATGAGATACGGGAAATCGATGCCCTTGGGGTTCGCAAATCGGATCACGACCATCGACTCATCGGCGGTCGGGACCTCCATGGCGACGAAGGGATTGCTGGTATCCACCGTCGGCACCCGCTGAAAATTGACATGGGTGCGGCTGAACTGCGGGCAGATGTGGTTTACGTAGTCGGGCATGCGCCGCAGTATGGTCTCGACCACCGCATCCTGACTGTAGCCGCGCACATGTTGATCGCGATGAAGCTTTTGGATCCACTCCAGATTGATGATGGGGACGACGCCGACGAGCAGATCGACGTGCCGCGCGACGTCGGTGTCGCCATCTTTGTAGCCGCCGTGCAATCCTTCGTAGAAAAGCAAATCGCCGGCGGGCGCGATCGGTCGCCAGTCGGTGAACGTGCCCGCTTCGCCGCCGAGCTCCTTGGCCTCGCCGGCGTCGTGAATATAGCGGCGCACCTTGCCGCCGCCGGTCTCGCCGTATTCAGCCAGGGTGGCCGCAAGCTCATCCAGCAGGTTCGCCTCGGGCCCGAAGTGACTGATCGGGGGGCCCGCGCCGCTGTCGGCCAAGCGCACACGCTCGCGCATGTCGAGTCGGTCGTAGCGGTGGAAGGAATCCCCCTCGATGATCTGCGCTTTGATGCCTTCACGACGGAAGATGTAGGCGAAGCTCTTCATTACGGTCGTGGTCCCCGCACCGGACGATCCGGTCACGGCGATGATGGGATGCTTGGCGGACATCAGAGCCGCGCCTCGGGCCGGAACATCGAGCGCTCGTTGAAGAGCGGCGAGCTGAATGGACGGTCCGCCCCGCTGGCATGCTCGGCGTGATAGCGCTCGATGCGTTCGACTTCGTTGCGGGAACCCAAGATCACCGGAACGCGCTGATGGAGCGATTCAGGCATGACGTCGAGCACGCGCTCTTGGCCTGTCGTCGCACGGCCGCCGGCTTGCTCGACGAGCAGGGCGACGGGATTCGCTTCGTACAACAGACGCAGGCGTCCCGGTTTGCCCGCATCCTTGGAGTCCTTGGGGTACATGAACACTCCGCCTCGCATCAGAATTCGGTGCACCTCGGCGACCATCGAGGCGATCCAGCGCATGTTGAAATCCCGCGCTCGATCGCCGGTCTTGCCGGCCTGGCATTCGGTCACATAGCGGTGCACCGGCGGCTCCCAAAATCGAGCGTTGCTGGTGTTGATTGCAAACTCGCTGGTGTCGGCGGGTATCTCGAGATTCGGATGCGTCAGGATGAAGTTCCCGATCTCCCGATCCAGCGTGAAGCCATGCGTGCCCTTGCCCACGGTGACCACCATCATGGTTGCGGGACCGTAGATGGCGTAGCCTGCGGCCACTTGCTGCCGGCCGGGCTGCAGATAGTTGGCCGTGGTCGGCGGCTCCGGCCGGCTATTGTGGCGCAGTACGGAGAATATGGTTCCCACCGAGACATTCACGTCGGTATTCGACGAACCATCGAGCGGATCGAACACCAGCAAGTAGCGTCCGCGGGTGTATTCGCCCGGCACGGGATACGGATCAACCAGCTCCTCGGAGGCCATGCCGGCGACCAGTCCACCCCATTCGCAACTGCGCAGCATCACGTCGTTCGCGAGCATATCCAGCTTCTGCTGCGTTTCGCCCTGCACGTTCTTGCTGTCGAGCGCGCCGAGGTAGCCGCCGAGCGCTCCCTTGGCGGTCATCGCCGAAATTGCCTTGACGGCGGCCGCCACATCGACGAGCAGGGCTCCCAGGTCATTGGCGCCGTCGATGCCGTTGAGCTGCTGGATCAGAAATTTCGAGAGCGTCGTGCGTCCAAGAAGCATGGTCAGACTCCTTCGGTTCTCAATGTGCTGCGGAGATTTCGAAAACGCGGCTGGCGCGGATGTCGGATTCGGCGATCGTCGACAAATCATCGGCCGTGAATACTCGATCTTGGTCGGCATAGAGCCGGCTTGCCTGGCGCAGCCGTGCGCGGTCCAAGGCGTTGCGCACGCTGCGCGCATTCGCAAAATGCGGCTGCGGAACACGGCGCACCAAGTACTCCGCGAACGCCGCGCGCGCGCCCGGGCCGAAACGATAGTTCTGTTGCTCGAGCATCTTGTCCGCGATTCGGAGCAAATCGCCGGCCGGGTAGTCGGGAAAGTCCAGGTGATGCGCTATGCGCGAGCTCAGGCCGGGGTTCGAGCGGAAGAAGGCGTCCATCCGGTCCTTGTATCCCGCCAGAATGACGACGAGATCATCGCGCTGGTTCTCCATCACCTGCAGCAGGATCTCGATCGCTTCCTGCCCGTAGTCGCGCTCGTTCTCGGGGCGATACAGGTAGTACGCTTCGTCGATGAACAGCACGCCGCCCATCGCCTTCTTGAGGACTTCTTTGGTTTTCGGCGCGGTGTGCCCGATGTACTGGCCGACGAGGTCGTCGCGGGTGACGGCGACGAGATGACCTTTGCGCACAAACCCCAGCCCGTGCAGAATTTCCGCCATGCGCAGGGCCACCGTGGTCTTGCCCGTTCCCGGGTTGCCGGTGAAGGACATGTGCAGGCTGGGCGCATGCGCCTGAAGTCCCAGGTTCATGCGCAGCTTGTCGATCACCAGCAAGGCCGCGATGTCGCGGATGCGGCTCTTGACCGGCGCCAGTCCGACCAGATCGCGCTCGAGATCGTCGATGACCGCCCCGGCCTGACTCTTGACGAGAACTTCCGCGACCGTGCGCTCGCCCGTGCGGTCTCCGGCGGCGGCCGGTGCATCGGCCGGAACCGCGGACGAGGGGAGGTCCTGGCCTGTGACGTGCTGGCCTGGGATCTGATAGAGCGGTGCAGCCATGGATATCTCGACGCCGGGAAAAGGGACCTAGCGGGTGCCGCGTTCGG